>Ga0209467_1001603_pt1 | contig 18985 bp, 25 predicted proteins | sample Higcelwee11metaG_FD_187175 | JGI IMG/M metagenome (GOLD analysis project Ga0209467, IMG submission 187175) | Freshwater pond sediment microbial communities from the University of Edinburgh, under environmental carbon perturbations - High... | ecosystem: Environmental > Aquatic > Freshwater >...
GCAAGTGCGGCATCAGCACAGAGAGCATGCCGAGTTTTTCAAGCGTTGGCGGGATTGAATTGATTTTACGCAGCGCGGCCCACAAAAGGCCGCCAGAGGTGCGGATTTTGGCCGCACGAACGCGAACGCCTTCAAACGTCAGGCCCATTTCATCGCCAGTAAACTTAGCGCGCAGGAAACTGGCGAGATTGGCGACGGTTTCTTGAAATTCAGGCGGGATATCGATGCTGTCCGAGAAATTCTTGCCGTTAATGCGCTGATGATAATGCGGCTCCGCCTCGCCCTCGAGGCAGACATAAAGGTCAACGAAATCAAGCTCATTTAATTTATGTGCGGTCATATCTTTTCAGCGTACGCGATCATCAAACGGGGAAAGGGAAACGTGAAGCCTCTTCTAGCACGAAGAAGAATTAAAAACTATGAATCCCAGCGAAAAAACCTATCCCATGCCATAACTTTTGACGAGGCTTCCTGAAATCAAATACCAGCCATCGACCAGCACGAAAAAGATGATCTTAAACGGCAAGGAAATGACGGTTGGTGGCAACATCATCATGCCCATGGACATCAAAAGCGAGGCGATGACCATATCGATAATCAAGAAGGGCAAAAAGACCAAAAAGCCAATTTCAAAAGCGCGACGAAGCTCTGAGAGCATAAAGGAGGGCACCAACGCCCGCAGCGGAATATCATCCGAAGCGGATTCGGTCGGCTTGTTTACTTTCTTCTCGGCTGGCGGCTTGGCCTTGGCATCGTTGGCGTCAGCAATGTCCATGAAAAGGGACAAATCTTTTTGCCGTGTGTTTTTCAGCATGAACAGCTTGAACGGCTCGACGCTGCGCGTAAAGGATGTCTCTTCGTCGATCTCATTATTCATGAGCGGCTTCACGCCTTCGTCCCATGATTTTTCAAGCACGGGCTGCATGACGAAAAAGGTAAGGAATAAAGCCAAGCTAATCAAAACGATATTTGGCGGCGTCGATTGCACGCCCATGGCCGTGCGCACAAAAGAAAGCACCACGACGATGCGCGTAAAGCTCGTGACCATAATCAGGATCGAAGGCGCCAGCGTCAAAACGGTGATCAGCAGCGTGATTTGCATCAAACGCGCTGTGGTGGTTGGGCCTTGCCCCAGATCAAGGCTTACGCTTTGCGCGATAGCATGGCTTGGGCAAAACAGGCACAGGCTGATCACAAAGAGCCATGCCGCAATGGAGAAAAAGCGTCGTTTGGTCATGGCGTGGAACGATCTGGTTTGGCGTTTTGAGAAAGCTGAAGGTCGCCGCTGGGGCCGAGGAGGAGAAGATGCTCGGTTTCATCGCATTTGACAAGCACCAGCCTGCGCCGCGCATCAAGCGTCAGCGAAGCTGTGACTTGAATCCGTTTATCTTGGCTTTTAGCCACGATCCAGCCGCGCAAGGTGACATATTTCAAACCCCAAGCTAGCGCCCCCATTAAGGCGATAACCGTCGCCGAGGCAAAGGCGAAGCGCAGCCATGAAACCGATTCAGAATCAGGGGTGAGCATTTTCGGTGTCCTGACCTTCTGGTGTGGGGAATTGCATGCTCTTGATTCCTTGCTCATAAACGTTGAGCAAATTGATCAAAACGGTCAATTCTGGCAGAAATTCTTTTTGTTGTTCGGGCATCGATTCTTGAACCGTTTGGCAAACAGCGGCGACGCGCTTATCCACGCCCGTCAGATCCGCCATTTTTCCTTTTTTGAGGCTGGCGTCCGCATCTGTGAACAATTGGCACAAGGCGTTTAGTTCGTTGAGCGTTTCGCTTAAAGATGACGCGGTCATGAGAGGGCCTTTCTCGGTTTACAAAAAAGAACTAGGCGTGCGGGCCGCTTCATTCGCTTCATACACTTTCGCGAGAATTTCCGCGACGGCGATGATGGCCTCACTCGGGATAGGTGTATCGAGGTCCAGTTGGACGAGAAGTTCAGCAAGGTCTTGATCTTCGCGAACTTTAACCCCGTTACGAAACGCAATATCGAGAATTTGATCAGCCACCATGCCACGGCCTGACGCAACGATGCGTGCCGGGGCTTCGGGGTTGGCCTCATCAGCTTGAATGGCAACGGCAACGGCGCGTTTGACGCGTGCAGGCGCCATGGAAGAGGCGGCGGGGAGGTGATGATTCTCTTGCATTCTGACCCAGCTTAACTCAAACTATCCCCAAGTCCAAAAGACTTTGTTAACGTTCCGTTAAGTTTCTTTGTCCGATCATAAGCCTAAGGCCTGGTTCCTTCTGGCCTTCACTTCAAAGGGTCGTGCGGCTCATGTCCATTGCTGATAGCGGTATCCTCGGTCTGATGTCTTCAAAGATGACCTATCTGGGTCAGAAGCAGGCTGTCTTGGCCGAAAACGTCGCCAATGCCGACACGCCGGGCTATGACGCAAAGGAGCTGACGCCCTTTACGTTCGAGACGGCCATGAGTGAAGCGGCCTCGGGGATGATGGTCACGGATTCTAAGCACATTCTTCCGGCTTCGATGACGGGGGTGAATGCGCGCACGAAACGCGTGAAGAGCGCGGAAACGCTGCCTTCTGGCAATTCGGTCGATTTGGAACAACAGATGATGGAAGTCTCGAAAACGACAATGGATTATCAGGCGAGCGCTTCGATCTATCAGAAGTTTGTCTCTTTGTTTAAAGAAGCTTTGGGGAGCAAGTAAGCGATGTCTTCCGATCTGACCAACGTTATGTCGATTGCTGGCTCTGGTCTTCGGGCGCAATCTGCACGTATGAAGGTCGTGGCCGAAAATATAGCCAATGCTTCGACAACGCCGTCCACGCCCGAGGAAACGCCTTACCAGCGCCAAGTCGTGACGTTTAAAAACGAATTTGATCGCGCGATGGGCATTTACGAAGTCAAAGTCACGGGCGTTAAAAAAGACAAAAGCGCATTTGTCAAGAAATTCGATCCTGCGCATCCGGCTGCGGACAAAGACGGCTATGTGTTGACGCCGAACGTTCAGCCCGTGATGGAAAGTATGGATATGCGCGAGGCGCAACGGTCTTATGAAGCGAACCTGAGCGTGATTGAATCGTCGCGCACGATGCTTTCGCGCACGATCAATCTTTTGCAGAATTAATGAAGGAGCCGCCCCATGGTCATGAATATTGCTAATGCGCTTTCGGCCTATAAACAGGCTGGCGTGGGCTCCATTCTCGGCAGCGGCACCACAAATGCCGCGTCTTCAAGTAGCGGGTTTTCCGATGTTCTGTCGGGCTTTATGACGGACACTGTCGATAGCGTGAAAAAAGGCGAGCAAATGGCCGCGCAAGGCGCCGTGGGCAAGGCCGACCTGCAAGACGTCATCATGGCCGTCAATGATGCCGAGATTATGATGCAAACGGTCACTTCGATCCGGGATAAGGTCATCACGGCCTATCAGGAAATTCTCCGCACGTCGATTTAGAGTGTTTTGCCGGGGCTTAAAAGGCGATATGCTCGCCCAAGCGCAACGTTTCACCCCCCGATTCTTTCAATGACCGACGCCGAAGTAATCGAAATCTGCCGTCAGGCTATTCTTGTGATGCTCAAGCTGGCTGGGCCCGTCTTGCTCGTCGGGCTTATGGTCGGCGTGATCATCTCGCTGTTTCAAGCGATGACGCAGATTCAAGAACAGACCTTGACCTTCATCCCCAAAATGCTGTGCATTTTCGGCGTCACCATTTGGCTTCTGCCCTTTATGCTCTCGACCCTGAGCGGCTTTACGCAAATGCTTATGGATCGGATCATACAGATTGGCACGAGCGGTTAGCGCGCCATGACGAGTTTCAACCTCGATGCCTTTCTTTCGGGTCATGTCTTCGCCTTTCTCCTGATTTTTTCAAGGCTTGCTGGCGCGTTTATGATGTTTCCTGGCATCGGCGAAACCTTTGTGCCTGCGCGCGTGCGCATGATGTTTGCCTTGATCTTCACCTTTATGGTGATGCCGGTTTTGCTTCCGATGGTTCCCGCGCTGCCGCCGCAGATTCCCGACATGGCCTTGCTGTTGATCAAAGAGATTTTTATCGGCCTGTTCTTCGGCACCGTCATGCGGCTTTTGATGGATATCGTGGCGACAATGGGCTCGATTATCGCTATGGAGATTGGGTTGTCGAACGCTATGATTTTGAACCCGAGCTTGGCTTCACAAAGCGCGCTGCCCAGCGCGTTTTTGAGTACGGCTGGTTTGGCGCTTGTTTTCGTGACAGGCCTTGATGAGCTTCTGTTCCGGGCGGTGATGGATACCTATAAAGTTTTTCCGATGGGCGGGACGTTTTTTATGTCCGATATGGTGCAGGCTTTTGTGCATCTGTTCGGTGAAAGCTTCATGCTTGGCGTTCAGCTTGCCATGCCCTTTATGGTCGCGGGTCTTTTGTTTTATGCCGTCTTGGGCGTGATGCAAAAGACGATGCCGCAGGTTCAGTTGTTCCTCGTCGTCATTCCGGTTCAGATTGTCGGCGGCCTTTTCATTTTTATGATGGTGCTTTCGATCGCCTTGGGCGTGTGGCTCAAGTTCTTCGATCAAACCATCGGCTCGCTTTTCATCAGATAGAAGGCGGGCACCCATGGTTGAATCAGATAAAGACCAAAAAACAGAAGACCCTACCGGCAAACGCCTGACCGACGCGCGCGAAGAAGGTCAGCTTTCCGTGAGCCGCGAACTTTCAACGTGGTTTATGTTCGTCGCGATCCTCGTTGTTCTCTCCAATTTTGGGCCTAGTTTGGCCAGCGAGATGCGCGATGGGCTTCGGATTTTTCTCGAGCGACCAGAACAGCTTTCCCTTGAAGACGGCGGAATTCAAAACGTCTTTCTTGGCATTACCGTTAGCGTCGGGCGGGGGCTTGTTCTGGTCTTTGGGTTGCTCTGGGCCGCTTCGATCTTAGGCACGATGATTCAAACCGGTTTCTACGTTAGCGGCGCGCGCCTTAAGATCGACGTTGAGAAAATTATGCCGATGCGCGGGTTGAGCAACATGTTTTCGTTGAACTCGGTTGCCGAGCTTCTTAAATCCTTCGTTAAAATGGTAGTCATGGGCTATGTGGCTTACCGCGTTCTCGAGCCGCTCGGGCATGAATTGCCGATGCTTGCCGATCTTTCGCTTGAGCAGGGGCTCGAACTTCTTCATCGCGAGGCGCTGCACGTTATCACGGTCTTAATGGTGATCATCACGTTGATCGCAATTACGGATGCGCTTTATATGCGTTATAATTTCTTCAAAAACTTGCGTATGACCAAGCAGGAAGTGAAAGACGAACACAAACAGCTCGAAGGCGATCCGATGGTCAAGGGGCGTTTGCGCCGTATTCGCCTTGAAAAAGCGCGCCGCCGTATGATGGCCAAAGTGCCCAAAGCGCATGTCGTTGTGACGAACCCAACGCATTATGCCGTTGCGCTCAACTATGAACGTATGGCCATGGCTGCGCCTGTCGTGGTGGCCAAAGGCGTTGATTTTTTGGCGAAACGCATTCGCGATATCGCCGAGGAAAGTGGCGTGCCATTGGTAAGTAATCCGCCTTTGGCGCGGGCGCTTTATGATACGGTAGATCTCGACCAGCCCATCACGCCAGAACATTACCGCGCTGTGGCTGAAGTCATTTCATACGTCTATCGCTTGAACAAAAAGAAATAGGAAAACGCCGCATGAATCACCCTTCCTTCATTTTAGCTTCGGCTTCGCCGCGCCGCTTGGCGCTTTTGGCGGATATCGGGCTTGTGCCAAGCCAAGTTCTGCCAGCCGATCTTGATGAAACACCGTTGCCTTGCGAGCGACCTTCCACGCTTGCCCTTCGGCTTGCTCTGGCTAAAGGCAAAGCTATCGCATGCACGGAGCCAGAGGCGCTTGTGCTTTCTGCCGATACGGTCGTCGGTGTTGGTCGCCGCATTCTGCCGAAGGCGGAAACGCCAGAGGAGGTCGCCGCGTGTCTCAAGCTTATGTCCGGGCGCAGGCACCGTGTTTACACGGGCGTCGCGCTTTATGGGCCGGGCGGTTTTGTTGCACACAAGCTATGCGAAAGCACGGTGACGTTTAAACGCCTCACGCCTGAGGAAATTGCTGCTTATGTCTTGAGCGGCGAGGGGCTTGGCAAGGCGGGCGGCTATGCTATTCAAGGCCGCGCCGCTACCGCTATTCGCGCGATCTCCGGTTCCTATTCGAATATCGTCGGCTTGCCACTTTATGAGGTTGCGCAACTTTTTGCGCGCGTGGGGGTGAAGCTATGAGCGGCCTGCGTCTTACATGTGATCGTGCGAACGGTTTGATCCGCGCTGCCGTTTGGTCTGGCAAAATGCTGTTAGATCTTTATGTCAATCGCATAGAAAATCCAGATCTTTCCGGCGCGGTTGTGCGCGGCAAGGTCGTGCGCGTTTTGCCGGGCGGTAAGGGCGGTTGGATCGAGTGCGGTCTGAAAGAAAAGATTTATTGCGAAAGCGCCGTGACGTTAAGCGCAGGATCTTTGTGCACGCTTCGTATCCAATCGACCTTGGGGCAGGGCAAAGCTTGGCCCGGCCTTTTGCTGGATAGTGCGCCAGCCGATGGTCTGGGCGTGCTCACGCCACCGCCTTTACCGTGGCAGACCGCTTTGGCCAACATCGACCCTCAAACGCCGTTGACGATTCATTTTAAGGCGCGTGAGGATTATGAAGCGTTTGAACCTGCCGCGCATCGTTCCGCACAGGTTGAAAAAGAAGCCGTGCATCCTGAGCTTGATGAGATCCTCGATGCGCTGACTTTGCCAACTGTACCGCTTTCCGGCGGCGCTTCTTTGGTGATTGAGCCGACGCAAGCCCTTGTCGCGATTGATGTGAATGCGGGCGAAAAAGGCAATCCGACGGAAGTCAATTTTCTAGCGCTTCGTGAAGCGGCGCGGCAGATCAGGTTGCGCAATCTTTCGGGTCTTATCGTGATCGACGCGCTCAAGATGAAAAACAGAGCGGACAAAGCCAAGGCCCTTAATGTGCTCACTCGCGCGACGGCGAGCGACCCCGCAGGCGTTCAGGTTTATGAGATGACAAAGCTTGGCCTTATCGAACTGACGCGCACGCGGCGCGGGCCGCCGCTTGGCGCCTTTATTAAAGAGGAGGGGTTATGATAACCGAGACGCCCAAAAAATGCCCACTCTGCGGCAAGCCTGCGAGTTCCAAGTACGTTCCCTTTTGCTCAGACCGCTGCGCAAAAATTGATCTTGGTCGTTGGCTTGGCGAAGGGTATGTTATTCACACTGATGAAGTCCCTTCCTCGGACGATCCTGACGCTTAAGGACTCGTTAACCATCTTTTTCATAACCTGAGTGACCATGACGCTTCTGACCCGCACAATGGCCCTGTTTATCTGTGTCGTCGCTTTGAGCGGCTGTGAAAGCGCGACGTCGCTGAAGCAGTGGGCTTTCACGCCTTCGACTCCCAAACCGACGCATAAAATCGTTGGCGGCGTGCCCGTTCATGAAAGCTGGTGTTATCGCACGATGGGGCAACCCGACTGTTATAGCGAACCGCAGAACGTTCATCCCGAATCACTTATTGGCGTTGACCCGCCTTCGCGCAGGCCATTAACAAATGAAGAGTATGCCAAGGCGCTCGCCGCCGTGCAGCCAACCTCGCCGAATCCTGGGCCTTCTGATGCGGATATGATGCCTGCTGCGCCACAGCAAGACCTTCATAATCCCATAGATTTAACGCCGAAATAACGGCGGCCCCAATTTTCTTGCGCCGTGCGCTGATCCCGCTATAGTCCCTCCTGACTCTAATCGAAAGCAGGGGATTCCTTCATATGTTCGACATCAGTGCGCTTTTCATTTCCACCGCCATGGCCGCCGAAACGGCAGCCTCCACTGTGACCGATGCTGCCAGCGCGGTTGCGCCGGGCGCGAGCTTGACGGGTGAACCGAGTAGCTGGATTCGTTTCCTGCCGCTTGCCCTTATTTTTCTTGTTTTCTATTTCCTGCTTATTCGTCCGCAGCAGAAGAAGCTTGATGAGCAAGCCTCGCTGATTAAGGCCCTCAAAAAGGGCGATAAAGTCATCACGAGCGGCGGGATTGTCGGCACGATCAGCAAGCTTGAAAACGATTCCTACGTTATGGTCGAGATTGCTAAGGACGTTCAGATTAAGGTTGCACGCACGGCCATTTCTGGTCTGACCAAAGAAGACTAATCGAGATCAACGAAAAGAAGAGCCGCCACCATGCTTTATATTGAACGCTGGAAGAAATATCTCATCCTTGCCGTTATGCTTTGGGGCGTTTTGTACGCCATGCCCAATGTGTTGGGTAAGCAAACGACAACGTGGATGCAGGCGCATCTCCCGGCCTTTTTGCCAGTTCAAACCATCAATCTTGGCTTGGACTTACGCGGTGGTTCTCACCTTCTTCTTGAAGTGCAAGCCGAAGCGGTTATCGAAGACAAACTTCAGGCGCTTATGGATCAACTGCGTTCCGACTTGCGCAAGGAGCATATCGGCTATGTCGATCTGAAATTGGCTGAGGGTGTCATTTCCTTTAAGCCGACGGAACAAGCCGACTTAGCTAAGGCCAAGGACATTGTGCATGAGTTGGAATCCGACTTGGATCTTTCTTCAACCGATGGCGTGATCTCGGCTCAGTTTTCAGACGCCGCCGCTGCGCTCAAAAAACGAGCCGCTATGGATCAGTCGGTCGAAATCGTTCGGCGCCGCATTGACGAGACGGGCACGCGCGAGCCCTCTATTCAACGGCAGGGTGATAACCGTATCTTGGTGCAATTGCCGGGCGTTGACGACCCAGAACAAATTAAACGCCTTTTGGGGCAGACCGCTAAGTTGACCTTCCGTCTGGTCGAAGAGAGCGCTTCGGGCGCTCCGGGTGGCCGTATCATGCCGGGCACCGAACGGTTGCCTTCGGTTGAGGACACAGGCCGTCAGTGGATTGTGCAAAAGCGCGTTATGGTTTCCGGCGATTCTTTGGTCGATGCGCAAGCTTCGTTCCAAAATGGCGAGCCCGTCGTTTCTTTCCGCTTCGATTCTTTGGGCGGCAAACGTTTCGGCGAAGCGACGGCGCATAACACAGGCCGTCTGTTCGCTATCGTCCTTGATAATAAAGTGATCAGCGCCCCTGTGATTCGTGAAGCCATTCCCGGCGGGAGCGGTGTGATCTCCGGCCACTTTACAACGCAGTCGGCGAACGATCTGGCGCTGCTGCTTCGTGCAGGTGCCTTGCCCGCGCCGATCAAGGTTATTGAAGAACGCACCGTCGGCCCCGGCCTTGGGGAAGATTCGATCAAGGCAGGCGCCGTGGCTTCGATCGTCGGGCTTGTGGCCGTGATGGTCTTCGTTGTGATGGCTTACGGCCTTTTTGGTATCTTTGCGGATATCGCGCTTTTGTTCAACATGGCGCTGATCTTCGGGTTGCTCTCGCTGCTGCAAGCAACGCTTACGTTGCCTGGCATTGCGGGCATCGTGTTGACCATCGGTATGTCGGTCGATGCGAACGTGCTGATCTTTGAGCGCATCCGTGAGGAGTTGCGGCTTGGCCGCACGCCGTTGACCGCGCTTGATGCCGGGTTTAAGCATGCGCTGCCTGCTATTATGGATGCGAACCTGACGACGTTGATCGCGGCATTCTTGCTCTTCATCTTTGGCTCAGGCCCGATCAAGGGGTTTGCCGTGACGCTTTCAATCGGTATTATCACGTCGATTTTCTCGGCGGTGATGATCACGCACCTTATTGTGGTGCTCTGGACGCAATGGACAAAGCCGAAGGAAATCCCCATCTAAAAGGAGATATTATGACACCAGTTGATTTTGAGAACCGTCGTAAATTTTTAGGTCTTTATGGTCATTTACTTGCGGCTTTAAAAACAGGGCAATCGCCACAAATGACGCGCAAGGCGATGTCTCCGGCGTATTGCGCCGATGAATATCGTAAGCTTTATGACAAGCTTTATTTTGCTGCCTTTGTTCTAACGCCTGAATTGTTTGATGTTTTTAATGAGACGGACGAGGCCGACATCCCGAATTCTGTGGCAGCGTTTAAGTTCAAAACTATGGCCATAACTGAGTTCGTGAACAATCCTGCGACAGAAGAATATAGTCAGACCATTAACACCCTTTTGCCATCCTTCGCACGCCATGCCTACGAAGGCTATTTGCAGCAGGCGGAAAGGGCTGGCGATTCTGCTGAAGGCATGTTGGGGCCGTTGTTTAACGCCTTATTGAAAGACACCACCTATCCTGATGCGTCGTTTGCGTCCTTTGTTGCCATCCCGCTTGTGCGCTGGCCTATGGGACAAAAGAATGGCGGGCTTTTGACAGAAGCGCGTAATCCGCAGGATGTTGACCTTTTGGTCCAAGCCATCGATAAGCGCCCCGAAGCCTTTAAAGGCCAAGATGTTCACCGTGAGGTCCAGCTTCTTTTGCCGTTCTTGTCGGAAGAGGGGCCTATCTATCAGGCTTGCAAGCGGCAGAACCTTTTGCCTCAGCCGATCAGTGCGCGCAAAAGCTCAAGACCTTCCGCGACGCTCTGAGCGCGGATTTCTTCGCGGTTACCGGTGAAGATGTTCCGGTAGTGAAAGAGCGCGCCATCGCGTGTGGCGAGGCCAAAATAAACGAGGCCGACAGGTTTGTCCGGTGTGCCGCCATCCGGCCCGGCGATGCCGGTGACGGAAAGCGCCACATCGGCATGCGAATAAGCCAAAGCGCCTTCGGCCATGGCCTCCGCGGTTTGTTCGCTGACCGCGCCAAAGCGTCGTAATGTTTCCGGCAGCACGCCGAGCAGGTCAATTTTGGAATCGTTGCTGTAGCTCACAAATCCGCGCTCCAACACAGCCGATGCGCCGGGCACCGAAGTCAAAGCCGCCGCAATCAGTCCGCCTGTGCAGGATTCCGCCGTCACGATTTTTTTGCCTTCACGTGTATAGCTGGCGATGACTTGGGCGGCGAGGCGTTCACACTCTTGCGGCATGCGCATCAAACTTATCCTTCAAACCGAACCGTTGCGATAGCCTGCGCGGCAATGCCTTCGCTGCGTCCCGTAAAGCCGAGCCGTTCGGTCGTGGTGGCTTTAATGCTCACGCGATCCAGATTCACTTCCAGCAAATCGGCAATGCGTTTTTGCATGGCTTCGCGGTGTGGACCGATTTTCGGTTCCTCGCACATAATCACGGCATCGACATGCGCAATCCGTCCGCCGCGTTGATTGATCATTTGGACAGCATGCCGTGCGAACAGGGCGCTGTCTGCGCCTTTCCATTGCGGATCGCTCGGTGGAAAGAACGTGCCAATATCGCCCACGGCCATGGTGCCTAAAAGCGCATCGGTGATGGCGTGCAAAACAACATCGGCGTCCGAATGGCCTTCAAGCGTTTTGTCGTGTTTGATCGCGACGCCGCCCAAATGAATGACATCGCCCGGAATAAGCCTGTGCACGTCAAAGCCAAGGCCCGTGCGAATATCGCCAAAGGTTTGGCCCATTAATCGTGCGGCGCGATCTAAATCATCGGGGTTTGTGATTTTCATATTATCCGGGTTCGATGGCACGAGGGTCACGGCAAGGCCTGCTTTCTCCGCCACAGCGGCGTCGTCAGTGAGTTGTTGGCCGATCACCATGCGATGTGCGGCTAAAATGGATTCAAAATGAAACGCCTGCGGCGTATGGGCTTGCCATAAAGCCGTGCGGTCAATCGTTCCGACGATGGTAAAGTCTTGCCCTTTTTTGAGCGTATCGACGAGCGGCTTGGCCGCAATCGCGCCTTTGGCTGTTTCAAGCGCCTTGTGCACGGCGGTGATGGTTTGCGCATCGATGAGTGGGCGCGCGCCGTCATGGATCATCACAAAATCAGGTGCAGGACTTTGCAGCGCCAAGGCCTCAAGCCCAAGCCGCACGGAATCTTGCCGCGTTGCGCCGCCATGAACGGGTTCGGGCAAGGCAAGCCCTTCCACCGCGCGGTCATAGAGATCGCGATGCTGCGAGCTGATCACGACCTGAACGTTGCCGATCAGCGGGTGGTTTAAAAAGGCCAGAATGCTCCGGCGCAAAATAGGCATGCCGCCGAGATCCTGATATTGTTTGGGAATAGGGCTGCCAAAACGCTGGCCCGAGCCAGCGGCAACGATAAGAGCGGTGCAAAGGGTCATGAGCGTGACGGTTCTTTCTTATTCATGGGGACATGACATTTCCGGTTTTACCGGAAAGCGTACAGATAACCGCCTGATCCGGTTTGACGCAAGCCTTTTGGAAAAAAGCGGCAAGGCCTTCGGTGCGTGCTTCCAGCGCGGCGAAGAGCGGGGCAAGCCTCTGTTGCGAGCGGCCGCAGGCCAAGCTGACGGCAGAACCTTCGCCATAGCGCGTACAAATGTCGGCTAAGCGGTCTTCATAACTTACGACGTGTCCGCCTTGCGCCACATGCATGTCGATGTAGCTCAGCAAATCGGCGACATCGGAGCGAACAACGGGCGGGATGGGGAGCTTTCTTTGCGCAGCTTCTTCAGGAGCGTTGGAATGGCAGGCGACGATAGCGGCTAGCTCGCTGTTTCCGGCTTCGCGGAGAAGATTTGCCCCATCAGTCGCATGAAATCCCGTTTGAACGAGCGCCGGATGATAGCCTAAATCGTGCCAGAGGACTGCTAAAACGAGATTTTGGCGTGTTTTATCCGATAAAGAAGGGATTTGTTTGGCTAAATCTCGCATTTTCAGGATATGGGCCGCTCTGGATGCCGGAAAATCCTCTTGGATGAGCTGAATTAGCCCATTTTCGGATTCAAAACCAAATTTAGCGAGGGTTAGGATGTCTTGGCGGTTTTTCATGGCGGCTCCTTGCAGAAAATCACGCTACACGTTGCCTATTTTTTGTGCAAATGCTATTTGCTTTTCTATGGTGATGTCTTGTGAACCTGAACCCTTTGTTGTCCCACGTCTGAAGCCGATTAAGATTGGCCCGGAAGTGATTGCTGTGCCTGTGCTTCTTGCCCCGATGGCGGGCGTGACGGACAGGCCGTTTCGTAGGCTTGTGCGCTCGTTTGGCGCAGGGCTTGTGACCTCGGAAATGATCGCGAGCCAAGCGATGATCCGTGAGGTGAAGAAAACGATGCAAATGATTGAACGGGCGGATGAAAACGATGTCCTGACTGTTCAGCTTGCGGGGAGCGATCCGGTCGTGATGGCCGAGGCGGCCAAGCTAAATGAAGAACGCGGCGCGCGCATTATCGACATTAATTTCGGCTGTCCGGTGAAAAAAATCGTGAGTGGCGAGGCCGGATCGGCGCTTATGAAAGACGAAGTCAAAGCCGGAAAAATATTGGAATCTGTTGTGCGTGCCGTGGGTCTGCCCGTGACGGTCAAAATGCGCCTTGGCTGGAATGCCGAGAGCATGAACGCGCCGCGCCTTGCAAAAATCGCGCAGGAAAGCGGCATTCAAATGGTGACGGTGCATGGCCGCACGCGCTGCCAATTTTATAACGGCACAGCGGATTGGGCGCTTATCCGTCCGGTAAAAGAAGCCGTGTCGATCCCCGTGATCGCGAACGGCGATATGAAAAACGAGCAGGATGTTTTGCAGGCTTTGACGCTCTCCGGCGCTGATGGCGTGATGATCGGCCGCGGCACCTATGGCAAGCCGTGGCTTTTGCGGCAGGTGATGGATTTCCTGCAAACAGGCCAGCTCACGCCGTTGCCGTCTTTGGCGGAACGGTATCGCACGATCCTGAGCCATTTCGACGATATGCTGGGCTATTACGGCGATTATGCGGGCCTGCGGATTTCGCGTAAACATATGGGCTGGTATAGCAAAGGCCTGCCTGAAGCCTCAGCCTTCCGCGACGCGATCAACAACACGGGTGATTCTGTGCAGGCGCGGGCGATGATTGATTCCTTCTTTACGACCCTCTTGCAACAGGAGGGCTGAAGCTATGGATGGCGTGAAAGAACCCCAACCCCTTTTTTCGCCGGAGCTTCCCGCTGGTCTTTCGGCCTCGGTTGAAAAGCATTTGCGCCATTATTTTGCGGCACATGAAAAGCAAATGCCATCGGCGGGGCTTTATGATCTGGTTTTGCGCGAGGTTGAGCGGCCTTTGCTGCACATCGCGCTCGCTGCCTGTGAGGGCAATCAATTAAAGGCCGCCGCGCTTCTGGGCTTGAATAGAAACACATTGCGTAAGAAGATAAAGCAGCTCGGCCTTTCGGCGGGGCGGTCGCGCAAAGCGGGAAAGAGAGCGTTATGATCCGCGTCGGGCATCTTCCTCGCGTTTCTTGGCAAGACGTTGGCCGTAGCCTGCGTCGGTTCTTGCCGTATTTTCTTTCCTTGATTGCCGTGACGCTTGGCGCGGCGACTTATGCCGCTTTGACCCGTGCCCCGTTTTTTGGCAACGATCCCACGACAGTGACGGTGCTGCTCTGCCTCGATTTGTTTGCCCTTTTGCTTTTGGGCACCTTGGTTGCAGAAAAAATCTATGTCGTGCTTTCCAAACGCCGCCGTAATCAGGCCGGTTCGCGCCTTCATGTGCGTGTGGTTTCGGTCTTTACGATGTTGGCCGCTGCGCCCGCCGTTTTGGTGGCGATGTTTGCGGCGGTTTTCTTTTATTACGGCGTTGAGGCTTGGTTTTCTGAACGTGTCAAAACGGCGCTCGATGAATCGCAGCAAGTCGCACAAGCGTATCTCAAAGAACATAAACAGGTGCTACGCGCCGATGCGCTTTCAATGGCCAACGATTTAAACCGGCAGGCCGTCCGCCTTTCGGAAGATCCGGTGCGTCTGGCGCAGGTCGTCTCAGCCCAGGCTTATTTGCGTTCGCTCACGGAAGTGATTGTGTTTGATGGCTCGGGCAAGATTTTGGCGCGTTCGGGCTTGACCTTTGCGTTGTCTTTTGAGCCGATCACCGATGAAATGCGCGAACGCGCGAAACAGGGCGATGTTGTCTTGCTCATCAGCGATACGGATGACCGCGTGCGTGCGCTTTTGCGGTTGGATAATTTCGTCGATACCTATTTGTTCGTGGGTCGCTTGGTCGAACCCAAAGTGCTCGCGCATATGGAAGCCACGGAAACAGCCGTTCGCGAATATCATAATTTGAAAGAGCACAGCTCCGGCATCCGCATTATGATCACGATGATTTTCGTGGTTGTGGCGTTGCTTTTGCTTTTGGCGGCGGTGTGGCTCGGCCTCAATTTCGCCTCAAGCCTTGTCCGACCTATCAGCGCCCTTATCAATGCGACAGACCGTGTGCGCGGCGGCGATCTCACCGCCCGCGTCGAAGCTGTGGATGAAGGAAAAAGCGATGATGAGCTTGCGCTTTTGGGCCGCGCCTTCAATCGCATGATCTATCAGCTTGAAACGCAGCGCAGCGAACTGATTGAAGCTAACCGCCAGCTTGATCTGCGTCGCCGTTTTACCGAAGCCGTCTTGGCGGGTGTGTCAGCGGGCGTGATCGGTCTTGATCCGCAATTCCGCATGAACATGATGAATGCGCGGGCCAGCGACTTTTTCCAGATCACGAACCCAGACGCTCTGGCGGGGCATCCGCTTGAAGTGCTCGCGCCTGAGATTGCTGATTTTCTCATCTCCATGCCACGCAGCTCAAAGCAAAAAGACGGGCAGGTCGAAATTCGACGCGCTGGCCAGCTGACCCGCACCATCCTCGTGCGCCTGTCTTCCGAACTTCACGGCGGTGAGGTGCGCGGCTATGTGGTGACGTTTGACGATGTGTCCGAACTTGTGGCCGCGCAGCGTAAGGCCGCGTGGGCTGATGTGGCCCGCCGCATTGCCCACGAGATTAAAAATCCCCTCACGCCGATCCAGCTGGCCGCCGAACGTTTGCGCCGCAAATACCTTAAGGAAATCACGAGCGATCCAGAGGTCTTCGAAACCTGCGTTGAAACGATTGTGCGCCATGTGGGCGATATCGGCCAAATGGTGGACGAGTTCTCCTCCTTTGCCCGTATGCCGACGCCCGTGATCAAAGAACATGAATTGCGCGATTTGTGCCGCCAAACACTCTTTTTACAAAGCTCCACGCGGGTTGATATTCACTATACGCAAGAACTACCCGACTCGAAATTCTATGTCGATTGCGATGCCCGCCAGATTGCGCAGGCTTTGACCAATCTTCTCAAGAACGCTTCGGAAGCCATTGATGGGCGTAGTGAAAAAGAAGGCGTTCCCTTGAGCCCGGGCGAGATTAGTTTAACCCTATTTGTGAGTGAAGATAACCATGTTGGCCTACGCGTGACCGATAATGGCTGCGGACTGCCTGTAGCAGAGCGTGAGCGGTTGACAGAGCCGTATGTCACCACCCGCGCCAAGGGCACTGGGCTGGGCCTTGCTATCGTTAAAAAGATCATGGAAGATCACAAGGGCGTTCTTCTTTTAGAAGATAATCCGACAGGCGGCGCGATGGTTTCGCTTGTCTGGCCAGCTCATTTGGACGAATCTGAAAGCGGCCCTTTGGCACTGGACGAATTATCTGATAAAACGTAGGGGTTGAGTGATTCTGATTGGCGTTTATCACATGCGACTGAAGGCGGGCTATGGGCTCAAACGTTAAAGACAAAACCTTGATGAGCGATATTCTCATCGTCGATGATGAGGCAGACATTTGCCTTCTTATCGAGGGTATTTTGAACGACGAAGGTTTTAAAACACGACACGCAACGAATGCCGAAAAGGCGCTCGCCGAAATTGCGGCGCGTCGGCCAACGCTTGTTATTCTCGACATCTGGCTGCAGGGCAGCGGGATCGATGGGCTCCAGCTTTTGGATCGCATCGTGCGCGATCATCCCGATGTCCCGGTCATTATGATCAGCGGCCATGGCAATATTGAAACGGCTGTCGCGGCGATTAAACGCGGCGCTTATGATTTCATCGAAAAACCGTTCAAAGCGGATCGTCTGGTTTTGCAGGTGCGACACGCGCTCGATACGTTTCGACTGAAACGCGAAAACCAAGAACTCAAAGGGCGCGTTGGGCCAGAGATTGAGTTGATTGGCAAATCGGCAGCGATTGCGCAGGTGCGTCAGATCGTTGACCGCGTCGCGCCCACGGGCAGCCGTGTGATGATTGTCGGCCCTTCGGGTTCCGGCAAAGAAGTCGTGGCCCGCGCGCTTCATGCGCATTCTAAACGGGCGCATGGTGCTTTTGTCGTCATCAATTGCGCTGTCATGCGTCCTGATCAAATTGAGATTGAATTGTTCGGCACCGAAGGCACGCCCACAGGCGGCGGGCGCAAGACCGGCTTGTTTGAACAAGCACACGGCGGGACGCTTTATCTCGATGAAATCGCCGACATGCCGCTTGAAACGCAAGGCAAGATCGTCCGCGTTTTACAAGAGCAGGTTTTCAGCCGCGTCGGCGGCAATACGCGGGTTGAAGTCGATGTGCGCGTCGTGGCCTCAAGCAATCGCGATCTTCAACTTGAAATGCAAGCCGGGCGCATTCGTCAGGATTTGTATTATCGCCTCAGCGTTGTGCCGATCATCATTCCGCCCTTGGCCGACCGCCGGGAGGATATTCCTGTTCTCTCGCAGCATTTCTTGACCCGCGCGGCGGAATCTTCTGGTCTGGCACCGCGTCAGCTTGGCGAAGATGCCTTGGCCGCGCTTCAGGCCTATAGCTGGCCGGGCAATGTGCGCCAGCTTCGCAATGCGATGGAGTGGCTTTTGATTATGGCCCCCGGCGATGCGTCCGAGCCGATCAAGGCTGAAATGCTCCCGCCGGATATCACTGCCGCTACGCCTAACGTTTTGCGTTGGGAAAAGGGTGGGGAGATTATGACCTTGCCGTTACGCGATGCGCGTGAAATGTTCGAACGCGAATATCTGTTGGCCCAAGTCACGCGCTTTGGCGGCAATATCTCGCGCACCGCGAACTTTATCGGCATGGAGCGCTCAGCTTTACACCGCAAGCTCAAGTTGCTCGGCGTGCATGGCAGTAGTGTCAACGATTCACTTCCCGGAACCGGAAAGCTCAATTGAAGGTCGCAAAGCCGCTTCGTTATCTGCTTCTAGGATTAGCCGCACTTTTGGTCGCGGGCGGGGCGGGTTTGGTTTATGCCGATGAAACGTCTTTATCTCGGCCAAGTTTTACCAAACAAGAAATCGCGATCGAACGCCAAGGCGTGCAGGTTTTATCGCTCATGGTCGAGCTGGCCTTTACGCCGCAACAGCAAGCCTATGGCTTGATGTTTAAGCGCAGCTTACCGGCCAAACAAGGCATGCTCTTTGTGTTTGAGCGTTCCCGCGAAGAAGCTTTTTGGATGAAGCACACGCTTATTCCGCTCGATATGCTTTTCATCCATGACGATGGCCGCATTGTGAAAATCATTGCCAGCGCGGAACCAGAGGATCTAACGCCAATCTTATCCGACATGCCCGTCAAAGCCGTCCTCGAAATTGGCGGCGGTCAAGCGCAGGCCCTCGGGCTCAAGATCGACGACCGCATACGGCTCGATCAGGTTCGCCCGCAGCCTTGATCTCCCTTTATTTGATGCTTGGCTTGGCCTGAGCCGGAGCGGCCCACCAGAGGCTTTCGGGATCAAAGCCGTATTTGGGCGTTACGTTCGGTTGGCCGAAGCGGTTCCAATAGGCGATGCGATAGCCGCCATAGTTCCAATGGGGAATGACGTAATAGCTCCACAGCAAAACGCGATCCAAAGCGCGGCAGGCGATGATCAGCGCTTCGCGGCTGTCAGCATGTACGATCTTTTCAACCAGCGCATCGACGACTGGGTTTTTGATGCCGATCAGATTGCGACTGCCTTTTTGATCGGCTTTGCTTGAGCCCCAATAATCGCGTTGTTCATTGCCCGGTGAAATCGATTGGCCATAGACATGAACGGCCATATCAAAATCAAAGTCATTCATCATGTTTTGGTATTGCGAGGAATCCACAACGCGCAGTGTGACCTTGATGCCGAGCCGTTCCAAATTACGGGCATAAGGTTGAATCCAGCGCTCGAACAAGGGCGAGTTATCGACAATTTCAAACGCGAAGACTTGGCCTTTTGCGTTCATCAGTTTGCCGTCTTTAA
>Ga0209467_1001606_pt1 | contig 18915 bp, 11 predicted proteins | sample Higcelwee11metaG_FD_187175 | JGI IMG/M metagenome (GOLD analysis project Ga0209467, IMG submission 187175) | Freshwater pond sediment microbial communities from the University of Edinburgh, under environmental carbon perturbations - High... | ecosystem: Environmental > Aquatic > Freshwater >...
ATTTAAGCAGAGAAATCTCCTCCGCCAGGGATTCCTCTGAGGTGCAGACCATCCCGCCTTCACCGGTCGTGATATTTTTATTGGGGTGGAAAGAAAAAATAGAAATTGAATCAAGACTGCCAACCCTCCTGCCTTTGTAAGCACTACCTGCAGCGTGGGCAGCATCCTCGATAATCGTCAGACTGTGCTGTTTGGCCAGTGCAAAGAGTGGGTCCATATCACAACATTGGCCAGCGAAGTGGACCGGTATGATGGCCCGTGTGCGTGGAGTGATCTTTTCTGCTACTTTGGCAACATCAATATTCAAGGTGCCAGGTTCAATATCAGCCAGTACCGGTGTTGCACCGGCCAGAATGATCATGCTGACAGTAGACGCAAAAGTCATCGGAGTAGTGATGATTTCGTCTCCTGCTTTAATCTTCAGGGCGAGCAGAGTCAGGTGCAGGCCGGCTGTAGCAGAGCTGAGTGGTACAGCAAACGGGGCTCCGACGTAAGCCTTGAAGTCATCTTCAAACCGTTTGACCTTGGGTCCGGTGGTGATCCAGCCGGAACGGAGTGAATCAACAACTTCGTTGATCTCTTCATCTCCAAGAGCAGGGGTGGAAAAAGGGAGAAACGTGGTGCGCATGGGTGATTACTCCTAGTTGTATCAGTGGTTTGAGATGAGTAACAAGGAACCGTTGTCCGCAAGCGTACGTGGCGTGATACCAAGGGCTGGACTGTTGTAAAGCGCAATCTCGTGGCGCGGAATAACGAGCAGAATATGGCGTGGAGAATGCCAGAGCGTTAAAAATTGTTCCTGACCCTGGAACCAGCTTTGATGATTTCCCTGGGTGCTGCCAAAAGTAAGTTCATCGGCGTTTCCCACGGTAACAAGGCGTTTTCTGGTATAAAAACTCATGCCTTGACGTGGGCCGCTCTGGGCAAGTAGCGTATCGGCCCCTGAAAACTTAATTGCTGCTCTGGCAAGACTGCGGGAAGAGAGCCGATCAGCACCATAGCGGGCAAATCCCCAGGATAACATAAGTTCCAGCAGGATTCCGAAACAACAGAGAAGTATAACCATCATGGCTGTTGAGCGGATGCGCAGTGACCAGAACAGGAGCAAACCTGAACTGATCAATAATAACGCAGGTGGGATGGTTTGTTGCAACGTGATGGTTGGCGACGGCCCCGTTAACATACGAGCAAATTCCCGACCTGTCTGACCACTTGCATGCAACAACGGCGGTAACCAGGAAAGAAGCGGGATTACAGCCAGGATGATCCCTGATAGAAGCAAAAGAGTAATGAGCGTTTTTTGAGCCAGCGAATGTTCAGGTTTGTTGCGGATATGCCAGTTATCAGTCAGGCGCCTGGCTGTTAACAGGGCCAGCGGTGGAAATACAGGCAAAATATAAGGGATCAATTTGGAGCTTGAAAATGAAAAAAACAGTAAAATTACCAAGGGCCAGAGAAGAAGAAAGAGAGTAGCATCCTTGCTGGTGCGTCGTTGTTGCCATGCTTTTCTCAGGCTGCCCGGCAGAAAAAAGGACCAAGGAAACATGATAAGAAGTAAAATTGGGAAAAAGAACCAGAATGGCTGGCTGCGCCGATGAATGGTACTGGTAAAACGCTGAAAATGTTCACGTATAAAAAAGAAGTGCAGAAACTCAGGGTTTTTGAGCGAAACAAGCACAAACCAGGGGACGGTGACTATAATAAAAAGTAATAGCCCGGAAAACCAGGGGACATGTTTCAAGATGTCCCAACGCTTGCCCAAAAGCAGATACCAGAAAATGATTCCTCCCGGTAGCACAATCCCTATCAATCCTTTGGCAAGCACTGCCAATCCGCAACAGATAAAGAAAAGTCGAAAAAACAGTCGCTGCCGGGAGTCCTGACGTCGTGTGGCCAACAGGAAGCTGAAGAGCGCTCCGGAAAGGCAAAGCGTCAGCAGCATATCGGTCAGGATGATCCTGGACTGGATCACGAAACCGGCACAGGTGCCTAGAATCATGGCGGAAAGTAAGGCGGTTTTTCTGTCAAAGAGCCCTCTGCCGACGGCATAGGTTAAAAATACGGTGAATAATCCGGAAAGCGCGGCTGGCAGACGGGCAGCGGTTTCGTTCTCTCCAAACAGTTGCATTGAACCGGCATTCAGCCAGTACAACAAAGGTGGTTTTTCAAAGTACTTAACGTAATTCAGGGTGGGGGTAACAAAATCAGTCTTCTCCAGCATCTCGCGCGGAATCTCGGCATAGCGCCCTTCATCAGGATCAATCAGAGGCGCTGAGCCGAGACCGGACAGAAAAAGAAAACCAAAGAGAATAAGCAACAGGAGAAAATCCCGTATCCATCTGCCGTCTGGCTGATTGAGGCTTTCATAAAGATGATTCATGACGCTGTTTCCTGAAGCAAGCCCGGTAAACGGATGAGGTCGTCCGGCGCTGCCTGTGCAGGTACCGGCAGAATAATCTTCATGTTGGGATGTACGGTATCCAGTGATGACGCAATGGTGCCGTTATCAGAAAGCCGTATGTTATGGGCAGTAAAGCTGGCGTTTTTCATGTCAGGCCCCATCAGGGCAAGGTGGTCACCCTGCTGGAACCGGTTTTTTACCAGTACCAGCGCGGTGTTGTCCGGCAGTATTTCAAGTATTGTTCCTACCAGCTTGTGGCTGCGCAGATAGCCAGCCTGGTATGATTGACCAACATCACGGGGATCACCGAACAGGAAGCCGGTGGTATAGCCCCGGTGACTGATGGTAGCAAGTTCATGTAACCAGGTTGGGTCGGTCTGATACGTGTCAGGATTGTTGAAATAGGTGTCAAGGGCGGTCCGATAGACTCTGAGTACGCTGGCCAGGTAATGTACCCCTTTCATACGGCCTTCAATCTTGAGTGCCCCGACACCGGCTTGGATCAGATCAGGCAGATACTCCAACAAGCAGAGGTCTCGTGAGTTAAAAACCAAAGTGCCACTAGCTTCCTCTTGAATGGGGAAAAACTGCCCGGGTCTGGATTCTTCTACCAGTGCGTACTTCCAGCGGCAGGGCTGGGTACACTCGCCAAGATTGGCACTACGGCCCGTCATTGCACTGGAAAGCAGGCAACGACCCGAATAGGCAATACAGAGCGCCCCATGCACAAACACCTCACAGGACATGGTTACAGCTCCAGTGGTGGAACGGATATCTTCCAGCGTCATCTCCCGGGCGAGATTAGCCCTGGAAATCCCCTGGTCCTGCCAGAACAGTGCAGATTCACGGTTAATGGTGTTGGCTTGGGTGGAAAGATGAATGTCCCGTTCCGGAGAGATACGCCGAACCATTCTCAATACGCCTGGATCGCTGATGATATAAGCGTCAAATGGAAGAGGTGCCAGCTCTTGAAGATAGTGTTCAAGTCTGCTCAGGGTGTAGTCCGGCGCATAGCTGTTGATCGTCAGATAACAGTGAACCCCGTTAGTATGACAGAGCTCTAGGGCTGGAATCATTTCTTCAAGGGTAAAGTTACCGGCCATATTGCGCAGCCCGAACTCAGGACCCCCCAGATAAACGGCATCTGCCCCATATCTGATGGCGCATTTCAGTTTTTCCATGGTGCCGGCAGGGGCCAGTAGTTCCGGTTTTTTCACATTGTTATCCACTCATAAGTAAGATCAATCAAACAGGGGCGGAATGCTAACATAGATGGAGGCAGTCTGTAAAATGCAAACGGGAGAATCCTGACTTTCACTTGACAAAGCCGGTTTTCTGGCTTTAATAACAAAAAACTACGAAAAAAACGGAGTGTTGCATGAACAACCTGCAGGCGTTGGGTAGTATGGCGCTGGTAGCAATACTGTTTGGTGGTTGCGCTGCCAATGATGTTGCGGTCAAGCGCCAGACAGAGACTGAAACAAAGGTTGAGCATCTCTTTCAGGTTGTAGGGGGACTTGAAGCAAGGCTGAATGAACTGTATACAAGGCAGTCCGTACTTGAAAAAAGGAATGATCAGCAAGCAAAAAGTTTGCAGGAACTTTCAGATAAGATTCAAGGACTGACAGAGCCGCGCCAGAGCCAGCAGAACAAGAGCCAAGGTCTGTCCGGTGCGCAAACCCCCAAGGTTGAAATGGTAAACCCGGCTTCGACAGTAAAAGTAAAGGATACTGGCCCTCCGCAAGCATATCTGAAGGCATTTGGCCTCTATAGTGCCAACAATTTCAGTGATGCTGTTGTTGCCTTTGAACGGTTCATTCATGAACAACCTTCCAATGAGTATGTACCCAACGCAACCTATTGGATTGGTGAATGTTATTATAGCCATTCCGATCTGGCCAAGGCGCTTGTGGCATTTCAGAAGGTGGTTGATGGGTGGCCACGTCATCCAAAGGCTTCCGATGCGTTACTCAAATTAGGTTACAGTTATTCAGCCCTTAAACAGCAAGACAAGGCCAAGGCTGCTTTTGAAGGGCTTATTCGTAATTATCCTGGCAGCCCAGCTGCCATAAAGGCCCGGGAACGGCTGCTTTCAAACAATTAACAGGCTCCTGCACCGCAATGAAATGAGGTCACCATGAGATTCCGCGTTCAAAAATTAGCTTTCATAGTGCTGGTGTTTATACTCATGCCGGTTCTCCTCTGGGCGGCAGAGGAGCCGATATTGTATGTCATCCAGAAGGGAGATACACTCTGGGGGCTGTCTGAAAAGTTTTTGAACGATCCGAAACACTGGCCTAACCTCTGGTCAAAAAACAGCCGGTTGACCAACCCGCATCTGATTTATCCTGGCCAGCTGGTGCGTTTCAAGGATGGCCATCTGGAACTTGTTGAGGCACCGGTAGAAACAGCCCAGAAGGTGGTAGACGCCCCTGCTGAACCTGAAGTGGCAGAAGAAAAGGTGTTTGCCGTACGGGGTAATGAAGGTTGGCTGATGGATAATGATCTTGTCCCTGATGGCAGGATTATTGCGGGGCAGCATGGTCGCCTGATTCTTGGGGAAGATGATACGGTTTATACCGACATCGGCACTACCCATGGTGGTAGCGACGGGAAGAAATATACGATTCTTCGGAAATCTAAGCAGGTTATACATCCGGTAACACATGAATCACTTGGCTACAGGGTTTACCCGTTGGGATCGTTACAGCTTACCCACGCAACGGAGCTGAACTCCAGGGCCATTATTAATGTATCGTTTAAAGAGGTCGAGCCCGGAGATCTGCTGGTTCCTTATCAGGAGATCAAACGGAAGACAATACCTCTTAAAATGGCCAGTCGTCCGTTAAAGGGCTACATTGTTGAAAGCGGTTCAGGAGCTGATGCCGTTGCTGCCGGTGATGTGGTGTACCTGGATATCGGGAAGGAACAAGGGGTTGAAGCAGGTAATCTGCTTTATATTGCCCGCAAGGTGAAAATAGAGAAGATGATGGTTGAACGCTATGTCGGTGAGTTGCCCAGAGAGGTCGTTGGTGCATTGGTTGTCGTTGAAACCGGCAACAAAACTTCAACAGCCATTGTCGTCAAAAGTATCGATGCAATCTTTAAGGGTAATGAGGTTCTGAGCGAAGCGCGATAGGCAGTAATAGCAAGGTATGACGAAGGCCGACAAGAAGTCGGCCTTCGTTTTTTACGGAGTTGTGGTGTGGATTATGTTTCCTGGATAGCGTTGCGTGCTGCCGAAGGGGTCGGGCCGGTTCTGTTCAGACGCCTGCTTGAGCGTTTTGACTCACCGGACAAGGCTCTTTCTGCCAGCCCGGGAGCGCTTATGAGCGTGCGTGGAATGACCGCACAGGTTGCCACGGCCATTGGTGGTGATACGTGCCGCCGTTTCGCTGAAGCTGAGTACCACAAGATCGTGAATGCCGGAGTCCGGTTGCTCACCTTTCTGGACGCTGAGTATCCTCGCAGACTGTTTGAGATTGGTGATCCACCACCTTTGTTATATCTCCGAGGTACGGTTACCTTCTGGGAGCCTGCTGTTGCTGTGGTGGGCTCGCGACGGGCTACCCGGGAAGGATTGAAGGTGGCTGAACGGCTTTCGACGGAACTGGCTGAAGCAGGTATAGCAGTGGTTTCGGGGATGGCACGGGGGATTGATACCGCCGCCCATCGTGGTTCCCTGGCAGGCGGTGGCGTTACATTGGCGGTGTTGGGCTGTGGGCTGGATGTTGTCTATCCCCCGGAGAATCAGGGACTTGCCGACCGGATTGCCGAGGGCGGCTGCATTATCTCTGAATTCCCCCTGGGAACCCAGCCGCTGGCGGAACATTTTCCGCGCCGTAACCGGATCATCAGTGGTCTCTCCCGAGGAGTGCTGGTGGTTGAGGCGGTTGAAAAGAGCGGGTCATTAATCACCGCCCGTTATGCCCTGGATCAGGGACGCGAGGTGCTTGCGGTTCCTGGTCCGATCAGCTCCCCCGCAAATCGTGGGAGCAACCGTCTGATCAAACAAGGTGCCCAGCTGGTTGACTGTGTTGACGATATTCTTGAGGCAATACAGATTGACCGCAAGACACAACACCCGTCCTTGTTTGATACCGCATCTGCGCCGATGCGTAGCACTCTGACCCCGCGTGAGGCTGCTGTCTATGGGCTGATTGCCCAAGGCCCCCGTCATCTTGACGAAATAACCCTGGCTCTGGAATTGACGCCCGGAGAGGTTTCGGCTATGGTGCTTGGCCTTGAACTGAAGGGGATGCTGACACAGCTTCCCGGATCGTATTATTCCATCTCATAAGGATATACCGTTATATGGCGCACCAACTTGTCATTGTCGAGTCTCCGGCCAAGGCCAAGACCATTGAAAAATTCCTCGGTTCAGACTTTCGGGTACTGGCCTCCTTCGGGCATGTCAGGGCACTACCCAGCAAGCAAGGGTCCGTTGATACGCTGAACGACTTTGAACCCAAATACGCAGTCTTGCCAGAGAGCAAGAAACATCTTGATGCCATCAAAAAAGAGCTGAAAGTTGCTGACCGTTTGTTACTGGCAACTGACCCCGACCGTGAGGGGGAGGCGATTTCCTGGCACCTGCTGGCTGCGTTAGGGCTGGATAAAAAACCAAAGATTCCTATTCAGCGGGTGGTTTTTCACGAAATCACCAAGGATGCAATCATCCATGCTGTGCAGAATCCCCGGGATATCGCTGTGGACCTGGTGGATGCCCAGCAGGCCCGCTCAATACTTGATTATCTGGTTGGCTTTAATCTCTCTCCGTTTCTCTGGAAAAAGGTCCGCTACGGACTTTCGGCTGGCAGGGTTCAGTCGGTTGCCCTGCGGTTGGTCTGCGAGCGGGAAAAGGAAATCCTTGCATTTATCGAACAGGAGTATTGGACCATCGGTACCCGCCTTGAAAAAATGGGAGGGCAGGCGTTTAAGGCCGGTCTGGTAGCTGTTGGTACTAAAAAACTGGGTAAATTTGACATTCCTGATCAAAAAAGCGCTGAATTACTTAAAAACGCCATTGAGCAGGGCTCAGCGCAGGTGACAACGGTGGTCCGCAAGGAGATGAAGCGCAATCCGGCCCCTCCTTTTACCACCTCAACCTTGCAGCAGGAAGCCTCCCGTAAATTAGGTTTTGGCGCTAAAAAAACCATGGCCACGGCTCAGAAACTGTATGAAGGGGTGGCCATCGGAGAAGGTGGTACGGTTGGTCTGATAACCTACATGCGTACTGATAGTGTAAATCTCTCGGCTCAGGCCCTGGCAGAGGCCCATGATCTGATCGTGGCAGCCTATGGCAAAGAATACGCCCTGGCCAAGCCGCGCTTTTACAAGAACAAATCAAAGAACGCCCAGGAAGCCCACGAAGCGATCAGGCCTACCTATCTGGACAAGACCCCGACAGAGCTGAAGAAATACCTGACACCTGACCTGTTTAAATTGTATGAGCTGATCTGGAAGCGGACCGTCGCCTGTCAGATGGCAGAGGCGCTGCTTGACCAGACCTCGGTTGATATTGCGGTGAGCGGTAAGGAAAAAGACCGTTATACCCTGCGGGCAACCGGCTCGGTGCTCCGTTTTCCTGGCTTTATGAAGCTCTATATTGAAGGGGTGGATGACGAAGACGAGGAAAAAGAAGGTACATTGCCTCCTCTGGAGGAGGGGGATGCACTTAAGCTGCTGGAGGTTTTGCCGGAGCAACATTTTACCCAGCCGCCCCCCCGCTATACTGAGGCAACGTTGGTCAAGACTCTGGAAGAGTATGGTATCGGTCGGCCATCCACCTACGCCAGTACCCTTAACACCCTGGTGGAACGTAAGTATGCCCGTTTGGACAAAAAACGTTTTTTCCCCGAAGATGTTGGCATGGTGGTCAATGACCTGCTGACCGCCCATTTTCCCAAGTATGTGGATTATAACTTCACCGCAGGGCTTGAGGAGGAACTTGATCAGGTATCCCGTGGTGAAAAGCAGTGGAAACCGCTCTTGAGGGAGTTCTGGACTCCATTCATTACCCTGTTGAAGCAGAAAGAAGGGGAAGTGAAGAAGGATGACCTGACGACTGAAACACTGGAAGAGGCCTGTCCGGAATGTGGCAAGCCGCTGGCGATCAAGCTCGGTAAGCGGGGTAAATTTATCGCCTGCACAGGGTTTAAGGAGGGGTGTAAATATACCCGTAATCTTGAGAATACCAGTTCTGAAGAAGTAGCCGAGCCGACGGTTTCAGAAGAAAAGTGTGACAAGTGCGGCCAACAGATGTTGATCAAGGATGGCCGTTACGGCAAATATCTGGCCTGCTCCGGCTATCCGGCCTGCAAGAACATCCAGCCGCTGAACAAGCCCAAAGGAACCGGTGTAACCTGTCCTGAATGCAAACAGGGAGAGCTGACCGAGAAAAAATCACGCTACGGCAAACTGTTTTATTCCTGTAACCGTTACCCGGAGTGCAAATTTGCCCTCTGGGACCCACCAGTACCTCAGCCATGCCCCAAGTGTGGTTTTCCGTTACTGGTCAAGAAGGTCTACAAGAAGAAGGGTGAGTTCCTGAAATGTCCTAAAGAGGGATGTGACTGGACAAGCGCATGATGCAGGTAACCATCATCGGTGCCGGCCTTGCCGGTTGTGAGGCAGCCTGGCAGGCGGCTGAGCGTGGCCTACAGGTTCGACTGTATGAGATGAAGCCTCACCGCTATTCACCAGCCCATCAACTGGAGGGGCTGGCCGAGCTGGTTTGCTCAAACTCCCTGCGGGGGGCAGATCTGGGGAATGCGGTTGGCCTGTTGAAGGAAGAGCTGCGGCGTTGCGGTTCTCTGGTTATGCAGGCTGCCGATGCCACCAGGGTTCCGGCCGGTGGTGCCCTGGCTGTCGATCGTGACCTGTTCTCCGCCTGGATAACGGAACGAATCTCCTCCCATCCCAATATTTCCCTGATCCGTGAGGAACTAACCTGCCTGCCGTCTGAAGGGCTGGTGGTAATCGCCTCCGGTCCCTTGACCAGCGATGCACTGGCCGAGGAACTGTCCCGTCTGGTGGGGGAACGGCTCTACTTCTACGATGCCATCGCCCCGATAGTTACGGCAGAATCCCTTGACCTGTCCAGGATCTACGCCGCCTCCCGCTATGGCAAGGGTGATCCTGACGATTATCTTAACTGCCCCATGGATCAGGAGCAGTACGCGGCGTTTATTGCAGCCGTGAAGGCTGCAGAAAAGGTTGCACCCCGCGAGTTTGAGAAGGTGGTTCATTTTGATGGCTGTATGCCGATTGAAGAGATGGCAGAGCGTGGTGATGAAACCCTGCGCTTTGGCCCGATGAAGCCGGTCGGTCTGCCTGATCCGGCCACAGGCAGAGAGCCTTGGGCCGTGGTGCAGTTACGGGCAGAAAACAATGAGAAGACCCTCTATAATCTGGTGGGGTTCCAGACCAAGATGACCTGGCCGGAACAACGCCGGGTGCTGCGGATGATTCCGGGATTGGAGCAGGCCGAGTTTGTCCGCTTGGGGGTTATGCACCGTAACACCTTTATCAATGCACCGGCTTTGTTGTTGCCCACACAGCAGCTGAAGTCAGATCCTCGCATCATCTTTGCCGGCCAAATCACCGGTGTTGAGGGCTATGTTGAGTCAGCAGGCTCAGGTTTTCTGGCTGGCCTGACGGCAGCTGCGCTGGTCGCTCATCAAGAACCGGTCCTGCCTCCGCAGGAAACTGCTCTGGGGGCCTTGATTCACCATATTACCAATGCGGATGTCCGGCATTTTCAACCGATGAATGTCAACTATGGTCTGTTCCCCTCCCTGGAAAGCAGGGCTAAGAAAAAAGATCGCAAACTATTGCTGGCTGAACGGGCGTTGGCAGTGCTGGAAGGCTGGAAAGGCAGGATTGAAACAGGTCGCAACCGAGTAACTGAGTAAGCCTGAAATATAAATCCTTGAAAAGCTGGGGTTGTTTTGTCTACTATTGTAGTTGGGTTTTGTTTTTTTTCTGTTGCTCCGTTGCTCGGTGTCTAAAAAGGATTTTGATTATGTCTGATCAGATAGTTGCTGATACTCTTCAGCGGATTGAAGAAGAACTTAAAAAATGCGTCAAGTGTGGTACCTGCCGTTCCAACTGTCCTGCCTTCACCGCCTTTCAACGTGAGCCTGCCACTGCCCGAGGCAAGCTGACGCTGATCCAGCATCTGTTGAAGGATGATATAGATCTGGATGATCAAACCTATCTGGCCATGTCCAAGTGCCTGCTCTGCGGTAGTTGCGTTGATCGCTGTCCCAATGATGTGCCCACTGACGAGATTGTGATCGCCGCCCGTGAGGCACTGGCAAAAAAACGTGGTCTTTCTACCTTTCATACCGCTGTCGGGCAAGTAATCAAGAGCCGTACCCGGATGAAGCTGGGGGCCAAGGCTGCCGCGCTGCTGGGGCCGTTGTTCTTCAAGAAGGTGCCGGAGAACTCAGGTCTGCGTCTGCGCTTTCCGCTTCCGTTTGTGGGTAACAAACGCTATATCCCGGCCATTGCCAAGACCACTTTTATGGAGCGCTACCCAGAGGTGATAGAAGGCCAGCCGGGTAAACCACGGATTATCTTCTTTGTGGGCTGCATGACCAACTTTGCCTATCCCAGAGTTGGCGTTGCTGCGGTTAAACTGTTCCAGCATCTGGGTTGCACCATTATTATTCCCAAAGATCAGCAGTGCTGTGGTCTGCCCGGCATGTCCGGCGGAGACATCGAGACGGTGCGCGATCTGGCCGAGCGAAACCTGGCCGCCCTTGAGCGATATGAGGCAGATTATGTGATGAGCGCCTGCGCCACCTGTGGAGGCGCCCTGCATCGGCTCTATCCGCTGGTGGTGGGTAAGCGTAACCCTGAGCTGCGCGGACGCCTTGACCGGTTAGCCGCAAAGACTGTGGATGCTGCACAGCTGCTGTTCAAGCTGGGACTGAAGCCTGCTGAAACCGGTGCCGGTGCAACCGGCAGGATCACCTATCATGATCCCTGTCATCTGCGTACCCGTAAACTGACCGCCCAACCCCGTGATCTGATCAAGGCCACTCCCGGACTCGAGCTGGTGGAAATGGAAGGAGCTGACCGTTGTTGTGGTCTGGGTGGCACCTTCAATGTCTATCACTACGGTTCCTCCATGGAGATTAATGACCTTAAAAGCGAGGCGATTATCGCCACCGGCGCAGATGCCGTAGCCACCGGCTGTCCCGGCTGCATGATGCAGTTGGATGACGGTTTGAAACAACATGGTTCTACTGTTGAGGTGGTCCACACGTTGGAACTGCTGGCCCGTCAGTTGCTGGGAGTGTAAAGCCGTTATTTAAGTATTGCTAAAAGCGATATAGTTAGGCTAATGTCGTCTTTGTTGCGAGTAAAACTATTTTATTGACAATATAATCGGTTTTGTATACAAACGCCGCACCAAAACAGGTTTATATTTCGGTGGATTAAGTGATGAGCAACGAATTCAACATTGGTGCAAAAATCAAAAAACTCCGATTGACCAAGAAGCTGACTCTCCAGGCTGTTGCCCGTGAGACCGGCTTTTCACCTGCTCTTATCTCCCAGATTGAAAATAATAACGTCTCTCCCCCCATAGCAACGCTTTCCAAAATCGCACGTTTTTTTGATGTCAAGATCGGTCACTTCTTTGCTGAAGAAGAGGAGGAGTGCCGTTACGAAATCGTGCGTGCCGATGAGCGCAAACTGATGCCACGGGTTATCTCCCGTGCCGGTACCAGCCAGGGCTACTCCTACGAGTCGCTGTCCTGGCGTAAGCAGAACAAAAAGATGGAGCCGTTTCTGTTGTCGGTAATGGGAAAAGTCTCTGAAGAAAATACGTACAGCCATGATGGCGAAGAGTTCCTGTTTATCATGAAAGGAACCGCCGAACTGGTGTTGGATGACCAACGTCACGAATTGACCGAGGGAGATTGTGTCTACTTTGACTCATCTCTGCGGCACCGACTGTTGTCAAAGGATGGCAACGAAGTACAGGTGTTGGCGGTGGTTGCCAGATAGCTGAATAGTTAGTTTTTTTCCGAAGATCATGTAGGTATATTACACTGCAGAGGAAGGATGGTTCAGATGTCCAAGAAAGCGATCAAGCCCTCACTGAAGAACCCGTTTGCCCCACCGGAAACCGTTGAATTTACCATTCCCGGCGAGATTCCCGGCAAGAAGGGCGGCTATGAAGAGGCGATGAAGGAAGGTCATGACCTGATTCAGCGTCCGATCAAATCGGTCAGTATTGCTCAGATTGAAAAACAGCATTTCAAGAAGCGGATGACTGTCTGGGAACGGATCAAGGTGCTGACTGAAAAGGAGCCCAATGTTCTGTTCCAGAACTGGGGTAAAAACCTAGACGGTGCTTCATTGGTTACCGGTATTCTGAATGTGAATGGCCGTGATGTGGCACTGTATGGTCATGATTTTACGGTACGGGCCGGTTCCATTGATGCCACCAACGGTCGTAAATTGGCCCTGCTGTTCCAGATGGCTGGTGAAAAAGGGATTCCAGTCATCGGTATGAACGATTCTGCCGGTGCTTTTGTGCCTGCCGGTGTGGGTGGTCTTGACGGTTATGCCGAGGCCTTTACCGCTCTTCGCAAGATTAGCGGTGTGGTTCCTTCCATTATGTGCATGTTTGGCTTCAACGCCGGTGGTGGTTCCTACCTGCCACGTCAGGGCAGCTTCGTGATTCAGCCCAATGACACCTTTTTCGGTCTGACCGGTCCAGGCGTGGTCAAGTCGGTGCTGGGTGAGGATGTTACCCCTGAGGATCTGGGCGGACCAAAGGTACATGGCGCTTCCGGTGTGGCTGATCTGACCGTTGAGGACGAAGTTGGCGCACTCAGGAGTTCGCTGCAGTTGCTTTCATACCTGCCTGATAACAACAGTGTGCTGGCCCGTTTCCAGAAAACCAGTGATCCTCTTGATCGTAAAACCTGGGAAATCAATACCTTGCTGAAAAAGGCATTCAACTCCCCCACCGGTTTCAACACTCCGTTTGATGTCTCTATTATGATCCAGCAGATCTGTGATCATGGTGATTACTTTGAAATGCAGCCTGGTCGTGCCCGTGAGGCAGTCACCGCCTTTGGGCGTCTGGGTGGTAATGTGGTCGGCTTTGTGGCCAACAACTCTGCAGTGGCTTCAGGCCAGATCTCGGTGGATTCCGCCTACAAGATCGCCCGTTTTAACCGTTTCTGTAATATCTACAACATCCCGATGATCTTCATGGAAGATACCACCGGCTTCCTGCCCGGTCGTGAGCAGGAGTCCCGTGGTATTGTCCAGGCAGGTCGGGCCATGCTGGATTCCATCGTTGATATCCGTACCCCCCGTATCCTGCTGATCATTCGGAACGCCTACGGCGGGGCCTACGCCTCCTACAACAACTATCCCACCGGTGCCGATCTGGTTCTGGCCCTGCCCACCACCCGTCTGGCGGTTATGGGGCCGGCTGGTAAAGAGTTTGTCTATAAGGATGAGCTGCGCAAGCTGCGTGGTGCAGTCAAGGATAAGGTCAAGTCCGGGGTTCAGGAACGGGTTGCTGCTGGTATGGATGCAGGTGAGGCTACCAAGGATGCCGAGAAGGATGTGGCTGACTGGTTGAAGATCGAAGAGGCTGCTCTGAATCTCCGCTATGAAAAAGAGTTGATGAATCCGAAGGAAGGTCTGGCTCTGGGCTCCATCTCATCGCTGGTAATGCCTACCGATCTGCGTAAGGTACTGGGCGAGAACATGAACTTCCTGCTGCGGCACTATAAGCCCGGCCCGATGCAGGCAATCCAGCGCGAGTTCCATTAACCTGTCATTACTTAACTCATTGATTCTAATTGGAGATATAAGCCCATGCCTCAAACCGACTACTATAAGCACAACCCCCTGATCCACCGGGATCGCCGATTGAGCAAGTCTTCATCCGAGTGGGTCCGTTCTTTTTCCTGCGAAGATTTGAAGCCGCTGATTGTCTGCCGTGGCCCGATCCGTAAAGAGGCCATGGATGTCTATCAGGAGATGGGGATCAGCCATTACGGTATCCTGCTTTCTGAAACAGACTCCATTGTCTACCCCAATGCCTTGGCTCCTGAACTGCGCCAGTTGACCGACTCCAACCGGGTCCATCGGGTGCCTGACTACTCCGGCGCCAGTAAGGAAGAGCGGGTTGAGAGGATCAATCAGATTATTGGTATTGCCAAGGATAACGGGTATGACTCCATCTTTGCCGGTTATGGCTTTATGGCTGAAGATGAAGAGTTTGTGGCGGCCATTGAAAAGGCCGGTCTCAAGTTTATCGGTCCCTGTGCAGCAACCCAGGCTCGGGCCGGTAAAAAAGATGAAGCCAAGCGGACTGCTCTGCTGGTGAACGTCTCTGTTACTCCTGGTGTGGATAACGTTACCGCCCGTACCCTGGTCAAGAAGCATGACAGCCGCGAAAAGCTACTGGCATTGGTCAAGGCTGAAGATCTGGAATGTGATGCCACTATCCTGAAAGACACCAAGTTACCGCTTGAAACCTTGGCTGATCATATTTTGATGGCCTCCTATGCCAAGGGGGTTGACCTGTACAGCATCGAAGAACTCTGCGCCCAGGTACAGGAAGAGGTGGCCGAGCTGTTCCGCAAGTATCCCCAAAGCCGTTTCCGTCTTAAAGCGATTGGTGGCGGTGGTGGTAAGGGGCAGCGGATTCTGGGGGCTTCACTCCTGGGTACCAAAAATGCTGATGAAAAAGCGATTGCCAAGGCAGCTGCCGAGGCCCCTGCCATGGTGCGGGAGGTGCTGCAGGAGGTTAAGGCCAACGGTGTTGGTGATAACAAGAACGTCCTGATCGAACTGAATATCGAACAGACCCGCCATAACGAGATTCAGCTGCTGGGTAATGGAGACTGGTGTATCTCCCTTGGGGGGCGCGACTGCTCTCTGCAGATGCATGAGCAGAAATTGCTGGAGGTGTCGGTAACTCAGGAAGGTCTGATGGCTGCCATTGCCAGAGCAAAAGCAGATGATAGAACTGAAGAGGTAACTGCACTTGAGTCTGATCTGAAGGTGTTGCAGCGGATGGAAGAGGAATCTGCCCGTTTTGGACAGGCTGTTGGGCTGGATTCTGCCTCAACCTTTGAATGTATTGTTGATCGCGACCGTCACTACTTTATGGAGGTTAACACCCGGATTCAGGTGGAACACCGGGTAACCGAGCTCTGCTACTCCCTGAAGTTTACCAACCCTAACGATAGCAATGACTTTTTTATTGTCGAGTCGTTGGTTGAGGCGATGGCGTTGTTGGCACAGCATAAGAAAAATCTGCCCAGGCCTGAACGATTTGTCCGCTTCAACGCCTCGGTAGAGGCACGACTGAATGCAACCGATGCCTCACTTTCACCCCATGCCGGCGGTATGATCCGTTACTGGTCCAAGCCGATTAAGGGTGAGGTGCGGGATGATCAGGGGATCAGCATGTTGAACCCTGACACCAACCAGTTCATGAAGTACAAGGTGGCAGGTGCCTACGATTCCAACATCGCCCTGCTGCTGACCAAGGGTGAGGATCGTCTCTGCAGCTATGAGCGTCTGTCCGAAGTGTTACGCAGCACCACCCTGCGGGGTAGTTCTCTGGCAACCAACCTTGAGTTTCACTATGGTTTGGTCAACTGGTTCCTGGGCCGCAATGTTATGGCCAAGCCAACCACCCGTTTTGTGGTGCCGTACCTGACTTTGGTGGGAACCCTCAAGGAAGAGGCTAACAAACTGGATGTCGTTTACGCCTTCTTTCAGATGAAGAAGCATTACGCCAAGCTGGTGACTGAGCAGTTTGGTGATCAGCCGGATGTATTGGCAAAAGAGTTGAAGAATATGTCAGCTCTTTTGGATCGCAAAGGCACGCTGATCACCCGCCCGATGGAAAGACTTCTGGATGATCCCCATCTGTTGTCCGGCTGGCTGTCCATCAATACTAAGAACTTCAAGATTGAAAAAGGCAAGGTAATCTGGCTGCGCAATCCGCTGGGAGTCCTCCGGGATACCTACGAGTACCTCCATATGGACTTCCGTCCCCACAAACCAGCCGCTGAGATCATCTGGGATCATGACCAGGAACTGTTGAAGCAGGGACTAGATTTTTCACGCAAGATTCGTGAACACTTCGGTCTGCATAAGGATGAGTATGACAAGCTGAACGAGATCCTGCACAAAGACAAGCCGCAAGGTGGTTTTGACCAGGAGATGTGGGACCAGATCCGTTCAGCCCACTATGGTTTTGAGGTTGGCCTTGAGATGTTGGGTATGCTGTTCCTGATTGGCGAGAATACCAGATTCTGGGATATGAAGGTGCTGGACGATCTGGAAGTAGTGATTCCTGATTATCTGACCGACCTGGATCTGCAGGCCCGGATGAAGAAGATTCTGGTACCACCCCCAACAACAAAGGCTGATGAGATTGTTGCGGTCTGCGGCGGTATGTACTATGGTCAGGAAGCGCCGGGACTGCCACCCTTTGTGACCGAGGGGATGCACTTTGAAAAGGACCAACCGCTGTACATCATTGAAGTAATGAAGATGTTCAATACCATCCGGGCGCCGTTTGCCGGTACTCTGGATAAAATCATCATGGAAGGTGGTGATGGTACCATCGTTCAGAAGGGGCAGCCACTATTCAAGATAACCCCTGATGAGAAGTTTGTTGAGGTAGATCCGGCCCTGATAGAAAAAGAGAAACGTGAGCGCACCACCACCTACCTGAAGGCGGTGCTGTAGATTGCTGTAGGGGTATCGTATAATCCGCCCTTGCAAATGTGCTAACAAAAGGCTCCAGGTTTTTAATCTGGAGCCTTTATAGCTTACAAGGAAAGGTAATCATCATGTCTGCATTTGAGAAAAAAACACTGCAAGATTGGGAAAAACTGGCCAGTAAAGAGATCAAGAAGGAAACGACGGCACCGCTTGTGTGGGATACTGCAGAGGGAATTCCGGTTAAGCCGCTCTACACACAGGCTGATCTGGAAAATCTGGAAACTGTCGATACCATGCCCGGCTTTGCCCCTTTTCTGCGTGGTCCCAAGGCCAGCATGTATGCCGGACGTCCCTGGACGGTGCGGCAGTATGCCGGTTTTTCCACAGCAGAAGAATCCAACGCCTTTTATCGCCGTAATCTGGCAGCCGGACAACAAGGTCTGTCAGTAGCCTTTGACCTGGCAACTCACCGTGGTTACGATTCAGACCATCCCCGTGTGGTTGGTGATGTTGGCAAGGCTGGCGTAGCCATTGATTCCATTTTGGATATGGAGGTGCTTTTCAAGGATATTCCGCTGGCAGATGTCTCCGTCTCCATGACCATGAACGGGGCGGTACTTCCTATACTTGCACTCTACATTGTTGCTGCTGAAGAGCAGGGGGTCTCGCAGGACAAGCTGGCCGGTACGATCCAGAACGACATCCTTAAAGAGTTTATGGTCCGTAACACCTATATCTACCCGCCCGCCCCCTCAATGCGTATAATAGCCGATATTATCGAGTATACCAGCAAGTATATGCCCAAGTTTAACTCCATCTCCATTAGTGGCTACCATATTCAGGAGGCTGGGGCCAACAATGTTCAGGAGCTGGCTTTTACTCTGGCTGACGGGATCGAATATGTGAAGGCGGCCTTGGCCAAAGGGCTGGAGGTGGACCAGTTTGCTCCGCGCCTTTCCTTCTTTTTTGCCATCGGTATGAACTTCTTTATGGAGGTTGCCAAGCTACGGGCGGCCCGTTTCCTCTGGGCAGAGCTGATGTCTCAGTTTAACCCCAAGAATCCGCTCTCCCTGGCCCTGCGAACCCACTGTCAGACCTCTGGCTGGAGCCTGACCGAGCAAGACCCGTACAACAACGTGATTCGTACCACTATTGAGGCCATGGCAGCGGTGCTGGGCGGCACCCAGTCCCTGCACACTAACGCCCTTGACGAGGCGATTGCCCTGCCTACTGAGCATTCTGCCCGGATTGCCCGTAATACCCAGCTGGTTATTCAGGAAGAGTCTGGTATCACCAAGGTGGTTGACCCGTTGGCTGGCTCTTACTATGTGGAGTCATTGACCGCAACGCTTATTGAAGAAGCCCGTAAGTTGATTGCAGAGATTGACACCCTTGGCGGTATGACCAAAGCGATTGAGTCCGGCATGCCCAAACTGAAGATTGAAGAGTCTGCAGCCCGTAAACAGGCCCGGATTGATATTGGCAAAGAGGTAATTGTAGGGGTCAACAAATATAAGTTGGCAGAAGAATCCCAGATTGAAACCCTGGATATTGATAATACCGCCGTGCGTGAAGCCCAGATTGCACGCCTGAAGAAACTGCGGGCCGACCGGGATGAGTCGGTTTGTCAGGCGGCCCTTGAGGCGGTCACCAGGGTGGCTGAATCGGGTGCAGGCAACCTGCTTGAGGTCTGTGTTGATGCTGCCCGCAAGCGGGCGTCAGTGGGCGAAATTTCTGATGCCATGGAAAAGGTCTTTGGACGTCACAAGGCAGAGATCAAG
>Ga0209467_1001607_pt1 | contig 18897 bp, 13 predicted proteins | sample Higcelwee11metaG_FD_187175 | JGI IMG/M metagenome (GOLD analysis project Ga0209467, IMG submission 187175) | Freshwater pond sediment microbial communities from the University of Edinburgh, under environmental carbon perturbations - High... | ecosystem: Environmental > Aquatic > Freshwater >...
AAACAGCCAGAACGGCTGTCACGCATTGTAAAACAACCACGAGGCTCTGCGCGGAACGGGCATCAAAAAAGAGGATCCTCCCGTACTGCTTTGTAAAAATAAGCGCGGATGCCGCAAGTATCCAGAGGAGGGAAACCAGAAAATCGCGTTTGCGGCAGAAGCAGATAATCAATACTGCAAAAAAAAGAAAACAGAGTGAAATACCGGCAAGCAGATGCCCGTAACGGGGTGGCTCTTCAGGTGAGCTACCCTCAGGCAGAAGCACAATTTCCGGATCAACTACACCGGTGTCCCTTCGGTTATTTTCACCGGTTATATGGAATACCAGAAAATTTCTGCCGTTGTTGAAAAACTGTACCGGCAGAAGAAAACGGGCATCCTTCGCGGTACGATCCGCGATAATATTCCCCTCCCTGTCGGTGTACATCTCGCGGTGAATTAATCTTCCGTTGAGATAAATCTCATAATTCTGCCCTATAGATGAAACAAGCAGCCATATACTGTGCCGCTCCAATTCTGAAAGCGCGGTGATAAACGTCACCGCGGCGGTATAGTTGCCGGTTGAAGGGAGGGATGTCAGGGGCCCGCTCTGTGTATATGAAATGCGGACATTCTCATTAGTGAACTGAACAAGCTGCCAGGTGACGAGTGCGGGATCCGATGAGAGATATTCCGGCAGGAAGCCCTGCTGTACGTAGTAACGAGCATCTCGCAGCAAAGAACTCTTTTCGGCTGCATACGTTAACGAGACAAAGAAAAGAAGGGGGATGAGCAATAAGATTCTGGTTTTCATAGAGTATACTGACAACAATCCGATTTTCTCAAAAGAGTTTTTTTCAGTACGACTGAACGCGGGCAAACGGACAGCTTATCAGTCCAATACAGCATTGTGACGGGCATACTGGACACTATCACTGCTGGCCGTCCCTGAATAGATCGAAGAACCCCTCCTGTTTTTTATCTGCGGATGCGGCACCAGGCTGCTTCGCGTATTTTTCCGCATACTCGCTGCCCTCACCCTTCTCGGCAATTGAATACTTGGAGAGTTCGTCATCAGTTATCCTTGACTCACGGGCGTTCCGGTTAACCGGCAACGGCACACTCTCACCCTGCTCTGCCTCACGGTCATTGTTCTTGAGTACAGGCTCATACTGGTACTGCGTATCCTCAATACTCTTGTTCACGCGCACCAGCGCGGATTTTATGTCCTGATTTGCGGGATCCTTGACACTGGCGAGCTCGAGGCTCTGCTTCGCCTCATTAAGGCGCCCGAGCGACTCATACGCAAGTCCGAGAAAAAGATAAATCTGCGGGTTATCAAATTTCTGCTGGATCGCACGCTCAAGATAGCCGACTGCCGTAAGCATATCCCCCCGCGCATACAACAGCACACCCATCTGGTAAAGTACCCGCGGATTATCGCTCTGAAGTTCCATCGCCCGCTGCAGAAATCTGTTAGCCTCATCGAAATTCTGGAGCGTGACATAGATCATACCGAGCCGGTAGTTTGCCTCGAAGCTGTCACTCTGAAGATTCAGAATTGAAAGATAAACTTCGCACGCCTGGCTCCAGGCACGGGAGGCCTCATATTTCTCTGCAAGGGCAAGGTAAGTCTTCTCTTTGACGCCGATTATTCCCTGAAGATAATGGCGGATATCAAAGTTATAAGAGGCTTCCTGCTGCAGCAGAGAAAGATGACGGGACTCTGAGATATAATCGTCCGTACAATCGGCAAATTCTGCGCGCTTGATGTTGAAAATATTCGCATTCTGGTCTGTGAATTTCTGGCGCAGGGCTGATGATACCTGCGGATCATCGGCATAAAATGGATCATTCAAAACAGAATCGTTTTTCCGAAGCCATGATTCGGGCATACTGCCCTTCTGCAGAGGGGAAATCTCTCCCGTAAGCATCAGGGTGAGGTAATTCACGGGAATCCAGGATCCGGATGTCTCCTGCACGACGGAGATATACGAGAGGCAGTGGGTCTCGTCGACGAAAAGAAAACGATAGCTCTCATCGGATTGTATAAGCGAGCGCAGCCTTTCTATTTTTGAACTGCTCACCTCAAAATGACTCTTGCTGTCGGTTGCGATGAAAGCCGCAATATCGCCGTAATCAAGAAGCACCACATATTTGAAGCTCTTTGCAAGCGCAACACGGGCATTATTCATGAAAGCGGGCCGGGCGTAGCGTGGCTGCAGTATCTGCATGACAATGCCCTCCCCGTCCGCAGTAAGATGCTGTTTCAGCAGCATATAGTATTCGGGTGAAAACTTGAATGCATTGACATTCTGGTCGTACATATTCGGAATATCGACAATACTTCTGTAACGCTGCGTCCTCTCGTGAAAAAAATCAAGAAGCTCACCCTTGAAGGTGATGACGCTTTTACCGCCTGTCACGGGCGGATTGTTATAGTCGACCTTGCTTTCGGGCACGTAATCAAGACAGATTGCGTTCGGATAGATTTCGTAGGCCTTGTTCTCGACGAATTTTTTTATACCGTCAATGAATAGTACGTTTTCCCCCCCCTCTCCGATAAAAAAGGAGAGCGTGAACACCGATCGCCGCAGATTTCTCATGAACATGTCACTTATGGTCATGGCTTTATGATTATTAAAATAAATGTCTTCTTCAAAATCAAAATAATCTGAATTTGAATTAGCCCGGTAGATGGTCTCGAAATTACGGGTATGCTGCACGAACAGCGATTTATCCAGCTTTATCTCAAAATATCTGTGCGCCAGAATAACCATCGGAACCACCAGAACCAGCAGCGCAAAATAGAGGCCTTTCCGGTAATGGGTGTTCTTTCGCTGTGCGAGATGGATTCCCGGGAGTACAAAATTGAAAAAGGCAATAATATAAAAGAATACGAAAAAGAGCCTGTTCGAAAAAGTGACTGTCGACAGCGCAATTATCACCGGGATGGGGATGATAAATGTGGAAAAATTAAGCACAAGATAGGTTTTGTTCTGACTGGTCTCGTCCATAATGGAGCGGATTGAGTGATAAAGGCTCAATCCGAGACTAAAGGCGAGGGGAAAGATAAAAAGCAGCCCGTAATAAAAGGGCAGAGATGAAAAACGCTGCAGCATAATAAAATAGAATATAAAGAAAAGGGGAAACAGCATCTGTGTATAGATATGCCAGTATGCGCGCCGTATCAGAAATGAAACGGAAAAACCCAGAATAAACGCCGCAAAAAATATCCCGGCATAGGCCAGCTTCACGAATAAAAAATCACCATAAAAGCGCATTCCGATAAGTGAGCCGAGAATCCCGAAGATGACAAGATATGAAAAATTCAGATAGTTGAAGATGAGATTGTCGCGGTACTGCACATTCAACGAATCCTGATCATGGTGCTCGCCGAACTCACGCGCGATAAAAGAGACCGGAGTGTACTCCAGCTTTATGAAATATGAAGCCGCCGCAAGAAGCACCAGAGCCCCCCCCCAGAAATAGGGGGCGATTGTATAGAACTCGCCGAGTATATACGCCGCAGCGCCGCCGCTGAGCGCCATTACGAGAAAGAGAATAAAACAGTGAGCCCCCTTCCTTTCATCAAAAAACTGCCCGGAGAGTATTTTTAAATAGTAGTTGTTTGCGATTCCCGTCACAAACGGAATAAGCGCGGCCGCCGCGGCAGGCAGCAGGGGTTTGCGGATCCAGTATGCGGCGACGATGCGCTGAATATCGGGTACAAGTATGATCAGAGCGATAAAACCCGCAAACAGAACAATGAGCAGAAAGTTCACCGCAAGATAGGGTATCCGGCTTTTTTTTAAAAACCCGAACAGGATGGCACCCGTGACAATGCCGGCGAGGTGCAGTGCAAGATAAAACAGCACAAGATTTCTGAACATGTCGCTGTAAAAAAAAAGGCTCTTGACCGTAACAGCCGACTTCAGCACAAAAAAACCGAAGAGAAAATTGATAATAACAACGGAGAGATAGCATAACAGCCGCTTATATCGCTCTTTATACTGATATTCTTTTATTAGTGTCATGGGGAAGATTCAGCTCTCCATTAGATTTGCAGAATTACAGATTCGCAGTTTTCCGGTCATTACGGCGAGTGCAACCGGAACTGTTACACTCGCTCATTGTTCCGAAAAGACAACAATTTTTTTACAAAGTATTTTCATGCACTTCTCATCGCTAAATTTTGGGAGTATATTTACCGAAAATCTAGTAAGTCCCTATATTTTAACGATACAGGTGTATCCGAAAGCGGCCGAGAGAGCTTAACAATGAGAAAAACGTATAAACTGATCCCTGAAGACAACGCGGTAATCCTGTTTCTGCTCATTATCTGCAGTTTCGGGCTCTATTATTTCATCTGGCTTTCGAGAATAAGCCGTCTTTTTAACGATAATCCGACTTCAAACATCATCCTGACCATCATGACGGTCGGGATATGGGGGCTGTACCTTAACATGCGCTATCTTCAAAAGTCCGAAGAGCTGAACAGGCGCGATTTTAAATGGTATTTTCTGCTGTTTGTCGCACTGATACCGCTTCCGATACTGATAATTCAGAATAATATCAGCGAGTATGTGAAAAGAACAGTCTGAAACATTTTTATCACATCCGCCCGGCGATGGGGCGTAAAACCGGATCGCGAAATGAGAGCTTCTATACCGAAGCAGCCGGTCATGGGCGATGGTGCCCGGGGAGATTCCGATGATTGTGACATGCAACAACTGCAAAAGCGCCTTTACGGTCAATGATGAGAAGGTGCAGGGTAAAAAGTTTGCATTTAACTGCCCGAAATGCAGTCATAACAATATAATCAACATGTCATCCGAGTCGGTGCTGCCCAAACCGGTAGGTGCGATGGCTTCGGCGGCAATTTCCAGAAAAGCGTCCGATGTATCTGACGATTCATTCTTTGACTTTGATGAAGAACCAAAAAATGGCGAAGAGGCGTTATCTTTTGACTCGACCGAAGAGCAGCGGGGGGATAACGGCAACGGACTCGATTTTTCCGACTCGGATACTCCGGCCGAAAACGAATTTGAAGATTTTGAGTACGAAGAAGAGATAGAACCCGAGATTGATCTCTCGCTTCTTTCGGGGGGAAGCAACTCTCCGGATGAGGATGAGTTCACGGACGAGCTCGCCGACGAAGCGGGTGATGTCGATCTGGACTCGCTTGAGATTCCCTCTTTTGATGACGAGAATACTATTCCCGAAATGGAAAGCGGTGACGAAACGGACGCTTTTGATGTTGGTGATTTTTCGGCCGCGTCATTTGAGACACCATCGGGTAAAAGCGGCGAATCATCATTTCAGGATGATCTTTCCATTGACCTAGACGCGCTCGATATCCCCCTTGAAGAGCCTTCATCAATTGCAAAAGCGTCACCCGAAATTGCAGAGGAAGAAGATGATGAAATCATCTTTGATATAGATGCGTTTGACGAGCCGCCTGCTCCGAAGGCGGCGACTGCCGCTGTAAAGACAACACTTCCATCCGCAAATAGCGCAGCGAAAACGACTCCCCAGCCGAAAAGTACGCAGACGCGGTCATACATCGACGATGCGGCGACGGATCTGGACTTGGATCTGCTCGACCTTGATCTGGCTGAGAGCGAGATTGACAACGCTCTTGCAGAAGTCGAAACTGCGGATGATGCGCTTGATTTCGGATCACTTGACCTTGAACTCGACGATGATGAAATGAACGTCATGCCGAAAGAGGAAACCGATTCGGAGGATGATGCGCTCTCGATTGATCTTGACTCGCTCAATATCGATCTTGACGAATCCGAGGCGGAAGAGCTTGCGCAGGAAACGGGCACGGTCTCGTCAGAATTGCAGCTGCCTGATCTGGTTGAGCTCACGACGGACGAGCTGAGTGAAGTGGCAACACTGCAGGAGGACGAGGCTCTCTCTATCGATCTGGATTCGCTTGATCTGAATCTTGACGAGAGTGAACAGACCGCTTCTCCCGCTGATGAAAGCGAGGACGAGGCCCTCTCGATCGACCTTGATTTGCTCGACCTTGATCTTGACGAGAGTGAACAGACCGCTTCTCCCGCTGATGAGGGTGAGGACGAAACCCTTTCGATAGATCTTGACTCACTCGATCTTGATCTGGATGACGCTGCCGGTTCAGTTGATACCGTTGATACTATTGGTGGCGAAGAAGATGACGAAGCGCTTTCGATTGATCTGGACTCGCTTGATCTCGATCTTGAGCAAAACAGGATGCAGAATAAAATCGATGAGGATCAAGAGGATGAAAAACTCTCAATCGACCTTGATTCACTCGATATCGACCTTGATGATGAGTTAGCGGCGCCGCCGGTGAGTGCCTCTGAGGATGAGGATGAGCGGCTTTCTATTGATCTTGATTCACTCGATGTTGAGCTCGAAGATGAAGACAATGAAATATTGCCCGCCGGGATGGCCGCTGCCGGCGCATTGGAAAGTGACCTTCCCTTCGATCTGGATGATTCTGATTTTGATGATACCGCGCCGATAGTTCTGGCTGACGATGAGATTCCCGAAGAACTCAATACGGATGATCTTGCACTGGATATCGATCCCCGTGAACTGGGAATCCTTCCCCCTCTGGAAGAGACCGCTGCAAAAAGTTCGAAAGCGGGAACAAGAATTTCTCGGATCGCTGACGTCGTTACAGGCGGCACCGACGAAGATGACGCGATATCGATTGATCTGGATGATCTTGATACAGAGATTCTTGAATCCGCTGAAGTAACAGATGGTCTCTCTTCAGACTTCCTGGATATCGATGAACTCGATGATGACTCCTTTCCGGTCGTGGACGAGGATGAGACGATCTTCGACGACGACTCCATACAAATCGCCGATCTGGATGATGAGCCCGAAGAGTATGCTCCCGCCAAAGTCCGCCCGTACGAAAGCCTTACACACCGGGGCGCAGCCAAAGCCCTCCCGGCTGAGGTGCCGCTGTCTGATGTCGCTCTTGATACGATGCCCGAAGTCGATCTGGAGCGCATGTATGAAGAGGAGGAGCGCGCACTCGCCAGCCGTGCCGCGAAGGACGATCTTCTTGACCTCGATACCCCTGAAATTGAAGACGAGCAGGAGAAGGCGGTGGCAGGTGCGGGCTATATCAACTTCTCTGTCGATTACACCCTGAAATATTCGCGCCTGCGCGCACTTGCGAAGCTCTCGGGGCTTTACCTTATTACGCTTATCCCCCATTTTTTTGTTTTACTGCTCTACTCTGTCGTTGCGTCGATATGCAGCTTTTTCAATAATATAATCGCGCTGTGTAACGGTGAGACGGAGGGTGACTTCACGCGTTTTCAGGAGAAGACGCTTCGCTATTCGACCGGTATACTTGCGAATATACTCAATGTCATGGAAGAGCGGCCCCCTTACGCGGGTGAAGAGAGTGTTGATACGACGGTACAGATGCAGGCCTATCCGCCGATCAAGTTTTCGCGCTTTCTGTCACTGATGCGCCTGTCGGTAGTCGGCATCCTTCTTTTAACGCTGCCGCATCTGCTGATCCTGGCCATTCTGAGCGTTGCGCTGGTTCCTTTCACCATCATCGGTCTTATTTCGACGGTGATCGCCGCCGCATGGCCCTCATTTCTGCTGGACTATACAATACGCTACCTGCGCTACCTGGTAAATGTCAGTGCTTTCATTACCGGTATCGTCGATGCCTATCCAAGTTTCAGATTTGACTGATAGATGGATGACCGTTCACTCGCACTATTTCTCTCTCACGGCGGTGCCCTTGCGAATGAGCTGCCGTCGTTTGAGGAGCGCAAATCACAGAAGGAGCTTGCCCTCTTCATCAATCAGTGCATCGGCTCCGGATCGAATGCGCTGTGCGAGGCGGGAACGGGTATCGGAAAGACTCTCGCCTATCTTCTCCCGCTGATGATGTATGCCCTTGAATCGGGGGAACGCTGTCTTGTTTCAACCGAGACCATCGCACTGCAGGATCAGCTCTTCACCAAGGACGTCCCTCTTTTAAGGGGCATTATCCAAAAGACACTTAAAAAAAACATAAATGCCGTGCTAGCTCTCGGCAGCGCGAACTACCTGTGCAGGGCGCGCTACAACGCGCTGCGCCCTCTGCTGTGCGAACGCGACAGCGATACCGTTGAAAAAATTGACAGCTACCTCTCCCGGAAAAAGATTTTCAGCCGGCTCGACCTGAGCGTCTCAGCGCGCACATGGGAGGAGGTCTGCCGGGATTCAGACCTCTGCCGCGGAGGAAGGTGCGGCGAGTACGCGTCCTGCCCCTTTCAGAATGCGCGTAAATCGTGGTTTGAAAGCAGCCTCATCATCACCAATCACTCGCTGTTTTTCAGCAACATCGCCGCGGACAAGAAGTATCTGCCGCAATTCGATATTGTCGTTTTCGATGAGGCCCACGCGACCCCTGAGATCTGCCGCAGGCAGAACGGCTTTTCGCTTTCAAAAGGGATGATCGAAAAAAGTGAACGCATCCTGAAGGAAAGCTCATTTTATAAAGGAAAATCCAAAGAGCTGCGCGCCCTCAAACGAACGATAACGAAGGCTAAGCAGACACTCGCCGCGTTTTTTGACACAACTCTCGCGCAGCCGGGAAGGATAACAACACCTCTCAAGAATATCGATGAACCGCTTGCGATACTGGAACAGATTCATATGGTCACCGGCAAGGAGCTCTATAATACAGACGATATCGACGCCCAGTATCTTGACACGTTCCGTGAAGCTGTTTTTTCAATGATGCAATCCTTTCAAATGCTCACCCGGCTGCCTGAAGGCTGGGTCATCTGGTGTGATAAAAACGGCCCGTCCTTCACCTATAACGGTGAGCCGCTTTCTGCACACGAAATTTTCAATGACAGCATCTACACCTTTTACAAGAGCATTATTTTCATTTCGGCGACGCTTACCGTCGGTAATAAATTCGATTTTTTTGAAGAGCGCTGCGGCATTTCGCATTACAAAAGTAAAATTATCGGTACCGAGTTTGATTACCGTACAAATGCGATGGTCTACCTCCCCCCCATGCCCGAACCGACAGATAAAAGTTTTATACAAAAGGCAGCCCATGAAATTGAACGACTGATCTCACTCACCTCGGGCAAAACGCTCATTCTGTTTAACTCGTACGAGATGCTGCAGAAGATCTGTGATACGATCAGGATCACCCATACAATAATATCGCAGCGGGACTATTCGGCATTCGAAGCTGTGAGCCTGTTCAAGGCGAGCGTGGATGCGGTGCTCATGGGAACTCACTCGTTCTGGCAGGGGATCGACATCGCCGGAGACGCATTGTCAAATCTGATTATAATGCGCCTTCCCTTCGCACCGCCCGACCGCCCCGACATCGCGGCACTTTGTGAAAGTTTCGAAGATTCAAGGGAGGCGTTCATGAAAATACAGCTGCCCCTTGCGGTACTGAAATTCAGACAGGGTTTCGGAAGGCTGATCAGAAGCAATACCGATACAGGTATCATCTCTATACTGGACAACAGAATTGTGACGAAACGGTACGGGAAGCTTTTTCTCGAGTCGGTTCCTCCTGTCGGCCTCTCATCAAAATTTGAAACAGTAGAAAAATTTTACAGGATAAGAAAAGGGCTGGAAAGATAGAATCCATTCACAAGAGTGCCGGCCGGCGGGAAGAAAAGCGGCTGGTAATAATGTCTTTATTTATTGCGTGAGAAAAGGCCGGCAATAGACACCGGCGGGAAAAGTCATTTATTCAAAAGCGCGGCCGCATCCTCGTCAGTGTCGGTAATTCTGACAAATTCAGTAATTCCCACGATATCCATAACCTTCTGAAAATGGCTCGTAAGGCCGGTGAATATGACCGTGCCGGAGCGTTTTTCCATCTCCTGGATTACATTGATGAGTGTCGCCAGACCTGCCGAGTTAATATAATTCGTCTGGGTGAAATTGAAGATCAAGCCCTTTGACTTGTACTTCTCCTGAATCTCGTTGAATATCGCGACGATATCGCTGTCCGCATCCGAGGTCATGTCACCGATGACGAATATCACCGGAATATTTCCAAGCATCTCATATCGAAGAGAGTAATTTCCGCTCATAGTTTTTTCCTGTTATTCCGCTCTCAGACTGCTCATGGTGCGTCGTAAAAACGATTGATTTAACTGCATATAAAAGATTTCTTCGCAGCCTGGCGGAATTATAAATCCCGGCAAACTGAAAGATATTCCAAATCAATAAATCAACAGTCAAGTAAATATTCACACACCCCGTAAAATAATCGGGAAACAAATAGTGATGTGATTTCTGATTGAGCCGGATAATCCGGGGTTGAACCGGGATGTTTATGTAATAATTTTGTGAAGAATTTTTTCGATGACGGTATTGTAAAATCTCAGCATATCTTTGTCACAAATTTCCCCGAAAGACCGGGATGGCTCGCATCAAACACCGGAATCTGCGATCCCTCGCAGAGTTTCTCGCACCACTGTTTTGCCGCGAGAAACTGCGCGCTAGTAAAAAAAGATCTGCCCCCCCGCTCAATACGATAGTGGGAGGCATTTCTGGCTATTGAAAATTCGATACTCTCCCGCGGAGAGAACCGTGAATTAGCGCCGCAGCGCAATTCATCGTGCACCGTTCCCCGGGCGTAGCACTGGCGCGTGAATGCGAGGTCATTTCCCGCAAAGGTAAGTGAAGCGGCAGAGCAGCCGAGCACAAGAGCGAGAGCCTGCGTCACCACGGTGCCGCCGGTGGCGACGTAGCCGAGTTCCTCACCCGCTTTTCGCCAAAGATCGTCCCAGAAATCCCCCCGCATGAGCCAGTTATAAAACAGGTATGAGCCGTGCCACTGACGCAGATTTGAAGGCGAGGAACAGGAAAACGCGAGAAGAGTTATATCCTCTGTCGGACACCCGGAGAAAAAACCGCGCGGCGTCGTCTCGCAGCTTATCGCATAACGCGGTTTGATACCGTTTCCGAGAAGGACTTTCAGGGACATGTCCGAGGCGATTATGACATGCGATGATGACTGCGAGGCCTCCCTGCACAGCGGTATCGTTTTTTCAAGTGAGGGGGCCGCGCCGGTTATCACCACATGCTTACCGGCTATCTGCGGGGGAAAAGACCGAAGGCCGCCCCACTTTTCAATAAGGGGGCGATTACGCTGCACGTTAGACGCAAAGGTAAACGCGCGCTCATGCAGAATTCCCCGGTTAAGCGCGTCATTTAGCGCGTCTGACATTCTTTACGGTCTGTCCGTTGAACTCGCGAAGTCGTTCCCGCAGGCCGTTCTCATGATTGCCGAGATAATCGAGAAGGATTCTTCTTGTGGGTTTTTTTGCTTCAGCCTCAAGCAGGCGTATTACGATAAGATATTTGCGGCGCCAATGCTGAACGGCCGGAATTGTTACATTGAGCTCACGCGCTACTTCCCAGTCGCGCATCAGATAGGAACCGTTCCTGTCCTTACGGTTGAGTTCCAGAAACCGGGAGATCTGCTCTTCAGTAAAGGGCTGTGAACGTACGGTTTTTTCGTTATAATTGTGCTCGGCCCAGCGTTTCTCATTGCGCTCACGCCAACCGTTCATCTTTTTCTGTTTCCAATAGGGATGCCGGTTACGGGCATGCTGCACATCCTCAATCGAGTATCCGGTCAACTTGCGCCACTGCCGGCACAGAAGCGTCTTTCTGCCGCGCTCCAGGTCACTGTTAAGGGTTCTGTCTATATACTCTTCAGGTGTTTTTGCAGCCAGCACCTGCTTCTCTGAAAATTTTTTTTTCACTTCATATTCTTTGTTCAGTTTTTTTGCTGACATTTTCTCCCCCACAATGGCTCAAACAACGAGCAATCCTAAAGATCAATGCATCTAACGTCAAGGAGAAATCAGTATCGCGTCTCCACTGTCGAACGGTCGCCCCGTTTGGTGACGACAATCTGTGCGCAGATCTGTTCCTTGAGTGAGGCGACATGTGAGATAATTCCCACAGAGCGGTTTCCCCTGACCGAGTTGAGTACATTGACCGCGAGATCGAGCGACTCGGCATCAAGCGAACCGAATCCCTCATCTATAAAAAAAGATTCAATTCGCAGCGCACCCGACTGCGACTGCACGGTATCGGCCATGCCCAGCGCAAGCGAGAGCGACGCGAGAAATTTCTCCCCCCCCGAGAGTGTACCCGACGGGCGGCGTGAGCCGTTGTAGAGGTCGCACACATCAAGGTCAAGGCCTGCGTACGCGTTTCCCCTTTTCGAATCATTGCGAATCAGGACATAACGATGGCGGGTCATGAGCGCAAGCCGCTGATTGGCACGCAGAAGAACCTGATCAAAGATACGCGACATCACAAATGAGGCGATAGGCAATCCCCTAGGATTATCGCCGGAGAGAGTCTTTGCGAGCGCCGCGCTCATCTTCCCCTGCTCCTCCACCTCGCAAAGCTGCCGGTTCAGATTATCATAACTTTCCCGCTTCTCTTTCCACCGCGCGTCTTTTGCGATCAGTTCGGCAAGGCTCTTCTGCAGCAGTTCCACTTCATCCGAGATGTTCTGCAAATTCACTGATGATGCATCGTCATCCTTATACCCGGAAAGTTCCTGATTCAGGATATTCTCTTCGTGCGAGACAAGCTCCATCTCGCGCTCATGCGCGGTGATTGAATCACTCAACGCCGATATTTCATCTGAGGAGAGCATCCGCGTGCGCATCTGCTCAACCGATGTAATACCGAGCTCTTTTATAAACGGCTGCAGAATCGAGTCGGCCTCACTAAGCTGCCGCAGCAGCTGAGTTTGAATAGTGTTCAGATCACCGCTCTGGCGTCTGAGATTTTCAGAGCGCTCGCGCAGCACGGCAAGATCGTTTGCGGCTCCTTCGATCTGCCTGCTCTGCCCGGCAATCGAGGCCTCCAAAGCTGCGCAGTCAACCTCATCCACACCGGAGAAATCCCGCGCCAGAAGAGCCGTCAGCTCGCCGTTTATTCCGGCAAGCGAATGAGATAACAGTGTGATCTCATCACTATTCTTCTGCAAAGCGGCGAGTGATTCGTTTTTCTGTGCATTCAACAGTTGAAGCTGTCCGGGGATATCGGTGTGAAGCGAAAGTTTTTTTTGGATGAGATCACGCCGCATGTTCAGTTTTTCGATATCGGCACTGCGGTCAGCCGGCATCTGTGCGCATTCAAAAACCCTGACGCGAACCTGCAGTATTTCGATCTGACCGGCAAGGGATTCGACACTCCTCTGCGCCGCGATTTTTTTTTCGAACGCGCGCTGCTGTTCGGAGCGTATCGAATCGTTGAACTGCCCCGCGGGCATTGCCGCGGGCGCAGGATGCGTCAACGAACCGCAGACGGGACATGGTTCGCCGTCCGTGAGGTGCAGTGAAAGCGCATGCGCCGAGTACTCCACCCGCAGGGCCTCATCCTTTCTGAATTCAAGATCTACGCGCGCGTACTCAGTCCCGGCCTGATCACTATCGCATAACGCGAGATCGCGGGCATTAATCAGCGAAGAGAGTTCCGCCCGCAGCGACTCCAGCTGCGCCCACTTCGTGTGCTCATCTTTCAGCAATTCAAGATCGCTGCCGATTGTGATGAGCTGCATTCTCTCATCCTCGGCCTCAGCCCGTAGTTTTTCAAGCCCGGAACTTTGTTTCTCAAAATCGACGATGCTCTTCCCGAGCGCCGCGGATTTTTCCTCTCCGGTTTTGATCAGTAGCTGAAGCCGTGCGGCCTCGGCCTGTTTCAGATCTGCGGTTTTTTTCTGCTCAAGCCCTTCACGCATAGCGGCCAGCCGCCTGCGTCCGGCCTCAATATCATCACTGATTTTTTTACGAAGAGGCGCACTTTGTTCAAGGTCACTGATACTCGCATCGGTCTTAGATAGTGACTCCGCGAGGGCGGCGGCTTTATTCTCGTTTTCCTGAAAATCACCGGTTGCGCGTTCCCATCCGAGAACGATGTCGCGCAGATCAGACAGCCTGCCGGCCAGTGCAAATTTTTTCCGCATTGCGTCAATTTCATCCGCACGCAGGGCAAGCGCTCTTCCCATTTCGGCAAGCTCGGCAAGACGCTGTTTTTTCTGCAAAAAAAGCCGGGACTTCTCTGCAGAGGCGAGAGCGACTCGCTCACGCTCGCGTAATCGGCCTAATCTTTCATCGAGATCATCCAGCTGCTTTTTGCGAAGCGCCTCATCACCCTGCGCATCGCTTCCAAGCTCCTCAGAGAGAGCATCCCTGCGCAGCTCGATCTGTTTAAAGAGCACTCTGAGCTCTTTGAGTTTATCTTTGTAAAAATCCGTGATCCTCTCATATTCGTCGATGGGGAAAAGGCGTTTCAGAATCACCAGTTTATCACTCGTATTGGCCTCGAGAAAATTCTGAAAAGCCCCCTGCGGAACGAGAACAATTTTTTCGAACTCGGAAGCGGAGATGCCCAAGAGAGCGGCAATCTGCGCATTGATTTCACTCTTCTTTCCCGGACATGAGCTTCCGTCCTGTTCGAAGCTCACCGTATCGGGAACCTCGCTTAATTTTCCCTTTTTCTCTTTCATGAAACGCACCGAACGCTTCACAAGGCAGTGTCTGGCGCCTGAAACGAACTCCAACGCGACATAGGGGCCGCTCGGCGTAATAAACGCGGTGACAAAATTTCCCGCATCACGCGTTCCCGTCAGTCTGCCGTATAACGCGTACATGATCGCGTCAAAGATGGTGGATTTTCCGGAACCGGTATCACCGCTGATCAGAAAAAGCGGGCCAAGATTTGAAAAGTCAATGACAGTCTCCGAGGCGAAGGGCCCCACTTCAAAAAGTGTCAGACGTATCGGGGTCATTGATTCACCTGCGCAAACGTGTCAAGAAACGATTCGGTTACCTTATCATCCGGCGCCTCGCCGTTGACCGTCTCGTAAAATACGGCAAACACATCGCGGGGGGAAACTCTGTCGAAATTCTGCATGCCGACATCACCCGTCTCGGCAATGCGCTGGCGCACCGACAGAAGCCACGGAAAACGCCGCCGGATCACATCCGCGGGGTTCTCCACGAGAGTCACATCGGTGAGCGTCACCTCGACAAAATCATCAGCGTGATCCGCGGCGAACGTGGCATCACAGAAATCGGCAAAGCTTCCCGACAGCCGCGTTATCGGCCGGTCACAGACCAGCGGTATCGGGGTGATCGAAATATTCTCTTTGTCAGAAATCTCAACGAGGGTCATGCTTTTTTCGTGATCGGCTTCCGCGACCGAATAGGGAAAGATCGAGCCGCAGTAGCGTACGCGCTCAGTGATCCTCTGCGGCCGATGAAGGTGCCCCAGGGCAGTATAATCAAATGACTCGAACAGCTCAGGCGGGACGCCGCCGCTTGCGCCGGAGAAACGCTCGGAATCGGAGGTAATGCCGCCTGCGGTATAGAGGTGCGCCACAAGAACATTTATTGCGTCATCATCTATTGCCGCGCGAAGCGACTCAATCTCGCCGCTCAGTCTTCCCCCTTTAGCCTCATCGAAAATATAGGGCAGACAGAAAAAATTAACCGACAATCCCTCTTTCTCAATAACAATTGGGGGCGACGGCACATCGCCGATGACATGTATGCCGTTGCGTTTCATGAGGGGGGATAAAAAAGCGAGACGCTCCGCAGAGTCATGGTTGCCCGGTATGACAATGAGACGCACGCCTGAAGCGGCAAAGTGCTCGAGAAAATCGCTGAACAGCGTAAGCGCTCCCGCCGCAGGAACCGAGCGGTCAAAGATATCACCGGCTATCACCAGCGCGTCGATCCCCGCTCCAAGGGCAGCATGGGCAATACGTTCAACGCAGAGGCGTTGAAGATCGAGCAGCTCATGGCCGTGAAGTGTGCGCCCAAGATGCCAGTCAGAAGTGTGTATAAATTTTATCACCGGAAATTCCGTATAGTAAAGCTATTGCAAATCAGCACCTTCTTTCAGCGATCCCCGTAACTCTGCTCATCAGAGGGAAATACTCCGCCGCGGACTTCGTCGGTATAGGCGTTAACCGCTTGTCCGATTTCAGATGAGAGATTCGCGTACTTCTTGACGTATTTCGGCGAGAAATCCTCGTCCATGCCCAGAATATCGTCAATCACCAGCACCTGTCCGTCGCAGCCAGCTCCCGCACCGATGCCGATAACTGGAATCCGCACCGCCTGCGAAACACGCAAGCCCAGCTGCGCCGGAACCTTTTCCAGCACCATCATGAAAGCTCCCGCCTCCTCCACCCGCTTCGCATCTTCGATGATGCGAAGCGCGGCTGACTCCTCCTTACCCTGAAGCCTGAAACCGCCGAAAATATTTATCGACTGCGGGGTCATTCCGATATGCCCGCACACGGGAATCGACGCACGGACAATCGCCCGTATGCACGACTCGAAATCTCTTCCCCCCTCGAGTTTGACCGCGTCCGCACCGCCGAATTTTATCAGCCGTCCCGCAGACTCGACTGCATGGATATCCGACTGCTGATACGAAAGAAAGGGCATATCGGCAATCACTAACTTTCCGGAACAGCCGCGCACTACGCCTGCGGTATGATAAATCATCTCTTCGAGGGTCACGGGCAGCGTGTTTGCGTACCCGGCGCAGACCATTCCGGCCGAATCTCCCACCAGCACAGCATCGATCTGTGACTTTGCCAGAATTTTGGCCGTCGTATAATCATAGCAGGTTATCATCGCTATCTTCTGCCGCTGCTGTTTCATCGTGTAGAATTCATCGATTCTGATTTTTTTCATCTCTGCCATCCTTACGTTGCGGCGCCTGACGCCGTGCTGATAAACAAGTAAAATTAAAATAATTACACAATTATATCACTGTAGTGCAATCCTGTCTTCGGATCACGCAGCCCGGGATCAATCTGCAAAAGCTGACGCAGCACAAAGGGGCGATCCTTGATACCCGGATGGGGGATGACAAGATCGTCACTGTCGACGCACTCATCGCCGTAAAGAAGAATATCGATATCGATCTCACGGGGCCCCTTGTCGTAGCGGAAGACACGGCCGACTTTGCGCTCAATCTGTTTTATCTCGCGAAGAAGATTATGCGCACTCATATCCCCCCGCACCTTGACCACACAGTTGAGAAAATCCGGCTGCCCGGTGACGATAAGAGCCTTCGTGTTTTCGATGTCGCTCACCGCCAGAATCTCAAGCCCCAGCGCTTCGAGAAGCGCAAGCGCAGCTGCGATATAGCCGTCCCTGTCGCCGAGGTTTGAACCCAGTCCGAGATAGATGATCCTACTCACTCTCCTTCTCCGTTCTGCGGTCTGCGCCCGACAACTCTATAATTTTGCACATCTCCCGTATGCGCGAGAGGATACGTCCCTCCGAAAGATCTTTCAGTGACACCAGAGGATTCGCGTTCGAAGTGAATATGGTAAATTTCTCAGCTTCATAGCGCGAATCAACAAGGTTGTATAAAGTCTCTTTTTCCCAGGCTGAATCGCGCTGTGTACCGAAATCGTCAATAACAAGAACGTCAATTTCCTGAAGCTCCTTCTCAATCTGCGAGGACATGCCGTAGAGGGCCGTTCCCTCGACAAAGGTGGAGCGAAGCTTGCCGAAAAACGATTTAGAGATTTTCACATATTTACCCTCTATCGCGTTGCGGGTGATAAGCTCGGTCAGAATGATCGTCGACAGCAGTGTCTTGCCGGTGCCGGGGTTTCCCCAGATGAACAGCCCCCGGTCAACAGCGGGAAACTCCTGAATTATTTTGTATGCAATACTCTTGGCCTTTGTCTCGGCCTGTGTACGGCAGTTGTAATCGCCGAGAAAACGCCAGCGGAACTTCTTCTCCAGATCGCTTTTCGCATAGAGAATGCGGATTTTTTCCATACGGGAACGCACCGGGCTGCAGCTGCACATCCTGACGGTATCACCTTCGCTGAAAAGGTAAGGCGGCTCGCCGCTGCATCTGCATCCGGGCACAACACACTTCGGGCACGGCGAAAGCGGAAGCTCTCCCAGTTCGACTGCATCCGGATTGATAACATACCCGAGATGATCACAAAATGAACAAAATTTCATACTCGCTCCTGTGTCCTTCGTGCGCGGCAGATACCGTCAACGATTTATGCGACAGTACCGGCAGGACTTGCCGCCAACCCTAACCACACATAAAGCAGACAGTCTCTGTTATAAAGCATTTTTTTGCCCCGCCCTGTTTTTACCGTCTGCCGCGGATACCGAGCGCTCCCCGGCTCTCTGAAGAGAGCCGGGGAGCTATTTTATACTTGCTTTTTGCACCCCTTCAAAAAACATGACTATATAGGTTGTTTTCGCAGCGGGTTTGCTGCGTACTTCGATATCCTGCTTTTTGCGCCTCATGCGGGGGGATCTCAAAAGCGGCAATATTCGTGCGAATGACGCCACATCAAACACTTTACCTTTCTGAGACGGACGGATATCTTCATCCCCCCATCTCAAAATCCAAAGGAAGGAGCTAATTAATGCGTACGTATGAATTAACAGCTATTCTCCGCACCGATAAGGTTGACGAGGGAAAGCAGATCTTTGCAGATATTCTGGCAAAGAACAATGTACAGATCAAAAGCGACGAAGACTGGGGCAACCGCCGTCTTGCTTACGCTATTGACGAGTGCAAAGAGGGATTTTATCTCTTCAAGGTTGTCGAAGCGGCCCCCGAGGCTGTCGACAAAGTTCTCAAAGAGTTCAGACTAAATACGGTTTTTCTTCGCAGCATGTTTGTAGTGAAGAGCGCCTGAGCATGGCAACCGATTTCAACAGAGTAATTCTGATCGGAAGGTTGACACGCGATGTCGATCTGCGCCAGATTCAGAGCGGCACGTCCATCGCTTCATTTTCCATTGCCAACAACCGTTCGTATGTTACCGGCGGCGGCGAAAAGCGCGAGGAAGTTTCCTTCTTCAACTGCATTCTCTGG
>Ga0209467_1001608_pt1 | contig 18892 bp, 17 predicted proteins | sample Higcelwee11metaG_FD_187175 | JGI IMG/M metagenome (GOLD analysis project Ga0209467, IMG submission 187175) | Freshwater pond sediment microbial communities from the University of Edinburgh, under environmental carbon perturbations - High... | ecosystem: Environmental > Aquatic > Freshwater >...
GTTTTTGTTCATCATTCAGGCATTAACGCAACCGGTTTTAAGACCCTCAACGAGGGCGACCGCGTTACTTTTGACATTGAACAGGGAGCAAAGGGGCCCGCTGCGGTGAACGTCACCGTTAAATAAATTCTTTTTTAAAAAACACTGAAAGGCATCCCGTGTATGGGGATGCCTTTTTTTTATGCCGGTAAATTGAATATTGCGGCGGATACACCCGGCCGCTTTTGCACACCGTGCTTTTCCAAGAGCCGGGTCATGGCTTCATAAGGCCTGGCCCCCACGAGCCGATCCTGCCCCAGCATCAGCGTTGGCGCAACCGAAACCTCCCTTTCCCTCGCTGCCGCCCAGTCCCTGTCCACAACCGCCATAAAATGTCTTTTTCTCAAAACATCCGCAGCCGCCTGGCCGTTTAGTCCGGCGGAAATGCTCAGAGTTTCAAGCACTTGCGGGTCTGAAATATTTTTTCCGTCAACAAAATTGGCCGCAAACACCCGATGGTGAAACGCGCTCCCGGCATGAAAGGTTTCCGCCCACGCGCTTAGTTCCTGGGCCAGCCGGGTATTATAAATGGTGTGGATTCCTTTATAGGGCAGGCCCGCATCATCAGCCACCTGCTTCAGCCGCCGCTGCATGGCATCCATATCCGTTATTCTGCCTTTCACATAATCCGCAATGGACACTCCCGCAGCCGGTATGTCAGGATTTAAGGGAAAGGCCCGCCAGCGGACCGTGATGTCATATTCCTGCTTTAATTTTTCAATACGCCCGGTAATGAAATAGCACCAGGGTCAGATAAAATCGGAAAATATTTCCAGGGTATAAGGTTGTGACATATTCGCCTCCATAATTCCAATTCGCATTCAAGCGGCATCTTCGTTGGTTGCGTCGTCGGCTCCTCAACTTACAGGCAGTAAGCCTGCGTCGCCTCCTCCTTGCCGCCTTGATGTCATCTTGAATGCAAAATGGAATAAGATTATAAAGTTGCCGACAGCCGGTTCAGAAATTCTCCCACCGCCGCGAACACCCGTTCGGATCCCTTTCCGTTGATGATGCCGTGGCGGCCGTAGTTCACCATCAGATATTCCTTATTTTTAGAGCCCAAATGGTGAAACACCTTGAGGGAGCCATCGGGATTCACCACCGGATCACCCAAAGACTGCACCACCAGGGCCGGAACCCGGACATCCGGCAGCCGGTCCGCCACCTGGTCCATAAGATGGTCCAGTTCGTTGATGCCGGATATGGGGTTGCGAGAATAATTAATATGCGGGTTTTCCGGATGATTTTCAATAAATTCCCGTTTGGCTCTTTCCACATTCATTTTGCCCATCAGCTTGTTCCAGAAATGCACCGCCGGCACGAACCGGGCGGAAAAATCCTGAAGTTTCATGGGCGGCGAAATGGCGAACACGCCAACAATGTTCTTTGCCCGCAGGCATATATCCAGGGCCAGGCCCGCGCCGGTGGAGAATCCGCCAGCCACCACATGCCGGCAAGTTTCATTCATGAACGCATACCCCTCTTCCACGGATTCCACCCATTCCATATACGTGCTTGCCGCCAGATCCTCAGGGGCCGTGCCATGCCCCTTGAGCCGGGGCGCGAACACCCGGTATCCAAGATTCCCGAGATAATCCCCCAACGCCCGGACTTCCAGGGGCGCGGCCATATACCCGTGGACCAGAACAATCCCCATGTCTTTTCGGTCGCCCCGGACCAGAAACGGCCGTCCCACCTCTTTGGGTTTTGACTGGCCTTCTATAAAAAATTTTGCATAATCCGCTTCAAAATCAAGCCCCGCCTTTTTGAACAGATGATCCTTGACCCGGTATTTGATCCGGGGATGCGACTGGCCGGCCAAATCCCTAACCACGTCCTGCAGCCGGGTGAGGGGCTCCACTTCATTGGCAATCACCGCAATCGGGTTGTCCACCCGCACCCGGTGAAAATCCGGTAATTTGCAACTGTCGAGATCAACAATCAGGGTATTTCCCTTCTTTTGGACCACTTTCTTCTGAATGGCCAGCTCCAGAAAATTATTGAATTTATTGTACCGGTCATCCGTGAGCAGGCTGATCTGATTGGCTGCCAGGGAATCGTGCCGGTGAAGATGGATGCATTCGATGCACAGGCTGGCTGCCAGATAGGCCCGCTGCCGGAATTGGGATTCGGTAATGGTGTTTTTGGGCAGGTATCGCAGCAAGGTAGCGAACAGATGGTCATGATTCACCGTGGTCATCTGATAAATGGCGGACATATACCGCTCCATGATTTGATGGGCGGCTTTGCGCATCACGCCGACTGAGGAAATGACGTCATCAAAACCAATGGCGGCGGCAGACCCGATGTCCGCCTGAATGCTGGCGCTTTTCAAATACGGCGATACCCGGATAGGCGCGCCGAAACGCACGTCGATATCCACTCCGGAGAGCAGCATGGCGCCTTCGGTCATGGCCTCTTCCAGCATTCGGCCCGGCAGGTCTTCCACAAACAGTTCCGCCATCCGGCTCAACATGTTTTCCCTGGCCCGAAGCGGATAATAGGTCACATTGACCGGCACGATAGAGGTTTCATGTTCCAGCACCGGCTGAAGCTGATCAATGCCGAACAATTGTTTCAAACGTTCCGCTTCTTGGGGCGATTTCTCAAGCATTTGGCGCAGCCGTTCCCGGTAAAATTCCGTTCGCAGGGCCAGCGCGGCGGTTCCGGTGCGGGGCGGGTGCGGGCCGTCCGGAGAAGCGATCAAAAACCGGCCTTTGTCTTCATGCCTTTTTTCATAAATTTTTTTATTCTTGACCATCCGGCCTTCCGGGAAAATCACCCAGGACGCCTCCCCGGTCAGGAGACTTTTCACCATGAGCAAATCCCTGTTGGGATTTTTTGTGGAAATCGCCCCCAGCCGGTCGAGGAGGCTGCCCAGCCCGCCCTCAAACAGATCTGCGGACGCCAGTGCCCAAATGGGCATACGGGTCAGCCTGTGAATATAATAAGGTATAAGAAAGGTTTCCATGCGGGTGAAATGATTGACGGCAAAGATAACCGCGCCTTTCGGGATGAGCGATTCGCCATAGGTGCGAATCCGTGCCCTGGACAGATTGGACAGGGCTTTGATGGCATAAACGGCGGTTCGATACGCATAGGGGATCATGACTGACTGCTCCCGAAAAATAAATAAGTCCCGGGCCGACTGAAATGATAAATGGCGTCCGGCGGGGATCTGGCGAGCTCGCAATATGATAAACACTAGAGGACTGCAATCCATTTTGCAACTCAAATTAAGGACAATGGCGATTCTGGCGCTGAAATGATAAATATTTTTTGCCAGCCCGCCAGTAGCCAGCCTGTATTTGACATTCAAAAAATTATGCTATAAATTTTTTAAACGATATCAGCCATAAATACCTTAATCCACCCTTAACCAACTGGAGGACTTTTGCAATGCTGAAAAAAAACCCCATCCGGAAATTGATCGGGATCTCTGTTCTGTCGCTGTCTCTGCTTGCGGGCGCCTGCGCGTCCGGAACGCCGCCGGTGGCAAAAATGTCAGACGTTGAAAACGCTATCATGCGGGCAAGAGAAAGCGTCGCCATGACCTATGCGCCCCTTGACTTGAAATTCGCCGAGGAAAAATTAACGGAAGCCAAGGTGATGGTATCACAAGAAGAATATGACGCCGCCAACCGGCTTTTGGATGAAGCCCTCATCGATGCGAAACTGGCTGAGGCAAAATCCCGGTCCGAAATGGAAAAACTCCGGTCATCGGAGATGCGGGAAAGCATCAATGCCATGCGAGACGAAATCAGACGTAAATCCCAGGCCGAATAATCCCATTTTTATACTTTCCTATATATAAGGAGACCAACATCATGCCAGTCTTTCATTCTAATTTCAAAACAATGATCATGTGGCTGTTTTCACTGATTTTAATCACCGGTTTCGTCAGCGGCTGCGCATCCACCGAAAAATCTCCTCCCTTGGAGCGCGCCCGGGCCGCCTATTCAGCCGCCGAAGCCAATCCAATGGTAAAAACCAACGCACCGGTGGCGCTTTATGAAGCAGACAAGGCCTTGCAAAAAGCCGAAATGGCCGATGATCTGGAAGAAAAGCGGCACTTGAGCTATCTGGCTGAAAAAAATGCGGAAATGGCGGTGGCGGTGGCGGAGCAGAAAGAGGCGGAAAAGGAAATGGCGCTTTTAAAAAAAGAAAAAGAAAAAGTCATCCTGGAATCCCATATGACGGAAGCGGAACAGGCCAGGACCGAGGCATTGACCGCCAGAGAGGAATCCATGAGATTAAAGGCCGAGGCTGAAGCCAAAGCCCGGGAAGCCGAGGAAGCGCTGGCCAAGGCCGCGGAGCTCGAAAAAGAGCTGGCCAACCTGAAAGCCGTGCAGACGGATCGCGGCGTGGTGCTGACCCTGGGGGATGTGCTGTTTTCCACCGGAAAAGCGGAAATGGCCCCCGGCGCTAAGCAGACAATGGATTACCTGGCGGCGTTTCTCAATAAATACCCGGATCGCAAAGTGCTGATTGAAGGCCATACAGACAGCACCGGCAGCGCGGAACTCAACCTGGACCTTTCCGAACGCCGGGCCCAGTCCGTCAAAATCGCGCTTCTGGAGCGCGGCATTGCTTTTGACCGGATCGATACCATCGGTTACGGCAAGGATAAACCAATTGCCGGCAATGACACGGCAGCCGGCCGCCAGATGAACCGGCGGGTGGAAATCGTTATATCAAAACCCGGTGAACCGGCGGTACAGGCCAAATAATCTGAAAGCACGCTTACGATGAATCTGCATGGCGGGAAAATAATTACCCGCCATGCCTTATATCGGTTTTCATTTGCCGCCATGACAACTCTCAATACAAATCCCCAAAAAACCGTTTCCATTTCCAGTCAGGCAAGACGCCGCAAAACAGGAAAATTTGTCCAGACCGGTTTTTTCCTGATTTTTCTCATTGTCGGGCTTGCCTTTGGCTATTTCCTGATCCTGCCAGGCTTCATGAAATCATTGGACGCCAAAAACTGGGTAGAAACCCCCTGCATGGTTCTGGAAAGCCGGGTGCAAAGCCATTCGGGCAGCGACAGCACGACATACAGCGTCGAAATCCTTTATACATATACCTATGCGGATCAAAACCACCGGTCCAGCCAGTATGAATTTATCGGCGGGTCTTCCAGCGGGTATGAGGGCAAGGCGGCAGCTGTCCGCAAGTATCCGGCGGGCGGGCAGGCTGTCTGTTACGTCAATCCCAAAAATCCGGCCGAAGCCGTGATCAAGCGGGAGCTGGGGGCCAAGGCCTTTCTGGCGCTTTTCCCCCTTGCGTTTATACTGGCGGGGTTGGCGGGCATTGTGTTCACGTTCCGGAAAACCCCGGATGCCGCCAGATTGGCTCCCGGACGTCGTCCGCCGCTTTCTTTACAGGAAACGATTCCCCGAAATACCGCACAGGTGACGTTGATTCCCAGCACCTCCCATGCCGGCCAGGTGATTGCCAGTCTGGCGGTCTCTCTTTTCTGGAACGGCATAGTGTCGGTGTTTGTTTACGAGGCGTTTCAGGGCTGGCAGGCCGGAAATCCGGATTATTTTTTGATGATTTTTTTAATCCCGTTTGTTCTGATCGGACTTGTGTTCGTCTTCGGCATTTTTTATTTTTTCCTGGCGGCGTTTAACCCCCGCCCTGCCCTCACGCTTTCAATACACCCGGTCCGGCTGGGAGAGACCGTCCGCCTTAACTGGTCAACCGATGGTGATGTATATAAAATCCAGAACTTCAAATTGACCCTGATTGGCGAGGAATCCGCCCGTTACCGCCAGGGGAAAAACACCAGCACGGACCGTCATCCGTTTTACAATAAGGTTCTGGCAGACTTATTCCAGCCGGAACAGATGCGCAGGGGCGAAACGGACTTTCAAATTCCCGGAACGTCCATGCATTCGTTTCAGAGCGCGAACAATGGGATTGCCTGGAAACTTTCCCTGCACTGCGATGTACCCATGTGGCCGGATTTGCGCGAGGAATTTGAAATCAGCGTTCTTCCTCCGGAGACCAAAGGGGGATCAAAATGAATGGATTCCACATTGAAATCCCGAACCGGAAAACAGGGTTTGCACCGGGTGAAACCATTGACGGCGCAGCCTCCTGGCAACTGGACGCCCCGCCCCGGCAGGTGTTTCTCAGGCTTTTCTGGCGCACAATGGGAAAAGGCATTGAGGATATGGAAATTGTTTCCGAAATCCTGTTTGAGGAACCGCGCGCCATGGAAACCCGGCTGTTTACCATGCCCCTGCCCCAAAGCCCATACAGTTTCACAGGTAAACTGGTGTCGCTGGTCTGGGCCATGGAACTTGGGGCCGATGGACTGGATGCCGTCTTCCGGCAGGAGATTGTGATGGCGCCATCCGGAAAGCCTGTTGATATTACGTAATTGAATATCCTACGAAAACGTGTCATGATTCAAATAGTTTTTATCCGGCGAAAACCGGCTGGCGGCCGGAACCGGCAACTGACACAATCAGGAGGAAGCGTCCATGTATTTACCCAAACATTTTCAGTCATTTAAAACCAATTTTCCAGATGTTCACGAAAATTTTGAAACCCTGGCCAAAGCCTGCCGGGATCATGGGCCTTTGGATGCGAAAACCCAGGATCTGGTAAAACTGGGCATCGCCATCGGTCAGAACTCCAAGGGAGGGGTGATGTCCAATACCCGGAAAGCCATGGCTTCGGGCGCAACCGCCGACGAAATTCATCACGCCATTTTGCTGTCCCTGACCACGGTGGGGTTCCCGGCCATGATCGCGGCCATGGAATGGGCGGATGACGTGCTGGAAAAAAATAAGGACTAAATAATGCCCGTTTCCCATGCCGACCCGGCCATCCTGCTCATCGTCGGATTCTCCGGTTCGGGAAAGACCCGGCTCATGACCCGGCTTATCGAAGCACTGGCTTCACGCGGTCTTCGGGTAGGGGCCGTCAAGCACCACGGCCATCAGACTGCGGACGGGGAAAGACACGATTTTGAAATGGACCGGCCCGGCAAGGACACCTGGAAATACCGCCGGGCCGGGGCCAAGGCCGCCGTCATCAGCTCCCGGTTCGGCATCGGCATGGTTCGGGACGCGGACCATGACCATAATCCTGCGGAACTGGCCCGGCTCATGCCGGACATGGATATCGTGCTGGCGGAAGGGTGGAAGCAAAGCCCTTATCCAAAAATCGAAGCCTTCCGGCCGGAAATAGGCAAGCCCCCGGCCTGCCGGGAAGATGATTCCCTCATTGCCGTGGTTTGCGATAGCCCCCTGGACTGGGGAAGACCGCAATTTAAAACCGACGCGATAGAAGCGCTTACTGATTTTATTCTAAAAAAACTGAAAATGATCGCATAACCCCATTGACTGACAACCGGATGCCGCCCGGAAAATGAACCTGCCACAGGACGCCCCTTGATTATGGATCTCAACCCGGACCTTCTCCTGAAAATTCTCTACGCCTTAGGCATCGGCGTGCTCATCGGCCTTGAGCGCTCCATGATTCCGCCCTTTACCTCAAGCTGTGAAGCCACGGGAATCCCACGGGCCCCGAAAACCCATCCCGATCCGCCGGAGCTGCCGGATACCCTTCTGGGGGTTCGGACGTTCTCCATCCTGTCCCTGGGCGGATTTTCCGCAGCCCTCATCGGCAATATCAATCCCGCCGTGGCCTGGGTGATGGTGGCCGGACTCGTCGCCATGATCATCAGCATGTATTTCCACTCTTCCCATGAAGACCCCGGCATCACCACGGAAATCGCGGCGGTGGTATGCTGCGGGCTCGGCTTTATATGCCACGCCCACCCCCATGCCGCCGGGGTGCTGGCCCTTCTGGTGACAGTGATGCTGGCCCTGAAACGGTATATGGCCGCCACCCTGATGCAACTGAAACGTGTGGAACTTACCGATACGTTAAAATTTCTGGCCATTATCCTGATTATCCTGCCCCTGCTGCCCAATCGGGCACTGGACCCTTACGGGGCCGTCAATCCCTATAAAATCATGTTTCTGGTGATTTTAATTTCCGGTATCAGCTTTGCCGGGTATTTTCTCACCAAATTTCTCGGGCCGGAAAAGGGCCTCGGGCTCACCGGCCTTTTCGGCGGCCTCACCTCCTCCACGGCCGTGACGGCGGCCATGTCGGCCCAGGCCCGGCAAACAACAGACTTAAAAGGGCCCTGCGCGTTCGCCACCATAATCGCCAACGCCACCATGTTCGGCCGGGTGCTGGTGGTGACGTTCATCCTGGATCAAGCCCTGGCCCGGCATCTCTTCTGGTCTATCGGCGCCATGACATTGGTGGCGCTTATCGCGGTGATATGGTTGTGGCTTGGGGCAAAAAACCGGAAACCGGAAACCGGCGCGGCGCAAGAACTGCATCTAAAAAATCCGTTCTCTTTAGGTCCGGCCCTGAAATTTTCCGTGTTTTTCGTGGGCATCCTGTTTGCTGTAAAAATCGCCAAAATTTACCTTGGCGACACCGGCCTGTATCTGGCGGCCCTGGTGAGCGGCCTGGCGGATGTGGACGCCATCACCCTGTCCATCGCCCAGCAGACCAAAGCCGTGCAACTGGCCCGCGAAACCGGGACCATCGCCATTACCATCGCGGTCGCGGCCAACAGTGTGGTGAAAAGCGGGATTGCCGTATATTCGGGCGGGTGGCGGTTCGGGATTTTGGTGGGGGCGGTGCTGATGGGGGCCACCCTGGCGGGCCTCTGCGTACTCATGGTGGTCTGAGGCGGTCAGCGGACCGGATAAACAGGGCAATGGCCGAGTACACCCTCCATCATTAGGCCTGATGAAAAAAACGCCACGACGCACGCGAAAAAATCACCCGTATCATGCCAAACCCCTTCGTGATCTTCGCGGCCTTCGTGGTTGATACATGCGTCTGCTCAAACGGCATCGGCATTATGGATCCGATCATCGCCGGAATGATGTGCAGAACCAAAGCGCCATTTATTCCCTGGACGGCCAGGTCCGGCGCATGCAGGCCATTCTGAACGTTCGGGTGATTTGATAAACACGAATCAAATCAATGGGTTCACGATTTTCTTGACATTCCCTGGCGAGGCTGAAACGGGAAAGAGGGGGATGTTGCGGCCTCTTCTGCTTCCCCCACAACTATCTTAACGCCGCAAATCAGCCGCTCGGCTTTTTGCGATTCGCTGTATGCCGAGCGTTCGCACTACGAAATTCTCTCAACCTTGATGGAAAGAATTTCAGCAATCCGTTTTGCCATTGCCGGAGTGAGCCTTCGTTTTCCCCGCTCATAATCACTGATCATATTCTGGCGCACACCCAGCTTTGCCGCGAACTGCGATTGAGAAAGATTGGCTTTCAGCCGTGCAGCGGACAGAAGGTTGCCGACTCTATTGGACTGCATTTCTTTCCAAAAATCAGTTTCTTCAACAGGGACACTCTCGGAGTGTTCGGGGATTAGAATACTCACCTCGAATTTTTGCCTGATCCATTCAATGAGTTCGTCAACATGCTCACCCTGGAGAGATATTTCAATACGGGGCTTTTTCACGAGAGCCAACATAATACACCTCAATAATGATTTCCCCTTGTATGTGCGTCCAACATGCCACATATCGGTAATTCAAATGGCAGTGATATGTTTCGTTTCCCAAGGGGGAAAAGTTATGCCAACCTTTTTGGATGGGTCCGTCTGACTTGAGGTCTGCAATCAATAAAAACAGCAATTTCCTTACGTTTTCAGGGAGCTTTTCAAGTCCACGGAGAGCTTTCCTTTTGATTCTGACCTCGTATTTCATTTGGTTATATTATGACCATATAAAGTAATAATCAAGGGATATTTTGGGTTTTTGCGACCAGCCGGGGATAAACGATCAGCAACACGCGAATTCAACTTTCATAAGGCCGACAAACGTCATATGGTGCTGGCCCGCCTTCATCTCCTCGTTAGCCCCGGCTTAGATAACAAGATTCATGTCAATGGAATAGCCAGCTCTACGAAGTTCTTTGGCCAAGGCCAGATGCCAGGCCCGATGTTCGTCCAATGGGATGTAAACGACTCCGCTGATGTCAGTCGGTATCTCAATATCACCCTTTACGAGAGCACATACATTCTGGCGTCCGAGCTTTCCAATTAAGTAGCCATGCTCAAAGACAACATTCTGGCGTGCACGTGGACGGTACTGGGTATCACTGGCTATACTGCCCATATCACATGGCGTGTAGAGCACAACTGCGAAGCCGACATTTGTGTGTTCTTCGATCTTCTCAATGATGGTTCTTCCGGAGCTGGCTTGTTCATGAAGGATGACCGCTGACAACCGTAGTCTCTCAATGAAGCGGGCCACTTCTGTTTTTGCAAAATCATCGCGACCATGGACGATAAAGACACTTGATAGATCCCGTATTTGCGGGCTCTTTGTGACAGTGTTATTCTTGACGGGCAACGCAGCTTTGGCTTCTTCAAATACCGCTGTAGTAATGTCTTTTGCGTGCTTTTCATAGCTCAGGATGTCACTTGGAGCCACAAACATGATGATATTAGGAGACATATGATCATTTTCGTACTTTGATAGATCCTGGGCACTCCGCTCTGTCTGCTTGATGGCGATCCGCCTTATTTCGCTATGCTTTAGAAAATAGCCATCAAACTGAAAATCTTCTTTTCGAAGGAACGGATACAGAATGCGTTCCCTGATCTCAGACAGATCGGTCATGTCGAGTTCAAAGTACTCTTTGTTCATTCCCTGTTTCCCAACCTTCTCGCTGGTTTCAATTACAACGTGGTAGTACATCAATCCTCCTCAGGGGCTAACGTCAAATGGATTGATCCGCATAAAATGCTATTGAATACATTCAATTTGGCCATTCACCTATTATTAACCCGGCAATTATTTGAATCAAAATGAAATTTATTTTTAAATATATAAATTCAGATAGTTATTCATAAATAATATCGAAAACTATCCGGATGTTTAATTGCCGGTTTAATATCATTACAAGATATTACTTTAACCATCGTTTTATCACGGCATGTTATGGTGGTCAGCATGAATAGAGCCGGTCACAAGCGCACGGCGTCTATTGCAATAACCCCTTGAAAAAATTGTTCGGATTATATCGGTTCCGGTGAAATCGGGCAAGCTTTAAAACAGTTCTATGCTGTTTTTCGGACGGCAGGCGGATGTGTTAGACCTTTTCAGGTCATTCTGGACCGTATTGCGCCGGAGATCGGATACCGGAAGGTGAGTCCACTGCGTCCCCTTCCCTCGCCTTCCTGCCGGGCGAGAATCAGCCCTGCAGAAAAAAAACTGCCACAAAATAGCATTTTCGTGAAAAAGACCTATTATTAAAGAAAGGCATCCAATTGTAAGCTGTTGCCGGTGAAAATGAGCCGCAACAAATTGTTTTCATTTAGAAAAATTGAAATTTCAGGAGAATGCCAATGACCGACCCATCCTTTGACCTGTTCTCCCTGGCCCTGCCGGGAGCAACCCAATATGATGCGGAACTGGTGAACCGGCTGGCGCAGGCGCGACTGTCCCGCCTGCCCGGCTACCTGCCCCGGACCCGGCACCTGCGGCCGGACGGGTGGGCGAAATACACCAACCGCCTGTTTCTGGAATCAAGCCCCTACCTGCTTCAGCATGCCCACAACCCCGCCAACTGGTATCCGTGGGGGGACGAGGCCTTTGAAACCGCAGAAACCCTGAACCGGCCCGTTTTTCTGAGCGTGGGGTACGCCACCTGTCACTGGTGCCATGTGATGGAGGAAGAGTCGTTTGAGGATGAGGAAATCGCGGGTTTTCTGAACGCGCATTTCGTTTGCGTGAAGGTGGACCGGGAGGAGCGGCCGGACATCGACGCGGTGTACATGTCGGCGGTGCAGGCCCTGACCGGCCGGGGCGGATGGCCCATGAGCGTGTGGCTGACCCCGGACCGCAACCCCTTTTACGGCGGAACGTATTTTCCGGCCCGCGACGGGGACCGGGGGTGCCTAGCGGGATTTCTGACCCTTTTGGCGCGGCTCCGTGAGGCCTACCACACGCCGGACGGCCGGGCGCGGACCGCCTCTCTCCAAATAGCGGACCATATCCGGAAACTATCGGCATCCAAACCCGGCGGCCCGCTGCCGGACAAGAAAATCCTGGACGGGGCCGCTGATTTTTACCGGCGACAGTATGACCCGGTTCACGGCGGCATGGCGGGCGCGCCCAAATTCCCCTCCAGCCTGCCAATCCGGTTTCTGATCCGGTACTGGCGGCGGACCGGCGCTCCCGATATGCTAGAGATGGCGGAAAACACCCTGAAACACATGGCCGAAGGCGGCATGTATGACCAGGCAGGGGGCGGATTCCACCGCTACAGCACGGACGAGCGCTGGCTGGTTCCGCATTTTGAAAAAATGCTCTATGACAACGCTTTGCTGGCCGTGGCTTTTCTTGAGGCGCATCAGGCCACGGGAGATGAAAAATACAAACGCATGGTGGAGGATATTCTCCGGTATGTGGAACGGGACATGACCGGGCCTGCGGGAGAATTCTATTCCGCCACGGACGCGGACAGCCGGACCCCGGACGGCCGAATGGAGGAAGGGTATTTCTTCACCTGGACGCCGGAGGAGCTAAACGCCGTGCTGGGGGAAGACCGGGCGCGGATCGTTACAGCCTATTACGGCATCGGCCCTGCCCCTGATTTCGAGGGCCGCCATATTCTCCATGTCCCGCAGCCTGGGGCGGATACCGCCCGGATGCTCGGTCTTTCCGAAGACCGGCTGGCGGCTGAGATCGAAATGTGCCGGGGTCTTTTGTATGAAGCCAGGAAAAGCCGCCTGGTGCCCCTTCGGGATGAAAAAATCCTGACCGCCTGGAACGGGATCATGATTTCGGCGTTCGCGAAGGCCGGACTTGGGCTTGGCGAACCCCGGTTCACGGAAACGGCGGTGCGGGCCGCCCGGTTTGTTCTGGACCATCTGGTTGCCGGCGGCGGATTCTACCGCAGCTACAAGGACGGGCAGGCCCGGCACAACGGATATCTGGAGGACGGCGCATTTTTCACTGCCGCCCTTCTGGACCTGTACGAGGCAACGGGGGATTTATCCTGGTTTGAAAATGCGCTCTTCTTGGATGACCTGCTGAAGCGTCAATATGAGGATGCTGAAAACGGCGGGTTTTTCATGACCCCTTCCCATCATGAAACCCTGATCGTGCGCGAAAAACCCTGTCTTGACAACGCCATTCCCTCCGGCAACTCTGTTGCGGCCCTGAACCTGCTCCGGCTGCACGCCTTTACCGGGAACAGCGATTACCGCGACCGGGCTGAAAGACTCTTCCGGGCGTTTGCCGAGCCCCTGGCCAGAAATCCTTTTGCCATGGCCGACATGCTTCTGGCGGTTGATTTTTATCTGGGTGCGGTCAGGGAAATCGTTCTCGTCACCCCGGCCGGGAACCCGGAAGCGGCCCTTCCATGGCTTTCGGAACTGGGCCGGGTATTTGTCCCCAACCGGGTGCTGGCGGTGGTTCCGGAAGAACGGACCGGGGCCGTTTCCCGCCTGGTTCCCCTTGTGGGTGAAAAAATTGCCGCAAACAGCCTTGCCACCGCCTATGTCTGCGAACAAGGCCGGTGCGGCCTGCCTACAACGGACAGGGCCGAATTCGCCCGGCAGCTTGCGCTCCGGTAACGCATGTTTTTTATCCGGTGCCGCCGGATTTCTGGGGCGGGAGGGTGCCGGGCCGGATTTTTCTCCATCGTTCGCCCACCGGGCAGGCCCGCATGCATTCAATGCAGTTGTCCACGTCGGTGATATAGGTCTGGCCGCTTTCCACCAGCAAATCCCGCCGTTTCAGGTGGTCCCGCAGCATCCGGATAAACCCCGGCCATTCCCGAAGGCGCGTCGGCGGCAGGCGCTTGAATCCATAGGACCAGTAGACAAAACAGGGGTCCACGTCATACCCCTCCGGCGTGAGGGCACCGGACGGGCAGGCGGCCACGCATTTGTCGCAGCCTTTGCACAATTTCAGGTCCCGCCGCCCGTCGGGCGCAAGATCGGCTTCCGTGATCACCGCGCACAGGCGCTGGTGCGGTCCGAATTCCGGGGTGAGAAGTAGGTTGTTTCTGCCGGTCTCCCCCATGCCACAGGTCACGGCGGCGTGCTTTAAGGACAGAAATCCCAGGGCTCGCGTCTGGCGGAATTTTCTCCCGGTTTCCGGGTCGTGCTTGAATATCTCCACGGGCTTGTCGGCAGACACCGGAAGGCTCAGGAACCCTTCCCGTTCCAGCATGCGGCCGATTTTTTCCGCGGTTTCATCCAGCAGCCGCGAGGTCTGCATCTTGCTCCGGGTCCAGAGCATGATATCCGGCGCGTACACCGATCCCAGGGTATGGGCCGCGGCCATGACGATCACGCTTCTGGCGGAGGGCATCAGCGCCGTGGCCGGCCGGGGTGGATGCGCCAGGATCAGGTTCCGGGCATCGGCGATGCCCACCAGGTCAATCCCCTGGGCAAGAATAAAATTTTTCAGCGTTTGCGCATCCGTTTTTCCGCTGTCTCCCAATGGTAATGTTATCATGGCCGCCTTTCTTTAGTATTTTTTCAGAATTATCTTTTCAGAATTCACCGGCAAACCGAACAGCATCCGATCCACGCCCATTGTAATGGGCCCGTGAAAATACTTTTCCGCATCATTCAGAAAAAGCGGATAGAGAAGCCGGGACGGCAGCGGCGGAATGATGTGATACAGGACAAGATGACGCACGCCCGCTTCTTCCGCGATTTTCGCCGCATCTTCGGGGGGGCAATGGTAACGGGGAATCACCTGCGTCACTTCCTGAAGGGAAGGAAACGGGAAAAACCGGGCCTGCTCATGGATCAGACCGACCATCCAGGGGCTTAACGCCTCATGAAAGAGCAGGTCCGCTCCCTTTGCATGCCTGCGCAGGGAAGGCGAATAGACGGTATCCCCGCTGATGACCAGGGACCTGCCCTTGTAGTCAAACCGGTAGCCGACCGCCGGAGCCACCGGGCGGTGGTCCACCCTGAAGGCGGTGATGGTGACACCGTCCTTTTCGACCACAACAGCGGAAGCATCCTCCTCAGGCCCCAGTGCAAAGGGCCTGGCAATGCCCCCGGCCCCGGAAGGCGGCATGACTTCCCGGCTGTGGTGCGCGATCCGGTAGCCCGTATCCAGGGAATAGGCCCTGTTGAACCCTTCCACCACCGTCTCCACCCCGAAAGGGCCCATGACATCCAGCGGGGTTTTGTTGGACCCGCCGGCCCAGCGCTGAAGCATGAGTTCTCCCAGGCCGGCGATGTGGTCGGAGTGGAAATGGGTCAGCAGAACCGCATCAATGGTTCCGGCCTGAAACCCCATAAGATTGATGTTTTTGGTGCTGCCGTCGCCCGCATCCACGATATACAGGTGTTTTCCCGCCAACACCGCTATGCACGGACCGGCCCGTTCAGGGTCCGCCAGCGGCGACCCGGTTCCGCACAGCCCGGCATACAGGCCGTCTTCAAACGACTGTGACAGCGCGGCAAGGCGATGATGGATAATGCCCTTTAACAATGCCGTGGACAGGGGTTTGGCAAAAATCACGAGGAAGGCCCCGGCCATGCACAGGCCCCCCATGACCCAGAGGAAGATCGCGGGTAATCGTTTTCCCGGTTTCCGGCCGCCCATTGATTCGTTTTCCTTTTTATCTCAATCGCTTCGGGATTCCGGATTCGCAGGGAACGCCGGTAGCGCAAAGACCGCATCCGTAAATGAAAATATGGTAGTTTTTGTTGCAGTATCTGAGGGAGGCGGCGACCTTCCGGTAACAGGCCTCCTTGTCATGGGCGGTCTCGGCGGTAATGGCGTTCACCGGGCACCGGTCGGCGCATTTCAGGCACGGAATGCCCTGGTACTGGAGGCAATGGGCATGGATGTCTTCCGGCCTCGTCCGGTTGGGCGTCAGTTTCAGGTTGACCACAAAACTGCCCAGACGATGGGCGCACCCTTTTTCCGTGATCAGGAAATCCTGCATGCCGAAGGTGCCAAGCCCCGCAGCATAGGCAATGTGCCGGTGGGACCAGGGAGAGGCCCAGCCGACTTTGGGGTAGCGCTTTTTATTGAATTTCGGGGTCACGTCCGGAGAAACGGCCAGGATGCCCCGCCCCATTAGATGGGTTACGATTTCCCGCACCAGGGTCTGGCTGAATATCTCCCCCAGCAGACGGGTCTGGGCCCAGCGCTCCGAAGGCCAGTCGACGGCGGCCGCATTGTCCTGCCGGGTGTTTGTGGTCAGGGGCATCACAAAGGACACCACGCTGATGTCCTGCGGTTTGGGCGGTCGTACGCCGCTTTTTTCCGCCTGCCATTTCATGATTTCAAAAGGCGTGAAATGGTGGGGGCCGATGACCTGTTTGAAGTTTTCGAAAATCGGGTCATCCCCCCGGACAAATCCCACCAGGGGGGCCTCGAAAATCCGCTCCCCGTAAAACGGATATTCCATGGTGTTTTCCGGGTGGGAACCGATTCTCTCGGCAAGGGTCCGGACAAACCATGCCTCATCCGGCAGCGGCTCCGATGCGCCGGTTCGGGCGTCTGCGGAGAGCAACGGCTGCTTTGGGAAAAACAGGCCCCGCATCTCGCCGATGGCGTTTTTCATTCCCTCGATGTCCGACAAAAACGACAACCGCCGGTACCGGTCCTTCATTCGCTGGCGATTACCCATCATTCCCCCGGCTTTCAGGTTTTCAGACAATGGCCGCGATTTTGGCCTTTACGTACGCAGTCGCTTTTTCGGCGCCCGCAGGCACGTTCACCGTTTCCCAGTCAATGCCGGCGGCGCGGCCGCCTTTTCTTTTCATAAAATTCACCATGGACGGATGCGCGAAAAGATTTCCGGGAATAAACAATGGAATGCCGGGAGTCTCGTAAAACCCGGTGTCCTCCCATGTATGCCAGACAAACCCCCTGTTGATGAAGGAACGTCTTTTCGTCAGCCTGCCGGTGACGCCCACATCGAAAAAACCGGTCTCGAACTCGCGGTTATACAACAGCCAGGCATAGGCAAGGGCCTCATGGGCGAAGAGATCTTCGGAGGCAATGAGAAGGCCCATATCCGGCTCGGTGACATGGCCGTTGTCCGGCCCGAACGTGGCCAGCACCTTTCTTCCGGAGGACACCGCCAGCCGCAGCTTTGAGGCAATTTCCGGGATCTGGTTGATTTCCTCGTACATGGCGTAAAAAGACGCACCGCCCTGGTGAAATGCCTTGCGGCTGTCCTCCCGCAAAAACCCCACGCCGATTTTCATGCCGGACGTGATATCGCCCAGCACATGGGAACTGACCCGGCAGAGATAAATGATATGATCCGCCTCAGTGATGGCATTTGTTATCCAAACCGGTTCCTTACAGTGGTGGGGGCCTTCGGGACGAAGCGGAAGATAGGCGTCATAACCGGCTTCCTCAAAAAACACCCCATCCGCCCCTTCCTGGGCAATGATATCCAGCAGCCCCGCCTTTTGGCAGCATTCCCGGGACGAACCTTTCTTTTTATCCTTTGACCAGTGCACGCTCTCCACGCCGCTGGAATCCCCCACCCGGATCCTTCCGGCTCCCTTTTCCTTGAGCACCCGGATCAAAAAAGCCAGGGACCAGGGATCGCTGGTGGCCGGAAAAGGATTGGCGGAATTCACGGCCGGCTTGATGAGAACCGTATCGCCCATAGACAGCCAGGAAAAATCCGTGGCAGCTTCCAGGGATTTCCGGAAAACCGCATAGGAACGGGCTTCCTCCCCTTTGGGGATCCAGGCGGTTGCCGCGCGGGGAGTCCAGTTTTCCCGGACCGGCAGGGCCGTGAGCCCGGTTTCGTTCTCCTTCATGGTGTGGGCGCAGGCGGGCAGCAGTGAAGCGCCCGCAAGGGCCCCTGTGAATTTCAAAAACTCCCGTCTTGACCAGCGGCATGGCGACATGGCTTCCTTGTTCCTTTCGGGTCGGTCAAGGGTTATTTGATTTTCTCTTTCAGAAACGCGAACCCCGGCGTGATGGACTCGCCGAGCCCCATGGCCAGCATGGTTTTGACGGGCTGGCCGATATTCATGGGGCCTCCGGATTGAAACAGGTTATCCACCATTGCCGACAGCTGGCCGGCCGGGAGCCCCACCGCAAGCTCTTCCGGGGTGATGCCCGCAAAGGCCCGGTCCCCCATGCCGGGGATGACCACCTGGGGCCGTCCGGTGAGAAAGGGCAGAAACCCGCCCTTGAAACAGGTTTCCCCGAACCCCTCAAACGCCGACATCACCGGCAGGGTGTAATCATAGCACAGGGCCTGGACCATGTGGTTGATGTGGGTGCCGTCGCCGAACACCAGAATGGTATCCGGTGGCAGGATCGCCTGGTGCAGGGGGAAGCAGACAAACCCCATATATTCCTGCATTTTCTGGAGGGTCTGTTCTCCGCCGGGTACGGCGAACAGGTTTTTAAAAAACCGGAACCGGTTCTCCTCGGCGGTTCGGTTCTTGTGCCATCCCTGGCGCACCTGGCTTTCGATCAAATCCTCGTCGGAGACGTCCACCCATTTATGAAAGGCGGAGGCAGGCACGCAGAAATTATCGTCCGCCGTCATGCCCACCTGCCAGCCATGGCGGCGTGCATAGGTGACCGCCTGGCACAGGCTCCACTTCTGACCCATTGACGATGGCCGCATCGCATTTTCTGGGATCTCTTCCAGGGTTTTGATGTAGGTGATGCCCACCGGCCAGGTCGGGAGATGCAGTTTATGGTAAGGGGCCGTTCAAAAATTAATTATACTTTTTAATGGAATAATTCCACTCACCATGAAAAGATTCCGGGTGACAACTCAGAGCCTTCATTTCGACATCAGTCACCTTG
>Ga0209467_1001612_pt1 | contig 18862 bp, 16 predicted proteins | sample Higcelwee11metaG_FD_187175 | JGI IMG/M metagenome (GOLD analysis project Ga0209467, IMG submission 187175) | Freshwater pond sediment microbial communities from the University of Edinburgh, under environmental carbon perturbations - High... | ecosystem: Environmental > Aquatic > Freshwater >...
GACCAGCGCCATTGTCAGGACACCCAGAATCAAAGCCGCGAGAGGGATATTCCTCTTCATTTCATTCCTCCTTAAGATTTCCTGCAGGATCATAGTCACGAATCGATGCGCCGGCCCTGTGGCCGTCAAAAACAGAACCTGATACCCGGTACTCTACGTCCGCCCAGCCTCCTTGATTGTATCGATAAAATGAACGAAGACTCTGAGCATTTCGGGATGCTTGGCATACATCATTTCAGGATGCCACTGCACGGCCAGGACCGGGCTGCCCACGGTCCGCTCTATGCCCTCGATGACACCATCGGGAGCGTAGGCGCTCATCGTAAAACCCGGGGCCACATCTTTGATGGCGAGGTGATGAAAGCTGTTGGTCGCTATCACGTCCGTTTCGAATATGCCGGCCAGGGCGGAATCCTTGACCAGCGTCACCGTGTGGCCGTGAGCGTACTTGGGGCTCTTCTGATAGTGCTGTATGTAGCTGTCCGGAATCAGCGACAGATCCTGGTAGAGCGTTCCGCCAAAGGCGACGTTTATGATCTGCAGCCCGCGGCATATCCCCAGCAGCGGCTTCCCCAGCTCGGTCGCGATACGGACGGCCGCGATCTGGTGCTGATCCACCTCGGGAAAGACAAACTCAATGCGGCGGTTCGGCTGTTCACCCCACAGGAGCGGATCCGGGTCATAACCGCCAGTGGCCAGGACTCCGTCGACCAGAGCTATCTGCCTCCGTATCGTCGCGGCAGCACCCACTACGGGTATCAGCACGGGTATGCCGCCGGCAGCCTCAACGGCACTTATATAATCGTAGGTAACCGATGCCCGCTCCAGGCCTGGAAAGGGAACGTCGTCCACGATGAGAAGATTTGCCAGAATGCCAATCACCGGCGCATTGATCGCTGCGATCGTGCTCGTGGTTTCCATACATCACCTTGATGCTGAGGCTACCAGCAAAGGTAGCAAAGAGCGTGCCATAAGTCCGAGCCGCTTCTCCAATAATCCTGATTACTATCTAGCGGTCATACAATAAATTACAGCAGGAGCCACCATGCGGACGGTTCTTCCATCGGCCGATCGCGGCGACTTTGTCTATATTTCTGGCGTATTTGGCTGCAACACTCGCCTATTCTTGGACCAATTGATGAAGGCCTGGCCCGTCGAGGTGACCCTGGTGCCGCCGCGGCCGGCGCCTGATTCAATGAGCCCTTCCTTCTGTAGCTGTTCCATGATGCCGCGCACGCGAGCCTCGGTAACGCCGGTTCCCTGCCCGGCAAGCAGCTGCTGGATCGCAGCCCGGCCCACCCCGCTGCCATCCGAAGCGTGCTGTGCAATGGTGCTCAGCACTGCAAGCCTTGTGGCACCGAGCCCGTCGGCGTCGATTCGCCGGGCCAGCGGACTGAAGTCATGCAACCGGGTCGCAATGTACTCGGGCAGCGCATCGACGCCGATGGCGTCCTGCGCGATAAACGAAGCATAGGCTGCAACATTCCAGAGCTCGCGCACGTTGCCTGGCCAGGAGTATCCCAGCAGTACCGCACGCGCGGCATCGGAGACTGGCAGGGCACTGCGGTTCGTGGTCTTCTGGAACTCGGCGAATAGATAGAGAATATCCTCGGGCCGCTCTCTGAGCGCCGGTATGCGGAGCGGCAGGACATTGAGCCGATAGTACAGATCCTCCCTGAACTGCCCAATCCGTATCTTCTGCTCAAGGTCCTGATTGGTCGCCGATATGACCCGGATGTTGACCGGTATCAACTTCTGCGAACCAATGCGCATCACCTGTCGTTCCTGCAACACCCGCAGGATCTTTGATTGCAGCACATAGGGCATGTCGCCGATCTCGTCGAGGAATATCGTGCCATTGTTGGCCTGCTCGAAGAGCCCGGGCTTGCCCGACTTGAGCGCCCCGGTAAAGGCACCGGCCTCATAACCAAAGAGTTCGCTCTCCACCAGGCTCTCGGGAACGGCGGCGCAGTTGAAGGCCACGAAGGGCCGGCCGCGCTGGCCCGATACAGAATGGATGGAATGGGCAAAGAGCTCCTTGCCCGTGCCGCTCTCGCCGCTGATAAAAATGGGCAGATCCGATGCGGCGAATTGGGTCGCCAGCTGGATGCAGCGCCGCACGACTGGTGATTCGGTCTTGACATCGGCAAAGGTATATTGTGGCAGGAATCCGATGCCCAGCAATTTGCGGCTCAGATTCTGTTCAAGCTGCCTGATATAGGTGATGTCCTGGAAGTTGAAGTAGGTTCCCGACTTCTGCCCAAAGTGCTCCATTCCGCGACTCGTGACCAGCAACGTATGCTCCCGGTACTGCACCAGTTCGTTGTCTATGCGCTCCTGCCTGAGCAGCGATCTGAGGGGCTCCTGAATCTTCGACTCCAGCGACGAGCCGACGATATCGGGCTCGGTCTCCAGCATCACGGTCAGGGCCCTGTTGTGGAGGCTTATGATGCCGGCCGTGTTGACCAGCAGGATGCCCTCATGCGAGACATTCAGAATCGAGTCGAGCTCCAGATTGCGCGTGTACAGCTGTCGGTACTGGCTGTCAATGCCGCTCTCCAGCGGCACGAGGTCGTCCGAATATCGGTACAGGCGCTTCTGTATCTCGGCATCGGTCAGGCCGACCATGTCGATGATCTGTATGAACGTGGATATGTCTATGAACCGATGGCCCGTATCGATCACCGTGCCGATATGCTTGGGCACATGGACACGCTCGCCAGGCGTGATGGCTATGTGCACGTCGGGATAATCCATGTTTGGATCGAACGGAATCATGTCCAGGTGGTCTATGCCCAGCTTGTACAGCAATGTCATGAAGTCGACGGTCGTTTCGTGGTTGTCGTTGACGACCAGGACCTTCGCGTTGGCCGGGATCGAACAGATGCGGTAAATCTCCGTGGTGCGTATCGTTCTGTTTACGCTGATGATCTTTCTGGCATCATCGACCCAGCCCTTGACCTCGACTGCCTTGTCACGGGTCGTGGCCAGAATGACATCGTCGTTTATCCGATAGCCGGGCACCATGTCGTCCAGGTAGTAGCTCCGTATCGTCAGGAAGCCCGACAGCACCATCTCCAGGTTCTTCCTGAGAAATGGGCCGAGACTGCTGGTCTTGTTGTTGGTGACGATGGCAACACTCTTCATGACCAGCCTGTACCTTTCTGTTGGTGCGGACTACGCACGATTGCGCGTATGTATGGGGAACCGGACACAGAAGCGGGTACCTGGGCCGCTCGTCCAGGTCAAGGTGCCACCCAGCTGCGTAGCCAGAGCGACCACCAGGCGAAGACCAAGGCTCGAGCTGGTGCCGATGCTGAAATCGCCGGGCAGCCCGGGACCATCATCGGCTACGCTGAGCTCCAGCGTGCCACGGTCTTCATGTACATCAATAGTAAGGCTACCTGGCTTGCCCGCGGCAAAGGCGTGTTTGCATGCGTTGGTCACCAGCTCGTTGAGCAGGAGTCCATATGGTATCGCGGTGTCTATGCCTTCCGGAATGGGCTCTGCGTCTACTGTGACGGCAACAGAGTGGCATATGTCGGTCGTCGCAAGTCCGACCAGGCGCCTGGTGTAATCTCCAAGGTCAACGATATCCAGATTGTCTGACTCATAGAGCATCTCATGGACCATCGCCATCGTCCTGACGCGGCTCTCCATGGTCTCGCGGAATGACACGAGCGATGTTGGCACATCCTCCTGCAGCGCGAAGAGGCTCAGTATCAGTTGCAGGTTGTTCTTGACGCGATGATGTATTTCCCTGAGCAGTGTCTCCTTCTCGCCGAGCGACCTCGCAAGGGCGCCGGTATACTCGTCCCGCTCCGCATCGCGCTTTTCTATCGTGCCTGCCATCTCGTCGAGTGCGGCTGCTATATGCCCCAGGTCGGAGTGGTCTCCGTCCAGGCCAACCCGCGCGCCAAGGTCACCCTGCATGATTCGTCCCGTCGTATCGACGATGCGTGTCAGCCGGGTGCCAATCAGGCGGCCACCGATCAGGTAGGCTGTCGCCAGTGCAAGGCACGCCACGATGACCATCAGCGCGACATTGCGTGCCAGCACGAAGCGGCTGACGGCATAGCTCGATGTGATCGGTGTCGCGAATACCACGTACATGTACGGATCCCGTTCTGCAGAAAGCCTGAGCTTCCTGTAGGCATACAGCCGGCTGACTCCATCCGATCCCTGCTCGCTGAGAATCCCGCTGTCCGCGCCGGCGACCATCCTGAGCCAGAGCGATCTCTTTATCGGGCCCCCGATGGGATTGGTCGACATGGTCGGATAGAAGAACAGACGGTTTCCATTCCTGTCCACCAAGCCGAGAATAGACTGGGCCGGCACCGATAGCCGATCGAAGACGCCGGCATAGGAGCTGAGCCTGTAGGTGGCAGCGATGCAGCCGCTGATGTGGCCCGTGGCATCGTCGAGCGGATATGAAAACGCTATCGATGGCGTCTGGCCAACGATTCCGACTATGTACTCACCCACGACAAACCGGTGCTCCGCCAGGGCGGTACGCACGTGCTGGCGCTGGCTCAGGTCGGTGCCGGGCTGCAGCAGCGACGATGCGATGACAATGCCTGACAGGTCAGTAACGGTAAAGTTGAGATAGTCGGGGTTCTGGGCATGCACCGATTTGAGTATGGCGTCAATCGAAGTCCTGTCGCCGGTCCTGAATGAGGGTATGGAAGCCAGTGTTGAAAGGATCTGGCGCCCCGAATCGGTTATCCGCTCCTGGACGTGGGCCAGCGATTCAGCCTGCCGTGCGGTATCGTCCCAGGCCATCGCGGCGAGATGTGAACCGTGCTCAATGCCGCTCCATATGATGATGGCAAGTGCCGGGACCATTGCCAGAACAACGACCAGCAACAGGGCATTGCGTATGGAAAGCGACGCCAGGGGATGTACGCCTCGCTTCGATCGCGAGGCCGCGCTCTGTATCATTGCTCCATCTCCGGTTTGAAGCTCATGCAGACTAGACTAACCGATGCACGGCGGCAACGCAATGATCCGCGCTTGCTTGCGCTTCACCGCCGGTATCGCTACAGTCTTCTGCCATGCACGGAATACACGAAGAGACATTCAAGGTCCGCACCTGGGACGTGGACAGGTCGGACAGACTATCGATGGCTGCGGTCTACAATTACTGCCAGGAGGTTGCGGGCAATCACGCGACCGCGCTGGGCGTCGGCATGGCGTACATGCAGGCGAACGGCATCGTCTGGATTCTGGCACGCATGAGTGCCGCACTCGAAACCAGGCCGCCCAGCGGTGCCGAGCTGATTGTACGCACCTGGCCGCGAGGCACCGACCGCCTGTTCGCCATACGCGACTACGAGCTGGTCGACACGGCCGGCGCCGTGCTGGGGCGGGGCCGCAGCGCATGGATGGTCGTCGACGCGGCCAGTTTCAGGCCGCGCCGGCCGGAGGCGGTCGCCGAGGGCCTGCCCACGAACGAGGGCAGAGATTCCCTTGCGGACGGTGCGCTGGCCATCAAGGCAGCAGAGGGGCTGGCCGTCGTAGCGCGGCGATCGGTTGCCTACTCCGACATCGACTACAACAACCACATGAACAATGCCAGGTATGCGCAGTGGATTCAGGATGCTGTCGATCCCGAAGCTCTGGCTACGGCCGACAGCATGCGGCTGGACATCAATTACCTCGCCGAGATGAAGCCGGGAAGCGCCGCCGACATCCTCGTGGGCGGCCCGTCCGATCTGGATGGATGGCAGGCCAGGTACGATGTGGAGGGCCGGTCGGTACCGGATGGCCAGGCCACCTTCCGCGCACGGCTTTCGCTCGGGCAGAGGCCTGCCAGTTAGTCGATATTCCACATAGACTAGCCGCCAGCATGCCGCGTGTTTATCTTAGTAACATGCTTATATATGATACCAGGCAAGGCGGTGGCGCACGAGTGGTCCACGCCGCCTTGATAGGCCTCGTGGGTGTCGCGCTGGTCGCCATCACGGGATGCGGAACGGGTCCATCGACCGTGGGAGGAACAGCCATGCCAATCGTCAAGGCTGCGGATGCGGCAAATGTATGCTACATACAGCCAACAGAAGAGCTGAAGGCAAGATTGAGTCCAGAGCAGTTCTCGGTGCTGGTGCAGAACGCCACCGAACCTCCATTCCAGAATGCGTTCTGGGACAATCATCAGGATGGCATCTATGTCGATGCGATCGACGGCGCTCCGCTGTTCGCTTCCCGGGAGAAGTTCGATTCGGGCACGGGTTGGCCAAGTTTCTGGGCTCCGATCGACCCATCGAAGATAACGCTGGTGGAGGATCTGTCACTTGGAATGCGCCGCATCGAGGTGCGCTCGAAGGCCTCCGGCGGCCACCTCGGTCACCTCTTCAACGATGGGCCCAATCCAACCGGTTTGCGATACTGCATCAATTCGGCGTCGCTGCGGTTCATACCGCGTGATCAGCTGGCAGCCGAGGGCTATGGCGAGCTGGAATCGCTCTTTACCAAGCCATAGAGCAGGCGCGGATTACAGCGGCCTCGGGGCCATTCTGGTCGATTCTATCCGGGGCCGCGCGCCGCCCGAACTGATCTGGGACAGCCTCGATACGAATTCCTGGTAATCTTCGATCGCCACATCGATAACCAGATTCACGTCCTCTGCAAAATTCTCCGATACGGTGGTCGCGCCGGTATCTGAGAGTACGGTACGTGCGCGGTCGAACAGGTGGTACGGCAGCGTCAGCGATACCCGGTGGGTTTCCACCAGGGCAGCGCGCCTGACCGTCGCCAGTACCGCCTTGCCGGCCTCGGTGTATGCCTTGACCAGTCCACCGGTGCCGAGCAGGGTTCCGCCAAAGTAGCGCGTAACGACGACGACGGCATTCCCGAGGCCAGATCCTTTAAGCACGGCGAGCAGTGGTCGTCCCGATGTTCCGGACGGTTCTCCATCGTCGGAGCAGTACTCGGTGGTCGCGTTGCCGCCGCCCAGTATGAACGCGGGCACATGGTGCGTCGCGTCGGGCAACTCATGGCGGATGGCAGCGATGTATGCACGCGCCGCCTCGGTCGAATCGGCCGGTGCCAGGCTGGCTATGAATCTGGAATTGGCCACGAGTATCTCGGCGCGGGCGGGCGCCAGCGGAACGATAAGCATCGCATCACTATAGCACATTCCATGGTAGTCACGAGGCCGCTTGTCCGCCCTGTATCAAGCGCATATACTGCGCACATGCAGGCTGATTATAAGGATCGTTCCATGAGACGACGAGGGACTTTTATGAACACGCGTCCGCTATCGTGCCAGCGCGCGCGCGCGCTGGCGCGATACATCACCATGGCGCTCATGATGGCATGCCTGGTTTCAGCCACGCTGGCATCCTGTGCCAGCCGCGGGCGCACCAGGCCCGCCTTCGAGGCCGGTGCCACAGCCGCAGGCTCCGACTCTGCCGAACGGGTGCCGTCCACGAAGCTCGACGCGGCCAGGGCGGCTGTCTATCGTGCCATTGCGCTTTCAAGGTCAGGTGATATGGATGGTGCGCTCGCCGCGGCGAACGCCGCCCTCGAATCGGCCCGGGACATGGGTGTCATTTCGTCAGCGCTGGAGGCCAAGGCGTGGGCACTGTTGCTCGCCGGCTCGCGCAAGGACGCGGCCGATACGCTGGCGCAGGCCGCTTCGATTGGCGCGCCGGTTGGCGCATTGCGGGCCGTACTGGAATTCAGGCTGGCAGCCGCTGACGGGATGGTCGCCGCCAGGAAGCGGGCCGAGGCTCTCAAGGGGCAGTCGATAGGAGACAGGGCCGCGATCGCGATGGCGGTGATGCTCGGCGACAAGGATCTGCGTGACATCAAGATAGACAGTCCAGAGGCCGCAAGTGAACTGGCGACCTATCTCGTCGGCTATCGTCTGGCTCCGCAACCAGTCGCCGCACCGGCGCCCGCCGCACTGGCGGCGACCATACCTGCGGCGGTCGGTCCTGTCGTGGTCGTCAGCGAACCGGAGTCGGTCGGCGCGGATGAGGCCACGCTCGCGGTGGCACGCCTGTCGTGCAAGGACGCACTGGTCAAGCGCGGCCGCTTCCGCGTCGTCGATGCGGAGAGCCGGAAAGCCGCGATCGATGAGCTGGAGCTGTCCTTGTCTGGTGCCACAGCCGGAGACAAGGACAAGGCCGTCGGGCAGCTCTTCTCGGCGGATTTTGTGGCTTCGGGAAGTGTCGTCAAGACCGATGCGGGCTGGCTGGTCGCCTTTACGCTGGCCTCCGCTGCCGATGGTCATATCATCGCCAGCGACTTCTCGGTGGCGCAGGATCACGCGGCAATCATGACCGAGGCCGGCAGGTTCGCCGAGTCACTCGACGGGCTCGCCGCTCCACACCAGGAGTAGGGCGGTGCCGGAGTTTTCAAGCTACTGCGAGTTCTGTGCCTCGCTGCCGCCCGACGATCCGAATCGCGTCTACCATGATGGCGAATATGGATTCCCGCTGGCCAGCGACGCGGAGCTGTTCGGCCGGCTTATTCTGGAAATAAACCAGGCTGGCCTGTCGTGGCTTACCATCCTGAAGAAACGGGACGCATTCGCGCACGCCTACGACGGGTTTGACATCGATCGGGTGGCAGCGTATGGCAAAGCGGACATCGAACGCCTGATGGCCGACGCGGGCATCATACGCAACCGCCGCAAGATAGCGGCCGCGATAGAGAACGCCCGCCGCATCGTCGACATGCGCGCTACCCACGGCTCGTTCAAGGGCTGGCTCGACGCCCACCACCCGATGGACAAGGCCGCGTGGCTGCAACTTTTCAAGAGCAACCTCGTGTTCGTCGGTGGAGAAATAGTCGGCGAGTTCCTGATGAGTACAGGCTACCTGCCCGGCGCCCACGCGGCTGACTGTCCCGCGGGCCTCCGTGCCATCGAGCATGGCGCCCCATGGCACGCACGCGGCGGACGGTAATCAGGGCCCGGGTTCGGCCCTGGTCTAGCCCGCCATCGGGGCGTCGCGCCGGCTGCACTTCCTGTCCTGATAGGCAAGGATGGTCTTGCGCAACCGTATGAAATGGGGCGTGACTTCGACCATCTCGTCATCCGCCAGGAACTGAATGGCACGCTCCAGCGTCATCGGCTGTATCGGCGTCAGCGTCAGCGCCTCGTCCTTGAGGACCGATCGCATGTTCGAAAGCTTCTTTTCCTTGCACGGATTGACGTCGAGCTCGGAGTCCAGGTTGTGCTCGCCCACGACCATGCCCTCGTATACCTGCTCGCCCGGTGTTATGAAGAGCCTGCCGCGCGGTTCCAGATGGTACAGGCCGTACGTGACCGCGGCACCGACCCGGTCGGATACCAGCGAGCCGGTGAAGCGGTTGATGATGTCTCCGCGGTACTCCTCGTAGCCTGACAGGTAGGAGTTCATCATGCCCGTGCCCTTGGTATCGGTCAGGAAGGTATCACGGTAGCCGATCAGCGAGCGTGAAGGCACGGAAAATTCCAGCCGGACGCGTGCGCCGTCGTGGCTCGTGTAGCTGATCATCCGCCCCTTGCGGGCCGACAGCTTGTCGGTGACGATGCCGGCGAAATCCTCAGCGCAATCTACAAAGAGGTGTTCGATCGGCTCCAGCTTCACCCCGTCCTTGTACTTGAAAATGACCTCAGGTCGGCTCACGCACAGCTCGAAACCGTCGCGCCTGAGCATCTCTATCAGTATGACCATCTGGAATTCGCCGCGGCCCCGGACAATGAATCCGCCGCCGGTCTTCGCTTCCTCGACCTGTATCGACACGTTGTTCAGTGTCTCCTTGCGCAGGCGCTCCAGCAGTTTGAGCGACTGCACCTTCTTGCCATCCATGCCCGAGAACGGCGAGGTGTTCACGAAGAAGCGCATCGCCACGGTCGGCTCATCGACAATAAGGCGGGGCAGCGCCTTGGGCGCATCACGCGTGCAGATGGTGTCGCCGATGTGTACGTTCTCTATGCCGGACAATACGATGATGTCACCCGTTTCGGCGTTTTCAGCCTCGACAAGCTTGATCCCGGCATAGGTATGCAGCTTCGACACGCTGAGCGCCTCGCGCCCGCCGCCCTCGCCTATGCACACGAGTCCATCCTTGGAGTGCGCCCGGCCGTTCATCACCTTGCCTATGGCCTGCCGTCCAAAGTAATCGGAATATGACAAATCCGAAACGAGCATCTGAAATGGTTCCGCGCTGGAATATGCCGGCGGCGGCAGGTCACGGAGTATCGCGTCGAGCAGCGGCTGCAGGGTCTCGCCGGGGCCGTCCAGGGTTTCCTTGGCGATGCCCTCCCTGCCAATCGCGTACAGCACCGGAAATTCGAGCTGGGCATCATTGGCGCCAAGATCGATGAACAGGTCGTATATCTCCGACAGAACCTCTGCGGGGCGGGCGTCGAGCCTGTCTATCTTGTTGATGACGACGATGATGGACAGCCCCCCCGCCAGCGCCTTGCTCAGCACGAACCGGGTCTGCGGCAGCGGCCCTTCCGATGCGTCCACCAGCAGGATTGCCCCATCGACCATGGAGAGCGCCCGCTCCACCTCGCCGCCAAAATCGGCATGCCCCGGTGTGTCCAGGATGTTTATCTTGACGCCGTTCCAGATGATCGAACAATTCTTGGCGGCTATCGTTATTCCCCGTTCGCGCTCGAGGTCCATGCTGTCCATCAGGCGTTCCTGGGTCTGCTGGCCGGCCCTGAACATGCCGGACTGGCTGAACATCGCGTCTACGAGGGTCGTCTTGCCATGGTCGACGTGGGCGATGATGGCGATGTTCCTGATTGCGGGATTGGAGGCGTCTAAATGGGTCAATGTGCGTCCTGATGTGCGTTTTACGGCGGAAGATACGATCATCATAGCCGAATCGGCGCGGCTCTGCTAGACTGTGGGCAGGAAACAGCATCGATGAAAAAGTACCTGGTTTTAGCCGGCAACATTGGAGCAGGCAAGTCAACGCTCGTCGGTTTGCTCGCGGAGCGCCTGGGGTACCGGCCATACTACGAGCCGGTCGCAGAAAACCCGTATCTGCAGGATTTTTACGCCGATATGGAGCGCTGGGCCTTCCAGTCGCAGGCCTTCTTCCTTACGCACCGCGTCCGCTCGCACCGGGCGCTGATGGATGATCCATATTCCGTCGTGCAGGATCGGTCGATGTACGAGGACGCCGAGGTCTTTGCGCGCAACCTGTACGAGCGCGGATCGATGAGCGCCCGTGACTGGGGCACCTACAGCGAGCTGTACCATACACTGACCAGCCTTTTGCCGCCTCCTGACCTGGTCGTGTACCTGCGAGCGTCCGTCCAGACGCTCCGCAAGCGCATAGCCAAGCGCGGCCGCGAGTTCGAGGCCAGCATCCCCGACGAGTACCTTGCCGGGCTCAACAGGCTGTATGAAGAATGGATAGACGGTTTCGAGCTCGCGCCCGTGCTGGTTGTTCCAGGTGACCGGCTCGACTTTGTCGCCGAATCGAAGGACCTTGATTCTATAGTGCACACCATAGAGCGCCGCCTGCGCGACAAGCAGGGTACGCTGTTTCCCGTCGGCATGTAATCAGCTTCCGGACCGTCCGCGCCCCCTGAACAGGTTCCGCAGCAGCGCCACCTTTTCGAAGCGCTTCTCATCGCCGCGGATCAGGCGTCCAATATTGGTCCGGTGCGTAAAGACGATGAACGGCGTGGCGAAAATGGCAAAGCCCAGCAACCAGCCCGACGTCGGCACGCCCAGCAGGGCAGATACTATGATCGTGGCCGAGAAGCTTGCCGCCGCCGCCATCGACGACAGCGACACGATGCCGGTGGAGATCAGCACCAGTGCGAAGGCGGCCAGCGCGACACCGAAGGCAGGTGGGGCAAAGACGAGCACCGCGCCTGCGGCCGTCGCAACGCCCTTGCCGCCCTTGAAACCGGCAAAGATGGTCCAGACATGGCCGACTACCGCGGCAAGCCCGCACAGCAGCACCGCCCCATCGGCGGGCAGGAATGCGGTATCGGCAAGGTGGGACACGAGGCCCGCCGCGGCGGCGCCTTTGGACACATCGAGCAGAGCTACCGCGAGGCCTGCCTTCCAGCCGAACACCCTGAACGCATTCGTGCCGCCTGAATTCCCCGAGCCTTCCTTGCGCGGGTCACGGCCAAAGCATACCCGGCCTATGACGATGGCGCTCGGGAACGAGCCCAGCAGGTACGACAGGGCGATCGCCGCCAAGCTCATCAACATGGCTGCGGCTCCGGTGCAAGGAAACCGAGCACCACGATGCCCAGTCCACCGTGTGTCGCCAGAGCCGGAGACACCGTGGTTATGGCTATCGGGCTTTCAAGGCTGTATCGCGCCGACAGCGCGGCAACCAGCGTCCGGGCATCGCCCGCCGCGTCGACATGGGCGACTATCGCCTCGAGCGGAGCGCCGGCAGGCACGATGGCCGCGACCCTGGCCAGCAGCGCCGCGATGCCGCGCCGTGCACCAAAGTACATGCCATCGGAGGCGGCCTTGCCGTCGGGCCCAATGGTCAGAATGGGCCGTATGCCCAGAAGCCTCGCGGCCAGTCCCTTCATCCCATGCAGTCGGCCACTGCGCAGCAAGCCATCAAGATTGGGCGCGGCGACGAGCAGCTTGACCCGTGCCGCGGCTGATTCGGCTACCGCCACCACGTCGTCGACGCCCGCACCCGTGGCCGCGGCCTCGGCCGCCTTCCTGGCCACGAGGCCGGCTGCGACGGATATCTGCCGCGAGTCTACGACGCGCAGCCGCGCAGCCTCTTTCGATGCAAACGCGGTACGCCGTCCCGCCTCGAGCGTGCCTGACAACGCCTCGGATATGCCGATATAGACGGCAGCATCCGCATAGGCCAGCGCCAGATCGAACTTCCTGGCAAACGACGGGGTACTGGGCTGTGACGTCGTCGGATGGCGGGCCGGCCGGCTGGCCAGATAGGCTATGAACTCGTCGCTTGAGACGCCGGTACCATCCATGCGCGACGTCCCGTCCATGATGACCTGGACCGGCACTGTCTCAACGCCAAGCCGCAACCTGTCGGCATCGGGCATGTCGCAGGCCGAATCGATGATGACCGCACAGGCGCGCCTGCCTGCCGCCGCCCTCGATGTCTGGAGCCGCATATCATCGGCCTTGTGCCGTTCCACCAGGCCAAATTCGGCCAGAGTGCGGAATATCGCCGGCGGATCATCGCTGTGGACGTGGGCCTTGACCCGGAGCGCGGAACCGGCGACGACGACCGAGTCGCCTTGCAGCTCGAGCCTGGCACGCACGGCCGCGGCATCGATGCGCTCGGCCGAGACCATCGCCTCGACGCAGTAGCGATATTTCGGTGCGGCACCATCGGAAGGCACCGACTCGTGGTCTGAAATGCCTGCACGTACGGCATCGTCGGCGTGGAACTCATCGGCGTATGTCTCGCGCAGGCGTCCGTGCTGTATGTACTGGATGATGCCCTCGATCAGCCTGACAAAGCCCAGGGCACCGGCATCGACGACGCCGGCCTTCTTGAGCTCGGGCAGCAACTCCGGTGTCCGCTCGAGCGATGCGTGCGCCGCAACCAGTGATTCCCGCAGAATCTCTATGAAGTCGTCACTGCGCTGGGCAATACGGTGGACGGCCCTGGACCAGTCATGCAGCACCGTAATGATGGTGCCTTCCCGCGGAAGCGACAGCGCCGACCTGGCGGCATCGGCCGCATGCACGGCCGCAGCTGCGAAGCGTTTGGTGCCGATTCGAACCTCGGCAACCAGATCGTCGGCCAGACCCTGGAAGAACTCGGCCAGAATGGCGCCGGAGTTGCCCCTGGAGCCGGAGAGCGCCGCATCGGCAGCGAGCCGGGCTGCACCGCCGACGGACGCCACCTTCGCAAACGACAGGCCACCGGACAGCGCCAGCACGGTGGCGGCCATGTTCGCGCCGGTGTCGCCATCCGGCACAGGAAACACGTTGATGCGGTCCAGGAGGCCCGCGCTCTCAACGAGGCGCCGTGCCCCCGCCGCCAGTGCTCGTCCCAATCGTCGCCCATCAATGTAGCGTATGTGCATGACACTAAATGTAATCGTGTCATGCACATCGGTCAAGTCAGACGGCGGGACGCTCCTTTGATTCCTTCATCAATGCGGCATATGCCTTCTCGTCGATCGGATAGAACTGCACCAGCACCATCGCGGCAATGAAGACAGCCGCGGGAATCGGGCCGACGATCAGGCGGATAGCGAGCCTGGCCGAGTCTGACTGCGTGGCCAGGTTCGGTGAATACTTTGCCAGGCCAAGAATTATGCCGGTAAGGAAGATGGCCAGCGAGGTGCCCACCTTGGAGGTAAACGTCCACATGCCGTAGAACGCGCCCTCCTTGCGCTTACCGGTCCTGACCGCGTCGTACTCGATGGTATCGGGCACCATCGCCCACGGAGCGACATAGCCAAAGCCAATGCCTATGCCGGCATAGACCATCATCGCCAGGAAGAAACTCATGCCCAGCACGTGCCCCAGGAAGAATATGCCCATACAGGCGGTAGCGAGGATGAAGAACGAAATCTGGTACGTGCGCTTCTTGCCTATGTGCTTCGATACGAGCACGGATACCGGTATGCACAGCATCGCGACGACCAGCAACAGGATCATCGCTATCGTCGTCGCACCTTCATTGTTATAGAGGTACTTGAAGTAGTAGACGAGGATGCCCTGGACAAAGTTGAGCGCCGTCAGGTTCAGCGCATAGGTTATCAGGATGGTGACATATGGCTTGTTCTTGAAGACGGCCAGGAAGGTCTCGAAGAAGCCCTCTGTTGGTCGCGGCGTCTTGCTGTGATCCGGCTCCCTGACCGAGAAGAAGGTGATCAGCGCCGTCACGGCCATCACGGTTCCCAGAATGGCCCCGACGGCGGAGAAGCCGGCATCCCTGGTCTTGAACAGGCCGATGATGGGCAGCACCGCACCGGCGCCCAGGATGGTGCCGATCACCGCGAAGCCAAAGCGGAAGCCGTTCAGGCTGGAGCGCTCGTGGTAATCCTGGGTAAGCTCGGGAGTCAGCGATGAGTATGGAATGTTGACGACGGTATAGGCCGTATTGAGCAGGCAGAGCGCAATGGCCGCCCATATTGTCGCGATCATCGGATTGGCTATGTGCGGATTGGAGAAGAAGAACCACATGGTCAGGAACAGCGGCACGGCACCGAACAGCAGATACGGCCGCCTCCGCCCCCAGCGGCTTCGCGTGCGGTCAGAAATGAAGCCCATGGCAGGGTCGGTCACCGCATCCCACAGCTTGCCCACCATCACCGCTGCACCTGCGGCGGCAGCAGGCAACGCGACGGTGTCGGTCAGGTAGTTGAGCGACCAGAATCCCATTGCCGTAAAGAAGAGGTTGCCACCGAGGTCGGCCACGCCGAACCCGAGTTTGGTGCGCAGCGGCAGTTTTGTACCCGTCTGATCAGTTTTCATCAATATTCTCCTTGATACAGTGCTGATACGATTGTTCAAGCTCGTCGAGGGTATCGACCGTGGCCTGCTTCCTGTCCATCCGGAATGCCGCCAGCCTGTCGCAGAGGTCGAGCGGCTGCCCGACTATGATCACCGCCCGCTTGGGCCGGACTTCTACCCGGCCGGATATGGTACCACCGGCGAGCCTGTTTGCGAAATCCCACAGGTTCTGGGCATACTCCACCAGTGCGCCCAGCGGAACGCCGTCCGCTGGCGGGCCGGATCGAAGATAGAGCGCAAAGTCGGCCAGCTCCATGTGGCGCATGCCGTACCAGGCTTCGCCTGCCCTCCTGTCGGCAATGGCCCGCGCCAGGGGCGACATCGCGCGGGGGTCTTCCTCGGGCGGCAAGTAGACGCGGTCCCACCCGATCTGCCTGATGCGGTAGAGCCGTGCAAACGGATCGCCCGAGCCGCCAGCTATGCCCAGAACGCGCTCGCCGGCGCCCAGGGCCGCCTCGACGATGGCCCCGACGCGCGCCGCAGTCGTAGCCTCCGGCACCGTAGCCAATCCATATTCGCGCTCGGCGCTGCTGACAATGGCTTCGAGGGCGCAACCCAGGCGCGCGCCGATAGTGTGGAAGGCTTCTGATTGATTCCTTGACGCAACAGGCAATCCGGCAAAACGTTCCAGCCGGTCAACCAGGCGCAACAACCCGGATCTCGCGCGTTCGCCGTAGTGGTAGTGCACCGATATCGGAAGAATGTGTACATGCTCGGGCCGCTGCGCCTGGGCAAGGCGGTCTGCAGCCTGCAGGCCCAGGCGCACCACGCCCGGTTCCAGCCTGGGCACGTCATCGCTCGTGTAGCTGACCTGTCCCTCGGGCGACAGTGCGACGGGGTATGCTCCATCCTCGATGGCTGCCCGTATCCGTGCCATCCCGGCCGAGTCGAGCTTGCTGTGGTGCACCGGCATCGCGCCTACTCGCGGCAATATCCATCGCACCACGGCGCCTCCCCATCGAGGAACTTCATAGCCGTGGACAAAGACAGCGTGCGGCCTGCGCGCCAGCCGGACGCCGAGCCGTCTGGCCTCCCGGCATATGCCGCCAGCGAAAAGCCATGACAGCAACTGCGGCTCGTCGCCATACGGATGCCTGAACGCCAGAATGACGCGCCGACGGCCAGCCTGGGCATCCGCGAACGCATCGACGAGCCTGTCGCCATGAATCACGGCCACCCGCTGGAAGCCAAGGCCCAGCCGCAGATAGGGCCACGAGGCAAGTCGGGCGAGTGCAAGCACCCAGGGTACGACGCGCGGCTCTGGAAGCCCCACATCGGGTCGCGCGGTGGTCATCGGTCGTGCATACTGTCGTTGCATAAGAATCCCGATGATAATGCGCCGGCAACCATACCGCAAGCAACTTCGATGCGGCTTGATTGCTCGTCGATATAGCCATACCTTTAGTCCAGAATGAATTGAGGAGGAATGCATGGCGACGATCAAGTTCAAGGGAAATCCGGTTCATACGCTCGGCGAATTGCCACGGGTCGGTTCAAGGCTTCCCGATTTCAAGCTGACAAAGGCCGATCTGTCCGATGTCGGTCTGGCCGATTTCAAAGGCAAGGTTTTGATACTGAACATTGTGCCCAGCCTCGATACGGGCGTTTGCGCGGCAAGCGCGCGCACCTTTAACCAGAAGATACAGGAATTGCACGGAGCGCTGGTATTGACCATCAGCCGTGACCTGCCATTTGCCCAGAAGCGGTTCTGCGAGGCCGAGGGCATCGATACCGTCGTAACCTTGGCTGAACTCCGGAACAGGAATTTCGGCAGCGCGTACGGTGTCGAGATGACGGACGGCCCGCTCGCCGGCCTGCTATCGCGCGCCGTCGTGGTCGCCGACGCAACCGGCTCCGTACTGTACACCGAACAGGTGCCAGAAATAGCACAGGAGCCGGACTACTCCAAGGCGCTGGAGGCGGCGCGCACCGCAGGAAAGGGCTACTGAGCGCTTCACATTCCGCGCAAAACACACTATATTATACCCCACAGGGGTATAATATAGCAAAGGAGCGCGATCATGAAGAAGATCATGACGATTGAGGGTATGAGCTGCGGGCATTGCGTCATGCGCGTGCGCAAGGCTCTGGAGGAAACGCCTGGCGTAACAAGCGCTACGGTCGACCTTCTGGACGGCAAGGCGAGCATCGAGGGAGAAGGACTTGACTCCAACCTGCTCAGGGGAGCGGTCGTCAAGGCCGGCTACACGGTTGTCTCGGTAATACCATAATAAAAACCCCGGCCGACAGCCGGGGTTTTTATGCACTACAGCATTATTTCAGCTCGGACAGTTTGATGGGCTTCGGTTCGGCTATGTCGCCTTCGACCTTCAGCAGCTCCTCGAACAGCTCCTTGCCGCGCTTGGTCAGCTTCTGTGGCACCTGAATCATCAACTTGATGTACATGTCGCCGCGCTTGGCGCTACCGTTGGCTCCAGGTACGCCTTCCTCCCTGAGTCTGAGCATCTTGCCATGCGCCGAGCCTGCGGGAACGCTGACCTGGACCTTCTTGCCCTCTATGGTCGGCACCGTTATTTCTCCGCCCAGCGTGGCCTTCATCACGGATATCGGTACGGCGCAGTACAGGTCGTAGCCATCGCGTTCAAAGAACTCGTGCGGCCTGACGTGGATAAAGACATAGAGATCGCCTGGCCTGCCGCCGTTCGGGCCGGCATCACCCTGGCCCGGCACTGAAAGCCGCTTGCCATCATCGATACCGGGCGGAATGGTCACCTTCAGTTTCTGCTTCTTCTTGGCAAGGCCGGAACCGCCGCAGCCCTTGCATGGCTTGTCGACGATGTGCCCTTCGCCCCCACAGGTCGGGCACGGGCTGGCTATCGAGAAAAAGCCGGAACTGCGGCGCACCTGGCCGGAACCCTGGCAGGTCGGACAGACCTTGCGCCCGCCACCCGCTTCGGAACCCGTTCCCTTGCATACGCCGCATGTCTCGTCGTGGGTATAGGCGACTTCCACCGTAGTGCCAAAGACGGCCTGCTCGAAGCTGAGCTCCATGTCGTAGCGCAGGTTTGATCCTCGAGGGGGCTCGCCACGCCTGCGTCCTGAAGACGACCGGCCGCCGCCACCGAAGAGGTTGTCGAAAATGCTGGAGAAGTCGCCAAATCCACCAAAGATATCTTCAAAATCCCTGTAGATATTGGTGAAGTCCTGTGCGCCGCCCTGGCCGCCCATTCCGTCGACCCCGGCGAATCCAAACTGATCGTATGCCGCGCGCTTCTGATCGTCCGATATGACCTCGTAGGCCTCAGTGGCTTCCTTGAAGCGTTCCTCGGCGGCCTTGTCTCCGGGGTTCTTGTCCGGATGGTTCTGTATGGCGAGCCTTCGGTACGCCTTCTTGACGTCGTCCTTGCTCGCATTCTTGGGAACTCCCAAGACCTCGTAATAATCTCGCTTAGCCA
>Ga0209467_1001613_pt1 | contig 18846 bp, 18 predicted proteins | sample Higcelwee11metaG_FD_187175 | JGI IMG/M metagenome (GOLD analysis project Ga0209467, IMG submission 187175) | Freshwater pond sediment microbial communities from the University of Edinburgh, under environmental carbon perturbations - High... | ecosystem: Environmental > Aquatic > Freshwater >...
TTTCGGCCAGGGAGTGCTGAACCTTGTTGGTCTGCCGAGGATCGGCCAGGGAGACGAATACGTCCGTGATGGGCATGGGAAGAGAGGGCATGCGCAGGTGCTCAAATATCCCATTGATACAGTCTTGTGATCACGACTTCAAATGCGAGGCGTTCGCTTCATGCGATTGCCCTGGGTGTATTCGCCGAAGAACACTGCGCGGCACTTTTCGGAGGACCATGACTTCGTCTTGGTCTACGCCAAGAGCGCTGAGCAATGGTCACCCAATCCCATGCCTCGCTCAGCAAGACAAAACGAGCGTTACAAGAATCCTGACCAAGATCCACGTGGCTCATGGAAGCCGGGCGATCTATCCGCACGCAACTTCTACAGCCAGGGGACATACGCCATTCGTTGCCCCAGCGGCCGGGAGATATCCGGACCACCCAAAGGAACTTACTGGCGCTACTCAGAGGAAAAGCTGAAGGAGATGGACACCGACGGGCGTATCTGGTGGGGGCCAGACGGCAATGGCGTTCCAGCGGTCAAGCGGTCAAGCGTTTTCTCTCCGAGGTAAAGCAAGGTGTGGTGCCGCAAACGCTGTGGCCCTACAGCGAGGTCGGCCATACGCAGGATGCCAAGAAGGAGCTGCTGTCTATCATCGACTTTGAAAGCTCGGAAGACGTATTCATCACGCCCAAGCCCAGTACCCTGATCGAGCGCATCCTGCAGCTGGCCACCGACAAGAACTCGGTGGTTCTCGACTCCTACGCCGGCTCCGGCACCACCGCCCACGCCGTGCTCAAGCTCAACGCCCAAGACGGCGGCAACCGGCGTTTTATCCTGATCGAGATGATGGACTACGCGGAAACCCTCACCGCCGAGCGGGTGCGTCGGGTGATGAGCGGCTACGGCGAGGGCAGCAAGGCGGTGGCCGGGCTGGGCGGCGGCTTCACCTACCTGTCGCTCGGCGAGCCGCTGTTCGACGACTGCGGCCAGCTCAATCCGGCGGTCGATCTGGCGGCCATCCGCGACTATGTCGCCTGGCAGGAAGGCATTCCCAAGGTCGCGCGCTTGCCGCTGGACAACCCGCAGCATCGCTACCATCTGGGCGAGGCCAACGGTCTGCGGGTGTTCTTCTGCTTCGAGCCCGAGCGCACCACCACCCTGGATCTCGATCTGCTCGCCGAGCTGGTGAAGTCCCCCGGCCCGACGCTGATCTATGCCGACCAGCTGGCGCTGGGCGAGGAGTTCATGCGCCGCCACGCCATCCGCTTCAAGAAGATCCCCCGCGACATCGCCCGGCTCTGAGGACTCGCCATGGAACTGAATGCCTACCAGAGCCAGGTCGTCGCCGATCTGGAGCTGTATCTGCGCCGCTGGCGCGCCTGCGACGACCCGCAACTGGCCTACCGAGCCCACTGGGACGCCCAAGGCGCACCGAAGATGCCCGGCTACCAGCCCGCGCTCCACGGCGCGCCGCAGGTCTGCGCCAAGGTGCCGACCGCCGGCGGCAAGACCTTCATCGGCCTGCATGCGCTGGCGAGCATCTTCACCGCGCTGGAGCGCCGGCAGGGCGACGCGCGGCTGTGCCTGTGGCTGGTGCCCTCGCTGTCGATTCTCGATCAGGTACTGCACGCCCTGCGCACTCCCGAACACCCGTACCGACTGACCCTCAACCGCCTGTTCGAGGGGCGGGTCAGCGTGCTGGACAAGCGCGAGCTGTTGGCCGGCCAGCTCTCCCGCGACGAGGTGGAGGACGGCCTGGTGCTGGCGGTGCTGACCTACGACAGCCTCAAGGCGCGCAACAAGGACGACCGCAAGCTGTACCAGGAGAACAGCGCGCTGGACGACCTGTCGGATAGCGCGCTGGCGGTCGCCGAGGGCATCGACCCGCATTCGCTGGTGGCGGCCATGGCCGGGCTGAATCCGGTGGTGATCGTCGACGAGAGCCACAACGTCACCAGTGCACTGTCCCAGGACATGCTGCACAACCTCAACCCGGCCTTCGTCTTCGAGCTGACCGCCACGCCGCGCGTCGGCGCCAATATCGTCAGCTTTGTCGACGCCATGGCGCTGCGCGACCAGCACATGGTCAAGCTGCCAGTGATCGTGCGCAATCTGCCCGACCGCGGCGCGGTGCTCGGCCATGCCATCGACCTGCGCACCCGCCTGGAAGCCGAGGCACAGGCGGAGCAGGAACAGGGCGGCGCGCATATCCGCCCGATCGTGCTGATCCAGGCCGAAAGCCGCAGCAAGAGCGACGCGCAGACCTTCGAGCAGGTCAAGGCCGAGCTGCTGGCACGCGGCATCCCCGAGGCGTGGGTGAAGATCAAGACCGCCGAGCGCGACGAGTTGAAGGGGCTGAACCTGCTCGCCGCCGACTGCCCGGTGCGTTTCATCGTCACCGTCAACGCGCTCAAGGAGGGCTGGGACTGCCCGTTCGCCTACATTCTCGCCACCCTGGCCGACCGTTCGTCGGCGGTGGACGTGGAGCAGATCCTCGGTCGCATCCTGCGTCAGCCCTACGTGCGCGCTCACGGTCAGGAACCGCTGAACATGAGCTATGTGCTGACCGCATCCAGCGTGTTCAACCAGACCCTGGAAAAGATCGTCGCCGGGCTGAATCGCGCTGGCTTCAGTCGCCACGACTTCCGCACGCCGGATCTGCCGGAAGATGAAAGCAGCGGCGCCATAACGGCCAAAGTTGTGCCGGAGCCGGCCCCCGCTCCTGTGGAAAACCTGCCGCTGTTTGCCGCAGGCACGGCCTGCCAGGATACGACCGCTACGACGCTGGCGACCACCGAGAACAAATCGTCGGAGCCTTCTGCAAACGATGTGGAGGCGACCATGCAGGCCGCTATCACCGCCCAAGCCGAACTGGACGCCGCCAGTGCCGCCATGGGAAGCCGGGCCATTCCTCTGGACGTGAGAAACGCAATGGATCTGTACCCGCTACGCCCGGAGTTTGCCGAGGAAATCCGTGCCCTGCGCCTGCCGCAGTTCTTCCGTCAGGCGCCGGCCGGATTGATCTTCACCGACGAGGACGGCGGTGTGCTGCTGGACAAGGCGCAGCTGCTCGACCATGAGTTCCGCCTCGCCGACTGCGACGTCAACGACTTCGCCCTGGCGCCGGCCAGTGGCGATCTGGTCAAGCTCGACCTGCTCCGAGTCGGCGATGTACAGGGCGACTACGAACCAACGCGCATCCGCCTCAAGGACACAGAAATCCGCAAGTGGCGCGACTACCTGTCGAGCCTCGACCCCGAGGCCAAGCGCCGCCAGCTAACCGGGCTGGTCGGCAACTGGCTGGGCAAGATGCCACCGCTGGCGGAAAGCGATCTGCAGGCTTACATCCACAAGGTTCTCGCGCGCCTGAGTCCGGCTCAACTGGACGAGGTGTTGGAGCAGCAGAATGCCTATGTCGACAGCATCCGCCAGCGAGTACGGCGTGAAATGCTCGACTTCGCCCGGCGCCGCTTCCGCCAGTGGATCGACCTGCGCAAGGTGGACACCCGTCCCTTCTACCGCTTGCCGGATGAAATCTCCCCACGGCAGAAGGCGCCGGTAGCCGCCGACAACAGCCTGTATCTGCGCGAGGAACACGGCAACGGTCTGGAGGAGCGCATGGCCGACTTCCTCGCCGACTGCGAAAACCTGCGCTGGTGGCACCGCAACCCGAGCGGGCGCGGCTTCTGCCTCAACGGGCCGATCAACCATTACCCGGACTTCATCCTGCGCCTGCGCTCGGGGCTGATCGTGCTGCTGGAAACCAAGGGGGGCGACCGCGACAACTCCGACTCGGATGCCAAGATCGAGCTTGGCCGCTTGTGGGAAACCTGCGCGGGGCGGGATTACCGCTATCTGATGGTGTTCGAAGACAACCAGCCGGCCGGCGCCCATTCCTGGGCCGAGGCCTGCACGCTGTTGCGCCGGCTGTGACACTTGGGGACGATACGGCCTTCCCACTTGGAGTCTTCAGCATGACCATCAGAACCTTCCAGGGCCTCACCCCGACGCTGGGCGAACGGGTCTTCGTCGATCCCTCCGCCGTGGTACTCGGCGACGTGACGATCGGCGACGACAGCTCGGTCTGGCCGCAGGTGGCGATCCGCGGCGACGTGCACCGCATCCGCATCGGCGCGCGGACCAGCATCCAGGACGGCAGCGTGCTGCACATCACCCATGCCAGCTCGTACAAGCCGAACGGTTTTCCCCTGGAAATCGGCGACGACGTCACCGTCGGCCATCAGGTGACCCTGCACGGCTGCCGGGTCGGCAGCCGCGTGCTGGTCGGCATGGGCGCCATCGTGCTGGACGGCGCAGTGGTCGAGGACGAGGTGATCATCGGCGCCGGCAGCCTGGTACCGCCGGGCAAGACCCTGGAGAGCGGCTACCTGTACGTCGGCAGCCCGGTGAAGCAGGCGCGCCCGCTGAACGACCAGGAGCGCGGCTTCTTCCGCTACAGCGCCGACAACTACGTGCGCCTGAAGGACCAGTACCTGGCCGAGAACTACCTGCCGGTGAAGGAGCCGCACCTGGCCGAGGATCACGAGGACTGAGGCGGCGCCAGCCGCAGGGCCGCCCGGAACCGACCGGGCGGGCTCTTCAGTCCTTGGCCGGCTTCGGTGCGGGGGCCGGGGCGGCGGTGTCGCTCCGGCGGACGCCGTCGTTGCGCTGGTAGATGATCTTCTTGCTGCCGCCGGCGCAGCTGCCGACCACCAGGTTGCGGTCGGTGACCTCCGCGTTGGGCACGATCTCCAGGGTGTAGGAAGCCACGCCGGCGGCCTGGACTTTCACCTCGATCTCCTCCTTGAGCTTCTCGCACGACTTGGTCGCCGCCAGCAGCGGGGCGCTCAGCAGGCAGAGCGAGAGGGCAAGGCAGCTTCTGTTCATCGGTTGTCCTCCTGGGTGACGATGGCGGGCGACGCGGCTTCCTGCAGCGCCGCCAGATGCCGTTCGCGCGCGGCGGCGGGCAGATGCGCCAGGCGCTCGGTTTCGACATAAAAGCGTGGCCAATCTTCGCCGGCGCGGCGGAATATTTCCGCGAAGGCCGGCACCCAGCCGTCGTACAGGCCGAACGGCAGCAGCTTGGCGTTGTTCAGCGGCCCCTCGATCCAGGCATCGTAGCGCCGTTCGCCCTGCCACTCGCCATCGCGCAGCGTCCGGTAGCGCCGGCGCAGCGCGTCGAACTCGGCCGCCTTGCGCCGGCGCATCTCGCTCGCCGGCAGGCCGCTGGCGTAGAGCGCGCGCAGGCGCTCGCGGGTCTCCAGGACCAGGCGGGTGAACTGCTCGTCCCGACGCGCGCGGCGTTCGTCCGGCGGCGGCAGGCCGCGGCTGGCGTGCCACTGGCGCAGGCCTTCGCGCTCGACGAAGCTGGCGAAGGACTCGTTGAAGGCGCTGTCGTCCGGCACGTAGAGCCGCTGGTGCGCCAGCTCGTGGAAGATCAGCGCGGCCAGGGCATCGTCGCCGTGGCGCAGCATGCCGGCGAGGATCGGGTCGGCGAACCAGCCGAGGGTGGAGTAGGCCTCCACCGGGCCGATGAAGGTGTCCAGCCCCTCCTGGCGCAGCAGCGCCGCCGCGCCGCGCGCCCGGCCGGGCTGGTAGTAGCCGCGGTAGGCCACGCAGCCGGCGATCGGGAAGCAGTGGCTGAGCGCGTCCACCGAGAACTCCCCGGTGGCGAAGACGTTCCAGACCACATGGGGCCGGCCGAGGTCGGCGTAGAGGCGGTAGCTGTCGTTGTCCGGCAGGCCGAGCCGCGCGCTGGCGAAGGCGCGGGCCTCCTGGGCACGGGCAAGACGCTCGCGCAGCGCGGGGTCGCGGGCCGGATCGGCGACCACCGCGGCGACCGGTTCGCGGCGGCGCAACAGCTCGAACTGACCGGCAGCCAGGTGGCGGTAATAGTCGACACTGGAGCAGCCGTTCAGACAAACGGCTAGCAACAGGGGAACCCCGCGCAGGGTAAGGTTGTCGAGTGAGTTGAAAAATTTCATCCGGCGAACCCGGTGGGCCTGAAGGTGTTCAAGGGAAGGACCGCGAGCGGCTCGCTCGTCCAGGCAGGGAGTGTACAGGCAGCCGACGGATAATCGCTTCGATGCGGCGCGAGCCGGTCCGGCGTGTTCAGTCCCCACCCGTTCCACAACCACGACCACCCGGAGCCTCCTCATGCGCGTTCTCCTCCTGCTTCCCTGTCTGCTGGCACTTGGCGGCTGCAATATGCTGATGCCGCGGCACGACCCCGGCAAGGCCTGGATCGAGCTGAATCCGCAGGTGCCCTACTCGCTGCGCGCCGCCGAGGTGGACAAGAAGGCGCTGGACGAGCATCGCTTCTTCCAGATCAGCCCCGGTGCCCATGAGCTGGGCATGCGCTACCGCTTCGAGGTGGCGGGCAGCAACATCGGCCCGGGCAGCGCGCCCTACGAGCGCAACTGCCTGATTCGCCTGACCTATAAGGAATTCGCCGCCGGCCGGCGGTATAGTCTGGAGGTTGGCGAAGTCGGTTTCCGGCCCTGGGCCAAGCTCTACGACGACCGTCGCCAGGTGGTGGCGAGCGGCCGGGAGAGCGGCTGCAGCAGCGGAGCCTGACGCCTCGCCTCCTTCCCGCGAGGCTACCCATGCACCCACGACTGTCCTGGCTGACCATCCCCCTGCTGCTGTCCGCCTGCGCCGGCCCGCTGCCCGACCCGGACCCGAAGATGGCCTGGGTCGAGCTGGAGGCCCGCGAGGTGACCAGTCTGCTGATGGCCGAGCGGCTGGACGGCCAGCGGCTGGACGACGGCCGCTATTTCCAGGTCGCTCCCGGCGCCCACGATCTGGAGACGATCTACCGCTACTACTACGGCAATACGATGGGCCGCAATACGCTGCCGCTTGCCTGCCTGCTGCGCCTGCGCTACCCCGACTTCGCCGCCGGGCAACGCTACCGGCTGAAGGTCTGGGCCCAGGGCACCCAGGTCCAGGGCGAACTCCACGACGCCGCGGGGCGGCAGCTGGCCGAGATCGAGGTGCTGAGCTGCGGGTTCTACTGAACGCGCGCACTCCGCTAATCGGCGCACTCGCCGCACAGGTCCCGCGCCAGCCAGTACTCCGCCTCGTCCGCCGAGAGGCCGGCGCCGAGCAGGGCGAACAGCTTGCCGAGCGCGGCCTCGCGGGTCATGCCGTCGCCGCCGACCAGCCCGGCATCGCGCAGGGCGTTGCCGGCGGCATAGACGCCGAATGCCACATGGCCGTGGGGACATTGGCTGATGGCGAGCAGCACCGTGCCGCGCCGGCGGGCCTCGCGCAGCACCTCGAGCAGTTCGGTGTCGTCCGAAGGGCCGGTGCCGCTGCCGTAGCACTCCAGCACCAGGCCCTGCACGCCGCTGCCGAGCAGGGCGCGCAGTTGCGCCGCCTGCAGGCCGGGGAACAGCGGCAGCACGGCGAGGTTCACCGGGCGGCGAATCCGCCGGTAGTCGAGTTCGGCGGGCAGGGCGGCGACGCGTTCGCCGTGGCGCTGGCGCGGCAGTTCGGCAAAAGCCTCAAGGGTCGCGCTGCCCAGCTTGCCGGCGCGGGCGCCGTGCAGCAGGCGGCCGCCGAAGTAGAGGTGCACGCCGGGCGCCACGCCTTGGGCGAGGGCGTCCAGGGCGCCGAACAGGTTGTCCCAGGCGTCGCTGCCCGGAGCGTCCGCCGGCCGCATGGCGCCGGTCAGTACCACCGGCACGCCCAGGCCGAGCAGCAGGAAGCTCAGCGCCGCGGCGCTGTAGGCCAGGGTGTCGGTACCGTGCAGCAACAGCACGGCGTCGCAGCCGTCTTCCTCCACCGCGGCGACGATCGCGTCGCACAGGGCCAGCCAGTGGCGCTGGGTCATGTTGGCGCTGTCGATCGGCGGCAGCAGCTCGCGGTAGTGCCACGCCGGCACCTCGCGTTGCGGCTCGCTGGCCAGCCGGGCACGCAGGCGGACATCGAAGCCGGCGGCCGGCACCAGCCCCTGCGCGCTGGCCTGCATGCCGATGGTGCCGCCGCTGTAGAGGATCATGAGTCGATCGGTCGCGGACATGGTCTGATCTCGGGTGTGTGGAACGCTCATGGTAGCCCGGACGGAAGGCCCATGCGCTTGCACTCCCGCGCCCGGCTTTGGGGTATACTTCGTCGCTTGATAACGCGCCCCCTCGCAGCCCGAGGCGGCTCGCACCCCCCGCCAAGCCACGCCCTGCCAGCGTGGCTTGTTGTTTTTTGACGCGCCTGCGGGCGCCAACGAAGAGGCACGACGATGAGCGCACTGGTAGGCGTGATCATGGGTTCCAAGTCCGACTGGAGCACCCTCAGTCACACCGTGGAGATGCTGGACAAGCTGGGCATCCCCAACGAGGTCAAGGTGGTTTCCGCCCACCGCACCCCGGATCTGCTCTTCCAGTACGCCGAACAGGCCGAGTCCCGCGGCATCCGGGTGATCATCGCGGGGGCCGGCGGCGCCGCCCACCTGCCGGGCATGTGCGCGGCCAAGACCCACCTGCCGGTACTCGGCGTGCCGGTGCAGTCGTCGATGCTTTCCGGGGTCGATTCGCTGCTCTCCATCGTGCAGATGCCGGCCGGCGTACCGGTCGCCACCCTGGCCATCGGCAAGGCCGGCGCGGTCAACGCCGCGCTGCTCGCCGCGAGCATCCTCGGCGCCAGTCACCCGCAGTTCCACGCGGCGCTCAAGCGCTTTCGCGACGAGCAGACCCGCACCGTGCTCGACAATCCGGACCCGCGCGAAGCGTGAGCAAGGGGGCCTAGACATGAAGATCGGCGTGATCGGTGGCGGCCAGCTGGGCCGCATGCTGGCCCTGGCGGGCACTCCGCTGGGCATGAACTTCGCCTTCCTCGACCCGGCGCCGGATGCCTGCGCCGCCGCCCTCGGCGAGCACATCCGCGCCGACTACGGCGACCAGGACCACCTGCGCCAGCTGGCCGACGAGGTCGATCTGGTCACCTTCGAGTTCGAGAGCGTGCCGGCCGAGACCGTGGCCTTCCTTTCCCAGTTCGTCCCCGTCTATCCCTCCGCCGAGTCGCTGCGCATCGCCCGCGACCGCTGGTTCGAGAAGAGCCTGTTCAGGAGCCTGGGCATTCCCACCCCGGAATTCGCCAACATCCACTCGCAGGCCGACCTCGATGCCGCCGCGGCCGAGATCGGCCTGCCGGCGGTGCTCAAGACCCGCACCCTGGGCTACGACGGCAAGGGCCAGAAGGTCCTGCGCAAGCCCGAGGACGTCGCCGGCGCCTTCGCCGAGCTGGGCAGCGTGCCGTGCATCCTCGAAGGCTTCGTGCCCTTCACCGGCGAGGTGTCGCTGGTCGCGGTGCGCGGCCGCGACGGCGAGACGCGCTTCTACCCGCTGGTGCACAACACCCACGAGGCCGGCATCCTGCGCCTGTCGGTGGCCAGCAGCGAGCACCCGCTGCAGGCGCTGGCCGAGGACTACGTCGGCCGCGTGCTGGAGAAGCTCGACTACGTCGGCGTGCTGGCCTTCGAGTTCTTCGAGGTGGACGGCGGCCTCAAGGCCAACGAGATCGCCCCCAGGGTGCACAACTCCGGGCACTGGACCATCGAAGGCGCCGAGTGCAGCCAGTTCGAGAACCACCTGCGTGCGGTGGCCGGCCTGCCGCTGGGCTCGACCGCCAAGGTCGGCGAGAGCGCGATGCTCAACTTCATCGGCGCGGTGCCGCCGGTGGACAAGGTGGTCGCCGTCGCCGACTGCCACCTGCACCACTACGGCAAGGCCTTCAAGGCCGGCCGCAAGGTCGGCCACGCCACCCTGCGCTGTGCCGATCGCGCCACCCTCGACGCGCAGATCGCCAAGGTCGAGGCGCTGATCGAAGGCTGATGCCGCGCCCACCGCGTAGGGGGGGTTAGGCCGCAGGCCGTAACCCACCAACCGGCCGGCAGGCCGGCACAGGGGATGCCTGGCGGCATCCTCGGCGGGTTACGCCGCCTTGCGGCTAACCCGCCCTACGCTCCCTGGCCCCCTGCGTTGTCGCCGCGCCGTGCGGCGACTAGGCTGGTTGGCAAGTCCATCCCTGCGGGAACACTTGCCATGGGCATCCTCGGTACCCTCCTCATCGGCCTGCTGATCGGCGCGGTCGCGCGTTTCCTCAAGCCGGGCGAGCAGCCGATGGGCTGGGGCATGACCCTCCTGCTCGGCATCGGCGGCTCGGTGGTGGCCACCTACGGCGGCCAGGCGCTGGGCATCTACCGCGCCGGCCAGCCGGCCGGCTTCGTCGGCGCGGTGCTCGGCGCGATCGTCCTGCTGGTCGTCTTCGGCTACCTGCGCAAGTCCTGAGCGGTGGCCTCGGTCTGCCCCCACTCCAGGAGCATCTGCTGCTTGTGGCGCTTGGCGACCGGGGGAATCGGGGTGCTCTTGCCGGTTTCCAGCCAGCGCCGCACGCGGGTGGCGTCGCCGACGTGGGACTGCTTGCCGAGGGTGTTCAGCAGGACCATGGCCACCGGACGGTTCTGCACCATCGCGAGCAGCGCCAGGCAGTGACCCGCCTCGTTGATGAAGCCGGTCTTGGTGACCTCGATGCGCCAGTCGGGGTTGCGCACCAGGGGGTTGGTGTTGTTGAAGTTCTGCACGTAGCTCGGCCCCTGGAAGCGCGCGCTCTGGCTCGGCGTGGTGCTCAGCTCGCGGATCAGCGGGTACTGCCGCGCGGCCCTGAGCAGGCGCACCAGGTCGCGGGCGGTGGAGACGTTCAGCTCCGACAGGCCGGTCGGCTCGACGAAACGGGTCCGGGTCATGCCCAGCGCGCGGGCCTTGGCGTTCATCGCCGCGACGAAGCGCGCATGGCCGCCCGGGTAGTTGTGCGCGAGGCTCGACGCGGCGCGGTTTTCCGAGGACATCAGGGCCAGGCGCAGCATCTCCTTGCGGCTGATGCGGCTGTTGACCCGCACCCGCGAGTAGACGCCGCGCAGCTCGCGGGTGTCGTAGATGAGCACCGGGATGACCTCGTCGAGCGACTGGGCGGCATCCAGGGTCACCACGGCGGTCATCAGCTTGCTGATCGAGGCGATCGGCACCACCACGTCCGGGTGGCTGGCGAACAGCTCCTGACCGCTGTTCAGATCGACCACCAGGGCGCTGGCCGAGGCCAGTTCCAGGGCGACCGGGGTTCCGGCCGAGAGGCTCTTGTCGGTAGCCTGGGCGCTGGGCATGACGGCAACGCATGCGCAGGCCAGCAATAGACCAAATATCGGGAAACGGATTTTCATGCGCATGACTCGCCGAAAGTTCGAAAGTTGCGTGGGGGGCTGACACCAACAAGCCATTTTAATGCGGTATAGCCAAACGCCGCTGCTTTTCAATGTCGCCGGGCGGGGATGTCGTGCGTTTCGTCGGCAGCCCTTTGGCAGCGCTCTTTATCGGCACTCCGGTCGATGCCATCATGCCGTTCGCCGTCCCCCATCCATCGCCGATTCGATCCCATGCGCCGACTACCGTTCCTCTTCACCCTGCTTTTCGCCAGCCCTTTCTCGCACGCCGAACCGCCGGAACTGGACTGGCTGGACATGATGCCCGCCGAGGACCGCCAGGCCCTGGAGGAGATGCCGGACATCAGCCACGACACCCCGGAGGCCGACGGCGACTTCACCGCCAAGGGCGGTCTCAAACAGAAGAGCAAAAACCTGCCGGCAGTGATGTACTCGACCAAGACGGTCGCGGCACTGAACGGCCGGGAGATCCGCCTGGGCGGCTATCCGGTGCCGCTGGAGAGCGACGGCAAGGGGCGCAGCACCACCTTTTTCCTGGTGCCCTATCCCGGCGCCTGCATCCACCTGCCGCCGCCGCCGCCGAACCAGATCGTCCTGGTCCACTATCCGAAGGGCATCCGCCTGGAGGATCTCTCCGCCCCGCTGTGGGTGGACGGCAGGCTCCGGCTGGAAAAGGTCAGCAACGCGCTGGCGGACGCCGCCTACGCCATCGAGGCGAGCGGGATCGAGCTGGTCGAGGAGGAAGAGATGTAGGCGGGAGATCGGGATGGCAGGCCGTCCTCGCGCGGGGCCCGGCGTGATGCCGGGCGGACCGCCGGGTGAAATCGCCTCCCTGCGATTTCGCTGGGGAAGCGGTCAGAGCAGCGGAATGCTGTAGTTGACGCTCAGGCGGTTCTCGTCGATGTCTCGCTGGCCCACGTCGTTGCCACGCCAGGCGGCGCTCATCCAGGTGAAGCTGAGTCCCTTGAGCGCGCCTTTCTGCAGCGCATAGTCCAGGCGGAAGTCGCGCTCCCACTCCTTGTTGTCTTTGCCGGCGTCGCTGATGCTGTCGCCGCTGAAGTAGTTCAGGCCGGCCTTCAGGCCCGGTACGCCGATCTGGGCGAAGTCGTAGGCGTACTTGGCCACCCAGGTGCTCTCGCCGGAATTGTGGAACTTGTGCACCTGGGCGTCGGTGATCAGGTAGAGCACCCGGCCCCCGCCCTGGTTGAGGTGGGGGAAGTCGCTGTTGCCGGTGATCTGCTGGTAGCCGGCGCCCAGCGAGTGGCCAGCCAGGCTGTAGGTGAACATCGCACTCCACAGGTGGTTGTTCACCTCGTAGCGATTGGAGCTACCGGAGCTCCAGTAGCCGTTGGCGCGGTAGCCCTCGGCCCGCCCGGAAGCGCTGCCGTTCTTGCCATCGGAGTTGCTTTCGAAGTAGCGCAGGTCGCTCTTCAGCGAACCCACCGGCAGCTGCCAGTTGTGCAGCAGGCCGAAGAAGTGCTGGGTGTAGAAGTCGCGCAGGTTGCCGTAGTAGTACTGCAGCGTCAGGTCCTTGTTGACCCGGTAGTCGACGCCGCTGTAGTAGAACTTGTTGCTGAACTGGCCGGTCGTGGGATTGTTCGAACCCTCGATCGACAGGCTGTCGGTGTTGCTGGAGTTACGCTCCTTGGAGTGCTCCAGCTTACCGATGGTGAAGGTGAAGTCCTTCAGCTCGTTGGAGGTGATCTGCCCGCCCTGGTAGGTCTGCGGCAGCAAGCGACCGTCGTTGGCGATCACCACTGGCAGACGGGGCCTCAGGGTACCCACCTGGGCCACGGTCTTGGAGATGCGCATCTTGCCGGTCACGCCCATCCAGGCGAAATCCTCCTGAGCCTTCCCGTTGCCTTTCAACGGGAAGAGTTGCCCCGGAACGCGATCGACCCCGGCGGCGGGCTTGTCGGCATCGCCGCCACTGTCCAGGCGCACGCCGTACCCGCTCAGCAGGTCGACGCCGAAACCGACGGGGCCCCCGGTGAAGCCGGACTGATAGTCGAGGAGGAAGCCCTGGCCCCACTCCTCGGAGCCGCCACGATCCTCGTTGCGGATGTCCTGGTTGAAATAAAAGTTACGCGCACTGAGCGTAGCCTTGCTGTCTTCGAAGAAGCCCGCAGCGCCCGCCTGCTGCGACAGAGTCTGACCCAACATGGCTGCCGTCACGGCCAAGGTCAGAGTGGACTTGTTCATGGGTTCCATTGCTCCTGATGAATTATTAGTGTGCGTTTTCCATGGGCCCGATCCACTCGAGCCTGGGGAGGCTCGCCGGGGGGCGGCGAAAATGACAGTTATGTGTCGATTTGAAAATTGGAACCGATACTGTCAAGGCGAAAAGAAATCGTTTCTTGACCTGAATCACGGCGATCCATGTACCTGTATCGCGAAGCGGCAGAAAAAGTGCTTCAAAATATGTCCAAAATCACCGTATTCAATGCATTTTCTAGATCGTGTCGCTCGATACGATACAGCCAGCAAATCAAGTGAAGCCTTCCACTGCGTCCGGTCCGGATCAGCGGACATACGCATTTCTTATGTTCTTCGCTATCGTCCAGTTCTGATGCCGCACTGCGTATAGCAATACTCATGCCATAGCGTGTTATTTGTTATAAAATATATCAAAATCAATAACTTAAGTAAGTTAGTTCATGCCTGGATGGTTGTCGTAAATAAATCTATAGACCGCATGGTTATGTCTATTTGTATACAACGCTACACGCGCGTCCAAAGCCACGGCACGCGCCGGACGGCGCGAGGCCTTCCTGATTCCGGTTGCGTCGAGAGTGTTCCGAAATAGTCCCGCATTCCGGCTCTTACCCTGCCCGCCCAGAGGCAGAATGCGGGTTCACACGTCAATCGCGGGGCGTTTTCCGCCTTGCAGGCGCACCTCTCCCGCGTCCGTGAACAGGTGTCGACACCTCATTCACAGAGTCGATAGCGCAAACGGTATCATCGGCGATGCGGCGTTCTGCGCCCGGCCGCGGGGATGTCCCCTGGTGCAGCCGCCGAACCGCCGCTCGATCAAGGTGCTTGACCTTCGCCCATATCCCCGCCCGTTGTGCTCGCCGACATCCCCGGCACCGGCAAAAGCCGGCCGTTTCATCGGGAAACCCGGGCAGGCGTATTTCAGCAAAGTCGGAAGGATTTTTTCAGAGCTTTTTAAAATCAATAATTTATGTGGTTAGTTCGTATTTGCCGGGTTGCCGCAAAGGCACGGTATGGACGCCACCGTGCGCCGGCGGCGGGCTTGCCGTATCCTGCGGGCGCCCCGCCACAGGAGGACCATCAGGCATGCCAACCCCCCAAGAGATGCTCGAGCGCTTCCAGGACAGCTACGCCCTGGGCGACGAGGCGATCGACCACACCCACCGCGAATTCCTCGAACTCTGCCTGGCCGCCGCGAATGCCAAGGGGCCGGAATTCGTCGAGACCTTCCAGGCGTTGTTCGACCACACCAGCCGCCACTTCGCCGACGAGGAGGCCAAGATGCAGGCCTCCGCCTATCCCGCCTTCGGCGAACACCGCGCCAACCACCAGCGCATCCTCGGCGACATGGACCGCTTCTGCCAGCGCGCCGCCGCCGGCCGCGCGCAAATGGCCCGCGCCTGGCTGAACGACAGCCTGCCGGCCTGGTTCGACCTGCACGCCAAGACCATGGACAGCGCTCTGGTGGTCCATCTCCGTCAGCACGGCTGAGACGCGGCGCACAAATCCGCCGGCGGCCCGACAACCTCTCCCGCGCCGAGGCCGGATAATTCCGGCCTGCCGCCCTTTTCCCGGGCGGCCTCCCAGCACCGACCCTTCGCCTTTCGTCCCGACAAGGAGCCGTCATGTCCACGCTTCGCGCCTTTCACCGATCCGTCTTCAGCCTGGCCCTGCTCGCCGCCGGCGTCGCCCAGGCCGCCGGCACGGCGGACGTCCTCATCCAGCCGGTCGCCAGCCGCTTCCCGACCATCGCGGTCGACGTGAACGTCCGCGACGCCAAGACCGGCGCGCCGATCCCGGGGCTGACCCGGGAGCAGTTCAGCGTCACCGAAGATCTGCGCGAAGCCGCGATCCTCGGCGTCGAGAGCCTGAGCCCGGAGGCGGCGGACGCGCGCGGCGTGGACTTCGTCTTCGTCTTCGACGACACCGGCAGCATGGCCGAGGAGATCGATGGGCTGATCCAGCGCACCCTGGAATTCGCCAACATCGTCCAGACCTCCGGCTTCGACTACCGCTTCGCGCTGATCTCCTTCGGCGACGAGCTGCGCCACAAGGTGGACTTCACCGCCTCGGCCGGCGACTTCAAGACCGCGGTGGCGGCCCTGCGCGCCGACGGCGGCGGCGACGAGCCGGAAAATGCCCTGGAGGCCCTGCGCTACGGCGTCACCGCGCTGAGCCACGACCCGGCGCGGCGCAAGGTGTTCGTGCTGATCACCGACGCCTCCTTCCACAGCGCCGACGCCGTCACCCCGCTGACCACTCAGGAGGTGCTCGCCGACCTGAAGACACTCGGCGCCGTGCTCAACGTGGTCGGCCCCAACCTCGACCAGTACCGCTGGATGGCCGACGCCCTGGCGGGCAGCTTCTACGACAAGGATTCCGGGCAGTTCAAGCGGATCGTCGAACAGATCGCCGGCGGCTCCTCCAGCAACTACCGCCTGACCTTCACCACCAGCCGTCCGGACTACGACAACACCTGGCGGGCGCTGGAAGTCGCCGTGAAAGGCGCCAGCGAAGGCAGCGGCGTCTCCCAGTACCAAGCGCCGAGCTGGGTGAGCGCCTCCTCGCGGATCGACGGCTTCAGCGGCATCAACAGCCAGTTCGCGCCGCACAACGCGATCGACGGCAACCCCGCCACCGCCTGGGCCGAGGGCGTGTCCGGCGCCGGCGTCGGCGAATGGGTGGCGCTGAACTTCGCCGCGCCGCAGACCGTCGACCGCTTCGCCCTGACCCTGCCGGCCGGCAGCACGGTCCGCCGTGTCGGCGTGCTGATCAACGACGAGGACAAGCGCTTCTACGACCTCAAGCCGGGGCAGAGCGCGCAGTCGTTCGCCCTCGAGGCGCCGCTGCCGGTGTCGCGCTTCAAGGTGGTGCTGGAAGACGCGCAGAGCGGCGACAACGGCCTGGCCGAGATCGAGCTGTTCAATGGCAGTGCGCTCGTCGAGCCCATCGCCAAGGCCCACGACATCCGCCGCACCGCGAAGCTCGCGCAGGAGCAGAACAAGCAGGGCGAAACGCTCTACCACGCGAAGAAATACGACGACGCGGTGTTCTACTACAAGGAAGCGCTGAAGAACGATCCCACCTACGCCCAGGCCTTCAGCAACCTGGGCCTGGCCTACCAGCGGCAGAACCAGTTCGCCGACGCCGTCTGGGCCAACCGCCAGGCAATCGCCCTCGCGCGCGGCACCACCCGCGACACCGTGCTGGCCAGCTCGCACTACAACATCGCGCGGATCTTCGAGGCGCAGAACAAGTTCGAGCAGGCGCTGCAGAACTTCCTGTGGGCGCAGAACTACAAGGCCAACCCGGTGTACGACAAGGCCATCGCCCGGATGAACGAAAAACTCGGCCGCTGAGCGGAGGGAAGGACATGAAGCGTTCGCGCGCAACACTCGCGGGCCAGGCCTGGCTGGCCGGCGCCCTGCTTTCGCTGCTGGCCGCTGGCGTGCCGGCAGCGGGACCGGAGAAACTCGCCAGCTACGACCGCACGCTCTGGCCGGACCCCCTCGACAGCCCGCAGCGCTTCGACCGGGCCTCGCGCCAGGAGATCCTCGCCTTGGTGCGGGTCATCGAGCGCACTCCGCTGGCCGATGCGGCGGCCATCCAGGCCTTCACCGGGGTGAAGACGCCGAACGCCGAGGGCGTCGCCCGCTGGCTGGAGGAGACGCGCCGGCGCCTGCTGGCCAACTACCGGGCGGCGAGCCGCGGCTGCGACGGCGCGGCGGCCTGCCCGCCGGCCGCGGACTGGCCGGCGCTGGTGCTGCTGGCCGGGCGGGCCGCCGAGGACACGGCGACCCAGGCCTGGCGGCAGGCCGCCGAAGGCTTCCACACCACCTACCTCTACGAACAGGTGCGCCTGGCCGCGCTGTTTCCGCGCATCACCAGCGAGATCGCCCGGCTGGACGACAGCGAGCTGACCGGCTTCGAACTGCCCGACCGGCAGTTCGCCCTGAGCTTCGACGACGGCCCCTCGGGCAACGACGAGACCGAGCGGCTGCTGCACTGGCTGCGCGAGCGCGGCGCCGGCGCCTTCTTCTTCGTCCTCGGCGAAAACCTCGAACGGCGCCTGGGCAAGGAGTCCGCCGCCGCGCTGGGCGAGCGCTACAAGGATCAGTGCCTGGCCTCCCACGGCTACAGCCACGTACCCCACCAGAAACTGGCCGGCTGGCAGGACTCGCTGGACAAGACCGCCCGGCTGATCGCCCGCGTCCAGCCCGACGGCCCGGCCGGCGGCGCTTGGTTCCGCCCGCCCTACGGGCAGCGCAACGCAGAGCAGATCGCCTACCTGAAGGCCCGCGACGGCCGCGTGGTGCTGTGGAACATCGACTCCCAGGACTGGAACGCCAAACTGCCACCCGCCGCCATGCAGGACCGGCTGATTACCCTGATGCTGCTCTGGCGCCGCGGCATCCTGCTGTTCCACGACATCCACCCCAAGGCCCGCACCGCCCTGCCGGGAGTCGGAGCGTTCATGGAGAAAAGCGGGTTGTCGATGGTGGGGTGCGGGGAAGTGGTGAAGGGGTTGGCTGGGGAGTCCTGATGGGGATAAGTTCACAGGCCGCCAGGCTGGGGCCTGTCGGCCATGGTGTATAACTCCCCGAAACGGTCATCATGGCCGCGAAATCCTCGGTCTAGACAGGGATAGCGAAAATGACCAGGAATGTTATCCACCACGCCCGTTCGGGTAGTTATGCACCATTTGGTGTCTAATAGTAGTTAGGCTTATGAATCCACCAAATTTCATGCCAGCAATACAGACACTCAAAAAACTTGGACGTATTTTTTTAACTTTTTCTTACAACCTAATCAATGTGACGGGTTTAATTTTATGCTTTCACCTTACAACTATCATAAGATCTGATGGCCCGAGTGGATTTGGCGAATTCATTATTAAGTCATGGATTTTAGTTTTATCCATAGCATCTTTTTGTGCGGGCACTATTTTATCCATAAAACAATATCGCGCGACCAAGCCACGCCTTACTTATGTTTTTATATGCCTATTAATTACCGTGCTATTGGCTTTTTTTGCCACATTTGGCGTTATTGAGGCGTGTGGCGACAGCAAAGGCTATTGCCGTAATTGGCAGATAGAGCATTTTCACCTTATTCGGACTCATAGCCAGCCGCTTTGAAGTAGTGTCTGCAGTCCTCTGCCGAGAACTGCGCAATCGCCTCGCCAATGCTCCGCCACAGTTCGGGTAGAGTCCGCGCCGCCGCCTTTCTCAACAGCGCCTTGAGTTTGGAGAAGGCCATCTCGATCGGGTTCAGATCGGGACTATAGGGGGGCAGGTAGCGCAGGGTGGCTCCTGCGCCTTCGATGGCCCGACGCACCCCCGCGACCTTGTGGGCCGGCAGGTTGTCCATCACCACGAGGTCGCCGGGCGACAGTTCGGGAACCAGGATCTGCTCGACATAGGCGAGGAAGG
>Ga0209467_1001617_pt1 | contig 18810 bp, 17 predicted proteins | sample Higcelwee11metaG_FD_187175 | JGI IMG/M metagenome (GOLD analysis project Ga0209467, IMG submission 187175) | Freshwater pond sediment microbial communities from the University of Edinburgh, under environmental carbon perturbations - High... | ecosystem: Environmental > Aquatic > Freshwater >...
ATTATCCTGCTCCTGGTGAAGGAATCATCTGAAAGGGCAACACAGAACTTAAGGTATTTGAGTTCTCCGCCACAGTGTGGACATGTGATTTGAGGCATTGCCTCAGTTTCAGTGCAGGATTCCACAGATTGCAGTTGATATGTTTTTTCCATGGCTGTTCTGATATCTTCAATCGATATGGCACATGATGGATTCATGACACAGGAGTAGACTGTAGATAGAAAAGCATAGTTGTGAAATGTGGTCACCTGATCCAATATTTTGAAGACCTCCTCCCTGCTCAGAATACAGGGGAGTTTCTTTTCTCTTTTGGCATTCATATAGGTGAAGATATGCCATTCACGCTTGAGAACGTTTTGAAAAAAGAAGCGGACTCCACAGTAAGCAATGCGCATTGTGGCAGCTGACCATTTATCCTGGTTCTACCTGTGAAGAAAGTAGTCTTCCAGCTCTGTTTCTGTGATGAGATCAGGTGTTTTGTTGTAAAACTCTACAATTTGTCGCACAGAGCGGGTTTAGCATTGTTGGGTACGTTTACTCATCCCTGCAAGTTGCAGCGCTCTCATTGATTTTTCATAATAATCTTTCATCATTGAAATTCTCCTCTGTTTGGGATTAATAAAAAACTCAAACTGCTGATGAAGTTCTTATGGGAGAAGGAAAAATATTGAAAGATGAAAGGTACCTGGGATGAGTCAGTGGAATAAATTGGTGGGAGTTGCCGCGTAGCGGCTTACTTGAAGTGTGCCGGGCAATCTGTAGCTGAGATGAGGGTCTGGTCCCTCGAAGTCGCCTTTCAGGAGGAGGCTTCAAACCGCCCCCAGCTGCTGTGGTAAAGAGCCATGGTGGTGAGCGTCGGGGGAAAAGGCATGGCTTAACATGTCAGGTGTGTTTTAGAGAGACGAACGAAAGTGAACCATTGATGAGGTGTCGAAAAACCGTACATTGTCGTCAAAACCGGCGTACTTCAAGGATCCCGGGATCAGTTCGGAGGGTGCCTGATGATTGTCCGAACGGCGACCGGCATAGAGATGGCGTGAATCTGAAACAGGCTCAGGAAGGGAACCCGGGAACCTGTCACATTGATGTCAAGGGAGCGATTCAAGCAGCAGAACTGCAAGAATCTGAGTACCGATGCAATGTACAGGGGCTGAAGTCACCCGTAGTAGTGATGAAGGTGCTGTAACGGCACTGGAGCAAAGGGGTGGCATTGTCCATCTTTACCTTTTGGTCAACTGTGGTTTACAGGAGGAACTGATTGGGGGAAGCAAAGTCATTGAGATACAAACGGTTTAGATTCCATGAAAAGAGAGCAATACATTGGCTGGGAAGAATCGCACACCGTGAGCCCGGCATATTTGTTCACTGGAGGCCTGGATATAAACCATCGACTGAACAATAAGAGCCGTATGAATCGAGAGATTCACGTACGGTTCTGTGAGAGCCTGAGGGGGTGGTTCCCTCGGACTACTCGACCAAAAAAAATGCAGCGGACGACGGGGGGACGCTCTTTTCTTTCTTCTTCTTGCTCCTTGGCCCGCCGTCGCTGATTTTCGCGTTAGGCTTATTGGAACTGAAAGGAGAGTTAACGATGTGGGACGCAATTCTTGATAAAATTTTAAAAGAGAAAAAAATCGGATATTTTGCATTTTTGGATGAAAAAGCTAAAGAATGGGGTGATTATTGCAAACAACATGCAAGAAAAGAGCCTTTATTAGATGACCCAAATGCCTCAGAAAGATTAAACATATTCAATGAAGTAATGTCAACTAATGAAAGATTTTGTCTAAGAAATGGAGGTCTTGTACCCGATATTGGCAAAAAACAATTAGAAAAGTTAAATAAAATTGACGAGTTAAGGTTAGGTATAGGTATAGATAAAAAAAGCGGTACATTATTAGCTGCAAAAGGTGAAGTATTTCTTCAATTGGGCAATTATAATAAGGCGATTGAATTATTTAAAGAGTCGTCTCTTGTCAATGAAGAATTAGGAGAACTTAAAGAATTAATAGATAACTGCTATACATACTGTGATTGGGCAAGAGCCTTGTATTTAAGTAATAGATTTGATGAGGCAATAGAAATTTCAATAAAAGGATATGAATTATCAAAGAACTTACCATCTCCTGATAAGCAATTAGAAGAACATATAAAATTTGCTTCAAATCCTGATAATTTTTTACCAGCATTTATTTGGGGATATTTCGGCGTTTGTGATTCATTAATTCACCATGATAATTGGGGTAAGGATAATTTAATCAGAAGAGATTTTAATACATATTGGAACGGATATCTTATGGAAGATTCAAAATATCCTGTCCCCCAGTGTTGGTTGCCAAATATGAAACTTGCAATTTTTTCTGATGAACATTGGACTTGTCGGCTTCAAAGTGTCGCTGATAAGTTAGCGCAGGATTTGGATATATTTCTTGCATATGGAACTTTTATAAGGTCTATGAGAAAGATTAATTGGAAATTAGGAAAAATCGTGATTGATTATGAAGAACTTAAAAATTTTTCACGCATAGCGGCAATTTTAATAATGCTTGCCTATTATGGACATATTAATCCAAACATGAAAGTATGTGATATTATTTCTACACCAAAACAAATTGAATTGGCATTTAATTCTGCAGAAATAAATGCCGATCCAGATATTTTCTGCAAAGAACTTAAAAAATCGGGATTGTCAGAAAATAAATCAATTCTCGAAAATCTTGAAAATATAATTATTGATGATGAATTTAATTTTAAGATGTTAATATCTTCAAATGATTCTAACCGTTCAATACGAAATATTTAGGCTAACCTTTAGGATTGTGTCGCCCCCCCTTTGGCAATAACTATCAAAGCCACATCAAATTCCATGGGGGGTCGAACTCAATCCATTGTTCAAGAAGCCCGGGGTATGAATTTGTATAGGGGTATTGCTTTGAGTGTATATGGAGGGTGATCCCACCGGAGTGAGATAACCTCCAGTGGGCAGGAGGAGATAGTTGGAATAAATTGACTATTTTGAGTTAAATTGAGTTTTTGTCAATCTGTTCTTTGACATGTTGTAGAGCAAAATGGCAGTTCTTCAGGCCATCAGACGCATCTCTCCTGAACTGCGCAACAGGCAGTTAAGAGCAACAAGTTTGTTATCTGTTTTTTAAGTTTGATACATTATCCTGCTCCTGGTGAAGGAATCATCTGAAAAGGCAACACAGAGCATAAGGTATTTGAGTTCTCCACCACAGTGTGGACATGTGATTTGAGGCATTGCCTGAGTTTCAGTGCAGGATTCCACAGATTGCAGTTGATCTGTTTTTTCCATGGCTATTCTGATATCTTCTATTGATATGGCACATGATGGATGCATGAAGCCGTAGTATCGAACTTTCATAAATCAAGCGGGCAATACATGTTGAAGAAAACGTCTGATGAACTCCATGACATCAAGTTTTATGGTTCTCCAACGTTTACTGCCAGTTTTTCTGTACCTGATGAAGATCTCTCTGTTTTCAACCTTGACAATACGGCTGTCAGATATTGCGACCTTGAAAACATAATTGGCCAGATATTTAATGCTGTTCTGGCTATGCATACGTTACACATGGCAGTCGGTGTGGAGGTATGTCGAGATTTTTTGCTTGAAATGGCTATAAAAAAAGACCTATAATAAGACCTAAATATCAACCATTATTAATGGAGGTCTTTATGGAAGCCGTATTAGCTAACTGTTCAGCAAGTATTTCTGAGTTAAAGAAAAATCCCTCAGCATTGATTGACGCATCAGGCGGAGAACCCATTGCTATCTTAAATCACAACAAACCAACCGCTTACTTGATCCCGGCCGAAACTTATCAGCAAATTCTTGATAGGTTGGAGGATTATGAACTCGGCCTGATCGTTAGAGAGCGTGAAGATGAGAAATCCCAGGCAATTGAGGTGGATATCAATGAGCTATAAACTCAAGTTTCTCCCTACTGCTCTGAGGGAATGGAAGAAGCTGGATAATTCTATTTTAGCGCAATTCAGGAAGAAACTGAAAGAGCGTTTGGAGCTACCTCAGATAGCCTCTGATAAGCTTTCCGGCTTTGAGAATCATTACAAAATCAAACTTAGGGCCAGTGGGTATCGACTTGTGTATGAAGTGATCGATCAAGAACTGTTCATCCTTGTTGTTGCTGTTGGAAAAAGAGAAAAGGGCGCTGTGTATGAAAAAGCACAAGACAGATCATGACCTCAAACAGAGACTCCCGTGAGAAGATAATAAAAAACCTTGGTGGGATGGTAGCACCGGACCTTCTGAGGCTGCAAAAGCCAAAATTCTTGCAAGTTGCATTGAAGATCTTATAAACTCCATTGACAAAAATTCCCAAAAAAGTAGTCAGTTAAGCAGGGTAATTATTTGGCTGAATGTCATTTTGGCTATTGCGACACTGGCGTTGGCAATTATTGCCGGAACAGATCTGTATTTGCGCATTCAAGGAGTTGACAGCTTTCACCAAAGCACTAAGATTTCTACAGATGTAAGCAATTAGTGGTCTATCTGCCTGATACCGTTCTGCTTCAACTTCTTGGTATTCTACTGCAATGTTCTGGACGCTTAACGAAAAATTGAATTTTCTTAAATCCATGAGTTATTGAATCATTTAATTTCTCCTTACGAGAGGGTACAACCTTTAGGATTGTGTCGACCCCCTTTGGCAATAACTATCAAAGCCACATCAAATTCCATGGGGGGTCGAACTCAATCCATTGTTCAAGAAGCCCGGGGGATGAATTTGTATAGTGTGGACATGTGATTTGAGGCATTGGTGGTTGTTTCGAGCTGACTGTGGCCCATGTAGTCCCCTGGCCGGGAATATCAGTCTGGGATTTCTATGGCTCACCCAGTAACGACGGAGCAGCTCAAGGGTAGACTGAGGAGGTGGAACAAAACGATCTTTTGCCCCTTTGCCTCTGTGTATGTGAATCATCATTTTGTCGCGCTCTATATCTGAAACATGGTAAAACTCTACAATTTGTCGCACAGAGCGGGTGTAGCATTGTTGGGTGAGTTTACCCATTCCTGCAAGTTGCAGCCTCTTATTGACTTTTCACAATAATCTTTCATCATTGAACTTCTCCTCTGTTTGGGATAAAAAAAACTCAAACTGCTGATGAAGTTTTTATGGGAGAAGGAAAAATATTGAAAGATGAAAGGTACCTGGGATGGGTAAGTGGAATAAATGGGTGGGAGTTGCCGCGTAGCGGCTTACTTGAACAAGTCAATAAACCTGACCGGAATGAAGAGCGTTTTTAAAATCTGCAAATCTCTCGGCCGGCAGGTTATTTCATCGTTATATTTCAGGAGGAAGACATGAACTTCGATATTAAGAAATTTCAGGATGTTCTTTATAAGGAATGCAAAAGCATATTTCCTAAAATTCTTGAAGAGCTGTCTCATGAGAATATCTATTCGTTCGCCCTTTATAATAGCGGAGATACATGGGGCTATTTATTTCCAACTGTTGCAACGAAAAAAGGGCTTAGCGAAGCAGTGGACGAGTACAAGAAAAAGGAATACTATAAAGGCAAATCTGTTGATGAATTGGAAGCCGCTCTGCAATGGAGCCCATGCGATTCACCCAGACATGAAAAGTATGTTTCTGTATTAAAAGAGTCAGAAGAGCTACTCCGGCAGGTCGATGACATTATGGGAGCATTTTGTGATTCTGATCAGGAGGATAAATGTGAAGAGCTTCATCAGCAACTTATTGAAACATGTATGGATGTCTTAAAAAAATTAGATTCGGAAGGTTTTTTTAACACAATAGAACGTTCTTCATTTGTATTAAACATCCTTAATGGAGACCAAAGTGATGAAGAAAGGTTGGAGCGGGCAAAGTTATTAAATCCAGAACAAGTTTTCAAACAATATGAATCAGAAATATAACGAATAAGGATAGATCGTGAGAGTGAAGCGATCCACGATCTTATCCTGTGGTTGGACGAGCCCGGCTCAACTCAGGATGTAGGATGTATCACAATATAAGGAAATATCCTGATTATAACAGATTTGGGGGATGAGAACGACACCCTCCCAAAGATGCCGAAATTAAAATAGAAAATTGGCTATTTAGCTGCTGAGTCAGGCGTGAGCCTCAACCGAATAGCCAGTTCCAAATTGAGTCAATAGCTACAAGCTTAACACAACAAGCCTGGTGCACTGGAGCCTTCCATTGGCGCTTCATGCCCAGTTACCCGCAGCGTTCAAGTGAGGGAAGAAAATGTTTGAAGAGTTGGAAAAGATCAACGAACGGCCCAAACCGTTTCAATTCTACACTGCAAGCGATCTGTGGACTGATGACCATACATCAGAGCAGATGCTCTCGTTTCATCTAAACGAGTCTATCGATGTCTCTTCAAGAAGAGCGGAATTCCTTGACCGATCGGTTGAATGGATCGTGTCAGAGTTCAACATCAGCAACGATGCCAAGATCGCCGACTTCGGATGTGGTCCTGGACTGTATGCAGGCCGTCTGGCGAAGCGCGGCGCACAGGTGACCGGAATCGATTTCTCGAAGAGATCCATCGAGTACGCAAGGGAAATTGCGGCCCGCGAGCAATTAGGTATCAGCTATGTGAATCAGAACTACCTGGATTTTGACACGGAAGAGCGATTTGACCTCATGCTGATGATCATGTGCGATTTCTGCGCTCTTAGCCCATCACAAAGAAAGAATATACTGAGTACATTCCATAGAATACTGAAACCGAGTGGTTCTGTACTTCTGGATGTCTATTCCATGGTCGCATTTGATCAAAGGGAAGAGGGCGCATTATATGAGGTGAACCAACTGAACGGCTTCTGGTCTCCGAACAAGTATTATGGTTTTCTGAATACATTTAAATACAAGGAAGCGAATGTTGTTTTGGACAAGTACACAATTATTGAGTCAGATAGAATAAGGCATGTTTACAACTGGCTCCAGCATTTTACACCTGAAGACCTTGAAAGAGAGTTTGTCGAGGCCGGTTTTGTAGTGAAAGGGATCTATTCTGACGTTGCTGGAACCCCGTATAATCAAAGATCTAGCGAATTTGCAGCCATTGCCATTAAGGCGTAGATCGCCACATAAAACAAATAGGCTCTTCTTAGGTCCCAACCAGCTTGATGCTGCCCAGAGTTGAGGTTGCCTCACGGCTCACTCTTTTGAGTTTATAGCTCATCAATATCCACCTCAATAGCCTGGGCTTTCTCATGTTCACGCTCTTTAACGATCAGGCCGAGTTCATAATCCTCCAACCTATCAAGGATTTGCTGATAGGTGTCGGCCGGGATCAAGTAGGCGGTTGGTTTGTTGTGATTTAATATAGCAATGGGTTCTCCGTCTGATGCGGCAATCCGCCACACGCAGGTGCGCCAGAACCTGAGCGGTTTCTGGCATACTACTCAAGGCGGCTGGTGAGATTAGTGTTAACGTGTTAAAAGAGAATCTATTAACGTCAACAGACGGAGGTTAAACCTATGAAAGTTATCAAAAGCACTACAGGACTGTTACTGGTGACGACTTGGATGGTCTTTGTCTGGGTATCCTACTGCCTGGCTTCAGAAGAGCTTACTCTCAAAGACGCATGGGAAGTAATAAGGACAAAGCAGTTCGTTGATCTCACCCATGCCTTCTCACCCGGAGTTCCTCACTGGAAAGGTTTTCCAGATGAAAAGCGCGAGACCCTCTACTGGTATGAGCCGGGTAAGGGATCATTGGGAAGCGGGTTTTATGCACAGTCCTTCACCCACGTCGGCCAGTGGGGAACCCATGTTGATCCTCCAGCTCACTTCGTGAAAGGCTTGCGTACTGTGGATCAGATTAGTGTAAAAGAGATGATACTGCCATTAATTGTAATAGATGTTCATGAGAAGGTAGCCAGGAATCCAGATTACACCATCACCATGGAAGATATTAAAGATTGGGAAAAACGGCATGGCCCTATCCCGGAAGGAGCCTTTGTGGCAATGCGCACTGATTGGTGCAAGAGATGGCCTGATATGGAAGCTATGCAGAACAAAGATGCTGATGGAATCGCCCATTACCCAGGATGGAGTCTGGAGGTACTGAAATATCTCTATGAGCACCGTAAGATCACTGCTTCGGGCCATGAGACAACTGACACAGATCCTGGTATTGCCACCTCAAAGGAAGACTATTCATTGGAAACATACATACTGAAGCAAAACCATTATCAAATTGAGCTTCTGACGAATTTAGGCGAGGTTCCGGAGATAGGGGCCCTGTTAGTGGTGAGCTTCCCGAAGCCAAAGGACGGGTCTGGTTTTCCAGCACGGGTGTTTGCCATCCTGCCGTAAAGGGGTGCTACCTCTCTTGACAATCGCAAGCTATTGACGTACCGTTTTCACACTAAGCCTCTCAATCCTCTCAATCAGAAAATCTGGTACAGAGGCTTTGCATTGCCTCTTATAGTCATAAATGACTATGATGGCCTCTCCTTCAGCGGCAACTTTCTGATGCTTATGGCTGATCAGCAGATGTTTCATGGTAAACCTCTCTCTCTCCATGGAGACAATTTTTGTACCAATGGAGAGTGTGTCAGGGTAGATAAGCGGAATCCTGAATTTACATGTGATAGAGGCAAGAACAATACCGATATCTCTTTTACCACCATGCTGGGCAAAATCCACCTGCTCGAAAAAATGGACGCGGGCAGTCTCAAAATACCGGAAATATGCAACATTGCTGATATGCTGTGCTGCATTCATGTCACTCCATGGCACCTGGATCTCAATTACAGTTGCACACCCTTTGAGAAGATCTGCTACCTGCTGTTGTAGTTGATCTGCTTCTGCTGTTTCTGAATTCACGTAAAATATCCTTAAGAGATCAGATTATATACTTATCATTGAGAAGAGAACGGGGCAGTATTGACAACTCCCGCTCTTTTCTTTTTGTCTTATGGTTAAAGATCACACATTGAATTTGTTGATCAAGTTGTGATGATGAGTTAATAATAACTCCTCTGTGATCTCTTTGGAACGCCTTTTTTTCACTTGAAAGAAAGTTTTCCTGCTTATAGTGTATCTCCACTATCTCGTCTGAGATTCTGAAAATCATATTTTGGGGTAAGAACTCTCTTACAAAAAACTGAATCAGCTTCTCAAGATAAGGGGTATAGAAGAAATCTCCATTTCTGTTCTCACTGGTCATGATATCAATGGTTTTACCGATAGAGGAGGCTTTTTTATAGACCCGCTCTGCTGCGATAGCTTCAAAGGTATCTGTAATGTTCATCAAACGATAGTATTTCTGGGTATCACCATATATTTCATGGATCTTCTGCTGGGCCTGAGAAGTCAGGTATTCGTAAAAAGAGGTGTGAGTATCATGGGTAATGCTGTAGCTTTGTGGGATCTTCTTATTCTCTTTAATATGGTGCATGGCTGTGAGAAAATGTTCAAAATCAAGATTCTGTTGATTGTTTGAGGTAAGAATATAGGAGAGCAGAACATGACTTTTCATGATATCGCTTTCAAGTTCACTGAGTCTGCCATTTTTGTATATCACCTCTTGAGGAATCATAGCTTTACCGCAGTCATGTGCCATGCAGATAATGCTTAGCTTCTCATAATCTGTCTCATCAAAATCCTCTAACTCCACAGCCAGAATAAGAGAGAGACAGGCAGTTTTCAAGCTGTGCTCAATGGTCTCTCCAACTTTGTCTCTTCTTAATTTGAAGATCTGCTGTTCATTTTCAATAAGCTTCTTGAGTGCTGCAGCAGTACCTATATACTTTTCCTCTGATGTGATAACGCTGTTGGCAAATTCAAGATAGCTCATAATCTGCTGATGATAGTTCTGGAATAAACTTATCTTATTTTCTGTAATGGCATTGGCGATAAACTCTTTTACACTGCTCTGTATCTTTGGGATATCCTCACTGTTGATCTTGTCCAGAAATGCCTTTTTGTTCTTTATGATCTGGTTGAGTGCATTATCAAGGGCATACTGTTTTTCACCATCAGTTACACTTAGGTTGTTCACTTTGAAGTTGATTTTAAGTCTGTCAAATGTTTTAAGCAGTTCAATTGTGATCGGGGTATTGGCAGGGGCAATAAGATTGTTGTCATAGTATGTGTTCAGAGCAAGCTGTTTTCCAAGAACAGGGGTAAAAATCGGGCTGTATTTATCTGTAAGAACCCCTCTGTCAGCATCTTCAAAGATACTTTCATCAGCACTTAACCTGCTGAGTGGAAAGTATAAAAGCTGCCTTGTCTCTGTTTTAATACTGTCTGTCAAATTTAGATCTTCCCCTCCATTTTGACACCTGTTAAGTAGTCTGATATTAGTTGAACAATAACAATCAGGCAATTGTTTTTTTTATATGAAACTGTAAGGGGCAGGCCTCTGTACCTGCCCTTTGCGAGGGCACCCACAGGGGGGTGCCCCTACGGTTTGATTCTTCGTTGTGCCTGTCAGGGCATGGCTGTTATATGAAAATCTACGGGATACAAACTGGTTGGTATCCTGTAGAGACGCAAGATCTTGCGTCTCTACAATTTTCATACTTAGTTGTGCCTATCAGGGCATGGCTGTTATACAACCACTGCAAGATATTTGGCAGATAGACTATTGTCTCTGTTAACAGCTCAATCAGTTGGTCTGGCAGTTTAATTTTTTTTGTGTGAAAGGAAGTTTAAATGGCTCTATCAGAGTGTAGTGAAAAATATCTGAATCATGCTCAGATGCTCTCCAATAAGGTAAAAAAACGGTATAAGCATCTTGGCAGACGGTATGCAAAACAGAACCTTGAGATATTCAGACTCTATGACTGGGATATCCCTGAAATACGAGCTGTTGTGGACTGGTATGCTGGACATCTTGTTGTTGCAGAGTATGTGAGAAAAAACTCAGATCCCGGCTGGCTTCCGGTTATGGCAGAGGCAGTCGCAGGAGCACTCGGAGTTGATATGGCAAATGTCCATCTGAAAGAGCGTCATTCAGGATATCAGGATGGCAACCGGTATGAGAGGGTGGCAAACACGGGTAAAAAGATTGTGATGTCAGAAAGAGACCTGAAATTTTATATAAATCTTGATGATTATGTTGATACAGGTCTATTTTCAGACCACAGAGAGACACGTCAGATGGTAAGAGAGATGGTGCAGGGAAAGGATTTTCTTAACCTCTACTGCTATACAGGCTCCTTTTCATGCTATGCGGCAAAGGGGGGGGCAAAGACAACTACCTCTGTAGATCGCTCTGACACAGCCATTCAATGGGCAAAAGAGAATATGGAGCTTAACAACATCTCCATGGAGACAAACAGGCTGATCAAGGCGCACACCTCTGATTTTCTTGAGAAGGCAAGAAAAAAAGGGCAGCTGTTTGATCTGGCTGTGGTGGATCCACCCTCTTTTTCCAGCAGCAGAGATTCAAGACACCACTTTGATATTGCAGAGGATCACCCTGAGCTTCTGAGAGGTGTTGTGGAGTTGATGCGTAAAGATTCTGGATCAACAATCTTTTTTTCAACCAACCATCAGGATTTTCAGTTGCGTATGGAGAGACTTGGCTGGATGGCAGGCAGCAGCAGTGTAAAAGAGGTGAAGGAGATAACTTCCATTACCATTCCAGAAGATTACAGAACCCCGAAAAAACAGATCCACCGATGCTGGAAGATAGTTGTGTAGAGAGCTGCTTGATACCCATCTGTCCTTTAACATCCTGGAATGGCCACTGTAAGTGAGGTCTGGTAAAAGTGTGTCCCAGACCTCACTCTTTCTGACATTACATCATCAGATTGGGCAGGAACATGGTTATCTGCGGAAGGCTTATCAGCAGAACAAGCTCGCATACATCAGCAATGAGAAAAGGGCCAACCCCTCTGAAGATTGTCTCCATAGGGGTGTTTGTAAGCCCTTTTATGACAAACACATTGAGACCTACAGGCGGTGTGATCAACCCCATCTCAGTGACCCGTGTCACAAGTATTCCGAACCATATCGGATTAAAATCAAGAGAGACGATCAGCGGATAGAAGACAGGGACAGTTAAGAGCACAATCGCAAGAGAGTCCATGAGACATCCAAGCGCAAGTATCACTGCAAGGATAAGAGTCAGAACCACATAGCGGTTGACCGGTAAGGCAGAGACTGTTGATGCAAGTTCAAACGGAAGCTGGGTAATGGAGAAGAAATAGCCTAAGAGCATTGCTCCAAGAACTATAAGAAAGAGCATGCCAGCAGTCTGCATGGTATCAGCAAGACTTGTGGTAAAGATCTTCCAGTTCATTTTCCGGCGCATTATAGCAAAACAGAAGGTGACAAATGCACCGATACCAGCAGCCTCTGTCGGAGTAAAGAGTCCTGTATAGAGTCCTCCGATTACAGTCAGGAAAATCACAATAACTTCCCATGTCCTGGCAAGGGCAAAGAGCTTCTCCTTAACAGTTGTACGTGGGCCGGGCGGGCCAAGTTCCGGTTTGAAATGGACAAGAATCGCTATCGTGATTATATAAAATATTGCCTCAAGTATTCCAGGTATGAATCCGGCAAGGAAGAGCTTTCCAATGGACTGTTCAGTTAATATTCCATAGATGATGAGGATGACACTTGGAGGAATCAGAATGCCGATACAGCCACCAGCTGCAACAGATCCAGTGGCAAGACCTGGATCGTATTTGTATCTCTCCATCTCGGGCAGAGCAACCCGCCCCAGTGTGGCTGCTGTGGCAAGGCTGGAGCCGCTGATTGCTGCAAAGCAGGCACATGCGGCAATGGTGGCCATGGCAAGTCCTCCCTTGAGACTTCCAAACAGCTTATGGACAGCTGCATAAAGATCCTCGCTCATGCCAGCGGCAAATGCAAAGGAGCCCATCAGAATGAACATGGGAATGACGCTCATCTCTTCGTTTGCAAAGGTGGTATATGGCACTGTTTTAAGAATACCTAAAGCAGGTTCGATTCCTGCTACCCAGGCAAAACCAGCAAATCCTACAAGCCCCATACAGATGCCGATATGCATGCGTGATAGAATCAGCACAATCAAGATAACTATTCCGATAAATCCTATGGTTGTAGGGCTCATTTCTTCTCCTTCACACCTGGCAGCAGATCATTGAAAAGAATCAGTGAAAACACTCCCATTCCCACTGCCATGGGGATCACAAAAGGGTAGCTGACAATCAGCAGTACAGCTGAAGTCATCTTTGATTCGTACGTTTCAATAATATTGAGATAACTCTGCCATGTTATCACCAGAACCAACAGCAGCGTCAAAATTTTAATTGGAAAAGCAATAATCTTTTGAACCAGTTTAGGAAAGTGGTCAAAAATAAAATCCACTGCAACGTGCGCTTTGCAAAAGGCGCAATAGGCGACACTGAATGGAATAGCCACTGCCATCATGTACTCCACAAGCTCCATTGAGCCGAGAATCGGGCGGTTCAAAATATACCTGCATACAACATCCACTGCTGTAAGAAACATCATTATGGCCAGCGTCATCGAACCAATCCACTTTAATACTACAATCATACCGGCAATCAGCTTGTTTAATATATCTTTCGGGAAACTCGTTGCCAAAATCGTAATCTCCTAATACACCAATAATATCTGTTATCAATACCCTGGCAGAGACAGATGGCTGCCAGGGATTATATCTGCACAAAAAGGCTCTACTCATACTCTTTTCATATTTGAAGCTAAAAGCCGATCAGAGAGAACTCTGCTACTTTTTTCCATATTCAAGAACAAAATTGAGAATCTGCCGGGCATTTTTATGTCCAAGCCCTTCCATATCTTTAACCCACTTCTCCCAGACTGGTTCCCCACCGACCTTAAGCCACCTCTGGTTCTCTTCTGGAGTTAGTGCATAGATGTTGTCACCGTTGCCCTGCTCTCTGGCCTTTGCAACTCCTGCCTCTTTCATCTTGTCAAAGAAATTCTGACCCCAGTATTTTGAACCATACTCTCCTGATACACTCATTATCGCATCCTGAACATCTTTGGATAGCCCATCCCATTTCCGCTTATTCATGGAGATAGAGAAGTAGACAGCAGGGAAGGGTACTTCAGTGTAATGTTTTACAACTTCATAGAACCGCCATACATTGATCCCCTCCCAGGGGGCACCCATGCCGTCAATAACCCCTTTTTGCAGGGATATGTAATTATCCGGCATGGGAATCATCATTGGAACACCTCCCAGAGCTTTGAGCATCTCAGTTGAGGGACCACCTGACATTCTGATTTTCATCCCCTTGATATCTTCAAGGGTTTTTACCGGTTTATTGACAGTAATGAGGCTGTAGGGCTCACTGGTATAAAAGAGGAGCACTTTGACATCCTTGTACTCATTCTGAATCTCTGGAAATTTTTCATATAGCTTCCAGAGTATTTCACTGCCCTGTTCTGCTGTTTTGAACGGCATGCCAGGAAGGCTGATCACCTCTGAGAGAGGTGTCATTCCAGACCAGTAACCATGAAAGCACCAGCCGATGTCAGTGATACCCATCTTTGTGGCATTCCACATATCCTTACCCTTACAGAGGGTCTGCCCATAGTATCTCTGGATCTTGACCTTTCCCTGAGTTGCCTCTTCCACCTTCTTCAGCCAAGGCTCCACACAGTTGATCGAACTGAGCCCTGTCTCTGGATTCTGGTGGGCAAACCGCAATGTTGTGGTTTCTGCCAGAGATAGACTGGCAATAAATAGCACCATTATGGTGGCTGCGATAAGAGTGATTATCTGCTTTCTCATCTTTTTCTCCCCTCAAATTGATAATTTTGTTAATATAGGTAACCATGGATCAATGGAATGGTTGATCTATGGAAAGTGATACTATTTGATCTTTTATGCTCAAAAGAGATAGCTTGCTTAAGTTCTCCCTACAGTAAAAAATAGAGAGTGATCAATAATAGAGTGAGTGTGCTATATATCCGGGCAATTTCTTAGATATGCAAAATTACATGTAATTTTGTGCATGCAAAAAAATTAGATGTCTCTTGTTGCATGTAAAAACTCCAGATAATAGCCGCTATTAATCTAGGATATATTGAAAGAGTATTTGAATGTCAAGGTTTTTTTACATGTAATTTTGTATTTCTCATCCACGGATAAAGTTTTTCAGAGCAGAAGTGAGTGGTTCCATAAGTGTTATGAATCAGATTCATCACCATTTTTTTGATCACCTCATCGTAGTTGCTTTTTATATTTTGTGTCTAATAATATTCTTTATATGAAAGTCTAGGGACACACACAGGTGGGTGCCCCGTAGAGACGCAAGATCTTGCGTCTCTACAACTTTCATACTTCGTTGTGCCTGTCAGGGCATGGCCGTTATTAAGAATAAAGCAAATCACTCCCTTACTTGGCTAACTTCTAAACAGTTCTCTTATCCAGGAAAAGAATCCTTTTTTTTCACCATGGGGAGTTAATATGTTTTTAACAACATCCTTATCCTTCTGAGGCTTCTGAAAATCTCTTTCTTGAGTGGATTTTTTAGGGGTTGACTTTTGAGTCGCAGCAGATTGTGTTTCCAGAATTGAGATGATCTCCTGAACAATTTTTTGCTGTTCTGCCCTGTCTGCAAGAACAGAAGAGCTGTTTATTGAGATATATGTATTTGCCAGCTCACTGATATCTGGTAATTTTGATGAATTCACATCCCCCTTATTCATAACTCCGGCTATTTTTACAATAGCACAGGCAAACTGTGTCAGTGCGGCGATTTCCCGATATTCAGGTTCCGCTGCCTCAGGGTATTGGCAATATCCCACAGCAGCACAGATGTTGGGGGGAAGGTTCCATGATTGCAAGATCTTCTGCGCAACAAGAGCGTCGGTGGTTCCAAATATTTCAAATTCAGCCTCGTCCATTGATTTTTTTAAGTTTCGGGTGATCTTGATACATTCATAAAAAGCCTTTGGGTCATAAACAGCCAGAATCAGTTTTCCTATTCCCTGGAGCAGGCCTGCTATATAGAGTTCTCCTGGCAATGAACTTACCATAAATCGTGGGTCTCCAAGCCTTCTGTTTGCTACAGCACATGCCCATGACTCTTCCCAGTACTCTTTGTCGGAAACATCTCTTATCTTAGGAAACAGAGGTAGTGCATTTTTAAACAGATAGCGGGAGAGAGAGCAGATAGTCTCGTCAAGACCTATAATCATGATGGCACTGCGTAATCCAACGGTTTCTCTGCCTGTTCCATAGTATGAAGAGTTGGCAAGATTAAGAATCTGGGCAAAAAGAACAGGATCTTTTTGAATCAGTTGCTCAAGCTCTTGAATATCTATTTTATCAACATGTTGCTGAGAGATAGCCAGAATCTTCTGTGCTGAAGCAGGTAGAGAGGGAATCTTTGTCCCAGATTCAATAATTTCCAGAGCAATGGAGTTTGCCATGATGTTTTTATAATGCATATCTATTTATTTCTCTCCTTGCTGTTTTTTTATATCAAACTCTTTTCAAATATCTGTAGTTATGAGGATTTTATTTTTGATTGTTGCATGGCAATCTACCATGCAGGCCATAGATATATTTGCTAAAGATTTATATATATCCCATAATTGTCATTTGGAGAAATGAATATGATGGTATTGAGAGAAATTCTGTAAAATCTCAGGAAATATAATGTGATCATAAAGAGTCATGTGCAGAGCAGATGAAAGGCCAACTGCTCTTTCACTTAATGTAGTGAGATGAAAGATGGCTGAAGATTTGCAGAGATGCTGCAAGTAGAGGATAGGGTGAAGTAAAAAAGTAAAAGGGTCACCTTGTGGTAGTCTGGTGACCCAGATAGGGTGTAAGGCGGGGAAGAGCAACTGTAGCAGATGAGGAGAAAGAGAGGGGGGGGTAGAGTAAGATTACTCCAACCCTCAACCTGATCCTTCTGGCGATACTCTTTTGAAGTTTGCAATGAATTCACTCGTTCTGCCTATCATTTCAGATGCAAATGGCTCATAACTCCGTCTGTCCTTGAGCATACCGTGACAGTGAATTCCAGATTCGTGAGTAAATACAGATGAACCGGTAATGGGTTTATCCGCAGGTATCGGACGACAGGCAGCCTTAGCCACAAAGTTGCATAGTGGTATGAGTTTGTGAGGCAGCACCCTGCATTTAAGTTCATCGGTCAGAGCAAGAGAGATGACCACCTGCTCCAGAGCTGCATTGCCAGCTCTCTCTCCCAGACCGTTGACAGTAACGCTGACGCAGTCTGAGCCATACTCCATAGCAGCCAGTGTATTGGCTGTTGCCATTCCAAGATCATTGTGGCCGTGAAATTCAAGGCTTACTCCATCAGCGTATTCAGAGAGTTCACTCATCAGACTGGCTATTGAAAACGGTGTGCCTATCCCTACAGTATCTGCAATACGAACCCTGTAGGCACCAGATGCTGATGCTCTCTGTATGAATCTTCTGAGAAACTGCCTCTCTGCCCGTGTTGCATCCTGTGCACCGACTGAGACAGCATCAAAATCATTTCTGGCAATAGCAACAAGTCTCTCCATCTCCTCCAGAACCCATCTCTCATCTCTCTTCAGAACATTCTGATGAATTGATGATGCAGGGAAACTGATCTGAACGCTGCCTGTGTTGCACCTAGCAGCATCTTCCAGATCCTCTCTCTTTGCCCTGCACCAGCTCGTCAGTCGGCACCCAAGATTTAATCCTGCAATTGCACGGATCTCCTCCTGCTCAGAGCGTCCTATTGCCGGAATGCCCACCTCAAGTTCATCAACACCTGCGTCAGCAAGCATTCTGGCAATGGTTTTTCTCTCTTCAAGAGAGAATGAGACCCCTGGAGATTGTGCTCCGTCTCTCAATGTGCTGTCTATGATTCTGATCTTCATATCATAAGTTCGGTTGCAGGTCTTCCATCTTCAAGAGCATCCAGAATCTGATCAATTTTGCCCTCGCTGTCAACTTCTCCATACCAGTAGTTATCTGGATAGATAACCATCACTGGCCCGTGATCGCAGGCTTTCATGCATCCAGTACTGGTAACGGCAACATTAATACCACGATCTGCAATCTCATTTTCAATATAGGGAAGAAAATCAATTGCCCCTTTTTTGCTGCATGTTCCTTTTGAGTCGCCTTTGCCTGCTCTGAAGCTTGCACATACAAAAATGTGATGTTCAGGTTTGTCCACTGTTTATCTCCTCTTTTTTAAAGTTGATGTTGTATATTGTATCTGTGTTTATAAATTTTCTCTATCTTGTGCTCTGTGATTATGGTTGCAGAGCACTATTTCTGATAACCATATAAAAATGTCTCTCAGATTTTTTTAAAAATCTCCTGCTTCTTAAATTCTGCTCTTCATCCGCACCCTACAGAACCACCGGAGCATCCCATACCGCAGGCTGCTTTTTTCCGTTTTATTAAATTGCGAAGAGTTTTACCGTCATATAGAGATTGAACTGCATCTTCAATCAGCCCTTCAATCTCAAAAATCTCCACCCCTTTTTGAGTCAGAAGCTGCCTTGGGGTCTCTCCGATGCCGCTGACCATCAGTGCACGGCAATCCTTAATGATCTGGGCAACCACTTCCCATCTTTTGATACCGCCTCCCGGTTCTGGAACCTGCCTGGTATCCATCAACTCAACCACACCATCTTTCTGGCCGTAGATTCTCAACTGATAGGCCTCTCCAAGGTGCTGATTGATAAGAAAACCCTCCATACTGGCAACAGCAACAAACTTCTTCTCCTCTGTTCTGCTGTCCCCCTCTTTTCCGGGCAATGTGACTGGAGCTGATTGGTCGGTCACGGCAGAGCTGCTCTTTTCAGCCACTTTGAGCAACTGCATCAGCTCA
>Ga0209467_1001619_pt1 | contig 18796 bp, 17 predicted proteins | sample Higcelwee11metaG_FD_187175 | JGI IMG/M metagenome (GOLD analysis project Ga0209467, IMG submission 187175) | Freshwater pond sediment microbial communities from the University of Edinburgh, under environmental carbon perturbations - High... | ecosystem: Environmental > Aquatic > Freshwater >...
ATCTTTTCGGCAAGCCTATTCCCTTCAACTTTGATAATGAATTCCCCGTCCTCGATCATAACTTCCTCATAAACAACTTCGGCAGCTCCCGAATTCTTCATGCTGAGGGCATTCATTACCTGATGATCTCCGGACAGGTTCGCTTTAGGAATTATAAGCGAAGGAGTTCCGCATACCGCTATCTCGTTTATGGTGCCGCCGCCTCTTGTGATGATGAGATCGGCCGCAAAATAATAGTCTTTAATGTTATCCGCATATTCCATTTTTTTATAAAATGTCAGTTCGCTTTCTTTGAGGGTGTTTTTTTCCAGCCTATTAATTGTATCAAGCATTCCCATGTACTGCGGAGTGCCCCTGCCTGTGACATGTATGACAAGCAGATCTTTAAGTCCGCTGAGATACCTGAGGCTGTCAACAACAGCTCTGTTAATTGTCCGCGCACCCTGCGAACCGCCTACAGCAAAGACCAGAAAAGTGTCTTCCGCAATACCGAGTTTTTTCCTGGATTCCGATTTAGAACCGCTGAAGAATTCCGGCCTTACCGGATAACCTACGAATTTTCCGTTTGACGGAAATAAATTCATGGCAATTTCGTATGAAACTCCTACACCGTCGCACATAGGCCCTGCCAGTTTGATCAGCTTTCCCGGTTCAGCATTAGCTTCATGAAGGAAAAACTTTGCTTTGGAAAATTTCAGTTTTCTTAAAATATATCCCGCAAAAATAGGCGGAGCAGAAACAAAACCGCCTGATCCGATGATCATGTCGGGTCGATAAAACAATTCGATAAAAATGCTTTTTATCGTGCCGAAGAATATTGTTAAAGCAAATTTCAGCATAGCCGCACTGAATTTTCTGTCAGGCATACCGGTTGCGGTAATATACTTCATTTTGTAGCCTTTAGCCGGAACGATCCTTGATTCAATATGGTCTTTTGTGCCTATATATAAAAATTCGGCATCCGGTTCATTCTTCTTAATATGTTCCGCTATCGCCAGAGCAGGATAAACATGCCCGCCCGTTCCTCCGCCCGTTAAAATATACTTCATCAGTCAGACCTTACTTTATTTCCCGTTCAATAACTTAACGTTCTTCTCAAGAGCTCTCCCCTGCATCAGTTCTCCGAGAGCTTTGACAGCCATATCTTTAGTTAATCCTGCGATCCATTTTTTTTCAATTATATTTTTGATTAGAATAACATTCTGCATTCTCGGATCGGAAATGCCTATTTCAAAAATTTTCAATACTTCCGCATTCTTTTTATCAGCAGAATCTTTAACTTCTTCAGCAGTAGGATATTTTATATTTCCGAGCCTGTTATCGATCGTCTGATACTCGGCATCGTAATATATGACTTTTCCGCCGACTGAGAGCATCTCGCTGATACTCCTCATAGCTTCGAGCCTTTCAAGCGCTATTATCATGTCGGCCGTTCCGGGAGGTATCAGAGGCGTATGGACTTTTTTCCCGATCCTGAGATGCGATACGACAGTACCGCCCCTCTGAGCAAGTCCGTGCGTGTCAACGCCTTTCACATCGTATCCTGCGTAATGACAGACTTTGAGCATAACTTCGGCAAGAAGCCCGATCCCCTGGCCTCCGACTCCGCACATATATATGTTCATTTCTTTCATACTATATCTCCTTTTTAAAGCCGATAGCGCTGACCGGACAGGTCTGCCTGCACGAACCGTCGCCTATACAGAGGTCTTCATTAACTGTTACGCTTCCGTCTTCATTCTTAATAAATGAAGGGCATCCGAATTTATCTATACAGATAAGATGTTTTTCGCATTTGTCCTGAACTACTTCAACATGTTTTGGAACATAATTTTCTTTTTTCCTCTGGACGCGCATGAACTTCAGCATGCAGGGATGACTTGCGATAACAACAGAAAAACCGTCGAACTCGAGAGCATCCTTAATGTGCTCGGTGAGCTGTTTCTGCTGGTATGTATCCACCCTTCGTATAAATTTAACTCCGATAGATTCGAGAACTTTATCAATTGATATCTTATCGCCGATCTCTCCGGAGCCGGGATGAGGCTGATGTCCGGTCATCGCCGTTGTCCCGTTCTCCATCACCACAAGAGTAAAATGATGGTTGTAAAGTACGGCATTTATAATGGCAGGAAGACCGGCATGGAAAAAAGTTGAATCACCTATGAATGCAAGCACTTTTCTTGTTTTATTTCCTATCGTGAGCCCTGCCGCAGTTCCGCTGGAATGACCCATCGAAAGCAGCATTTCGCCCATGTTATAAGGCTTGAAAAAACCGAGAGAATGACATCCGATATCCCCTACAGTTATTGCTCCTTCGGGTAAAGCCTGTTTTATTGCATGAAAAGCCGACCTGTGGCCGCATCCGGGACACATTTGAGGTATCCTGGGGTTGTTAAAAGGAAGGCTTATATTCTCGATCTCTGACGGGAATACATCGCTCCATTTATCCGAAAGTATTTTCCATGTTCTTTCTGAACCGAGTTCCCCCATCAGGTCAGCTTTGTCTGTCCGTGATGAGATACGGCACTTAATATTTCTGTCGTATGCAAGCGATTTGATCTCGAATTCCATAACTCTGTCGAGTTCTTCAATAATAATGACCTCATCGTGGTCATTAAGGTATTTTGTTATCTTCTCTTTCGGAAGAGGAAAGCTGAAATTAAGCTGAAGAAGATCAACAGGCTGTTTAGCCTTATCAAGATTTTCAAGTATCGAAAGAACGGGCATTGATGATGAAACTATACCCAGCCGTCTGCCGCTGATCTGTTCAAGACCGAAAGGAGAATGTACCTTATTAAAAACAGATATTTCAGATTCCATTTCCATTATGTCAAGCCTGTCGAGCGCGATTTTTTTAAGGGGAAATACAGCTTTTGTAATCGGCAGATACGGGCCGTTCTTTCTGTCGAACGAAGGGCTGAATTTTGAGCGCGGTTCCGGTATCTGTCCGAACTGAATAACTTCCTTCGCATGGCAGACATGGGTTGTAAGCCTGAATATAACAGGCATTTGATATTTTCTGGAAATATTAACCACATAAATGAACATTTGATAGGCTTCTGTAGGCGAAGACGGTTCGAAAACAGGGATATACGACATTCTGGCAAAATGACGGTTATCCTGCTCGTTCTGGCTTGAATTTGCGCCCGGATCGTCCCCAAGAATAATGACCAGACCTCCGATGAGGTTCATCAGTCCGAGTTGAACAAGTGAATCTGACGCAACATTTAATCCCACAGACTTAAAGAATACGACTGAAAGATGCCCGTTTATGCTTGCTCCGAAAGCGATCTCGGTAGCTACTTTTTCGTTGGTTGCCCATTCGAAATGAAATTTTCTAAGTTCTTCCGGAACCGAAAGAAGGGCTTCTGCGATCTCAGGAGTAGGAGAACCGGGATAGCTTGAAATAACATCCGCGCCTGATTCAAGCATCGCTCTCGCGACCGCGTAATTTCCCATGAATAAGCCCTGCCACGGCTGTTTATCTGTAAGCTGCTCATAAAATTTCTTCATCACAACTCCTGTTTATATCTAAAAAAAAGGGCAAGTTCATCTTGCCCTAAAGTCCGTTATCTCTCTTTAAAGCTGTCCCAATCCTGTATAAGCGTATTCACATCAGTCTTGGTTTTATTGTATTTTCCGTCATTCCTGATGCTAATTCTCTCTCCCTTAACAATAGATATCCATTCGGATAAAGTTACTTCGTAAGGCCCCGGTATCTGCTTAGGTCCTGACGATTGTTTTGGAGCCATGTTCCCTGAATCCTTCTTCGGTTCTATTTTAAGTTCCGCTTTCTTTTCCTTTTCAAGATCAACCTCCACCTGTCCGTCAAGAACGGATATCTCGGTAATTTTACCGTCTGATGTCATTTTGTAGGAAGTTCCGATCACAGCCGCCACAGCAATAGGCGATTTAACCTTGAAATCTTTTTTCTTTGAGTCGAGCTTATTGACATTTGTCCATGATTCGCCGCTGACAAGATACCCCTGAAAGCTGACTTTTTCTCCGGACTGCTCGAACTGGTCAATAATATACTTCGTATTCTCGCTTAACCTCAGAATACTGCCGTCCATAAGTTTTATCTCGCATCTTGATTCTTTTCCGGTCTGAAGCGTGTCCTTTTCAAATACTTTGTCCTCTTCATCAAGAGGCGTCATCTTTGTGCGGTTTTTTGAATTTATCGATCCAAGCCGGAAATCTATCTCCCCGACCTCTTTTTTATTCACGTTAACAGCAGGAGCAGGCTTTTTCGGTTCCGCAGGTTTCTTAACTTCAGTTTTGACCTGAGCCGTTTCCTTTTTTTCGACCTGAGCGGTCTTAGTTTGGGCAGGCGTAGTTTTCTGAACCTGATTTTCCTTTTTAATGTCCTCAACCTTTAATTCAGGAGCATCGCTTCCGGCATAACTGATCGCGAAAACAAAAAGAAACGCTATAACTAGATTTCTCATTCCGTCCTCCCCAAAAACTTTATTTCTTTTTCGGCGTATTGAATAAAGCCGTTATTTTTTCAAGTATGATATCAGCTATAACGGTCTTATCCGTTAAAGGAAGCTCTTCTATGCTGTTCTTAGTGATTATCGTGATCCTGTTTGAATCCGTACCGAATGCCGGATTATCCTTTGATGTTTCATTCAGAATTATCATATCCAGATTCTTTTCGGCCAGTTTCTTTTTCGCGTTCGCAATTCCTTTTTCAGTCTCAAGAGCGAATCCGACAAGTATCTGACCTTTCTTCTTGTTTAAACCGAGTTCCTTTAAAATATCTTTCGTTTTAATCAGGTCGAGCTTAAGTTCATCTCCGCTCTTCTTGATCTTTCTGTCCGATTTTTTTACTGTGTAATCAGCTACAGCAGCGGACATGATTATGCAGTCCGAATCTTTTGATTCCCTTATAATTTCTCTGTACATATCTTCAGATGATACTACATCGATCCTTTTGATAAAATTATTACACTTTTCATCTGTCGGACCTGAAACAAGAACTGTTTCCGCTCCTCTGAACGAGGATGCTTCCGCGAGTCTGAAGCCTGTCTTGCCGCTCGAACAGTTTGAAATATACCTGACAGGATCGATAAACTCCGCCGTCCTTGCCGCAGATATAAGTATCTTCCTGCCTTCAAGCTTTTCGGTTCTATTAAGAAAATAAAGCGATTCTCTGAATATTTCTTCAGGTTCGGCCATTCTTCCGGCAGCTTTATAGCCGCACGCAAGGTCGCCGTAACCGGGTTCGATAAAAAATACACCCTGACCCTGGAGTGAAGAAATATTTCTCTGCACGGCAGGATTATTGTACATTTTATCGTTCATGGCCGGTGCGATAATTACCTGCTTATTGTAGGCAAGAAGGGAAGTCGAAAGCGCATCATCCGCTATGCCGTTCGCATATTTTCCGATAATATTGGCTGTAGCAGGGGCAATTATAAAAACATCTGCCCAGTCTGTTATGGAGATATGCTCGGTTGACCACTCGTTGCCGGTTGAAAATGTGTCTGAATATACGGCATTTCCAGATAATGTTCTCAGCGTAGTTTCCGTAATGAACTGAAGACCGTTCTTCGTGATGATAACTTTAACATCATACCCCGATTTTTTGAAATACCTTATCAGGTGGCATGATTTATAAGCCGCTATCCCTCCGGTTATGCCTATCAGAACATTCTTAGTCTTCAAGTTTTGTTATATCCTCATAATCATAATCAAGTTCGTCATTCAGCATCTCGTTCATAGCCACTCTGATGGCTTTGGGAAAAACCGGCAGATCCTGATCTATGATCTCGGCAACATACTCCTTATTGTATTCTTTTTCGGTCCTTTCGTCAAGGATCGAATTCCTCAGTTTTTCAAATTCTTTAGCATTCTTTCTCTCGATCTGTCTCATTCTGTGTCCGAGCACCATTACCGCTTCATAAATATTAACCGATTTGTCTTCGAACTGTTCCTGACTGATCTTTCTGTCATCTCTATCGCTGACCGTATCAAACTTAGTTCCTGTTTTGACCTTTTCCATTTTATTCCTTTCTATTTTTAGTTGATTATATTTTCTCTTCGCAATACTGATTTCAGCTCATTATACGCGGCTTCCAGAATATCGTTCTTTATATTATACGAATATTCTTTCATTTTTTCCATCTCTATCTTTGCAAATTTTAAACGGTTGTTTATAACTTCTTCAGAGTCCGTACCCCTTAATTCAAGCCTTTTTCTTAAAACTTCGGGAGAAGGCGGGTAAATAAATATCATCACTACATCATCTGGATATTCCCTCTTGATCGCGATTCCTCCCTGAACATCGACATCGAAAAGAACATTTTTACCTTCTTTGAGCGCGTCATCGACAAAGCAGCGCAGAGTTCCGTAAGAATTTCCGTAAACAGTTTTATGTTCGACGAATTCATTGTTCCTGATCTTTTCTTCAAATTCGGATTTTGTCAGAAAGAAATATTCAACTCCGTTCCTTTCCACACCTCTCGGCTGCCTTGTTGTAGCTGATATAGAAAATTCAAGGCTCGGATACTCTTTTCTTAGCATCGTGATCAGAGTAGTTTTACCTGCTCCTGAGGGCGCTGAAAACACCACAAGATGCCCTTTATTCAACATTCTGTACCTGCTCCCTGATAATCTCAATTATCTCTTTCATGCTTACAGAAAGATGCGATATCTCGGTCATATTAGTTTTTGCTGAGATTGTGCTGGCTTCCCTGTGCATTTCCTGGCTGAGGTTATTCAGAATTTTGCCGACTGCTTTTTCTTCTTTTAGAGTTTCCTTAAACAGCAGAATGTGTGATTTAAGCCTTGATATCTCTTCAGAAATATCAACTTTATCGCTTATAAGCACCAGCTCCTGTTCTAGCCTGTCTTTACTGAAAGATTCCAGACTTGTAAAATTTTTTAGTCTGTCAAGCAGTTTTTCAAACTGCATCTTTGCGGCTTTTGCAGCCAGATCGCCGGTCTGATTTATTAAAGATTCCAGATCGTTGAGATGTGATTCAAGGTCTTTCAAAATGTTCCCGCCTTCTTTTTCCCTGTATCCGATCATATTGGAAAGCGCACTTTCGAAACATTCGGTTACTTTAGTTACTGTGTTTTCGTTGTCTCTTTCGTCTGTCTGATCATATACATCTGAGAATTTCAGGATCATGTTAAGATCGATCTCTCCTGACAGTTCCAGCTCATCTTTTAGGTTTTCGAGGGAATATTTATAAGCCTTTGCAGCTCCCGCGTCTATTTTCTTTATATTTTCACTTCCGGGTTTTGCTGTCACATTTACAAAAACGGTCAGACTTCCTCTGCTCAAAAGGACTTTCAGTCTGTCTCTTAGTCTGAGCTCAAGTTCATTCAAAAATGAAGGCATCCTGAAATTTATATCAAGGAATCTGTGGTTCACGCTCTTTATCTCTACCTGAATATCATGATTGTCCGAAGAATCCGAACTCTTTCCGTAGCCTGTCATTGATCTGACCAAATATTCCTCCTTTAATTTACCGGATCTTTTTCTTCTATCAGGGTTTCTCCCCTCGGTCTTTTTATCTCGTATGAATTGAATTTGTCATCCGTTATAAAACCTTCACCGTAAAGTGTATCTCTATTATCCTTTACCATCATTACATCGCAGTCGGTGGACAACTGTGCCAGTTTTCTGTTCCATACAAGCGTATCTGTGTAAAGGGTATAACCTTTTGTTGACCTGAAAACAACGCTGTCGATCGCGGTAAAAACCTCGCTCAGGTCATTGATCGTACCCCGTTTGCTCTGAAGAAATCCGGTATTTCTTTCCTTCTCAAAAAAATCAATTACGAGCCCTGAATCTATTCTGCTTAGCGAATACTTGGAGTTGCCGATATTATCCCTTTCAACATACCCGGCTTTGAATTTGGCACGGATCCGGCCTTCGCTGGTTATAGTGACATCCATATCCCATATCATGTTGTCTGATGTGCTGACGCCACCGGCTCCTGACGAAGATGTAGCCACCGGCTGTTTTGAATTCTCGCACGACAGGAATAAGAAAGCACAGATCAGAGAGGCTTTAATCGAGATATTTGCTTTTTGCAGCTTCAAATTTACCGTCTCTTTTTAATATATATTCCAGAAATTCTCTTACGGCGCCTTCGCCCGCTTTGGTTATAGTTACGAAATCCGCCCTTTCCCTGATCTCGGGAGCTGCGTCGGAAGGAGCTCCTTTCAAGGTAGCGAATTTCATGGCTGACCAGTCGAACCAGTCATCTCCGAAATAAGCGACTTCATCATTTGAAAGCGAATACTTTCTTTTTATTTCATTGTAGGCATCAGCTTTATCTACGAACCCGATAAAGACATCCTCGATCTCGAGCACTTCGGCTCTTTTTTTAACAATATCCCCGAACCCGCCGGAGATTATCGCGAACTTTATACCCATAGCCGGACAGACATGCTTAATGATAAATCCGTCCTTAACCGAAAAAGGCTTGATCAGCTCTCCGTTTGAGCTGTAATATACTTTACCGTCAGTCAGCGCACCGTCAACATCGAGTATTACCATTTTAATTTCTTTCTGCATAATCTTATATCGTCTTTTTAATTTTTTTAACTTTCGCTATAAGTTCTTCCATCTGATCAAGTCGAAGCATTGATTTTGAATCGGATAAAGCTTTTGACGGATCAGGGTGTGTTTCTATAAAAAGACCGTCAACACAGCCGGTTGATACCGCCGCGCACGCCATCTGAACGGCATATTCCGGCTGACCGCCTGAAACGGTTCCTTCAGCTGCGGGTTTCTGTAGCGAATGCGTAACATCATAAACTACAGGATACCCGAATGATTTCATATCCATAAAGTTTCTGAAGTCAACGACGAGATTATTGTATCCGAAAGTAGTTCCGCGTTCAGTCAGAAGAACTTTCCGGTTGCCTGCGGAAACAGCTTTGTCCGCCGCCAGTTTCATTTCTTTTGATGACGCGAACTGCCCTTTTTTGATATTGACTATCTTTCCGGTCATCGCAGCGGCGATTATCAGTTCGGTCTGTCTGCAGAGAAAAGCGGGTATCTGAATTATATCGGCTGTTCTGCCGGCGATAGATGCCTCTTCAGCGGTGTGAACATCTGTCAGAATGTACAAACCGAATTCTTTCCTTACCTTTGCCAGCAGTTTTAACCCTTTTTCGATACCGGGGCCGGTATAAGAGTCTATGCTGGACCTGTTCGCTTTTGTATATGAAGCTTTAAAAATTATCTCACATTTCATCTTACTTGAGAGTTCATGTAGTTTTTCAGCTATTGATAAAGTTGTATCTTCCGATTCTATCACGCATGGCCCTGCTATGAAAAACAATTCTTGTCCTTTACCGAATAAGATATTTTCCAATAGTTCCTTTCCCCTTTTTCCCGATTTCATACATGAATCCTTAAATTTTATGATTTTATCATTCAGACGGAATTATAAGCTTACAAATATAACATGGTTTATTCGTTTTTTCAATGAAAATATCCGGTCAATTTTACAAGATTTTTATTTACAAAAGAATCTAATTTGCGTAATTTGTATTCATGGAAAAAATTTCAACAGAAAACATCCCGGATAAATGGGATATACTTGATATAAATGATTTTAATGAAAAGTCCTGTTCCTACGGAAGAAAAGCCTTCGCAGATATTGTAAAAATGTATGCTGAGGAAATACCGAAAAAAATAAACCTGATCAGTTCGGCGTTTGAATCAAATGACATCAACAAAATTAAATTCGAAGCGCACAGCCTTAAAGGTATAGCCTTGAATTTCAAAGCTGACAAATTCAACAGTCTCTGCATTGAGTTAGACAGATCGGTATTTTCGGGTGATATAAGTATTTCAAAAATAGTTTTTTCCGAGATTATTGATCAATCACAGAAATATATAACAGAGCTAAACCGATTTGCCGCATCGGAAGAACCGGATTCGGACAAGATTAAATCGTAAATATTGTCCTTGACTTCGATATAAAGGAATTATTAATTTTATGCGTTAAATTTAACTAAACTAAAGAGGTGAAAAAATGGGTATCAAAATTGCCATAAACGGGTTCGGCAGGATCGGAAGAGTGGTCTTCAGGATCATCCAGGAAAGAAAGGATATTGAAGTTGTAGGTATAAATGATCTTACCGATGCTAAAACTCTGGCACATCTTCTAAAATATGATTCCGTTCACGGAAAATTCAAGGGTGAAGTAAAAGCTGAAGGCGATATGCTTATCGTAAACGGTAAAGCGATAAAGATCCATGCCGAAAAAGACCCTGAAATGCTTCCGTGGGCTGCTCTCGGAGTAGATATAGTAGTCGAATCGACTGGAGTTTTCAGAAGCAGAGAAAAAATGGGTAAACATATTAAAGCCGGCGCTAAAAGAGTTATATTAACAGTTCCTGCCGACAAAGCTGAAGATGTTGATGCTACAGTGGTTCTCGGCGTCAACGAGCAGGCGATCACAAAAGATGTCAAATTCGTGTCAAACGCCTCATGCACGACGAACTGCCTGGCACCGGTAGCAAAAGTCCTGAATGATAGATTCGGCATAAAATGCGGACTTATGAACACTATACACTCTTACACAAATGACCAGATAATTCTGGATGCTCCGCATAAAGACTTAAGAAGAGCCCGCGCCGCAGCGGTCTCGATTATTCCGACAAGTACCGGAGCTGCAAAGGCCGTAGGTCTTGTTGTTCCTGAGCTTAAAGGAAAAATGGACGGCTTCGCTATGCGAGTTCCTACTCCTGACGGTTCGGTAGTTGATCTGACCTGCGAGCTTTTAAAACCCGCTACGGTCGAAGAAATAAACGCCGCTGTTAAAGAAGCCGCAGAAGGATCTATGAAAGGGATATTGGAATACTGCACAGACCCCATAGTAAGCGTTGATATCGTCGGAAATCCCCACTCCTCAATTTTTGACGCCGGACTTACAAAGGTTCTTGATGGTAATTTTATTAAAATAGTTTCATGGTATGATAACGAATTCGGTTATTCCAACAGAGTGGTTGACCTGATCGAAAAAATGGCGAAAGTTTAACCCTAATTATTTTCTTACAGGGCAGAATAAAAGTCTGCCCTTTTTTATTATTAAAAGAGTGTTCCTATGAAGAAATTCACGCTATATTCTTTCGCAATACTTCCGATGATATTCTGGGCATTAACTTTTATCTGGTATAAAATAATTCTCGATTATATCGGTCCCATCACAGTCATTTTTTTCCGTCTGGTGATCGCTTCGCTTATACTTATTTTTATTACAAAATATTTCTTTAAGACAAAGGAAAAACTTGCTTTGCAGGATTACAAGAACCTGCTGATGCTGGCTTTTTTTGAGCCTTTCATTTATTTTCTTGGAGAATCTTACGGAATGCTCTATGTATCATCAACTGTCGCTTCGGTAATTATTTCAATGATTCCTATGCTCACTCCTATTTTCGCTTTCAAGATACTGAATGAAAAGCTGAACATTTTCAACATTCTCGGGCTTCTTCTTTCATTCGCCGGAGTTATCATGATCCTTGTAAACCCCAGCGCAGCGGCTGATTTCACGATAAAAGGTGTGGTCCTGCTTTTCATAGCGGTACTCGGCGCGGTGAGCTATGGTATAATCGTAAAAAAACTATCAAAAGACTATTCATCTATGACCATAGCAAAATATCAGAGCATCTTCGGTGCTTTTCTATTCCTGCCTCTTTTTTTAGCGCTTGAGTATAACACTGTAGGTCAAAAAGTAAGTAAAACTATAGTTGACGGAACATTTTTCAATATGATCTCTACTCTTTTCTATATGTCTTTCTTTGCATCAGTACTTGCCTTCGTTCTGATCGTAAAACCTATAAAAGAACTCGGCATTTCGAAAACAAATGTTTTCACTAATCTGATACCGGTTTTTACAGCTGTGATCTCTTATTTTGCGTTAAATGAGCATTTCGATACAAAAAAGATACTTGGAATGTCTATAGTTCTTCTGGGTATAGTTCTTTCTCAACTGAAAGGACTGTTTAAAAAGAAAACCCTGCAGATAATGTGATCATGAAAATCCCCGTCAGAACTTATGTCGTTTCATCTGTGTTTTTATCTGTTTTATCGGAATTTGTTGATATTTATACTAAAAATTCATTATAATTCAATCAGATAAGATTAAAAAAACACAAAAAGCGGGAAATAAAATGCTGATCTTAAATGAAATAAACTCTGAAACGGAAGAACCGATGATACGCGGCTTTGAAGAGATCGTGTCGGATTCCGAACAGAAGATCGGTAAAAAAAATGCCGTATCAAAAGGAAGAAAGAACATGTACTTTAACAGGTGTCTTGACCCGGATAAGATCAGGTTCAACAACATTTTTGAAAGCCTTTTGTGTTTTGTCCTGCTCGTACTTATAACAGGCTGTGCACAAAAAACAGAACAGCCTGCTGGATACGACTCCGTGTTGAACAGTCAGTTCAAAGATCCTTCCGAATTATCAATTTCAAAGGCGTTCGCTCTGGACAGCACAGTTTTGAAAAATCCTGCTGATATCAAATTCGATTCAGACGGCGATATATATATAGTTGAATACAATTCTTCTTCCATTAAGATATTTGATAAATCAGGCAGTTTTAAAAATAAATTCATAACAGAACTGGACAGCTCCAGAATATCTTCTCTCAACATTGACAGGGACACTCTTTACATAGGTTACGCTAAAGAAAAACGACTGTTAAAATACACGAAAGACGGTAAAAAGACAGGCGATTTTTCTTTCGACAGCGAGATACCGAACGAACTTGAATTCTTATCCGAAGGCAATATGATAGGATCATTCCGTACAAATCTCGTTAAAAAAGAAGATCTGTACATAGGCATAGAACTGAAACTCGTTGACAAATATTTTAAACAGATCAGGCTCATCAGCAGTTTTTTCGGATCATATTACAGCGGCAACATTGATCCTGAGGTAAGAATTTTCCAATTCGCCGTTGACAGAGTCAATAAAAAAATATGCATCGGGATAGATTCAGATAAAGTATATAAAATACATTGCTATGACTATGAAATGAATTTAAGATCAGTTATAACAAATCCTCTGCCTGTTGTAAAGTTTTCTAAGGAAGAGATAGAAACAAGAAAGATCACGGCGAAAAAATTTAAAATGCCGCCCCTTAAACAAGAATACAAGCCTTTCATAGAATCCATGACATTCGATGCGAAAGGCAATCTCTGGGTAAGAAGAGCTTCTAACGCGCTGATCTACGGAACAGGCAGCGCTATATTTGATATTTTCAACGGCTCCGGCAGGTATAAGACATCTGTTCTTTTAAAAAATGCCGTAAGGTTTAATCATGTTGAAATTACAGATAAAATGATCTATATCCTTGACCCCGTCGGATCCGTTTTATCTGTCTTCAGCTATGATCTGCCTTCAGGAGGCGTAAAATGAAAACAAAACTTTTAATGATGTGTTTTCTGATGATATATCTGCCTTCGTTCGGCGAGAGCAGCTTCAGATTTTCATACAAGATCAATTGCATAGACGACATTCTGAAAACTTCCGCTAATGAAGAAAAAGTTGACGCTCTAATGCAGATGGCCGCTTTTTATATGACAGAATCCGGAGATACTCAAAAAGGGATCGCTTATCTGCTCGAGGCCAGAGACCTTGCCGCCGAGATTAATTACACCGACGGGTTGTTGAAATCATACGAATCGCTCGGAGACATATATCTGATCTCGGAAAATTACAGCACGGCATTGGATTATTTTAACCGGAAAGCCGATGTTCTAAAAATCACCGACAGAAAGAAAGAATATGCAGAAACTTTGATCAAGATGACGGATCTTTCTTTGAATTCCAAGAATTTTGACCAGGCCGTTTCGCTTGCGGACAAAGCTGTTGAACTTACTAAGGAAACAGGGTCTGATGATCTTCTTACGAGAGCGTATTATTTTCTATCCCTTGCTTACAGGGGAAAATTTGAATATCAGAAAGCTCTTGAATACAATCAGAAATCTCTTGATCTGGCTCTGGAAAGAGAAGACAACTGGTTTGTCGGCAACTGCTTTAACGCTATAGGCGATCTTAATGAAATGATGGGTAATTACGATATCGCATTTGAAAATTATAAAAAGGCCGCTGTCGTTTATGAGGAATATAATGTGATCGCAGGCTTATCGGTAGTTTATTTTAATCTTGCATCAATGTATAAGGTGAACGGCGATTATAAAAAAGCCCTTGAGTATATGAACAGAAGTCTTAAAATTTCAATTGATTATAAAAATGACTGGATGATCAAGGAAAATTATATGGGGCTTTACGGCTTGTATAACCTGCTTAAAGATTTTAAAAACGCCAACAAATATTACATGCTGTACAATTCTTTTTCATCAGACAAAGATTCCGTTCATATTCCGCTTTCGAAGATAGAAATAGATTATGAAATTCAGAAAAAGGATATTGAAAAAGAACTGCTTTATCTGAAACTTAAACAGGAAAAGAACATCAGGTATATTTACGCCGGTATCTTTGCTTTCATTCTTGCGGCAACATATTTCATGTTCTACCGAAAGCTGAAACAGAAAAAAATAAACGAACTTAAACTCGACGAGAAAAGAGTCAGAGCTGAACTTTCTTCGCTGGAATCAAAGATCAATCCGCATTTCCTCTTCAATGCCATAAGTTCCATAACCGAACTGATAAATTTCGATCCGGATTCCGCAAAAAAAATGCTTCAGAATATATCTGGACTCTTGAGATATACCCTGAGAACATCAAAAAATGAATTCGTTCAGCTTGAAGAAGAGATCCTGATGATCAGAAAATACCTCGAAATAGAAAAAATAAGATTCGGCAAAAGGCTCGAATATGTTATAGATATCCCCGACACTCTTTCCAACATGCTTATACCTCCGCTACTGATACAGCCTCTCGCAGAGAACAGCATTAAGCACGGCTTATCGAACAGGCTCGAAGGAGGCATTGTTAAAATATCCGCTTATGAGAAAATACCGGGAAAAGTGACTATTATAGTTGAAGATAACGGCGTTTCTAAAGAAGGCGACAGCAAGCCGGAAGGGAACGGAATAGGACTTTCAAGCGTTAAAGAAAGACTTCATCTGGTTTATAACGGCGATCACAGCTTCAAAATCGAAAAAGAGAACGGATTTAAAGTAATAATTTCAATCCCTAAAAAAATATAGGTGACAAAATGTTTTACAAAACGATTTTAGTTGAAGACGAAGAACTGTCAAGGCTCGGTCTAAAGAAAAAACTCGAGCAGTTCGATGAAATTGATATCATAGATATGGCCGAGAACGGTATAGAAGCTGTCGAAAAAATAAATAAACTTAAGCCTGACCTTATTTTCCTGGATATTCAGATGCCGGGCATGAACGGCTTTGAAGTTCTTCAGAATCTGACATATATGCCTGTTGTAATTTTTACTACGGCTTTCGACGAATATGCGCTTAAGGCTTTTGAAACAAACTCAATAGATTATCTTCTTAAGCCGATAGAGGAAGACAGACTTCAGAAAGCAATGGAGAAGCTCAAAAAGTTCACAGAAAAAGAAAAATGCGATTACGACAGTAAGATCACTTCGCTTTTAAGCGAGCTTACGAACAAGCAGGATAAACTTTCAAGGATCCATATTAAGATCGGCGACGAAGTTCTGTTCGTAAATACGAACGATATTTTCTTTTTCAAAGCTGACAACAAATATACTTCGATCTGCACTTTCGATGATGAATATATCATTAATGATACGCTTGCTTCTCTTGAAGAAAAGCTTCCTGAGAATTTCATACGGATACACAGGGGATTTATAATCAACATGAACCATTTAAATAAGCTCAAAAAATGGTTCGGCGGAAAATATCTTGCCGTAATGAAAGATAAAAAGAAAACCGAAATACCTGTAAGCAGAAATTCAAAAGACAAATTATTTCCGGAATAAAAACAAGAATCAGCTTTTTTTCATGCTGAGTCCGACACGCCCTTTATCTTTATCAATTGATACAACGGTCACATCTACGATATCGCCTACTTTGACGATATCAAGAGGATTTTTTACAAATCTGTCCGCAAGCTGTGAAACATGAACCAGCGCATCCTGTTTGATGCCTATATCAACGAATGCGCCGAAATCCACGATATTCCTGACCGTTCCTTTCAGCTTCATGCCTATACTTAGATCTTCTGTCTTGAGAACATCGCTGCGCAGGATCGGCTTTGACATATCTTCCCTCGGATCGCGCCCGGGTTTTTGAAGGTTCTCCAGAATATCGGTTAGTGTCGGAAGTCCTACGCCTATTTTATCCGCAAGTTCTTTATCAGGCTTAATATTCCGGAATATTTCTCTTGTCTCAGGCTTATTTATGTCTGCAGCCTGAAGTTTGCATTCTGCAAGCAGTTTATCCACAGCGGAATAGCTCTCAGGATGGATAGCCGTATTATCAAGAGGATTCGTTCCGTTGTTTATCTTCAAAAATCCCGCGCTCTGTTCAAAAGCTTTCGCGGACATGCCTGTGATCTTCTTCAGTTCAGCTCTGCTTTTGAAACTTCCGTGACTGTTTCTAAGGCCGATAACTTTATCGGCTGATCTTTTGTTCAGTCCAGACACGCGGCACAATAAGAACGATGAAGCGGTATTGATGTCAACTCCGACATGATTGACCACCGATTCGACAACGGTTTCGAGTTTTGAAGCCAGCACTTTCTGATTGACATCGTGCTGATACAATCCGACGCCGATAGCCTTGGGATCTATCTTGACAAGCTCAGCAAGCGGGTCAAGCACTCTACGGGCAATTGAAATATTTCCTCTCTGCGCAGCTTCAAGATCCGGAAATTCTTCCTGAGCGATCGCTGAAGCTGAATAAACGGATGCGCCTGCTTCGCTTACCAGCAGATATCTGCATTCAAGCTGATCCGCTTTGATCATATCCGCGACAATAGCCTCGGTCTCCCTTCCCGCGGTGCCGTTGCCTATTGCGATTATCTTTACGTTATATTCTCTGATCGTTCTAAGCATCGTTTCAACAGCCTCGGCGACTCTGTTTTTGGGCGGATGCGGATATATCGTATTGCCGTAAAGATATTGACCTGTAGTATCAATTACAGCGATCTTGCATCCGGATACGAAGCCGGGATCAATGCCCATAATTACATTATTTTGTAATGGCGGCTGAAGCAGCAGCTGACGCAGGTTGGCCGCGAACACTTCGACCGCATGTAGTTCAGCTTTTTCTGTCAGCCCGTTCCGCACTTCTCTTTCAAGCGATGGGAACAGAAGCCTTTTCCAGCTGTCCTTTATAATATTTTCAATTATCTCGTTAAAGTAAGACCGGTCTGTCTTAAAAAATATCCTTCTGACCGCATTATTTATAAATTCCTGATCGTAATCGAGGAGGACTTTTAAAATACCCTCGTCCTCTCCCCTGTTAACGGCGAGTACCTGATGTGGTTTAATGCTTCTGACGGATATTTTAAAATCGTGATAGATCTGATAAACATCCTTAGCGGTTTTATCTGACTGCTGAGAGTAGCTTGAGCTTTTTTGAGGCTCATCATCCTCTGCCGGAATTTTCTTTACTTTCTCTTTAACTTTGGCAGAAACAATCGTACTCGTATTCTGCAGGTATTCACGGCAGTATTTACGGACAGAAGCATCCTCAGAGATCATTTCAGCCAGAATATCCGTAGCACCGTTCAAGGCTGATTCAATATCATTCACTCCCTTTTCGGCATTGATGTAGGAGCTGCACACTGAATTGAAATCGCCTGCAAATCTTGGATTATTCAAAATGAACAGAGCCAAAGGCTCAAGCCCTTTTTCTTTAGCTGCTGAAGCACGGGTCTTCTTTTTAGGCTTGTACGGCAGATAAATATCTTCAAGTTCAGTAAGCGAGAGACACTCTTCGATCTTTTTAGAAAGTTCGGGAGTCATTTTACCCAGTTCGGTAATGGTATTAATAACAGTCACTTTGCGCTCGTTCAGCGATTTTAAATATCCCGCCCTTTCGTCAATGAGCCTGAGCTGATTTTCATCAAGCCCGCCTGTCATTTCCTTCCTGTATCGCGCGATGAACGGAATCGTTGCACCCTCCGAGAGCAGATTCAGCACAAATGAAACAGAATTCTCCGGCCAGTTATTTTCTCTTGCGATGAGTTTGATGATATCGTTCATTTAAACTCTCTGTTTTCAGGTACTTTTTCTCTTTTGCCTTTATCGAAACTTATTGAATTCGTCGGGCATACATTTACGCAGGTAGAACATGAAAAGCAATCCGGAATAACTTTGTCCTGCTTCAGGATCGCATCCATTACATTCGACGGACATGCTTTTGAACATTTTCCGCACGAAATGCAAGTGCTGTAATTGACTTTTATTTTATAAACGCTCAACTTCTCAAACATCCATCCTACAAGTCCGAACGGGCAGAATAAATGGCACCACGGCCTGTATATGAAAAAGCTCAGTATCAGTATTGAAGATATAAATATCCAGCCTGCCAGAATAACTGCATCAGGCTTATAAATTTTAAAAGGATCTATCGGTTCGACTATATCATACGACCATGCTACCGCGAATACCGTAAGAGAGATCAAAAAGATTATTCTGACCGTATTTGTCAGGGCGAATGAAGGTTTATACTGCTTAATGATTCCCTTAGAGTCATCCTCCGTTCTATTGAACCTGAATATCAGGTCCTGAAGTGTCCCGATCTGGCACCCCCATGAACAGATGAATTTATTAGCTATGATCACAAGCAGAATAAATACTGTGAAAGCTATCATTCTCGGTGGGAATATTACACCTTTTGAGCTGAATAAT
>Ga0209467_1001623_pt1 | contig 18743 bp, 16 predicted proteins | sample Higcelwee11metaG_FD_187175 | JGI IMG/M metagenome (GOLD analysis project Ga0209467, IMG submission 187175) | Freshwater pond sediment microbial communities from the University of Edinburgh, under environmental carbon perturbations - High... | ecosystem: Environmental > Aquatic > Freshwater >...
GGAGTTGAGCCAGGCGATGAGCCTCGGCCCCACCAGGATGGAGATCACCAGCGCGGTCAACAGCGCGTAGACGCTGCGGAAGGTGATGTAGCGGAAGACGTTGAACAGCGTGAACTTGGCCGCCAGGGGGACGAGGAGATGGTAGATCATGCGCGTCCCCCTTCGGTTTCGTCAGCAGCGCACAGCCCGGCCAGCAGCACCTTGGCGTAGCGCTCCATGCGGCAGGAGCGCGAGCCCTTGACGAGCACCGTGGCCGGTTGGCCGTTTTTCGGCAGCGCGGCAAGGGCGGCCAGCACCTCGGCCGGGTCCGAGACCTCGGCCACGGCCACCGCCGCGCCCGCGCCCTTGGCCACGGCCCCGGCGTGCTCGCCGGCGAAGAACACCGCCGCGGGCTTGAGGCCCGGCAAGAGCGCGCCGAGTTCCTCGTGGGCGCCCGCCGCGCCCGGGCCGAGCTCCTTCATGTCGCCCAGCACCAGCACCAGCCGGCCTTCGCCGGCCATGAGCTTTGCCGCCTCCATGCTGCGGCGCATGGACAGCGGGTTGGCGTTGTAGGTGTCGTCCACCACGCGCCAGTCGCCGGCGTCAACGCAGCGGAAGCGCTGGTCCGGCAGCACGGCGTGCTTCAGCCCGCCGGCGATCTGCGCCGGGGTCAGGCCCAGCTCGGCGCAGGCGGCGGCCACGGCCGCCGCGTTCTCCGCGAAGTGCGCGCCGCAGGCCGGCAGCTCGGCGGTGAAGGTCTCGCCGCGCGCGCAGATCTCGTACAGGCCGCGCCCGCCGGGCAGGGCCTCCACGAAGCGCGCGAAATATTTGGCCGTGGCGTCCATGGCCGAGAAGCCGATGACGCCGGGGCGCACGGCCTTGGCCGCGGCCCAGAGCTCGGGATAGTCCAGGCTGCACAGGCCCACGCCGCCGGGCCGCAGGTGGGTGAGCAGCGCGGCCTTGGCTTTGGCCACGCCCGAAAGATCGCCCAGGCCCTCCAGGTGCGCGGGGCCGATGTTCAGCACCACGGCCAGGTCCGGGGCCACGATGACGCCGAGTTCGGCCATGTCGTGCGGCCGGCTGATGCCGACCTCCATGACCCAGGCGCGCTCGGCGCCCTCCGTCGCCAGCATGGACAGGGGCAGGCCCACCTGGTTGTTGAAGTTCTTGTGGTTTTTGGCCACGCTCCAGCCGCCGCCGGCCGGATGCGCCAGGGTCTGGGCGAGGAGCTCCTTCACGGTGGTCTTGCCGGCGGTGCCGGTGACGGCCGCCACCTGCGCGCGGGTCTGGTCGCGCCAGAAGCGGGCGAGCCGGCCCAGGGCGGCCAGGGTGTCATCCACCAGGATGACCGGGCAGGAGACGCCGGGCAGCGCGCGCTCGGCGACTATCGCCGCAGCTCCGGCCTCGCTGACCTGGACGGCGAAGCCGTGGGCGTCGAAGCGCTCGCCCTTGAGGCAGAAGAACAGGTCGCCGGGCTTGACCTCGCGGCTGTCCGTGCGCACGGCGGCGATGCTCCGGTCCCCGAGGGGGCCGGGCAGGTCCGCGCCGGTGAGGCACAGGTTTGCGTCGCGCAGGAGCAGGTTCATCCCAACACCTCTTTGACGGCGCGGCCCACGGCCTCGACATCGGAGAAGGGGTGCTTCACGTCGCCGACCTGCTGGTAGGCCTCGTGCCCCTTGCCCGCAACGAGCAGGGCGTCGCCGGGCCCAAGCAGGCCCACGGCCAGGCACAGCGCCTTGTAGCGGTCCGGCTCCTCGGCGATGCGGGCGGCGCCGGTGGCCTTTTCCAGGCCGGGCCGCACGTCGGCCATGATGGCCAGCGGGTCTTCATGGCGCGGGTTGTCGCTGGTGAGCACGGCCACGTCGGAGTGCTCGGCCACGGCGCGGCCCATGAGCGGGCGCTTGGTCCGGTCGCGGTTTCCGCCGCAGCCGAACACCGTGACCAGCCGCCTGAAGCCCGCGTCGCGCAGGGCGCGCTGCACGTTGACCAGCGCGTCGGGCGTGTGGGCGTAGTCCACGAAGATGTCCAGGCCGCGGTCGTTGGCCACGCGCTCCAGGCGGCCGGGCACCCCGGTGAAGGGGGCCAGCGCCTGCATGTCCGCGGGCCCGAGGCCCAGGCCCAGGCCAATGGCCTGCGCGGCCAGCAGGTTGGAGGCGTTGTGCGCGCCCACCAGCCCGGACTCCATGGTCCAGCAGCGGCCCTCGAAGGTCATGCGCAGGGTCAGGCCCCGGCTGGTTTTGGCCGTCAGCTCGCCCCCAAGCATGCGGTTGCCCGGCCCCTTCTCGCCCGTGAGGCTGAAGCCCACGGCCTCGGGGATCTCGCGCAAGAGGCGCAGGCCGTACGGATCGTCGGCATTGGCGGCGCGGAACTTGTCCGGCCGGGGACAGCTGGAGAAAAGCAGCTTCTTGGCCTGGTAGTAGGACTCGAAGTCGCCGTGGTAGTCCAGGTGGTCCTGGGTCAGGTTGGTCAAGACCGCGGCGTCGAACTCCAGGCCGGCCACGCGCTCCTGGTGCAGGGCGTGGGAGCTGGCCTCCATGACCACGGTGTCCACGCCGGATTCGGACATGCGGGCGAAGAGCTCGTGCAGCCGCCAGCAGCCCGGGGTGGTCAGCGGGGCGTCGATGCTCGCGCCGGGCCAGCGGTAGGCCACGGTGCCGAGCACGCCCACGGTGCGGCCGCAGGCCCGGAGCAGGCCCTCCAGCAGATAGGCCACGGTGGTCTTGCCGTTGGTGCCGGTGACGGCCACCACCTGCATGGCCTGCTCGCGCGTGCGGAAGCGGGTCTGGGCCAGCTGGCCCAGGGCGTCCTGCGGGTCGTCCACGCGCACAAGATGCGCGGTCATGTCGCCGGGCATGGCCTCGCCGTGGCCGGCCACGACCCAGCCCGCCCCGCGGGAGAGCGCGTCGGCGAGGAAGGCCGCGGACTTGTCGCCGGCGGCGGGCATGAGCGCGAAGACCTCGCCGGGCTTCACCGCGCGCGAGTCGGTCTGGACCATCAGGCCCCGGCCCACCAGGGTGAGCAGCTCGCTCCAGCGGGGACCGTTCACTGTTTGTGCTCCTTGTCGCCGTGGCCGAGCCAGAGGGTGAAGCCCTCGTCCCTGCTCTGGCCCTCGGGCCAGGGCTCGCCGTGGGCGGGCTTCTGGCCGGTGATGATCATGCCGCCGCCCTTGAGCGCGGGCACGACGCCGCGCCTGCCCAGAACCTCCAGGGCGCGGCGCACGGGCAGGCCCACGAGGTTGGGCACGCCGGCCCCGCCGGACTCGGCCTGGGGCGGGTGCGTGGCCTTGGCCTGCATGGAATACTCCGGGGCGTCGGCCTTGGGTCCGGCCTTGCCCTCGGGCAGCCGGCCGAAATAGGACAGGGTCTTGATGGCGATGTCGCGCACGGCGGGCGCGCAGACCACGCCGCCCAGCGTCACGGGCGTGGGCTCGTCCACCGTGACCATGAGCAGGAACTCGGGCTTGTCGGCGGGCACCAGGCCCACGAAGGAGGCCACGATGCCGTCGCCGTAGCCCTTGCCGCTGGCCTTCTGGGCGGTGCCGGTCTTGCCGGCCATGGGCACGCCCGGGATGCGCGCCATCTTGCCCGTGCCGTCCTCCTCCACCACCTCGCGCATCATGGAGAGCACGGTGTCGGCGGTCTGCTGGCTGAACACGCGCTCGGGCTCGGGCGGCGGCGCGGCCAGGGGCGGGTCGGCCACGAGCCTCAGCGGCTTCTTCAGGCCGTGGTTGGCCAGGGTCAGGTAGGCCTTGGCCATCTGCAGGCCGGTGACGCCGATGCCCTGGCCGAAGGAGATGTTGGCCAGGTCCACCTCGGTCCATTCCTTGGGCTGGCGCAGCATGCCGGGCGACTCGCTGGGCAGCTCCAGCCCGGGGCGCTCGCCGAAGCCCAGCTTGCGCAGGGAGGCGTAGTAGGGCTGCGCGCCCAGCGAAAGGCCGATCTTGGCCGTGCCGATGTTGCTCGAGTAGCGCAGCACGCGGTTGGCCGAGAGCCAGCGGTAGGGGTGGGTGTCGCGGATGGGCTTGCCGCGCAGGATCCACTTGCCGCCCTCGCAGTCGATGACCTTGTTCGGGTCGATGACCTTCTGCTCCAGGGCGCTGGCGAAGACGAAGGGCTTCATCACCGAGCCGGGCTCGTAGATGTCCACAGCGGCGCGGTTGCGGCGCGCGGCCGCCTTGGATTCGGCCGGGTTGTTGGAGTTGAAGTAGGGGAAGTGGGCCAGGGCCAGGATGTCGCCGGTCTGGACGCGGACCACGATGGCCATGCCGGAGCGGCCGTTGTACTTGGTCACGGCCTCGGCCAGCGCCTGCTCGGCGGCGTCCTGGACCACGGTGTCGATGGTCAGGCGCACGTCCTGGCCGCGGATGTTCATCTCGCGGCCCTGGGCGTCGAGGTACAGCCTGCGGCCCGAGGCGTCGCGCTGGACCACGAACTTGGCCTTGCCGCCGGCCATGCGCTCGTCGAACAGGCTCTCCACGCCCTCCAGGCCCTTGCCGTCCACGTCCACGAAGCCGAGGATCTGGCCGGCGAGGTGGCGGTTGGGGTACATGCGGCGGAACTCGCTGGTCAGGTGGATGCCCGGCAGGCCGGCCTTGAGGATGGCCTGGGCCTCGGTGTCGTCGATCTGGCGCTTGACCCAGACGAAGCCCTTCTTGGAGGAGAGTTCCCGCTCCAGGTTCTTCTTCTGCCCCCCCAGGATCTGCGCCAGGCTCTGCGCGGTCTGGGCGGCGTTGCCGACCTCAATGGGCGTGGCGTACACGCTCTTGCTCTCCACGCTGGTGGCCAACAGGGCGTTGTTGCTGGCGTAGATGCGCCCGCGCTCGCCCAGTTCGAACTCCGTGGCCAGGTTCTGCTTGCCCGCGAGATCCGAGAGCTTCGGCCCCAGGAAGACCTGCACGTAGGCCGCGCGGCCCCAGAGCAGCACCCAGAGCACGGCGAAGAGCGCCGCGACCCCGGCCAGCTTGAGCCTGGCGGTGTCGGTCCTGCTTCGGGCGGCCTCTTTGGGCCGCTTGCGCTCGATGCGACTCCTGGTGGTGGCCATCGTCCATGTCCCCTGCCGCTATTTCCCCTGGGTTTCGGCCTGCCCGCCAAGCGCGGGGGCCTGCTGCCCGGTCATGAGACGCATCTGCCCCGGCCCCACGGGCCCCAGCCCGTACAGCGAGGCCAGCCTTTTGAGCCGGTAGGGCGAAATGAGATTGTTGCGCTCCAGCTCCAGCTTGGCGCTCAACGCCGTGCGGCTGGCCAGCTCCTTCTCCAGCTTGTTCAGGTCGTAGGCCAGGTCCATGCGCTCGATGTTCAGCCAGACGCTGGACAGGCCGAGCACCAGCGCCCCCACGATGGCGCTGAAGAACGCCAGCACCCAGCCGTGCATGCGGCTCACGGCCGGCCCCCTTCGGCCGGGGTCGGGGCCAGCCTCTCGGCCACGCGGAGCTTGGCGCTGCGGCTGCGCGGGTTGCGCGCGACCTCGGCCTCCGAGGGCGGCAGCGGCTTCTTGGTCAGCACGCGGTAGAGCGGCGTGCGGTCGCAGGTGCAGATCTGCTGCGTCATGGGGCAGCGGCAGCCCCGCGCGAAATGCTTGAAGCTCTCCTTGACCTCGCGGTCCTCCGCGGAGTGGAAGGAGATGACGGCCAGGCGCGCGCCGGGCTTGAGATGCTGGACGATGCGGGAGAGAAACATTTGCAACTCTTCGATTTCCTGGTTCACGGCCATGCGCAGGCCCATGAAAGTCCTGGTGGCCGGGTGATTGCGCGCCTCGCGGCGGCGGTCGGGGGGGTACGCCCTGGCCACGATTTCCGCAAGTCTTGACGTGGTGGCGATCTCCTCCTGCTCGCGCGCACGCACGATGGCCCGCGCGATCTTTCCGCCCAGGGGCTCGCCGCCCAGGTCGCGGATGATTCGTTTCAGCTCCTCGAAATGTTCCCTGTTCACCAGCACGCGCGCCGGGGGCAGCCCGCCGGAGGGGTCCATGCGCATGTCCAGCGGGCCGTCGGCCATGAAGCTGAAGCCGCGCCGGGCCTCGTCCAACTGCAGGGACGAGACGCCAAGGTCGAGCACCGCCCCGTCCAGTCCGCCCGGGCCGTCCCAGCCGAGCTCCTCCAGCGCCGCCTCGAACGCGCTGAAGGCCAGGTGGAACGTGTGCGCCCGGCCGGGAAACTCCTGCAAGCGCTGGCGCGCCAGGGAGAGCGCCTCCGCGTCGCGGTCCAGGCAGACCAGCTCGGCCCCGCCGCCGGAGGCCCGCAGCAGCCCCAGACTGTGCCCGGCCAGGCCCAGGGTGCCGTCGAGATAGCGGCCCCCGGCCTTGGGCCGGAGAAAGTCCACGACCTCCTCCAGCATCACCGGGACGTGGGGGGCATTCTCCGCTGCGCTCATGGCCGGCATTTCCCGCTAGAACGGCAGCTTGACGCCGGCCCGCGCCAGCTCGGCGGACACGTCCTCCTGGCTCTGCTCCAGCAGGGCCTCGAAGCGGTCCTTGTCCCAGATCTCAAAAGAGCGGCCCACGCCCACGAGGACCACGTCCGCGCCCAGCCGGCCGCTTTTGCGCAGGTGGGCGGGCAGCTGGATGCGGCCCTGCCGGTCCAGCACGACCTCCGAGTACCCGGCGAGAAACACGCGGCGCATGGTCTGCATGGCCGCCGAGGGTGCGGCGAGCTTCTCCTCCATGTCGGCCACGAAGCTTTCCCACTGCCCGGGGGTGATGCCGATGACCTGCCCCTGGTAGATGGTCAGCACGACGCGCCCGTCCGCGGATTCGGCCAGGAGCTGGTCGCGGAACTCCGGGGTCAGCATGAGCCGTCCCTTGGAGTCCAGGCTGCGGTGGGCATGGCCGAGAAGTCGCACGAGTTTCCCCTAGTTCAACCACAATTTTCCACGAATTACCACTTCGCCCCACCTTTTTATGAAATCCGAAGGAAAGTCAACACAAAAAACATTTGCTTCCAACAGAAATGCGGTTAGTAATCGAACCAAGGGTTCTGAAGGAAAAAAACCGCTGCAAAGCGTGAGGGATGCCGGCGACGTGGAAGGCCCGGTCCGGGGCCCGCCGGATTTGTGACAGACGATAATTCAAGGCAAGGAGCAGGACGCATGCATACCAAGATCATCGCCACCCTGGGGCCGGCAACGCAGACCGAGGAGGCCATCGCGGCCCTGGTTCAGGCCGGCGCGAGCATCTTCCGGCTCAATTTCTCCCACGGCGGCAAGGAGGGCTTCATCAAGCTCGTGGAGATCATCCGCGGCCTGGAGCAGAAGACCGGACTCACGCTGACCATCCTGCAGGATCTCTCCGGGCCGAAGATCCGCACCTGCGACATCGGCCGCGGCACCCTTGAGATAGCCAAGGGCGCGGAGGTGCTGCTGGGCACCCCCGGCCAGGAGGAGGGCCGCGACGAGCCCTTCATCTGCCTGGACCAGCCCGCGCTCATCCGCAGCATCAACGTGGGCGAGGTGGTGGCTTTGTCCGACGGCATGCTCCAGTTCAACGTCGTCGCCCGCGAGGGCGACCTCTTGGTGCGCCTGCGCGCGGAGAACGCCGGCATCGCCCCGGCCAGAAAGGGCATCGCGTTTCCGGGCAAGACCACCCCGCTGGCCGCCTTCACGGCCAAGGACAAGGAAGACCTGGCCATCGGGCTGGAGCTCGGCGTCGACGTGGTGGCGCTCAGCTACGTGCAGAAGGCCGACGACATCTGCCAGCTCAAGGCCGAGATGAAGAACATGGGCCGCGTGCTGCCCATCATCGCCAAGCTGGAGCGCCAGAGCGCCATCATCGGCCTGGACCGGATCATCGAGGAGAGCGACGGCGTCATGGTGGCCCGGGGCGACCTCGGCCTGGAGTGCGAGCTGGCCCAGCTTCCGGCCCTGCAGAAGCGCATCATCAACGCCGCCAACGCCGCGGGCAAGCCGGTCATCGTGGCCACGCAGATGCTGCTGTCCATGGTGTCGAGCCCCATGCCCACCCGCGCGGAGACCACCGACGTGGCCAACGCCATCCTGGACGGGGCCGACTGCATCATGCTCTCCGAGGAGACGGCCATCGGCAAGTACCCGGACAAGGCCGTGGGCTTCATGCGCCGCATCGCCACCCTGGCCGAGGAGTACTACTTCGAGAACGAGGGCGCGGACCCCAAGCCGCCCAGCGACCAGGAGCACCCGGCCAAGTTCCTGGCCTACGCAGCCTGCCTGCTGGCCCAGAAGACACGCTCCAAGGCGCTGGTGACGCACTCCACCAGCGGCGCCACGGGCCGCATCCTGGCCGCCTGCCGGCCGAAGCAGCCCATCTACGCCATGAGCCCGGACGCCCGCGTGCGCCACTTCAGCAACCTTTCCTGGGGGGTCACGCCTGTTGCGCCCATCGCCGAGGACGACAACCACCAGGAGCGGGCCGAGCGCTTCGTGCGCGAGTCGCCGCTGTTCGTCTCGGGCGACGTGGTGGTGGTCACGGCCGGCCAGCCCAAGCGCGGCCAGCTGCAGACCCAGACCAACGTGGTCAAGGTCTACGAGAAGTAGCCCGTGGCGGACAAGCGGGCAGACATTCCGGACGCGCTGAACGAGGAATACTACCAGATCAACCTGGACATCCTCGAAAGCTTCAGCAAGTACCGCCCCCCCCTGAGCCTGTTCCGGTTCAAGGAGGACGTGGCCCGCGTCATGTCCTACTGCCAGGCCGGGGAACGCCTGTCCAACGAGAAGGTGGAGGAGCTGGCCGCCCTCGTGGAAGAGGGGCTGGTCTTCGTCTCCCGCGACGACCACCCGGTGTACGTCAAGCACATCAGCTACCAGCTCGATCTCGTGCTGGTGGACAAGAACCTGCGCGAGAGCGAGATCGCGGACATCTTCGCCCAGGCGCTGACCCGGCGGCTGGCCGAGTTCTTCGATCAGCCCGTGGCCCTGGTGTTCGCCAAGCTCTGGGCCGACATCATGGTCCTCACCGAGTACCTCTTCCGCGACGCGCACCGCGTGCGCGCGTTGACCAAGCGGCTGCACGCGGAGCACAGCCTGGAGAACCACTCCTTCAACTGCGGGGTCATGGGCCTGGCGGTGTACGCCAAGGCCAAGGCCGCCCAGTTCGAGGCCGGGGACATCAAGCGCAAGGGCTTCGACCACCTGGCCGTGGGGCTCTTCGCGCATGACCTGGGCATGAGCAAGGTTCCGGCCTTCATCCGCGAGAAGGACAAGCCGCTGACCCCGGACGAGCGCGCCAAGGTGCAGCGCCACACCCAGACCGGGTACGAGATGCTGACCAAGCTCGACCTGCGCTTCCCGGAGATCGAGGAGTGCGTGAGCGAGCACCACGAGCGGCTCAACGGCTCGGGCTACCCGCAGAAGAAGACCGGCGCGCTCTCCGAGGCCGGCCGGCTGTGCGCCCTGGCCGACTCCTACTGCGCCATGACCACGAAGAGGATCTACGCCCCGGCCCTGGAGCCCATGAAGGCGGCCGCGGCCCTGGCCCAGGATCCGGGCTACGATTCGGAGTTCGCGCGCAGCCTGCAGGCCCTGCTTCTGGCCACGGGCAAGCTCAAGTAGGCGCGCGGCCGTTTTTCCCCCCACCCCCCCCGCCGCGGACGCGTTCCGCGGCCGTTGTGTGCGCAGCTGTTGCGGTGCTGCATGGTGTTGTCGTCCACACTGGAGCAAACAGCGCGGGGGTTCCCGGCGCCTGGAGGCATGTCATGGTCGCTGTGGACGGGGTGCGGGTGGTCATGGTTCTTTCGCCGCGGCCGGACGATGTCGGGCCGGCCGTGGTTGCGCCGGGACTGGAGACCGTGCATGCGCCGGGCGTGGACGAACTCCTGGCGGCCCTGCCGGGCCGGCTGGTGAGCGGTTTCGCGCTGGACGTGGACATGGTGCTGCGCGCGCCGGCCGCGCAACGCGAGCTGCTCTACCACCTGGCCCTGGCCTTTCCGCTTCTGCGCCTGCGCCGCAAGGGGCGGTCCGTGGCCTTCCTGGACGACCCGGCGGGCTTTTGCGCCGCGGCGCTGGGCTTCGCGCCGCGCGCGGCCCGTCGCCAGCCCCGCGCGGCCGTGTTCCTGCACGGCCTGCTGGCGGCCCCCCACGGCGTGAATGGCGGCGATGGCGGGCAGGGCGGCGAGGCGGCCCCGCTGCCGGCGGACATCCTGGACGTGTCCTGCCGGGGCGGACTCCTCAGCGCGTTCCGGCCGCTGGAGGGCGACCTCTCCCTGCGCATCCTCGACCTCTCGGACCAGCGGCCGCTGACGGCGCGGGTGTGCTGGCGCCGGCCGCCGGGACGCGGCCCGCGCCACGGGGCCGGGGTGCGCTTCGTGGACATCCGCCCAGGCCAGGCCGAAGAGCTGGCCGAGCGCTTCCTGGTCCGCGGCGGGGGCAAGGACGAGTAGCCGGCGGCTTCAGGCGGCCCCGCTCCAGCAGGCTTGCGCGCCGGTCCCCGTGCGTGCCGTGGCATATTTTTATCCAAGCAATAAGCCTTGTTGCAGGACAAGTCTGGGCCGCTGCCCAGGCTCGCGCTTGAATTCGGGGAAAACATCGGGGTAGCATGCGCGCACACCATCCGGAGGAGCACATGCAGGAGAAGAAGGAGACGGGCCGGCCCGCGCGGCGGTTCAAGTGGCTGATCCTGGCCCTGGTCGTGGCCCTGGCGGCCTGGCAGGGCGCGCCGCTGGTGCAGCGCCACCTGGCCGAACGCAAGGCGGCCACGCCGCGCACCGTGACCCCGCGCGGCGATCTGGCCGCCGACGAGAAGAGCACCATCGAGCTCTTCGAGCGCAGCCGCGACTCGGTGGTGTTCATCACCACCACCCAGCGGGTCATGGACTTCTGGAGCCGCGACATCTTCACCATCCCGCGCGGCACGGGCTCGGGCTTCGTCTGGGACGAGTCCGGGCACGTCATCACCAACTACCACGTGGTGGCCGGCGCGGCCGAGGCGCGGGTGCGCTTCTCCGACGGCCAGGAGTTCACGGCGGCGCTGGTGGGCGCGAGCCCCATGCACGACCTGGCCGTGCTGAGGATCAGCTCCGGGGTCAAGCGCGCGCCCCTGCCGCTGGGCGCCTCCGCCGACCTCAAGGTGGGCCAGAAGGTCTTCGCCATCGGCAACCCCTTCGGCCTGGACTGGACGCTGACCACGGGCATCGTCTCCGCGCTGGACCGCGCGCTCAAGGGCGAGGACGGCGAGGTCATCGAGCACCTCATCCAGACCGACGCGGCCATCAACCCCGGCAATTCCGGCGGGCCGCTGCTGGACTCCGCCGGCCGGCTCATCGGCATCACCACGGCCATCTACAGCCCCTCCGGGGCGTCGGCCGGCGTGGGCTTCGCCGTGCCCGTGGACACGGTGAACCGCGTGGCCCCGCAGCTCATCGCCAAGGGCAGGTACTTGAGGCCGGCCATCGGCATCGAGGCCGACCAGCGCCTGAACGAGGTGGCCAGCGCGCACCTGGGCGTCAAGGGCGTGCTGGTGCTGCGCGTGCGGCCCGGCTCCGGGGCCGAGGCCGCGGGCCTGCGCGGCGCGCGCATGGACCAGGAGCGCGGCTTCGTCCCCGGCGACGTCATCACCGCCGTGGGCGGCAAGAAGATCGAGAGCCTGCCGGCCCTGCTCTCGCGGCTGGACGACTTCAAGGTCGGCGACGCCGTGAAGCTGACCATCCTGCGCGAGGGCAAGGAGATCGAGGTCTCCGTGACCCTGCAGGCCGAGGGCGCCGCGCCGCGGCTCCCGGCCGCGCCGGCCGGCCGAGGCCCGGAGTGAGCCCGGCCCGGAGCGAGGCGTCCATGTGCGCCATCGCCCTGCTCATCATCGACATGCAGAAGGACTTCGTGCTGCCCCTTGCCCCGGCCTGCGTGGCCGGGGCGCAGGCCACCGTGCCCGCGCTGCGGCGTCTGCTGGAGCAGGCCCGGACGGCCGGCTGGCGCGTCATCCACGTGGTCCGCGAGCACCGGGCCGACGGCTCGGACGCGGAGCTGTTCCGGCGCGGGGCCTTCGCCGGGGGCCGCGGCATCTGCGTGGCCGGGAGCGAGGGCGCGGAGATCATCCCGGAGCTGGCCCCCCTGCCGGGCGAGCTCAGGCTCGTCAAGCGCCGCTTCAGCGCCTTTTTGTTCACCGAGCTGGACGCGCTCCTGCGCCGCCTGGGCGTGGACACGCTGGTGCTCGGCGGCACGCAGTACCCCAACTGCGTGCGCGGCACGGCCGTGGACGCCATGAGCCGCGACTACCGCGTCATCGTGGTCACGGACGCCTGCTCGGCCCAGACGCCGCAGGTGGCCGAGGCCAACATCGCGGACCTGCGCGGCATGGGCATCGCCTGCGTGCCCCTGGCCGGACTGGACGAGGCCCTGGCGGATGCTTCCGCGTAGGGGGGCCACCCGGCGGGGCATCGCCCGGCGGGGCATCGCCCTCGGCCTGGCGCTCCTGCTGGCGCTCTTGGGCTGGGCCTGCGCGCGGCCCGCGCCGGAGCCCGCCGCCTTTTCGCTGACCATCGCCCATGTCAACGACACGCACTCCAACCTGGAGCCGGCCGAGACGCGGCTGACCCTGGCCGGCCGGAACGTCACGGCGCGGCTCGGCGGCTTCGCGCGGCTGAAGAGCGCCCTGGACGAAACCCGCGCCGAGGCGCGGGCCGGCGGCGGCCGCTTTCTCGCGCTGCACGCCGGGGACGCGGTGCAGGGCACGCTCTATTTCAACGTGTTCCAGGGCCGCGCGGACATCGACTTCCTGAACCTGCTCGGCCTGGACGCCATGACGCTGGGCAACCACGAGTTCGACCGAGGCCCGGGGCTCACGGCGGAGCTCATGGGCCGGGCGCGCTTCCCCGTGGTCTCGGCGAACATCGACGCCTCGCGCGAGCCCGCATTGGCCGGGCGCATCGCGCCCTTCGCCGTGCGCGATTTCGGCGGCGGCGTCCGCGTGGGGATCGTGGGCGTGACCACGCCGGGCGCGCCGGACATCTCCAGCACGGGCGCGCTGCGCTTCGAAAAGGCCGCCCCTGCGGTGGAGCGCGCCGTGGGCGAACTGCGCGCCCGGGGCGTGGAGGCCGTCATCGTGCTCTCGCACCTGGGCTATGCCGAGGATCTGCGCCTGGCGCGCGAAGTCGCCGGCATCGGCGTCATCGTGGGCGGGCATTCGCACAGCCTGCTGGGCGACCCGGCGCACTTGGCCCTCCTCGGGCTGCTTCCCGCCGGGCCGTATCCCACGGTGGTCACGCGGCCGGACGGCGCGCGGACCCTGGTGGTCCAGGCCTGGCGCTGGGGCATGCAGCTGGGCGTGCTGCGCGTGGACTTCGATGCGCAGGGCCGGGTGGCGGGCCATGCCGGCCAGCCTTGGCTGCTCGCCGGGGGCGGCTTCCGCGCGGGCGGCGCGGCCATCCCGGAGGATTCGGCCGGGCACGCGGAGCTCGCCAAGGCGCTGCTCGCATCCGGCGCGGCGCGTTTGACGCGTGAGGATCCGGAGGTGCTGCGCGCGCTCGCGCCGCTGGCCGCGCGGCTGGACGGCTTCCGCCACGCGCCCATCGGGGCCAGCGCGGCGGCCGACCTCCTGCGCGGCACGCCCAGCGACCCCGGCCCGCTCATCGCCGACGCCTACCTGGCGGCGACGCCGGGCGCGCAGATCGCCCTGCTCATGCCCGGCGGCGTGCGCCAGGACATCTTCGCCGGCGCGATCACCCAGGGCATGGTCCTGGGGGTGCTGCCCTTCGGCAACACGCTGGTGTGCCTCGACCTCACGGGCGCGGAGCTTCGGGCCGCGCTGGAGGAGGCCGTGGAATTCCGGCTCAGGGTTCGGCCGGACGCGGGCGGCCTTGGCCTGCTCTTCCACGCCGCCGGGCTGGAGTGCCGCATCGACCCGTCCGCTCCGAAGGGGGCGCGGGTGCGGGAGCTGCTCGTGCGCGGCGCGGACGGCGGCTTCGCGGCGTATGACCCCTCCGCCGTCTATCGCCTCGTCACCAACAGCTTTCTGGCCGGCGGCGGCGACGGCCTGGCCACGCTGAAAAACGCCCCGGGCCGGCGCGAGGACAGCGGCATCCTGGAGCACGACGCCCTGGCCGGGCACTTGCAGCGCCTGGGCGTCGTGGGGCCGCCCGCGGCGCCGCGCGTGCGCCTGGAGCCGGGCCGGCCGTTCACGCTGCTGCGCCTGCGCGCCCCTTCCCGTCCCGGCTCTTCCCGGGCCGCCTGAACCTTCCGCAGTGGCCAGGCACGGGGCTCCATTGACAAGACAGGCCAAATACCCTTTAATTTATTGAGTGAACCAGACGGACCCGGCTCCGGGCCTGATCCGGCCTGGCCGCAGTGACCCGCGAACCGCACAGGGAGCCCATGGCGCACAGCACTGATCCGGCAGACCCGGCAGCCGAACTCAGCGCGCTCCACGCCGAGAACCGCCATTTGAAGGAGTCCGTGGCGGCCATGCGCGGCACGCTGGAGGCCCTGGCCAGCGAGAAGACCGCGGCCGTGCAGCAGGCCGTGGCCGCGTCGCAGGGGGAGATCGCCAACCTGCAGGCGACCGTGGCGGCCATGCGCGACTCGCTTGAGGTGCTGCGCGCGGACAAGGACCGGCAGATCCAGGAGGCCCTGGCCAGCGGCGCGGGCGAGATCCGGGGGCTCAGGGACGCGGTGCAGGCCCTGCGCGAGCGCATGGAGCAGGCCGTGGCCGACGAGCGCGAGCGCGCGAGCGTGGAGCGCCGCAACTACGAGGACGAGCTGCGCCAGCTGCGCGAGACGGTGGCCGCCCTGCGCGCGGCCCTGGAGGCGCACAAGGCGCCGGGAGGCAGGCCGTGAGCGCGCGCACGCCACAATCCAAATCACCGACGAAGCCGCTGGCCAAATCTGCAGCGAAGCTGCCGGCGAAGCCGTCGGCCAAGCCACTGGCCAAAAAACCGGCGAAGCCGGCGGCGGGCCATGCGGAGATGCTGCTGGCGGTGTCGCACCGGCTGGCGGCCCTGGAGTCCCTGGACGAGATGCTCGAGGCCCTGGTGGAGATGACCACCTGGGAGCTGAACGCGGAGCGCGGCTCGCTGTTCCTCAACGACCCGGAGACCGGCGAACTGTACTCTGTGGTGGCCTCGGGCACGCAGCGCCGGCGCATCCGTGTGCTGAACAGCACCGGCGTCGCCGGCCGCGTGTTCACCACGGGCCGCGGCATGGTCGTGGCCGACGCCTACAAGAGCAAGTACTTCAACCCCGAGGTGGACCGCCAGACCGGCTACGTCACGAAAAGCATCCTCTGCGCGCCCATCCGCACGGTGCGCGGCGAGCTCATGGGCGTGGCGCAAGTGCTGAACAAGAAGGACGGCGCGTTCAGCCGCGACGATTTGAGGCTGCTGGAGTCCATCGCCATGCAGGCGGCGGTGGCGCTCTCGGGCGCGCAGTTCATGGAGAAGATGCGCGCCAGCCGCGACAAGGAGCTGGAGTTTTTGAACGTGGTGGCCGACGTGACCTCGGAGATCGAGCTGGGGTCGCTGCTGCGCAAGGTCATGGGCGAGTGCACCAAGATGCTTTCGGCCGAGCGCTCCACGTTGTTTCTGAACGACGAGAAGACCAGCGAGCTGTGGTCCATGGTGGGCGAGGGCATTTCGGCCACGCAGATCCGCTTCCCCAATCACCTGGGCATCGCGGGCGCGGTGTTCACCAGCGGCCGCTCGGTGAACATCCCCCACGCCTACGCCGATCTGCGCTTCAACCCGGCCTTCGACAAGAAGACCGGCTTCTTCACCCGCTCCATCCTCTGCACGCCCGTGGTCACGAAGGAAGGCAAGGTCATCGGCGTGACCCAGGTTCTGAACCGGCGCGGCGGGCCGTTCACGGCCGAGGACGAGTCGCGGCTGAAGGCCTTCACGGCGCAGATCTCCATCGCGCTGGAGAACGCCAAGCTGTTCAGCGACGTGCAGAGCATGAAGAACTACAACGAGAGCATGCTCCAGAGCATGAGCAACGGCGTCATCACCCTGGACGAGGAGGGCCGGGTCAAGACCTGCAACGCGGCGGGCCTGCGCATCCTGGGCGTGGAGGCGGGCGCGCTGCTCGGCCAGACCTGCGGCTTCTTCTTCGCCGGGCCCAACGGCTGGCTGGCGGAGAAGGTGGCCAGCGTGGACGCCTCCCAGAGCCCGGAAACCACCATGGACGCCGAGCTGGTGTTCGAGGACAGGCGGGTGTCGGTGAACGCGAGCGTGCTGCCGCTGGTCAGCGGCGAGCAGAAGAAGCTCGGCACCATGCTCATGATCGAGGACATATCGAGCGAGAAGCGCATGAAGTCCACCATGAGCCGCTACATGGACCCCAAGCTGGCGGACCAGCTGCTGGCCGGCGGCGAGGACATTCTGGGCGGCAAGAGCGCCGAGGTGACGGTGCTTTTCTCGGACATCCGCAGCTTCACCACGCTCACCGAGACCCTGGGCGCGCAGGGCACGGTGAGCCTGCTCAACGAGTACTTCACGCTCATGGTGGACTGCATCCAGGCCGAGGGCGGCATGCTGGACAAGTTCATCGGCGACGCCATCATGGCCGTGTTCGGCATCCCGCTGGCGCATGGCGACGACGAGGACCGCGCCCTGCGCTGCGCCATCGGCATGATCCAGGCGCTCACCGCCTTCAACGTCCAGCGCGTGGAAAAGGGGCTCAAGGGCATCGACATCGGCGTGGGCCTGAACTCCGCCCAGGTGGTCTCGGGCAACATCGGCTCGCCCAAGCGCATGGACTACACCATCATCGGCGACGGGGTGAACCTGGCCGCGAGGCTGGAGAGCGCCTGCAAGCAGTACAGCGCGCGCATCCTCTTGAGCGAGTTCACCCGCGAACGGCTCAAGGGCATCTACCGGCTGCGCGAGGTGGACGACGTGGTGGTCAAGGGCAAGACCCGGCCCGTGCGCATCTATGAGGCCCTGGACTACCACTCCGAGGAGAGCTTCCCCTGCCTGGCCGAGGCCGTGGGCCACTTCCAGGAGGGCCGCAAGGCGTATCGCGCGGGCGACTTCCAGAAGGCCTGCCGGAGCTTTGCCGAGGCCCTGCGCCTGAACCCGGCGGACCGGCTCTGCGCCACGTACATCGAGCGCTGCGAGGCGCTTGCGGCCGCCCGCCCCAAGGACTGGGACGGCGTGTGGACCATGACGAGCAAGTAGCGGGGAGCGATGGACGGACGGAGCAGCAATCCTGAGCACCGCGCCCACGCCCGAAAGGACGTGCTTGTGGCCGGCCGGCTTTTCTGCCGGGGCGAGTGGGCCGAGTGCGCGGTGGTCAACGTCTCGGCCGGCGGCACCAGGCTCAAGGCGGCGGGCGAGTATCGGCTCGGCCAGGAGCTCTGCCTGGAGCTGGCCGCCTGCGGCCGCCTGGACGGCGTGGCCGCCTGGGCGCGCGGCGGCGAGCTGGGCCTGCGCTTCACCGGCGACCCGGCCGAGGTGGCGGCAGCGCTCATCGGCCTGGCCACCTACGGCTGACTTTTCCGCACGCGCGGGGGCTTGCGCCTCGGCGTTTGCGTGCGATACCGCGTCGAGCGCCCCCTTGACGCTGGAACATCCGACGCGAGGAGCCCGGAGTGACCCGCAAGATCCTGTTCGTGGACGACGAGCAAGCCCTTCTCGACAGCTTCCGCAACCTTCTGCGCCGGCAGTTCGACGTGTACACGGCGCTGGGCCCGGAGGAGGGCCTCCAGGTCATCCAGGGGCCGGAGGCCTTCGCCGTGGTGGTCTCGGACCTCAAGATGCCGGGCATGGACGGCATCGCGTTCCTGAACCGCGTGCGCGAACTCGCGCCGGACACCGTGCGCATGATGCTCACCGGCTTCGCCGACGTGGAGGTGGCCATGGCCGCGGTGAACGAGGGCCAGGTCTTCCGCTTCCTGACCAAGCCCTGCGCGCCGGAGACCATGGCCAAGGCGCTTGCCGCCGGGCTGGAGCAGTACGGCCTGGTCACGGCCGAGCGCGAGCTTTTGCGCGGCACCCTGCGCGGGGCCATCCAGGTGCTCACCGAGGCGCTCAGCCTGGCCAACCCCGAGGCCTACGGCCGGGCCCACCGCATCAAGGCGCTCACGCGGCGCATGGCCAGGGCCGCGGGCGTCCCCATCACCTGGGAGGTGGACCTGGCGTCCATGCTCTCGCACATCGGCTGCATGGCCCTGCCGCGCACGCTCGTGGAGAAGATCGCCAAGGGCAGGGAGCTTTCCGACGGGGAGCAGCAGCTCTACCAGAGCCACCCGGCAGTGGGGGCCGGCCTCCTGGAGCACATCCCGCGCCTGGAGCACGTGGCCGAGATGATCGGGATGCAGCACGACCGCCATGACGCGGGCGTGTGCGCGGGCAACCGCTGCGTCATCGCCCGCCTGCTCAAGCTGGCCACGGACTACGACATGCTGGAGAGCCGCGGCCTGGCACCGGCGGAGATCTTGGAGCGCCTGCACGCCGACGCCGGGGCCTACGACCCGGCCCTGCTGGCCGCGCTGGAGCAGTCCGCCGGCGGCGAGTCCGAGTACGTCCTGCGCCGCGTGGGCATCGAGGATCTGGCCGAGGGCATGATCCTGGAGGAGGGCATCGTGTCCGAGCAGGGCCTGCTGCTGCTGGCCAAGGGCGCCGAGGTCAACCGGGCCGCGCTGGCGCGCATGCTCCAGGCCGCGCGCACCTTCGAGGTGGTGGAGCCCTTCAGCGTGCGCGTGCCGCGCCAGAAGGGGGCGTAGCCCCGGTCGCGCGCAGCCAGGGGCGGCCTCTCTCCCGCCATCAAAGCCGCTTGTCCGGCAATTTCCGCCATCGCGAAAATGCGTAGATTGGCCTCTTGACAGCGGCCAAACCAGAATTTAAGTAGCGTTTAAATTTTTGTTCCAACCAGCGT
>Ga0209467_1001627_pt1 | contig 18683 bp, 11 predicted proteins | sample Higcelwee11metaG_FD_187175 | JGI IMG/M metagenome (GOLD analysis project Ga0209467, IMG submission 187175) | Freshwater pond sediment microbial communities from the University of Edinburgh, under environmental carbon perturbations - High... | ecosystem: Environmental > Aquatic > Freshwater >...
GGGGCGGCTGGAAAGAGAGGAGCGCACTATGCGTGACAGCGCACCGACTCCCCCCCCGGGCTCTGCCATTGTCAGCATACCGAGCCCTCGCCATTCCGCGAGTCACGGCTGCATCTGGAGGCCAGCATGAACACGCCCATTGTCCGAGACAGTATGAGCATTCCCGAACATCAAGACCTAGAACCCCGCCTTGAAGCCCTGGGCGGCGCTGCGGACGGCGCAAGCAAGGCGCGGCGGATCCCGAGCCTCGCAACGCGGGAGAAGTTCCAGGCAAGAGCTCCCAGAGGCCCCTTCAAGATTCTGACAATACCGCAGTCCTGGTCCGATTCGCTCCATGCGGCTCAAGGAGCGGACGGCACCCCCGGCAAGGAGGGGCAATAGCGTGCGCTTTGCCTGCGCGGCGGAGACCGAGGCCTGAAACCGGAGCAAAACTCTGCGGAAGGGCCAGAAAGCGGGGAGAAAACCTGCCCCCGGCGCTTTGCCGAAACAGGGTAAGGACTCCCCCCACGCAGGCTGGGCGCTGCAAACGCGGCGCGACAGAACAATCCCGACAGCACCTTTCACCTCATGGAGAAATATCATGCACACATCATCCCGCAAACTTTTGCTCGCATCGGGCCTGGTTCTGGCGCTGACGGCCCTGGGCTGCAGCGGCATGGGCGGCTCGAATTCGCAAACGGTCGCCGATGCGCGCCAGGAAGGACAGATCTGGACGACCTATGTGCTGAGCCCCTACCTGCGCGCCAATGACATTGGCGTGGCCGTGTTGAAGGGCAAAGCCACATTGACCGGCACGGTTGATGAGGAAGTCGGCAAGGAGCTGGCCACGGAGATCGCCCTTGGGGTTGAGGGCATCAAGGAAGTGGACAACAAGATCATTGTCCAGGCCGGCTACGAGCCTCCCAAGTCGACCTCCGGGCGCACCTATGCAGAGATGATCGATGACAGCGCCATCACCGCCGCCATCAAGTCCAAGCTGGTGTGGAGCAAGAACACGGACGGCCTGGACACCAAGATTGCAACCAAGGCAGGCAAGGTCACCCTGACCGGCAACGCCGACAGCGGCGCGGCCAAAGAACTCGCAAGCCGCCTGGCCCAGAACACCCGCGGTGTTGTTTCCGTCGACAACCAGCTGGTTGTGACCGGCATGAAGCCAGCGTTGGCCAGTTCCCTCAACGCTTCCGGGAATAAGGCCGGATCCGACCTCTCCGACAGCTGGATAACGGCCAAGGTGAAGTCCACCTTCCTGTATTCCAGCAATGTCTCCGGTTCCGATATCGCCGTCAGCACGAACAATGGCGTCGTCGTCCTCACCGGCAAGGTCAAGAGCGGCGCGGAGCGCGCCCTGGCCATCGAGCTGGCGCAGAACGTGCGCGGCGTCAAGATCGTGAACGCCAAGGGCCTCAGATCCTAGCCGCAGCAAAGTGAATAGCGCGGCACGGGGTTCGCCGTGCCGCGCGCAAGCGCAATCTTTGTAGCCAAGAAGGTAAGAAAACAGATGGATCTCATCACGATCATGCTGGCGGGGTTGTTGCTTCTCGCCGCCGCCGCCGCCGCGAAGCCCACGGCCGCAGCCGCAGCCGAAAAAGACGACACCACCGAAGCGGACAAGGAACAGAAGTAATAAGAGCAGAAGTAATATTTCCGGGCAAAGAATGATGCCTGGAGTTCGCCAACACGCTTTCATGAGAAAGACTTGCGTCCTGTCCCGGCCGCCGGGGCTGCCAAGTGTCTGCCGCTGCCGCAAGGCCAGCCAGGCCTCGAGTCCAGCAATTGCCAGGGGCGAAGGTCAGGCTGGGGCGAGGCGGATTCCCTGCACGCGCGCAGGGCTCACGACTCCCGCGTTACGCGCTCTTTGCTGGGGCAAGATACGGCAACAAGCGGTCGGTCTCTTTTTTGACCACGTTGTAGCATTCACAGCACAGCGCTTCGAGCTTGGGCCGGTCCAGCACGGTGATGTGCCCGCGGCTGTACTCGATGATGCCGAGCTTTTGCAGTTTGCCCGCAGCTTCGGTGACGCCCTCGCGCCTTACTCCAAGCATGTTGGCGATGAGTTCCTGCGTCATTATCAAATGATTGCCAGAAAGGCGGTCGAGCGAAAGCAAAAGCCAGCGGCAGAGCTGCTGGTCGATGCTGTGATGACGGTTGCACACGGCCGTCTGGGCCATCTGCGTGATGAGCGCCTGGGTATAGCGCAGCATCAGAAACAGCAGCCCGGTGTGGCGGTTGCACTCGTCCTTGAAAGTTTGCCCAAGCAGCCGGTAGGCGTGGCCCGCGCTCTGCACTATGGCCCGGCTCGAGGTGCTTTCCCCGCCCATGAACAGCGCGACACCGATGAGCCCCTCGTTGCCCACCACGGAAATTTCCGCCGAGGAGCCATTTTCCATGACGTACAGCAGAGAAACGATGGAATTTGTGGGGAAATAGACATGGTGCATGGTGTCGCCGGATTCGTACAACACCATGCCGAGGGGCATCGGCACCAGTTCAAGCTTCGGCAGCAAACGGTCAAACACTTCCTCAGGCAGGGCGCTCAGCAGATGGTTCTGCTTCGGCGTAGGGGTCGTGGACATCGCAACCATCCTTAGATTAGTGAAACCTCACAGTTGGTTAAAGCATAGTCAGTTCTGCGGCCCTGTCTGTGCGCTGCCGCACAGACAAACGGCATGGCCTCCCCTCCCCATTCTTTTGAATGGTCCTGCCATGAACATGCGCGGCTGGGCAATGCGCCTGTAAAATGCCGCATAAACTGGGCTCCGAGACGGCCATAAGCCGTGTGAGATATATCATAGACAGCTGAACTCCTAGTGTTTTCCCGCTTTCTGCCATTGCCGTGAAAGCGCATTTTCTGGCCGCCGGGTCCCCATAAATCATGAAAATACTTTGCGGCCTATGCGCGACAGCGCACCGACGCCCCCACCCCCACCTGCCATTGTGATCATACCAAGCCCTCGCAATGACGCGTGGCATGGCTGTATTCGGAGGTCATCATGAAAAAGCCCTTTGACAAGAAATCCACCAGCGGCCTGGCAAAAAAACCTGAGAAGCCTCAAATCACAACGCCCGGAACCGGAGCGGCGCCCGACGCCAAGCAGGACCGCGCGCCCCAGCACAAGGGCAAGGGCAAGAAAGCCGCCGTGAGCAACATGCCCATGATTTCTGTCCGGCCGCCTCACACCGTCTGCGGCCAGGCCGCCATGTGCATGGGAGCCTTCGGCGCGGACAGCGCGCATGGCCGTGAGCACAATTAGCTGACCCAATAAGGTTGCAGGCTGGCACAACGAAGACCAGCCCGCTTGCCACTCCACACGCAAGGAGTGGCAAGCGGCCAAAACACACAGCCAAGCGGCGAAGGCCACGGGCAGACCCTGCGCCAGCAGCAACAATTTCGACATGGAGCAACAGCATGACTGCCATTTCCAGAAAACTAACGTTCGTGTCGGGGCTTGTCCTGACGCTTGCCTTACTCAGCAGCGTGGCCTCGGCTGATCCGGTTTCACAGGATCTGGTCGACGCCCGGCAGGAACGCCAGATCTGGACGACATACGCCCTGAGCCCATACCTGCGCGCCAACAACCTCGTTGTGCTTGTGCAAAGCGGCATGGTCAGGCTCACGGGCACCGTGGCCGAGGATGCCGAAAAGGACCTCGCCGCGGAAATCGCCTTCGGGGTCAAGGGCATTCAGGAAGTGAACAGCCAGATCGTGGTGCAGCCCGGCTACGTGCCCACACAGAAGGACGCGGGCCGCAACTATGGCGATGTCGTCGACGACGCCGGCATCACCCTCGAGATCAAGTCGAAGATCGCCTGGAGCAAGTCCACCCAGGGTCTGCACGCAATGGTCGACACCACGCGGGGCAAGGTGCGGCTGCGCGGCACTGCCGACAGCTGGGACGCCAAGACTCTCGCCGGGCATCTGGCCGAAACCACCCGCAATGTAACGAACGTGGACAATCAGCTGACCATCACCGGCGTGCGGCCTTCCGCGCTGGAAAGAGACACGGGCACGGCGGGCGAACATGGACAAGGCATCGACGACAGCTGGATCGCCGCCAAGGTGAAGTCCATCCTCTTGTATTCGATCAATGCTTCCGCCTCCGACATCGTCGTCAGCGCCAGCAACGGCGACGTGACCCTGACCGGCAAGGCCAAGAACAACACCGAACGCGCCCTGGCTATCGATCTTGCGCAGAATGTGCGCGGCGTCAGGAGCGTCAACCCACAGGGGTATACGTTTTAGCACGGCCGAAAAGCCACACGAAGCGGTTAAGAATCCGGCCAGAGTCAAAGCAAGACAAGCCGATGACCGAAGGCAATCAGCATCCAAGGCGCAGCTTCTTCTCCTTCTCGGTCTCGGCCGGGGCCTGGCGCGCCAGCCATAACGACAACGCATGGAGCACATGGATGAAACGCAGCATATCCCTCATGGCGGCAGCGGCGGCCGCGCTTTGCCTTTTCGCCTTTCCAGCTTTTGCCCAGCAGATGCGCGCGCCCGCTTCCAGCGCCATGCCCGCGGGCCAGGTGATGGAGAACCATAATAGCGGCATGAGTCTGCTGGGCGTCTCGCCGGAAAAGCGCGAGTCCATCCGCCTGATTCAGAACGGCTACCGCGACAAGCTCTTCCGGCTGCACCAGGACATTTACGCCAAGAACGCTGCGCTCAACGCGATCATGCTGCAGCCCCAGCCGGACCCCATCGCCGCCAAGGCCGTTTCCAGGGAAATCGCCGCCCTGAAGGTTGAAGAAATGGATCTCTTGATCGAGATGCACACCAGGATAGCCCGGGAAACGGGGGTGCGCATGCCGATGAACACCGGCGCAGACCGGATGATGACGAACTAGCCCGCGCCAAAACGCGGATACTATTTGATGGCATTTTGCGGCCGCAAATCCTCTCTCGACGCGGTCAACGTCTGAACACACTGCAATTTCCAGGAGATTACCTATGAGTATGCGCAAGCGCCTTCTTCCCACCTTGCTGGCCTCCCTCGTGGTGCTGGCCATGGCTTTCCCGGCCCAGGCCGAAACCCTGCGCCCCAAGGTCGACAACTTCATCCTGCTCTACGACCACTCCGGCTCCATGGTGCTGACCAGCCCCGACTGGAGCGAGCTCAAGCTCAAGATGGCCAAGGAGCTCGGCGTCAAAATGAACGCCCAGATTCCGGAGCTGGGCTACCAGAGCGGCGTGAACACCTTCGCGCCCTCCGCCACGGAGCTGGCCCCCACGACCTTCCGCAGGGCTTCCGTGGCTCCCGCCATCGAGTCCATCGACACCAAGTATGACCCTTACGGCCGCATCACCCCCCTGGGTTTCGGCCTGGATAAGATCGACCCCGTGCTGTCCTCTCTCCGCGGCAGCACCGCGCTGATCCTCTTCACCGACGGCAACTCCAACTACGGCAACGACCCCGTGGCCGAGGCCCAGGCTCTGTACAACAAGCACCCCAACCTGTGCATCCATATCGTCAGCTATGCCGACAAGGACCATGGCAAGGAAGTCGTGTCGCAGATACGCGCCCTCAAGGGCTGCAGCGTTGTGGGCGACCCCAAGGTCATGAACAGCGACGCGGGCATGAAGCAGTTCGTGCGCGACGTGTTCTACACCGTTGTTCCCGACGAGGCCCCTGCCCGCGCCATGGCGCCCGCCGCTGTTCCCGTCGCCGCCGGCGCGTGCGAATCCATCACCTTCGGCAACCTGAACTTCGGCTTCGACAAGTTCCAGATCACCCAGGACATGGTCCCCGCCCTGGAACAGGCCGTCACGCTCCTGAATAATTCCAGCTGCCAGAGCTTCACCGTTACGGGCAACACGGACAGCGTGGGCACTGATGCATACAATCAGAAGCTCTCCGAACGCCGCGCCAATTCCGTGGCCAAGTGGATTATGGGCAAGGGCTACAAGGGCCAGCTCAAGATCGTCGGCATGGGCAAGTCGAATCCCAAGTTCGACAACACCACCTCCGACGGCCGCCACCTGAACCGCCGCGTGGAGATCACCACCAACTAGGCCCACCTCACTTGAGCGGGTTGCGGAACGGCACGGTTCCGCAACCCCCATTCGTCCCATAGCGTATCTCGTGCCGTCGCCTTTGTTTTCCCTCTCCCTTCCTCCAGCCGCCCCCCGCTTGATGCTCCGGCCAACGCCGAGCTTCAGCCGGGGGGTGGCCTCCATGTGCGGCAGGCCATGAAAAAGCCCCCGGCAGCATGTCTGAGCAGCCGGGGGCAACATATATGGGGATGGTTTGCGCCGGGGGTGCTCCGTGTCTAGGCAAACCCCTGCGAGTAGTCTTGCAGCAAGGCCGCATAGCATTCACAAGACGCGGCTTCCAGCCCCTGGCGGTCGAGTATGTTTATCTCGCCACGGGAGTAGCGGATGAGGCCCCGCTGCTGCAACGCGCCGGCGGCGATGCTGACGCCGCTCCTGCGCACGCCGAGCATGTCGGCCAGATAGGCATGGGTGAGGTGGAAGTGATCGGCGTGGGCCCTGTCGTGGGTCATCAAGAGCCAGCAGGCCAACCGCGGCTCAATCTCATGAAAATGCGTGCAGGCGGCTATTTGCGACAGCTGCGCCAAGAGGACGAACAGATAGCAGTTGAGCGTGTGCTGCAGGCAAGGGCTGCGGCCCAATTCCCGCCGCAGCTGCGAGGCGGTCATTCTAAGCGCCGTGCCCGCGCCCTGCACCACGGCGCGCATGGGCGCGCCGTTCACCCCAAGGGACAAGGTCGCACCGAGCATGCCCTCGTTGCCCACAAGGCCCATCTCCAGCGCCGGGTGCCCCTCAAGCGCGGTGACGCGCGACACAAAGCCGGTGAGCGGAAAATACACATACAGAAAGGGCTGATCGGATTCGCACAAAATGGTTCCGAAGACGAGGTCGACCTCTTCGCAGCACTCGCGGATTCTGCTCAACTCATCAAGCGGCAAACCGGCAAGCAAAAGATTGACGACAGGCGCAAGAGGTGATTCCGGCATTTCAGTGTCGTCCTTGAGCACGAAGAAGGCCAAGGTTTGGCGCAAGAGAGGTGCCTGTCTCTCCCAATACGCGTGCCGTAAGCTTTGCATTGGCGCTTGTCTGTACGCCAAGGCACCAAAGGCGGGTTATTTCACGGCGTGGCACAATGAAGCTGATGCTGTTTCGCAAGGGCCATGCCCCTCGGGCAAGCGCCGCGGCATGAGGCGCAAATCCAGGAATCGTCGGCCTGCAACCGCAAGCCAGCGCGTCTGTCATTGTTCTTTGTGCGCAGCCAGATACGGCAGCAGGCGGTCGGTCTCCCTTTTGACCACGGCGTAGCACTCACAGCACAGGGTTTCGAGCTTGGGCCGGTCCAGCACGGTGATGTGCCCCCGGCTGTACTCGATGACCCCGAGCTTCTGCAGCTTGCCCGCGGCTTCGGTGACGCCCTCGCGCCTTACGCCAAGCATGTTGGCGATGAGCTCCTGCGTCATGGTCAATTGGCTGCTGGACAGGCGGTCGAGCGAGAGCAGGAGCCAGCGGCACAGCTGCTGGTCGATGCTGTGGTGGCGGTTGCACACCGCCGTCTGGGCCATCTGCGTGATGAGCGCCTGAGTGTAGCGCAGCAGAAGCAGCGTCAGCTCGCCGTGGCGGTTGAACTCGTCCTTGAGCCGCTGCCCTGGCATTTTGTAGGCGTGGCCAGCGCTCTGCACCAGGGCCCGGCTCGGAGTGCTTGATCCCCCCATGAACAAGGCCACGCCGATGAGGCCCTCGTTGCCCACCACGGAAATCTCCGCAGAAGCGCCGTCCTCCATCACATAGAGCAGGGACACGATGCAGTCGGTGGGAAAGTACACGTGGCGCATGGTGTCGCCGGATTCATAGAGCACCATGCCAAGGGGCATGGGCACCAATTCGAGAAAAGGCAGCAGCCTTTGTTGAACGGCAGCGGGTAAGGCGGCCAGCAGATTATTGCCCAGGGGCGTTAGTGTGTTGGTCACGTCGACCTCCTTTGTTGGGGAGGGGGAGGAACCGGAAGCGTATGTCAGCTTCCCCACAGCGTCCGTACGCTAGCGCACATATCGGCACAAGCCAAGCGCGCGCACAAATTCCCCTGTGGGCGCAGCGGAAACGCCAGCACAGGAAAGAAACCGCAGCCACCAGGATGCAGCGCTCTTTGTGGAAAGGAAGTTGCGATTACATTCCGGGCCTCTTGCCGCAACTTCGCAAACGGTTGCCCAGCCCCCTAGAAGCCTTAGGCCTCGCGTCCCGCTGCTGCGAATGCGCCTTGTTCTTCCTGCGCGGGCGCCTTTACCTCGGCCCAGTGCTCCTTGTGGTCGTCCCTCAGGGGAATGCGGCCGTCCGCCTGCCGCGCGCCGTCCAGGCTCACGCGCATGCCGCTTCCGGCCGGAGTCCGCGTCACCGTGATGTGATACACCGTCTCCCGGTGCCGGTAGTGCATGGTGAATCCTTCCCACTCCGCAGGAAGGCACGGCGCGAAGCGCAGGTGGTCCACCTCCAGCCGCAGGCCCAACAGCGACTCCACCATGAGCCGGTACATCCACGCGGCCGAGCCCGTGTACCAGGTCCACCCGCCGCGCCCGACATGCGGAGCCACGGCGTAAACGTCCGCCGCCGTCACATAGGGCTCCACCTTGTACACGGCGGTTTCCTCAGCCGTGCGCGCGTGGTTCACCGGGTTGATGAGATCAAAGAGCTCCCAGGCGCGCTTGGCGTCGCCCTGGCGGGCGAAAGCCATGGCCGCCCACACGGCGGCATGGGTGTACTGCCCGCCGTTTTCGCGCACGCCCGGGGCGTAGCCCTTGATATAGCCTGGATTCAAGGCCGAGGTATCGAAGGGCGGATCAAGGAGCTGGACGAGCTTGGCCTCGCGGTTCACCAGACGCTGGTCCAAGGCGTTCATGGCCTGAAGCGAGCGCGCGCGCTCCCCTGCGCCGGAGAGCACGGACCAGCTTTGGGAGATGGAATCTATCTGGCATTCCGTATTGGCGGCCGAGCCCAGCGGCGTGCCATCGTCGAAATAGGCCCGGCGGTACCACAGCCCGTCCCAGCCGTTTCTTTCGATGTTCCGGCGCAGCTTTTCCGCCTCGCCCCCGCAGCGTTCGGCAAAGGCCGCATCATCGTGTGCGCGGGCCACCTGGGCGAACTCCGTCAGCACATCATACAGGAAAAAGCCCAACCACACGCTTTCCCCTCTGCCCTTCCTGCCCACAAGGTCCATGCCGTCGTTCCAGTCGCCCGTGCCCATGAGCGGCAAGCCGCGCTCCCCAAACGCAAGCCCGTGCCCGATGGCGCGCACGCAGTGCTCGTACAGGCTGGCGGTCTCCCCGGAACGGCCAGGCAGGTCGTAATAGGAGTCCTCATCCTCCTTAAGCGCGCGGCCCGCCAGGAAGGGGGCAAGCTCGTCCAGCACGCCGGTGTCGCCGGTGGTGCGCACGTAGCGGCACACGGCCAGCGGCAGCCACAGGTAATCGTCCGAACAACGTGTGCGCACGCCCCGGCTCAATGGCGGGTGCCACCAATGCTGCGCGTCGCCTTCCTCGAACTGGTGTGACGCGCACAAAAGCAGGTGTTCGCGCACCAGTCCCGGCCGTGAGTGGACCAGGGCCATGACGTCCTGCAACTGGTCGCGGAAGCCGAAAGCGCCGCCGGACTGATACGTGGCGCAGCGCGCCCACAGGCGGCAGGCCACGGTCTGATAGAGCAGCCAGCCGTTGGCCAGCACGTTGAAGGCCGGATCGGGCGTTTCCACATTCACCGCGCCCAGAGTGTGCGTCCAGTGCTGCCACACCTTGTCGAGCGCCAGGCGCGCAGTGGCCACGCCCCGGAAACGCTTCACCAGCGCCTTGGCGTCTTCGGCGTTTTGGCCCACGCCAAGGCGGAACACCAGCTCACGCGCTTCACCGGGTTCAAGGTTGAAGCTCATTTGAATGGCGGCGCAGGGATCAAGCCCCGCACCCACATGACCGGACAAGCGCGTGCGCGTGAGCGCGGCGGGCTTGGACAGGCTTCCGTTGCGGCCCAAAAATTCCGCCCGGCCGCCGCAGACCGTGCGCGCGGGGTCGTCCACGTCGAAGAAGGCCGTGCGCTCGCCGAACTCCGTGCTGTAGGCGTTGCGCGCAAAGAGCGCCCCGCTGGACGGCGAGACTTCCGTCACCACGTGCATGGCGGTTTTGGCCCGCAAATCGCCCAGCGCCCATTCCACATAACCGGTGGCGGAGAGCCTGCGCGAGCGTTCCGATTCATTGCGCACCTTGAGCACCACGAATTTTATGGGGGCATCAAGGGCCACGTAGACCCAGAGTTCGGAGGCGATGCCGCGCTCCGCGTGTTCGAACACGCTGTAGCCGAAGCCGTGCCGGGTGACATACGGCGCGGCCCCGCGGCAAGGCAAAGGCGTGGGCGACCAGAAATGCCCGCGTTCCTCGTCGCGGATGTAGAAGGCCTCTCCGCACGGATCGCTTACCGGATCATTGCTCCAGGGCGTGAGGCGGAACTCGTGCGCGTTCTCGCTCCAGGTGCAGCCCAGGCCGCTTTCGGAAACCACGGTGCCGAAGGTGGGGTTGGCCAGCACGTTGACCCAGGGCGTGGGCGTCAGCTGGGACTTGGCGGTGGTGATGACGTACTCGCGGCCATCTGGGGTGAAGCCGCCCAAGCCGTTGGCAAAGGCCAGATCAGGGCGCGGCAGCGGAGCCTCGGCCTGGGGCTCGGCCCGTTGGTCGCGCATGAGCTTAAGCATCGGAGGCAGCGCGCCCGCAAGCGTCCGCCCGCTGATCTGCTCCGCCATGGATCCCCAGCTGTCGGCCAATATGACCCGGGCCACGCTCTGGAACAGAGTGCGGTCTTCCTCGGCGATGCGGTCCGCCGGACGGACAAAGATGCCGCCGGGCCGGTCGGTCAGGTTGGCTTCTGTGCCCGCGGCGATGAGCCCCATGATCTGATCGTGCAGCACCTGCCTGTAGCCCGCGTTGTCCTCGTTCCAGATGACCAAGTCGACGGCCAGGCCCTTGAGCCGCCAGTAGGCGTGGGCCTGCACCAGCTGGCGCGCCAGTTCGATGTTGGCCCCGTCCTCGATTTTAAGCAGCACCATGGGAAGATCGCCGGAGATGGAATAGCCCCAGAGCCCGGACTGCCCCCGGCGGTTTTTGCCGAGCACGCCCGGCTCTGCCCTGAGCGCAGCCCCGGCGTACAGAATGGCTCCGGCCAGGCGGCCATAGAGCTGGGCCTCGGCCTCACTGACGTTGAGCTGGCGCAGCAGCACCTGGTTATGCGTCCAGGCCAGGTCGAAAACGCGGTCGGCCAGACGGCGGTCCTGATATTTCTCCACCAGGCGCAACGCGGCCTCGCGGTCTTCCGCCATGCCGGTCACCATGTCCACGGTCACTGATTCGCCCGGATCAAGGGAGATGCGCTGGCGTATGGCCACGATGGGATCGAGCACCGACCCCTGCGTGCCGGAAAGGGAGACGGCGTAGTCCGCGGCGTCCGCCCGCATCGCCAAGGGGTTGGCGGCCGTATTGCCCCGGCCGATGAAGCGCATGCGGTCCGTCTCATAGGAAACATTCGCGACCATGCCGCCGCGCACGGCCATAAGATGCAGCAGGTACGGCGCGGCCTCCTCCTGGGAGCGGGGGCGGCGGGTGCACAAAATGGCCCGCTGCGGATCGATCACTTCCGTCTGCACAAAGAGGTTGCTGAAGGCCGGGTGCAAGGCGTCGGCCGCCTGCGGGGCCAGCACCACTTCGGCGTAGCTGGTCACGTCGATGGCCCGGCGCGTGCGCGCCCGGTTGGTGATGCGCACCCGGCGCAGCTCGATGTCGTCCTCCGGCGAAACGGCGATCTCCAGGCGGGTGTCGTAGTCGTTGTCGCGGCGGTGGAACTCGGCGCGGTCCTCTGAAAAGATAGCCTCGTAGTGCTTGGGCGGCTTCAGCGTGGGCTGATGGGCCGTGGACCAGAACTCCCTGGTGGCCACGTCGCGCAGGTAGCAGAACGAGCCCCAGTTGTCGCAAACGGGGTCCTCGCGCCAACGGGTCACGGCAATATCCTTCCAGCGGCTGTAGCCGCCGCCCGCGTTGGTCACCATCACATGATACCTGCCGTTGGAGAGCAGCTGCACCTCCGGACTCGGCGTAGAGGGGGTGTCGTACACGCGCGTGGGAGTTTCGGGCAGACTTGAGGTCAACTGGCTTTCCGAGAGCTCCGTGGTGTGCGCGAAGGAGGCTCCGTTCTGGGGAATGCGCTCCTGCAAGAGCGGCAAGGTGGCCTGGAGTTGAGGATCGGCCTTGAAGCGCCGCTGCATGGGGCGGCCCAACAGCTGGCTCGCCAGGGACAAGAACCCCATGCCCTGGTGGTGGACCATGAACGAACGCACCACGGCGCTGGTCTGCCCGCGCGGCAGACGCGACGGAGTGAAATCGACCGCCTCATAGAACCCGAACCGGGCCTCGTAGCCGTCCGCGGTCAGGCGCATCAGGTTCCGGCAAGCCTCCAGGGGGGCCACCATGAGGGCCATGACCGTGGCATAGGGCGCGATGACCAGATCCTCGGCCAGGCCGCGCTTGAGCCCCAGGCCGGGCACGCCAAAGGCCCGGTACTGGTAGTTGCGGTTCATGTCGATGGCGTTGTAGCCGCACTCGGAAATGCCCCAGGGCACGCCCTGCTTCCTGCCGTAGTCCATCTGCCGGGCCACGGCGGCGGCGCAGGTCTGGTCGAGCAGCGTGTGCTCATAGCTCGGCATCACCAGCATGGGCATGAGGTACTCGAACATGGAGCCGCTCCAGGAAAGGAGGATGGGTTCCCCTCCCGCCGTGGTGAGCAGGCGGCCCATGGCGAACCAGCTTTCCTGCGGCAGCTGCCCCTGGGCGATGGCCACAAAGGTGGCCAGCCGCGATTCCGACGCCAGCAGATCATAACAGCTCAAATCCCGTCTTCGCTCGTCAACATTGTAGCCGATGGCCAAGAGACGGCGCTTCTCGTCGTAGAGGAAGTCATAGTCCATGAGGGCCAGCTGGCCGCACTGCTTGGCCAACGCTTCCAGGGCCGCTATTCTGCCCTGCGCCTGCGCCTTGGCGGAGGCCGCAAGAGCCGCAAACGCCGGACCGGCTGCGGAGGAATCGGCGGAAGCAAGCCCCTGGGACAAGGACGGCGACCGCTCCGGCTCCAGCGCCGCAAGCCCGCGCAACGTCGGCAGGGATTCAAGGGCCGGGGTGTTCACCTGGGTTCCAAGTCCGGCTTCGGGCGCGGCCCACGGCGCAAGGAGCTCCAACTCGCCCAGGGCGTCCCGGCACTGCCCGGCCAAGGCCCGCACCCACCAGCCCAGCTCGTGTTCAGGATCGGCGTAGCGAGGACCGAGGCCCGCGGCCAGGGTTTCGGAAAGGGTTTCAACGGCCGCGGCCAGCCGCGTGAGGCACAAGCGCATGGCGCCAAGCGTGGCGGAGCACGGGCAAGCAGCGGTTTTGAGGTCCTGGCGCAGTCCGGCCAAGAGGGCAGGCGCATCCGCGCCCAATTCGGCCGCAGGGATTTTGGCGGCGGCGTCCAGGGCAAGCTCCAAGGTGTCGGCCAGGCTTTCAAACACCCGCGCCGAGAGGATGGGCTCGTCGGCCAGCGCCAAGAGCCCGGAGCGCAGGGTCAGCAGGTGCCCGGCTAAATTTCCGCTATCCACAGAGGAAATATACTGAGGCGGCAGCGGCTTCAGCGAGAGCGTGTCGTACCAGTTGAAGAAATGCCCCCGGTGCCGCTCCAAGGAGGCCATGGTCTCCAGGGTGCGCGTGCAGCGCTCAAGCATCCGCCCGCAGGTGATGGCTCCGAAGTCATACGCGGTGAGGTTGGCCAAAAGCGCCAGTCCCATATTCGTGGGCGAGGTGCGGTGGGCCACTACGGCCACGGGATGCTCCTGATAGTTGTCCGGCGGCAGCCAGTGGTCCTCCGGCCCGACAAAGGTCTCGAAAAAAGCCCAGGTTTTGCGCGCGATTTTACGCAAGTACAAGGTCTGATCCTCGGTGAGGCGCTCCCGGTGGCGGGCCAAAGGCAGACTGAGCCACCAGACGATGGCCGGGGAGAAGAACCAGAGGCAGAGTATGGGCGCGGCGACAAGGAGCGACAAGGGGCGGAACGCCGCCAGGCCGAGCCCCGTGGCCACGGCGAGGGCGGGGCTGACCCACATGGCCCGGAACGAGCCGACGAGATCAGTGCGGTCTGCTTCGTTCGCGCCGCCCGAAGGATTCCATTCCAAAAGCCCCCGGCGCGTGGCCAGCATGCGCCAGGCCGTGCGCGCCAGAGCGTCCAGGCTGAAGAAGGCCTCGTGGGGCAGGCAGACCAGGGCGAAGGCGGCCTGGGCGAAATGGCGCGGCAGCAGGCGCGCAGTGGCGGCAAGGTGCTGCCTCAAGGTGAGGGTCTCCGGCTTCTGCAGCGCGTTCAGCGCTGCGGAGACGATGGCCGGCAACAGGATGATGCCGCACACGGCCAGAGTCCAGAACCAGGCCGAGACCAGCACGATCCAGCCCGCCAACAGCAGCAGCGTCAGCGCCGCGGCGGTGAGGCTGCGCCTGAGGTTATCCCCAATTTTCCAGCGGGACAAAAACGATAGCGGATTCGGACGCGGAAGGCCGTCAGGTCCGGGAACGCCCGGCAAAAGCCAGCGCGCTATCTGCCAATCGCCACGGATCCAGCGGTGCCTGCGGCTCACGTCCGCGCTGTAGCGCGCGGGGTATTCCTCGTAGAGCTGCACATCGCTCAACAGCCCGCAGCGGGCGTAGCAGCCCTCCAGAAGATCGTGGCTCAGTATGCGGTTATCGGGGAAGCGGCCGCCCAGGGTGCGCTCAAAGGCGTCCACATCATAGATGCCCTTGCCGATGAACGAGCCCTCTCCGAACAGGTCCTGGTACACATCGGAAACCGCGCGGGTGTAAGGATCTATGCCGATCTCGCTGGCGCACATGCGCGCATAGCGCGAGCGGTTGGTGCCGGAAAGACTGGCCGCGATGCGCGGCTGAAGAATGCCGTAACCGCCAGTCACGCGTTGCGTCTGCGCATCAAAGCGCGGGTGGTTCAGCGGGTGGGCCATGGCCCCCACGAACTGCCGGGCCGTGTCGCGCGGGAGCTGCGTATCCGTGTCCAGGGTGATGACGTACTTCATTTCCGGCAGGATAGCCGTATCGCCCACCACAAGGACAAAGGCCTTGCCCCCGCCGCCCACGCCAACGCGCAGAAGCGTGTTCAGGTCCGAGAGTTTGCCGCGCTTGCGCTCGTGCCCCATCCACACCGCGTCCTGAGGGTTGAAGCGCCGCGGACGGTGAAAGAGGTAGAAGCTGTCGCCCTTCGCCCCGTGATATTTCGCGTTCAGACCTTCGATGCGCTCCCTGGCCAGGCGCAGCAGCGGCTCGTCCTCGGGCAGGGTCTCTGTTGCCGCGTCGCAAAAATCCGTCAGCAGCCCAAAATGCAGGTGCTCGTCGCGATTGGCCAGAAAACGCACTTCCAGCGCCTTGATCAAGTCCTCAATGCCCTGCGGGCTGGTGAGCATGGTCGGCACAATAGTCAGCGTGCGGAATTCTCGGGGGATGCCCTTGGAAAAGTCCATGCGCGGCAGCGCTTGCGGCGTGGCCAGCAGGGTCGCCAGCCAGTTCGCCAGCGCCACGGCCAGATGGCTGACGCAGAAAAGGCACAAGCACGCGAGCAGAGCCAGCCGCCAGCCGCCCACGCCATCGCTCAAGGCCCTGCCCGCAAGACTGGCGGCGAAAAGAACCGTCATAAGGGCAATTCCGCCGCAATACAGCATAAGCGGGTGTCTGCGGCCAATGGCGCGCAAGGTTTCGGCGGCGCCGCTGCGCAGCTGAACCGCGCGCTGAAGCTGCATCAGACCTTCGTCGATGAGATAGAAGCCCACGTGGGCGGTGCGGTCCCTTGGCCCCACGCGCACGAGCGCTTCCTGCGCAAAGCCGATGGCCCTGCGCGCCACCTCGCCCTCGGAAAGCGGGCTGGCCTTGGCTGTGCGCTCCACCACATGGCGGTAGCGGTCGCGGGTGGCAAAATCCATGGCCGCGTAAATACCCGCCGGATCCTCGGCCAGGGTGCGCTCCACAAGGCTCATGGCCTCCACGAAGCCGCGCCAGTCCATTGCGCCAAGCGCCCGCAGGCTACCGATGCTGTTGCTTATGGACACCTGGTCCGCGGCCTGCTGCTGATTCTCCGAGCGCACCAACTCCTCGCTGGTCAGGCCGGACTCGGAAAGCCTCTGCTCGATCCAGGTGAGCGGCAGGGCCAGCGCCGGACCTTGCCCGTGCAGGCGGCGCGTCAGCTCGGCCACGAAGGAGCTCACCATGGGCGGATTGGAACGGGCCATGTCGGCAATAGCCAGAATCAGGCTCTGCGGCTCCTTTGCCGCCACGGCCGTCATCCTATCGGCCCAGGCCTCGGCGCGGTTGCGGTCTAGGCGGTGCCCGGCGATGCGCGCGGCCATGCGCCGAAGATTTTCAATGAGCGTGAGGCGCAGCATGATGGGAATAGCCCAAAGCTCGCCAAGCTTGAGCGCGGTCACGGATTGGTAGGCGGCCACGAAGCGCCGCAGGTTTTCCGGGTCCACCCGCCCATCGCCGTGGGCAATGGTCTCCAGGGCGAGGTCGTACACGCGCGGCAGCCCAGCCGAGGCGCCGCCCGCCAAACGCGGCAGCTCCCGGCTGTAGCCCTTGGGCAGGTGGTGCCCGGCCGTGCGGATCTGCTCCTCGATGACGTAGAAATTGTCCAGCAGCCACTCGCCCGCCGGGGTGATTCTGCGATCCGCCTTGACGTCCAGGGTCAGCAGCTTGTGGACCTCAAGCAGCAGCGCCTCGTTCTCGGCCAAGCGTCCAAGCAGACGGTCGCGGGCGCGCCCGGAGCGCACCTGATGCGCCCCGGCCAGCACCTTGCCGTGCTGCTCCATCTGGTCGGCGCTAAAAAGGTCGGAACGCAGGGGGAGCTCGTCATGGCCAAGCTTCCGCGCCGCGCTGCCAAACAGAGCGCACGGGCCTGGCAATATCCCGCAAATGCTGATATTTTTCATTGCTCATTTCTCCTGCCGCCATGCCGGGAAGCCCAGGACATCCTTAGGGGAGTCGTGGCGGCGCTGTGGCCGCCGCCTGCTGCGATTTCACAGGGCTGCGCAGCCGAAGCTTATGGCAACCTGGCAAAGGTGAGGTGAGAGGTGGGTACGGACGTGGAGGATATCCGTGTCGGCCGGGGCGGCGTGGCTCGCGAACGCGCCCCGGAGACGAGAGTGTCCGGGAGATGGCGTAGCATAGCACGGTGAGCGCGCCTTGGCGAGGAAAGCGTGGAAAACCATCTTTTCCGGCCAGACTCTTTGGGGGCCTTCAGCAAAGCAGGCGGAATGGAGATGCGGCACTGCGAATCCGCACTGCACAAGTCGTTCGAAACTCACCCTGTGCCGCGCCCACCAGGGCGAAACAGTTGCATGGCGTTCACGGCGCTTTGTTTGTGGGGCATTTGTGAGGCTGCCGCTGGGGTATGGCGGGTTTGCGGCAAACGGTTCAAGCAGAGAGTCTTGGGTGTGGCATTTCTCCCCTTGACCGGGGGCAGGGGGCGGCGCCCCTTGCATTTGCTACTTGCCGCGGCTCCACAGGGCCAGCACCACAAGCCGCCAGAGCATGTTCTTGTGGTTCTTGCCGTGGGCGTGCTCCTCGGCAAGGGAGAGCGCCGCGTCGAGGTTCAGATGATCCTTGAGCGTCGGCGTGGCCTGATTCAGCGCCTCGCGCACGAAACCGCGCATGGGCCCGGCCATCCACTCCCGGATGGGCAGATCGAAGCCCTGCTTCCGCCGGTAGAGCACGGAAGGCGGCACGCGGGTCTCGGCCATCTTCTTCAGCAGATATTTGGTCTCGCGCCCGCGCACCTTGAGGCGCACGGGGAAGCTGGCAAAAAGCTCGATGAGCTTCTGGTCCAGCAGAGGCGAGCGCACCTCCAGGGCATGGGCCATGCTCGCGATGTCCATTTTGACCAGCAGAAGATCCGGCAGGCTGGTGCTGTTGTCGAGGAACAGCATGCGCTCCACGGGATTATTGGCGCGCTGGTATGCCCGCTCAAGCCAGGGCAAAAACCAGTCCGCATGGGCGCGGGCGACAAGCCGGGCGGTCTGCGGAGTGTAGAGCCGGTCCTTGACGGGTTTGAAACGCGCCGCATTGCGGAAAAAGGGCTTGGTCTCCGGCCAAATGTTGGCCGAGGCGAACATGCGCCAGGCTTTGGCCAGGGAGCCGGAAGAGGCGGCAAGGCGGCGCAGGGTCTCGTCCCCCGGCGGCCTCAGAGTAAACAGGGCGTTGATGGCGGAGGCCACGCGCGCGTGCCGGTAGGTGGGGTAGCCGCAGCAGAGCTCGTCGCCGCCATCGCCGCCAAGGGCGACGGTGATGTGCTTGCGCGCCATCTGCGAGAGCGCCAACGCGGGCAGCGCGGAGTCGTCGGCATAGGGTTCGCCGTACCGTTCCACCACTTCTGGCAGCATGCTCAGGCTCGCGGGCGACATGATCTCATGGTGCAGGGTGATGCCCAGATGCTTGGCGACCGCTTGGGCGTGGGGCAGCTCGTTATACTTCTTTTCCGCAAAGCCGATGCTGAAGGCCTCCACCTTGCCGGGGCAAAGATCGGCCAAAACCGCGGCCACAAGGCTTGAGTCCACCCCGCCGGAAAGCAGCAGGCCGAGAGGAACATCGGACTCCAGGCGCAGGCGCAC
>Ga0209467_1001628_pt1 | contig 18661 bp, 17 predicted proteins | sample Higcelwee11metaG_FD_187175 | JGI IMG/M metagenome (GOLD analysis project Ga0209467, IMG submission 187175) | Freshwater pond sediment microbial communities from the University of Edinburgh, under environmental carbon perturbations - High... | ecosystem: Environmental > Aquatic > Freshwater >...
GGCTCCCTTGGCCCACAGGCCGCCGGTGGCGTCCAAAAATTGCCGCATCTGGCCGCACATGTTGCCGAAGCGGGTGGGCGTGCCGAAGAGGATGGCGTCGGCCGCTTCGAGTTCGTCCAGGGTGCACACGGGAACCACGCTCAAGGATTTCTGGATATCGGCGGCCCCCATTTTTTCGATGACGTCCGGGGACAGAGTCTCCGGCACGCGGCGCAGCGTGGCCACGGCGCCGGGGATTTCGGCCACGCCTTCGGCGGCGGCCTGGGCCAGGGCGCTGACGTGTCCGTAAAGGGAATAATACACGGTAAGCACGTTCATGGGAGCGACTCCTGTTGCGGTTTGACGGTGGCGCGAGGGTAGCCTGGAGCGGCGGCGGGGGCAAGCCGGATGGTGGGCGGCCGGGCGTGGGAGAGGGGAGGGACGGCGGCCGGACCGGGATGTCCCTTCCGTGGGACATATGGGGTTGTGGCCGGGAGGATGCGTCGAAGCGGGGAAAAGCCGGGAGGGCAGGGGGCGGATCGGCTCGGCGTCAGCGCGGCGGGATCTTTATGACCTGTCCCGGGGTGATCCTGTTTTGGCTGGCGAGGGCGTTGTGGGCGGCCAGGGCGGCGACTTCGACGTTATGCCGCTTGGCGATGCCTCCCAGGGTGTCGCCTTTTTGCACGGTATAGGCCGCCTCGGCGCTGTCGGAGGGGGCTTGGGCCGGTGCGGCCTTTTCGAGGGCCTGCCCGGGAGGGCCGGGGACGACGGCGTCGGTTGTCGGCTTCGGTGCGCTGTCCGGGGTGTCGGCCGGGGAATGGGCGGGCCTTTTGGTGTTTGCGTTTGGCGGTTCCGGAATGACCAGTTCCGGATCCGACGCCAGATCCTTGGAGTTTGATTGGCGGCCCAGGCGCGAAGCTTTTTCTTTTTTGATGACGATGTATTTCTCCCGGGCGGCGAAGAATTGTTTTTCCACCTCGGACCCCGGGGCCACGGGGCCGGTGCGCACGGCCTGCGCATAGCTGGCGCGGGCGGCACGCAGTTGCTCCAGGGCCAATTCTTCCTCCTGGTTCAGCAGATCATCATTGATATAGGCCATGTTGGCCTCGTAGCCGGGATATTTCGCGCATCCGGCCATGGTCGCCACCAGGACGGCCATGAGGCAGAAAACAAGGAGTTTCGGGCTCTTCGCCATGAGGGTCTCTTCCGTCGGGTTGTCGGGATGTCGTGTGCCGACAGCGGCGATTCGTGTGGTGTGCGGCTTCGTTGCCGGATACTGATAGCATTTGGCCCCGGGAGGCGTAAAGTCCGGCCTTGCATGCCGTCGGGGATTAGTCGAGCATGAACCGCATGGGGTTGACCGGCGTCCCGTTGACCTGCACCTCGTAGTGGAGATGGGTGCCGGTGGTGCGGCCGGAGTTCCCGGAATAGGCGATGAGCTGGCCGCGTTTGACCTCCTGTCCCGGGGTGACTGCGGCCGACTTGAGATGGCCGTAGAGGGTGCTTATGCCGTAGTCGTGGACGATGACCACCCGCAGGCCGTAGCCGCTTTGGTAATCCACATCCGTGACCCGCCCGGCGCCAGGGGCGTGGACGGGCGTTCCGTAGGGGGCTTTGATGTCCACGCCGTTGTGAAAATCGGCCCGTCGACCGAAGGGGGAGCGCCTGGGGCCGAAGGTGGAGGTGATGTAGCCGGCCATGGGCCACAGGGAGGGTCTGGCGTCGAACTCCAGCTTCTTTTCCCGCAGGGAATGGCGCAACTGTTGCTGCAAGACCTCCTGCAGGGCGATCTCCTGGCCGAGGTATTCCAGAAATTCGTTCATCTTGCGCGTCAGCACGCCCTGGCGAAGAAAATACAGGCCCGAGGAGGCCGCCAGATCCGGTCCCGGCGCGCCCACCCCCAGGGGGGAGGCTTCCCTGGCCGGATCGAAGTCGACCATGACCCCGAGTTTTTCATTGAACGCGGCGATTCGGGTGACCTCGGACTCCACGCGCTCCATGCGCTCCTTGAGGCGCAGGGACGTGGATTTCTGGTCGGCCAGGGCGCCCCGTCCGTCTTCGGCCAGCCGGGACAGACGGTCATACCCGGCATAATACCGCCATAAAAAGGCGTTAACGGCCACCAACGCCACCAGGACCGCCACGGGAAGGGCGATCATCCAGCCCCTGACGGTGAAAATCGGTCTGGCGCCCTTGCCGCGCTGAAAGAGGCAAACTTGATATCCGGATATAGGCATGGCTTGATCGGTACGACGTGAATGCAGTATCGGGCCGCCCCGGGGTCGGGTCGTGATGCGCCAAAGGGGGGGCCTGTTTCGCCCGGCAGAAAAATGCCGACTCCGGGCGACCGGACGGGGAGAGCCACAAGAGCCGTGTTCAACCCGCTGATGCACCGAATGCCGCTTATATCCAAGAAGAAGAAGAAGGGCAAGTCCCGGCGTTTTCAGCGGCGGCGCACGTTTTGTGGCGGTTGATTTACAAAACCCCCTGCGCTGGCATAGGACTCTGCCATGTGGCTGAAACGGCAGGGGCGGGCATGCCGATGCGCCCGGAGCCTCCGCCGTTTTCGCGAACCTCCCACCGGACCAGTGTCCGCCGACGCGTCGAAAAGGGATCCATGGACCACGCCGACATCCTTCTGGAATCCGGCACCAACGAGCTGGAGATCGTCGAGTTCCACGTACTGGAAGACATGGGGCACGGCGAGACCCGGGCCCTGGCCTTTGGGGTCAATGTGGCCAAGGTGCTGGAGATCATCGAAAATCCGGGCCTGTCCCCTTTGTCTTCCGCCCCGCACCCCTGTTTCCTGGGAACCATTCCCTTGCGGGAGTTGGTCCTGCCGGTGCTCGATCTGGCCGTGTGGCTGGATATCAAGCGGGCGCGCACCCCGGGCGAGGTGGTTCTGGTGACCCGTTTCAACTCCCGGACAACGGGATTTCTGGCCTCGGGGGTGACCCAGATCCATCGCGTGGCCTGGAGCAGCGTGGAGGCGCCGCATCGGTTGCTTGGCGGGTGCGTCACCGGGCTTGTGCGCATCGAGGACCACTTCGTCCAACTGATCGACCTGGAGCGGATCCTTTTTGAACTGGACCCGGCGCCGGACGAGGAGCCGGAGCAGCGGGAAAAACCCGCCCGGACATATTCGGTGCTTCTGGCCGAGGACTCGGCGGTCATGCGCCAGATGGTGTCCGAACGGCTCACCGAGGCCGGGTTCCGGGTCATTTTGACCGGAAACGGCGACGAGGCCCTGACCCTTTTGCGCGCGACGGCGGCCCGGGCGAAGTCCGAGGACCAGCCGGGCGAGGGGCTTCCCGACGTGGTGGTCACGGATGTCGAAATGCCCCAACTCGACGGCTACACCCTCACCCGCCGGATCAAGGAGGATCCGGACCTTGGCGCGCTGCCCGTGATATTGTTTTCCTCCCTGGTCAACGAGGATCTGCGCCACAAGGGCCGAGCCGTGGGGGCCGACGCCCAGATTTCCAAGCCGGAATTCGGAAGATTGGCCGATGTGGTGCGCTCCCTGATCGAAAAACGGTGATCCGCAGGACGCCGCCCCTACGGCGTTTCTGGCGGGAATTGGCGTTGTTGCGTTGCTTTTCTTGCAAAACGAAGGCACAAGGGGACATCGTCAACCCCGTATCCGGAACCAGATCATGAAATTTCCCCCGGACATTCCCGCGCTCATCACACGGCGTTCGCTCTTTTCCTGGGTGTGGACCAGCAACTTGAAGTTGCAGGGCATCCTGCTCGTGGTCATCGTGGTCACGGTCGGCGCCCGGGTGCTGCCCCTGGAGATGCAGAAAAAGATCATCAACCAGGCCATCGGGCTGCAAAAGCTCGATCTGCTCTATATGTACTGCGGCTACTATCTGGCCGCCGTGGTGGCCGCATCGGGGCTTAAGCTGGTCATCAACACGCTGCAGACCTATATCGGCCAGCAATCCCTGGCGGATCTTCGCAAAAAGCTCTACGCCCACATCCTGACCATGCCCATGCCCTTTTTCCGCAAGGCCTCCCCGGGCATGGTGGTCCAATCCCTGGTGTCCGAGGTGGCCAACACCGGCGAGTTCGTGGGCCAGGCCGTGGCCGTGCCGGTGACCAACTTTTTGACGCTGGTGGCCTTCGCCACGTACCTTTTTTTTCTCAACCCGCTCATGGCCGGCATCAGCATGGCCCTGTATCCCGTGGCCATCGTGGTCATCCCGTTTCTGCAAAAACGGGCCAACGCCGCCAACAAGGAGCGGGTGGACACGGGGCGTAAGCTGTCCACCATGATCGGCGAGACCATCTCGGGCATCCACGAGGTGCATTCCAACGCCAGCTTCAACCTGGAGAACCGGCGTTTCGGCGAGTTCGTGGACACGCTGTCCCGGGTGCGCGTGGTGTGGAACCTGTATAAGTACACCATCAAGGTCTCCAACAATTTTTTCCAGAGCCTGGGGCCCTTCGTGCTCTTTCTGGTGGGCGGCTATCTGGCCATCAACGGCCGCTTCGACCTGGGCGCGCTGGTGGCCTTTCTGTCGGCCAACGAAAAGCTCTACGACCCCTGGAAGGAGCTGATGGACTTCTATCAGGTCTATCAGGACGCCAAGGTCAGCTACGGCCGGATCATGGAATATTTCGAGGGCGCGCCGGAATTCCCGCTGACGCCCGAAACGCCGCGTCCGCCCCTGGCCCTGGACGGCAGCGTGAGCGTGCAGGATCTGGTCATGGAGGTCGCCGGCGGCATCCAGTTGCTCAAGGGCGTCTCCATGGACATAAACCCCGGCGAACAGGTGGCCCTGGTGGGGTATTCCGGGTCCGGGAAGTCCACCCTGGCCCTGTGTCTGTGCCAGATCAACAAGTACTCCGCCGGGCGGGCCACGCTCTCCGGGTACGACATCGACGTCACCCCCAAAAGCGACATCGCCGACAACATGGGCGTGGTGGCCCAGCATCCCTTTATTTTCGAAGGCACCATCCGCGACAACCTGCTCTATTCCATCAACGCCCGGCGCGAGGCGCATGGCATTGAGGGAGAGGAGGGCCTGCCGAGCCTGGACCGCATCATCGAGACCATCCAGCAGGTAGGGCTTTTCCAGGATGTGCTCAGGTTCGGCTTAAACACGGTCTTCAAGAAAGGGCGCAAGGAAAACCTGGTCAAGAAGATCATCCACATCCGGGAGAACTATTACCAGGAGCAGGGCGAGATCCTCAAAGACATCGTGGAGTTCTTCGATGTCGACAAGTATCTCTATTACAGCCCGGTTTCGGCCAACATCCTGTTCGGCAACCCCAACCGGGACGAATATCAGCCGGAGAATCTGGCGAACAACCAGGTTTTCCTGGAATTTTTGCGCGAGGCCGGGTTGCGGCAGCTCTTGGTGCAGCTGGGGCGGGAGTTGGCGGCCCAGACTGTGGACATCTTGAAAAACGTACCCTCCCCGGATGCCAGCTTCTTTGAGCAGTCCCCGGTCGGGGCGGACGAATTCGCCGCCTATTCCGATCTGACGACCCACCTGGAGCGGGTCAAGATCCATGAGATCAACCCCGACGAGGAGCGCCTGCTTTTAACCCTGGCCCTGCGCTTCATCCCCGGCCGTCACAAGATCGTGGGGCTTTCCAAGCTCTCCGAGGTGCTTTTGCTGCAAGGCCGGGCGCTTTTCATGGAGAGGACCGGTAAGTCCGATCCAGAGGCCGTGACGTTCTACCGGCGCGAGGATTTCATCCATTCCCAGACCATCATGGACAACATCCTCTTCGGCCGCATCCGCACCGACAATCCCAAGGCCCTGGACCAGATCAACAAGACCATCGTCAGCCTGCTCATCCAGGAGGACATGCTGGAGCGCATCGTGGAGCTGGGGCTGGATTTCCATGTGGGCTCCTCGGGCGACCGCCTCTCCGGCGGTCAACGCTCGAAAGTGGCCCTGGCCCGGGCCTTCCTCAAGGAACCGCCGCTTTTGATCCTCGACGAGGCCACGGCGGCCCTGGACAACGCCTCCCAGACCCGCATCCAGAACCTGCTGGAATCCAAGTGGAAGGGCAAAAGCACGGTGGTTTCCGTGGTCCATCGTCTGGACACCATCAAGGGGTTCGACAAGGTGGCGGTGATGAAGGCCGGACGTATCGTGGAATGCGCCTCCTACAACGAACTCATGGACAAAAAGGGGATGCTCTATGAACTCGTCCACGGATCATCAGGACGCAAGTGACGGAGCCTGCGGGTTCACCACCCACCTGGACATCCTGCGGGAGATGCCGATTTTCACCGGCATGTCCCTTGATGTGCTCAAGGTGTTGGCTTATTTGAGCGGAAGCGAAACCTATCGCGACGGGGACCGGCTGTGCGTGCAGGGAGAGATGTTCGACAACTGCCGTTATATCACCCTGGGGCGGGTGGAGATCCTGCGCGCCCCGGAACACGGCGAGGCCGTGGTGGTCGGGACGGCGGGAGGCGGCTGGGCCTTTGGCGGACTGGCGCTTTTGACCCACGTCAAATCCCTGTATACCATCCGGGCCAAGGGCGATGTGGAGTGCCTGGTGCTTTCCCGGGAGAAATTTCAAAAGGCGGCCGAGCGGTTTCCCCAGATGCTGCCCCGGGTGTTGCACGCCGTGGTCGAGCACATGTTCGCCTGGGAGGCCAAGGTGCTGTCCGCCCTTGAGCGCAACACGGCCACGCCGGAAGAGGTCCACGGCCTGACGCTTTTTTAGGCCCGGGCGCGTCCGGTTGGGCCTTCGGGGCAGAGCCCCTTGCGGCGCGGCGCTGCGACCCCGATGCGCCGCCTGGAGCGGCGGGGTGCGAGGTCGTTATCGCTATGCGGCCCGATCCGGTTCGGGATGGAAAACCTGAGCATGGTGGGAGTCCATGAGCGCAGACAACAAAGACCCCCTTGTCGTTTTTGCCGACTTCGTCGCCAAAAAACGGCTCAAGATGACCCCCCAGCGCAGGCACATTCTCGATGTGTTCCTGAACTCCGAGGGGCATCTGACGGCTGAGGAACTCTACCGCAAGGTAAAGGACGCCAATCCCTTCATCGGCCAGGCCACGGTCTACCGGACGGTGAAGCTCTTGGCCGATTCGGGGCTGGCCAAGGGCGTGGAATTCGGAGATGGCGTGGTCCGCTATGAGGTCAAATACGGGCAGTCCCACCATGACCACCTGATATGCGAGCGGTGCGGCCGCAACGTGGAGGTGGTCAACGCGGACATTGAGAAGCTCCAGGAGGAAGTGGCCGCGCGCCATGGCTTCGTGCTGACCGGGCACAAGCTCTATCTCTACGGCGTGTGCCCGGAGTGCCGCAAGGCCGACCCGTCCATCGGCTAGTGTTGCGTTCGGTCGTTTTCGTTGTGCTTTGACAAGCGACAACACCTTGCATGTATGTTTTCTTGTGAACGCCGCACAAGCGGTGCGCCCCTTGAAAAATACGCCAGTATTTTTTAAGAAAAAAGAAGTATTTCAGATTGTTGTTTCAAGATTCGGGTGCTCCGGTTTTGAGGACGCGACACGAGCGGTGCGGCTGTCGCGGCGGTGTGTCGCCGCTGTGGCCATGAGGCAATGACGGACGTGAGGCGACGTCGGCACGGCGGATCGCCCGGGAGAGAAGCACATGCGCCTGCGCCACAGCCGAGTCCTCCTGGCGGCCATCGCCTTATGTCTGACCTTCGCCACGGTCTCCCGGGCCGGAGACGCGCCACTGGTCTTCGGCCTTCTGCTCGTCGGGCCCCACAACGACAAGGGCTACAGCCAGGCCCAGTACGAGGGCGGCCAGTATGTCGAGGCCAGGCTGCCCGGGTCCAGAATGATCTACCTGGATCAGGTCAATCCCACGGATCGTCCCGGGCTGACCATCCCGCAGGCCGTCGACGACATGGCGGCCAAGGGCGCGCGGCTGGTCATCGCCGGTTCCGAGGACATGCGCGACGGTATCCTGGAGGCCGCCGTCCGGCATCCGGACATGACCTTCCTCCATGTCTCCGGCGACGACGTGCTGACGGGAAAGGCCCCGAAAAACCTGGGCAACCTGTTCTCCAAAATCGAATACGGCAAGATGATGGCCGGGTTCGCCGCAGCCATGACCACCAAGACGGGGAAAATCGGCTATCTGGGGCCGCTGGTCAACGACGAGACGAGGCGCGTGGCCAACGCCGCCTACCTCGGGGCGCGCTACGCCTGGGAGCATGTGCGCGGCAAAAAACCCGGGGAGCTGACCTTCAAGGTGAGCTGGATCGGGTTTTGGTTCAACATTCCCGGGGTGACCGCCGATCCCAATCAGGTGGCGGGATCGCTCTTCGACCAGGGCATCGACGTGATCATCTCCGGCCTGGACGCCCCCGAGGCCCTGACCGTGGCCGGGAGCCGCCGTGAGGCCGGGGCCGACGTGTACGCCCTGCCCTACGTCTACAAACCGGCCTGCGAACTTGCCCCCGAGGCCTGCCTGGGGGTGCCCTATTTCAACTGGGGGCCGCCGTTTCTGATCATCGCCCGGCAGGTGGCCGCCGGAACCTACAAGCCCGCCTTCGCCTGGCTGCCGCCGGATTTCGCGGACATGAACGATGCGGACAAAAGTCCGGTGGGCTTTTTGCCCGGCCCGGCCCTTTCGGCGGAAAACAGGCGTTACCTGGACATCTTTTCGGCCGCCCTGGGCTCTGGGGCCGTGGACATGTATGCCGGGCCGCTGGCCTACCAGGACGGCACGGAGTTCGTTGCGGCCGGTCGCACGGCCACGGACAAGGAACAGTGGTATTGCCCGCAGCTTCTTGGCGGCATGCAGGGCCAAAGCGCCGCCAAGTAGCGCCGATCCCGGTTCGCGCCGTGGCGGCGACAGCGCAAGGAGAAGACGGACATGGCCGACGTTTTCGACCAGATGATCGCCCGCATCCGTAAAATCATCGACGCCGGGCTCGACGCCGACGCCACCATGCGGGTGCTGGAGATCTTGGAGGCCCCCTTCGTCTCCAAGGACATCCTGGAGAAGGCCCGGCTCTACAGCGAGACCCTGCCCAAGGCCGAGGAGCGTCCTTTCACGCCCACCGAGCGGTTTCTGCATTTTTTATGGGACGCCTTCGACAAGCTGCCCCTGTGTCTGATCGTGCCGTTCTCCATCCCCTTCCGGCGGCTTGTGGCCGAGCGGCTGTTCGCGGGCTGCGGCCGGGCGTTTGTCTGCGAGGAGAACGTGCGCTTCAATTTCGGGCAGTTTTTGACCGTGGGGGACAACGTCTTTTTCAACCGGGGCGTGTTTTTGGACACCAAGGGCGGTGTGACCATCGGGGATTCAGCGGCCCTGGCCGAGGACGTGCGCATTTTCACCCACGGCCACGACGAGGCCTCGCACATGACCCGCACGTATGCGCCGGTGCGCATCGGGGCCTATGCCAAGATCTACGCCGGGGCCACGCTCATGCCCGGGGTGACGGTGGGGGAGCAGGCGCTGGTGGCCTCGGGGGCGGTGGTGACGCATGACGTGCCGCCGAACATGGTGGCGGCCGGGATTCCGGCCAAGGTGATCCGGGAGCGGCGCACCGGCGGCCGGAGCGGGGAGGAATTGGAGCATATCTGGCTGTTTTGAGGGAAGGGCTATCCATAGCGGTTGTATCTTGCTGCGAAATGCTTGATAGCACCTATGGCCAATTGCAAGTTTTCGGGGTCACCGTTGGTAAATCCAGATCCAAGAATTTTTGCTGAGACAGGTTGTGTCAGCCATTTTTCAAAGATTTTATTTCTATTGTCTGTGTCCCATGCGGATCGTCCTATAGGCACCCAGTAATTGTCCGATATTTGATGAGAAAGAGGAGTGACTTCTTTCAAAGTCTCCTTTGTTAATTGTTTTTCAACGCAAACCAAAGAAGATAAAAGCTCAAGTTCTTCAAAGTATAGTGTGAATTCTTTGTCTATGTACATATAATCTTTCGTAAAATTGCCAAATATATCATGGAGATGGTCGCTAAATGCTGTTTTTTTTCTAGATAAACCAGGCAGTTGTTGCCATGCGTGGTTATCGATAAAGCTAAATGGATTAATAAGGAAGGAAAAGATGTTCGCGGTAGGGTTGTGTCCAATGCGTGCTGTAGACAGAAAAAGGTAAAGATCTTGGTATTTTTGTGATTTTAACAGGCCTATGCCGTACGCATAAAATAACAAGATAGCTGGTAAGCAGTGTAGCTCGATATATATGGTCAATCCGTTGGATGTGCCGTGGTTGTCAATTTGTTGTATATATTCCGCAATAGTTCTGGTTTCGTCTTGATCACCCCACATGCCAATAATACCAAGTTGCCGGATTAGTGGTTCGCAAGATATCTCGTATTTTTTTACCATAGATATAAAGCGTTCGACAGAATACTCGCCACTCACAGAAAACTCTTCTTCTTGGAGTCTTGCCACGAGGCGTTTAGCTTCACTGCCAAGTAGGTCATATAGGGATATGCGGAATTCAGGACTGGACAGATATTTTTTAGTTAGAGATACCAAGAGTTCGGTACTGATGGGATCGTTCTTTCCAAATTCAGATTGTACGGTTATTAATTCTGCAATTCGCTCAAAAAATGAGTCGGCATCTGTGATATGAATGATTTTCCCACATCTATTGCTACAGACATCGCTAGCCAGTGGTGACAGTGGAGAACGTGTAGCCCAATATAGCGGGTATCGACGATTCGGAGATCGAACGATCACATTCCGAAGGGCTTGGTCCCAATCTCCTGACCACCCGCAAATGATTAACCCCTGCTCATCAATGATCCTATCAAGCAGACTGTCTATTTTCTCAGAATAACTTTGTAGCTCTGTTTCAGTATTTTTTATGCGAGTATCGAGATAATCACCGTGAATTTTTAGGATGTAGCAGTTGCTATGGATAAGGGGAACTGCACCATTAAGGTCGTCTTCTGATTTGATGACAGTCGGTACAATGCCTTCTTCTGTTAGGGCGGTTTCGATTAGTCGGTCAAAATTTGTAGTAATGATAACGCGAATAATTCCAATTTTGACCAACCGTGCTATTGCGCGATGAGCCTTTGTTGGTACCTTTCTCCCTTCCTCGAAATCTTCTGGGGTAGGCTCAATATAGCTATGAATAATTGATCTTCTTTCGTCAGGTGTTGAAGATAGTTTGTCTAAAAGATCTGAATAGTTAGGAGCGATATTGTATTTTTCTTTATACCAAGCGGCCCAGTCAGAATGTTCTATAATACCGTTCAATAATGCGAGGCGACGAATAAGATCGAGAGTTATTTCCCATCCTGTCGGTATCTGTGCCGATCGCGACACACCAGAGCCAAGTAAGAGCGCATAAACACCCTTGTTTTCATACATCGAAAATACAAGTGAAGTAAGATTGTCTATCATATTCGTAGCTGTCTATGTTTGGTGATTCCGTCGAGTTTGCGAAAAAAGTATAATTAGATTTATACGCAATGGGCGTGATGTCAATAGAGACTGATATTCAAAGCAAATGTGCTGGAAATTTTGACGAAGTAACTCGACATGTGGCCCGCCGCAGGTATCCCTTTCGTCTTTCTACAAGCTGGCGCAAATCTCCACGAAAACCCCGGGCCGTTGCTCCTTCGGGCATGGGGTGATCGAAATGGTGACATTCTCCCCGAGTCGGTTGATCCAATGCATGAGGCGGTCGGAGGTGACGAGGCGGAGATGGCCGCGCAGAATTTTCGACAGATTCGACTGGTCCTCGCCGAAGATTTCCGCCCCCTATTTTTGGGATAGTCCCCGGTCCTTGATGCGTTGGTTTACGGCGGAGATGAGCCGCGACTAGTGCAGTTTCCCTTCTGCATTGAGATGGCCCATGTCGGCAGACACGTTGCCGCTGCCGTAGAAGACTTCCGATGTGCCGGGCATGGCGTTCTCCTCCATCATGGAATGACTGAGGCGGGGCATCGGGGTGTTTCCCCAAAATACCGCCCCGCCACGCAGGACGCCGCCGCGCAGGCCGTAAATTCGATCAACTCCGGGGCCGAGATGCGGCCGTTGAATTCCCCCAGGTGCGGCCCGGTGGGGATGGCCACATCCGCCACGCCGCGTTGTATGGCCGCCGCCTCCTGACGCGGCATCCCGCGCCGGGTCAGAAACTCCACGAACGCCGCATCGCTCATGCCCTCCTGATCCGCCACCCGCAGCATCTCCACCATGTGCCTGTCCACCCCCATCTCCTCGATGAGCCGCGCCGCCAGCCCATCCCGGTCGAAGGGCGGGGCTCCGGACGGGGCGCGGCCGGTAAATCCCTCGTAATACGCGCCGTAGATCGTGGTCAGGGCCTCGGCCAAAAGCGCCGCATCGAACAGCTCCCGGGCGTCCGCCGGTCGGCCGTCCGGCCCGAGCCCCACCCGCGCAGGCTCCTTGAACCGGAAATAGCTCCCGGTCACCAGCAAAAGCCCCAGCAGATGGTCCCCCATGCATTTGAAAAGCGGCCCGGTGGGCCCGGCATGGGACACGAAGTGCTCGAAATCGCGCAGGCCGCTTGGGCCGAAATTGGGGAACCGGGTGGAGGCCAGCCATTGGTCCAGGCGGCCCATGCGCCGCCAGTCGTAAAGCCCCTCGTCGGATCGCCGCTCACGCTGCACCCGGTTGTGGAAAAGCGGGATGGGGGCCGTATGCACGATGCCCCGGGCGCTCAACCGCCCGAACAGCAGGGCGTTTTGCCCAAGCACCGCCAAAAGCTCCCGGCCGCCCAGGCCGCCATCCGGCCCATGCTCGTTGGGGTAGCGGAAATAGTCGGCCCGGGCCACATAGGCCATGGCCAGCCCCCCGGCCAGGGAGTCGGGCTCGAGGCCGGCCCGGGCCAGGGGGGCGTCCGCGACCCGGAAGACCGCCTGTCCGGCCACCCGGAGGGGACGGGGGACGTGGAAGGGCGCGGGCATGTCCCGGGCCTCGGCGGCCAGATGCTCCATCCAGGCCGCCTCCAGGGCCAGCCCGGAGGCATCCTCCCCCCGGCGTAAAAATTTGACGGCTGCAACCCGACCCGCGCCGCAAAGGGGCACGATCAGGGTCCGTCCGGCCCGGGTGGGGATGGCGGCGCCTTCGCAGCCCGGGGTGTCGCCCGCGGCCTCCTCCCGGTGCGCATCGGCCAGGCGCAGCAGCGCCGTCCAGGCGATATCCCGGGCCTGGGATGGTTCTGCGGGACAGGCGCCGTCTGGCCCGGCAATCTGGGGGCCGGAAACGGCCAGGGGCAGATCCCCCACGGCGTCGGCGGCGGCCATGCGCGGCTTTCCGGGCCGGGCCAGGGCCGTCTCAACGCCCGCAAAGGCCCGGGCCGCCAGTTCCCTGTCCGGGGCGCTGCGGCACAGGTCCAAAAGGACGGCGGCCGCATCGCGGTACAGGAACCGGGCCTGGGTCTGGGAGGCGTGGGGGGCCAGGGCCAGCAGATCGGCCAGGGCGGCCACGGAATCCGGCGTGACCTCGGCCGGGCGCAGCCGGGTGATGTCCGCCAGACGGCGCACGGCCAGATAGGCGGCCTGGAAGTCGGTTCCAGCCAGGCCCTGATGCTGGGTCACGGCGCTTCGGATGCGGCCAAGGGGCCGACGGGCCGGGGACAAAGCGTCCGGGAAGGGGCCTGTGGGCGGGCCGTGGTCATGGGGCGGCGGGGACGGCTATTTGCCGCAGCACCGGGCGTTTTTGAGCGGCGAGCAGGGGGCCGGTTTCATGTCCAGGTCGATGCATCCGTTGGCGAAGTCGCGGATGATCTCGGCCGAGGCCATGCGGCCGTGCCAGGCTTTGCTGGTGATGATGGCCAGATTCTCGTTCACCTGGATATAGAACTCGGTGAATTTCGACCCGAAGTGGACGTTGTAGACGTAGATGCCGTCGCGAACGCCCATGAACTGGAACTCCTCGGGCGGTTTGCAGGTGGCCATGGACAGGGCCCGGATGAAGGCGCATTCCAGCACGACCTGCTCGTCGAAGGCGGCGGCCGGGGAGGGCAGGCCCGGAAAGGCGATAAGGCCAACGGCCAGTCCGGCCAGGACCAGGGCGACATGCGTCAGCCTGGAAAGGGGGCGGAAAAGGGCTCGGGACATGCGGCCTCCGTGCGTAGCGGCGCGGGCGTCAATCCAGCTCGTATTCGTCGCGCCAGTCTTCGGTCTCGGTCCAGGCGGGCTGGTCGGCCTTGCTCAACAGGCAGTCGCCGATGACCAGATGGTCCATCTCCGTGCGCATGAAGCAGCGGTAGGCGTCCTCGGGGGTGCAGACGATGGGTTCGCCGCGCACGTTGAAGCTGGTGTTGACCACCACGGGGCAGCCCTCGCGTTCGTTGAAGCGCGAGATGAGCCGCCAGTAGCGTTCGTTGGTCTGGCGATGCACGGTCTGCACCCGGGCCGAGAAGTCCACATGGGTGATGGCCGGAAGGGTGGACCGCTCCACATAGAGCCTCTCGAACATGGGCTTTTGGGAATAGCCCTCGGGCAGGGGCTTGCGCAGGGCCTCGGCCACCGGGGCCACCAGGAGCATATAGGGCGACGGCCGGTCCAACTCGAAGCACTCTGAGACCTTCTCGGCCAGGACCGAGGGCGCGAACGGCCGGAACCCTTCGCGGTATTTGATCTTCAGGTTGAGCTTTTTCTGCATCTCGGGATGGCGCGGGTCGCCCAGGATGCTGCGGCCGCCCAGGGCCCGGGGGCCGTATTCCATGCGCCCCTGAAACCAGCCCACGGCGTGTCCGGCGGCCAGATGGGCGCAGACCGTGTCGCACAGGGCGTCGAAGTCCTCGAAGCGGGTGAAGGGGGCCTGGCGGCGTTTGGCCAGGCGCTTGACGTCGGCCGTGGTGAATTTGGGGCCGAGGTAGGAGCCGCGCATGCGGTCCAGGGCCCCTTTGGGCAGGGGGGTGCGGTCTTTGCCCATCCAGATGTGCCAGGCGGCCATGGCCGCGCCCACGGCGCCGCCTGCGTCGCCTGCGGCGGGCTGGATCCAGATGTCGTCGAACAGCCCCGAGCGCAGAAGCTTGCCGTTGGCCACGCAGTTTAAGGCCACGCCGCCGGCCATGGTCAGGTGGCGGCAGCCGGTCAGGTCGCGGGCGGTTTTGGCCAGGCGCAGGACCGCCTCTTCCGTGACCTGCTGGATGGCCAGGGCCAGGTCCATGTGCTCCTGGCCGAGCTCGCTTTCGGGTTCGCGGCGCGGCAGGGAGAACGCCGCCTCCCATTTGGCGTCGCGGGTCATGGTCAGGCCCGTGGCGTAGTTGAAAAAGTCCATGTTCAGCAGCATGGACCCGTCGCTGCGCAGGTCCACGATCTCGTCCAGGATGGCCCTCTTGTAGCCCTCAACCCGGGCCCCGCCCTCGATGCCGTAGGGGGCCAGGCCCATGAGCTTGTATTCCCCGGAATTGACCTTGAAGCCGCAGTAGTAGGTGAAGGCGGAATAGAGAAGCCCCAGGGAATGGGGAAAGTCCAACTCGCGCAAAAACGTGATGTCTTTGCCCTTGCCGTGGGCGATGGCCGTGGTGGCCCATTCGCCCACGCCGTCCACGGTCAGGATGGCGGCCTCGTCGAACGGCGAGGGATAGAAGGCGCTGGCGGCGTGGGAGAGGTGGTGTTCGGGGAAAAGGATGCGCGGCTTGCCGGGCCCAAGCTTGGCCAGTTCCTCGCGCAGCATCTTGCGCATGAAGAGCTTTTCCTTGATCCACACCGGGATGGCCGACAAAAAGCTCGGCAGGCCCGACGGCGCAAACCCGTGGTAGGTCTCAAGCAGCCGCTCGAACTTGAGGTAGGGCTTGTCGTAAAAGACCACGGCCGCCACCTCGGGCAGACTGATCCCGGCCTCGGCCAGGACATAGGCCCCGGCCTTGGCCGGGAAGGCCGGGTCGTGTTTTTTGCGGGTGAACCGCTCTTCATGGGCCGCAGCCACGATCTGGCCGTCGCGTAAAAGTGCGGCGGCGCTGTCGTGGTAGTAGGCGGAGATGCCAAGGATGTATTCGGGCATGTCGGTTTCGGCTAGAACAGGGTGTAGATGAACGGCGCCACGGCCGAGCCGCTGGTCAGGACCACCAGGGCGCCGAAAAGCAACAGGGTCAGGATGATGGGCAAAAGCCAGAATTTTTTCCTGACCCGCAAAAAACCCCACAATTCGCGTAAAAATTCCATATGGCCTCCGGATGTCCGCGCGGCGCGTCCGTTACGGGCGACGCGGGAGTGTCGTCAAATGGTCAAAAAAACGGGCTGGTTCGCGAAAAAAAACAGTCGGCCGATGCATCCGGTTGGTGCGCCGGGCCTTTGGCCCAAGCGGCGACGCGGTAGGGCCGTCAAAAGGGCTGCTCGATGTCGGCGGCCGTAAAGGTGTGGTCGCGGACCCGGAACACCGACTCGGCGCCCTTTTTCCAACAGGCGATATGCAGGCTGTCCTTGCCCAGGGCCTTGCGCACAAGCCCCATGGGCGTCAGCACCAGGAAAAAGGCCAGGGAGAGGATGACCTTGGACATGACCGTGCCCAGAACGTGGGACAGGCCGAACCAGACCCGGGCCAGGGGCTTGTATGCCCCGGGGGAGATCATGTTCACCAAAAGGACCAGGATGGCCGTGGGCAGCATGGCCCGGTAGCCGCCGATCCAGGCGAACAAAAGACAGATGAGCACCATGGCCATGCCCGTATCCCGGGCCTGGGCCGTGGTGGCCTTTGTCCAAAACGAGCCCTTGGGGGGCTTTTGCATCGTATCCATGGCGGTATGTCGTCCGTGCCGGGAGGTTAGGGGAAAAAGGGCGTATCCGGCCAGGCGCCGAAGCCTACGCCATACGCCGCAAGGCCGCGCATTCCTACCTTTCGGCGGGCGCGGGCGTCAAGCGGTCCCTGGAGCGCCCGTGGCGGCGGGATTTTCGAAGGGATGGCGGCCCGGGCGCATCCGCACCTCGGCCGTTCCCGCCGGGGGCGGCCTGAGTGCGGATGCGCTCCGGAAGCGTCGCTTATTGCGGATTGTAGACCTGGAAGGTCTTTTTCGCCGTGGAGCCGTCCTCGGCCGCAACCTCCAGGGTCCAATCCCCGCTGACCATTTCCCATTCCTGCTCGAAGGTGAAGATGCAGTTGTACTGGGCGCCCACCTGCACGGTGTCGGTGGTCTCGGTCTTGAACTCCACCTCTTTCTTGGCCGGGTTGATCATGCCCGGCGAGGTGGTGATGATGCGGATGGCGGCCTGGCCCCCCTCGGGCTTTTTGACCTGGAAGCGGAACCCGAAGGTGGTGCCGAGTTTTTTGGGCACGGCCTCGGTCTGAAGCGTCAGGGTGTTGCCGTCATAGATGCCGAAATCCACGATCTCAATGGAATCGGGCGGGGGTGGGGGCTCGTCGCCGCCGAACAGATTGAAACCGGAGCAGGAAGCCAGAAACAGGGTCAGGATCGGAAGCACGAGCAACATACGTTTCACGGAGAAACCTCCTTGGGGTCCGCAGGAAATCGAGGGAGTCAAACGAAATGTCGGACGCCTGTCAAGGCATGTCCAGGCCATCGCCGCCCGGGGATGCGTAGGCCACATCCATAAGTGGGGTCTTGCCCGAAAAAAAAGCGTCGATCCGGGCCTTTTCCGAATGGAGCACGCGCAGCCTGGAGACCGGAAGCGGGCCTTTTTCGCCGCCGTAAAGCATCACGGCCCGGTCGATAAAGGAGGCCGGCGCAAAATCGAGCGGCATACGCATGATCCGGGGCGAGCCGTCCGTCAGGATGGCCACGGGACCGTCCAGACGGGCATGCGCCGCGTCCACCAGAAGATTTCCCGTGCGCACCAGGGTTTCTTCGGTCACCGCCAGGGGCGTTCCGGCCCATTTGGCCAGAAAGGCCACAAAGGCCGGACGCGGGGCCACATAGGCGAAGGGGTCCACCTTGCAGGCCACGGACGTCCCCGGGACATTCAGGATGTCGGGGTTGTCGCGATAGCGCATCCCCAGAGCCTTTTCCAGCCGGGGGAGAATCTCGCTGTAATCGATCATGGTTCGCCGCGCCTTTTGGCAAAGGCCTGTTCCATGAGCCGCCGCGCCAGGCCGCCGAAGCCGCCCGGCGTCGTGCCGAACACCGCTTTCCACACTTCGTCGGATTCCATACACAAATAGAGTTTTCCCGCAAGTCCGCATTTTAGCAAAAGCCCGGCCACATGGCCGAGTTGGCGCACCCGCAGGGGCCGCGCCAGGCGCCTTTTTCCGTCCAGATCCGTCACGAATTCATTGAGGTAATAGTCCGGGAGGATGCCTGCAGCGGCCAGTCCGGCGGGTAGATCGGGCAGAAAACGCAAGGAGCCCAGGCTGATGTAAACGATGTCCTTTGGTCGCAGAAACGAGGCGATCATGTCCACGGTCGCGGCGTAGCCCGCCTCCCAGCCGGGGTGGGGCACGATGGGGTCGAAGTGCAGGCAGACCCCGAACCCGGCCCGGGCGGCCTCGCGGGCGGCGGCCAGCCGGGCCGACAGCGGCGGCGCGCCCCGCTCCTGGGCGGCCACGATGGCCGGGGCGTTCACCGAAAAGGCCGCCAGCACCCTGTCCGGGCGGGGCTCGGCGGCCATCCAGCCCGTCTCGGCGGTCTTGGTCTTGAGTTCCAGGACCACGTTGTCGAACTCGCGCAAAAATTCCAGGATCTCATGGGTGTGGCCGGTGATGGATTCGAGCGCCAGGGAATCGGCGAACTCCCCGGTGCCCACCCGGAAGCGCCGTGACCGGTCGCGGCCGAAGATATCGCCCAGTTCGGAAAACATGTCCGCCGTGTTGGCGAACACCCGCAGATCG
>Ga0209467_1001630_pt1 | contig 18633 bp, 14 predicted proteins | sample Higcelwee11metaG_FD_187175 | JGI IMG/M metagenome (GOLD analysis project Ga0209467, IMG submission 187175) | Freshwater pond sediment microbial communities from the University of Edinburgh, under environmental carbon perturbations - High... | ecosystem: Environmental > Aquatic > Freshwater >...
ATGGTGCTCATGGCCACCACCTGGGCCGCGCAGCCCTGGCCGTAGGTCAGCCGGGTCTTGCCGATGCGCTCCCCGATGGTCACCACAATGCGCTTCCAGCCCACCATGGTGCCGACGCCCAGGGCCAGGGACACGGCCAAAAGCACCCAGTCCGGGGCGTATTCCGTGGGGCCGCGCAGGGTCGTGCGCCAGTCTTCCAGGCGTTCGATGTCGGCCAGGGGCGTGCCGGGCAGAAGCTGCATGTCCTCGGCGGCGTCGTCCAGGCACAGGATGTTGGTGCGGGTCTCCCAGCGGGCCTCTTCGGGCAGTTCGGCCAGGGTGGCGATTCCGGCCAGACGCAGTTGCAGGGCCTGGGCCGCATCCACGGCCTGGGTGATGTCGCAGTCCACGGGCGACGAGGTCTCGTTTGGGCGGTGAAACAGGTTGCCGTCGGCCAGCCCTTTGTTGATCTCCTGGCGATGGGCGTTGAAATAGTCGGTGAGTTGTCCGGCGGCGTATGTCACCTGGCCGATTTCCTGCGCGTCGGTGTCGAGGTTTAAGGCATAGGCCCCGGGCAGGATGCCGATGAGAATGAGCATGATCAGTCCCACGCCTTTCTGGCCGTCGTTTGAGCCGTGGGCCAGACTGACCCCGAGCCCGGAGGCGATGAGGGCCGCACGAAGGCCCAGAGGCGGCGGCTTGTCGCCTTTGGGAGGCTCGTTGAGGGCCGAGGAGCGGATGAACTTCGACATGAGAAGCAGCAAGCCCCCGGCGCACACGAAGCCGATGACCGGGGAAAGGAACAGCGACAGGCCCACCTCGGCGGCCTTGCTCCAATTGACTCCGGCCTCCAGGGGCAGGCCCTCGCGAAAGGCGTTGGCCAGCCCCACCCCGAGGATGGAGCCGATGAGCGTATGGGAGCTTGAGGCCGGAAGCCCCAGGTACCAGGTGCCGAAGTTCCACAGGATGGCCGACACCAGCAGGGCGAAGACCATGGACAGGCCCAGGTCGGTGTTGACGGCCACCAGCAGATCCACCGGCAACAGGTGCACGATGGAATAGGCCACGGCGATGCCGCCGATGTGCACGCCCAGGAAGTTGCAGACGCCCGAGAGGGCCACGGCCGTGCGCGCCCGCAGGGACTTGGTGTAGATGACCGTGGCCACGGCGTTGGCCGTGTCGTGGAAGCCGTTGACGAACTCGAACGACAGGGCGATCCCCAGGGACGAGAGGAGCAGAAACAGGGTGTAGCCGTCGATCTCGGTGAAAAAGGGCAGCGACATGAGGCTCCTTACGCGTCGCGGAAGGGGACATGCCCCGTCCGCTCGCGGCTGGCTGCTGGTTTGCGGCGTTTCGAGGGAAAACCGTGTGGCCGGGCCATTTTCTACGTGCCGTTGATCAGGTGCACCAAGGCCTGTCTGGCCTTGAGCTCCTCCTCGGTGATCTCGAAGCCCTTCATGGCCGCAAAGGCCACGATTTCCCGGGTCAGCATGTCATGGACCCGTTGCATTTCCATGGGATGCTCACGAAGATAGGCCATGAGGCGGTCTATATCGTCCTGGCTCATGCGGTTTCCTCCTTGGGTAGCTGGGGATGGAGCGGATGAAACGTAGGATATGGCGTCAGCAGAATATTTTGCAGACATTTTCCACGACAGTGACCCATTTTTCCCCTGCCGTCGAGACGAAAAGTCCATCTTGTGTCCCAGCCACAGGGTCGCAGGCCGAAGGCGGCGGCACAGGACAGAGAACTGCAACACGGTCGCTGCTTCCCCGTCACGAGAGCATGATATCAAAGGAAAGATGGCGCTTTCGTGATGAAGCGATGAAAAAGAGGATGTGCGCGGGGAGGGGCGGGGTGCACGGCGCATTGTTTCTGGGGGGCCGGGTTCTTCTTGACAAAGACAACATCTCATTGAAGTGTCGTCGCGGCCTTGCCAAACTGCGTGACCCACAGCCATGACCAAAAAACAGATATCCCAGACGACCCCCCAGGCCAGTTGCGCCGTGACCCGCGACGGCGGCGCGGTGCGTGTGGCCCTGGCCGGGGACTGGCGCATGGGGGCGGCGATCCCGGATGTCCAGGCGGTGGCCACGGCCTTGCAGGGCGCCGGGAAGCCCTCCTCCCTGACCTTCGAATCCGCCGGGGTGACAGGCTGGGACAGCAGGCTTCTGGCCTTTTGCCTGCGGATCATGCGCCTGGCCGAGGCGGCCGGGGTCGCCGCAGACACCTCGGGGCTTCCGGAGGGGGCGGGCAGCCTGATGGATCTGGCGGTCAAGGTGCCGGAGCGCAAGGGCGCGGCCAAGGAGGAGGCGTCCGAATCCTTCCTGGGCATGGTGGGCGGCACGGTCCTGGGAACCGGCCAGGCGGTGAGCAATCTCCTGGAATTTTTGGGGGAAGTGACCATTTCCTGCGGCAACTTCCTGCGCGGCCGGGCCGTTTTTCAGCGTTCGCAACTGGTGCTGCTCATCAAGCAGGCCGGGCTCGACGCCCTGCCCATCGTGTCGCTCATCAGCCTTCTGGTGGGGCTGATCCTGGCCTTTGTGGGGGCCATCCAGCTCCAGCAGTTCGGGGCCCAGATCTACGTCTCCACCATCGTGGGCATCGCCATGGTCCGGGTCATGGGCGCGATCATGACCGGCATCATCATGGCCGGCCGCACGGGCGCGGCCTATGCCGCCGAGCTTGGCACCATGCAGGTCAACGAAGAGATCGACGCCCTGCGCACCTTCGGGTTTTCGCCCACGGAATTTCTGGTCCTGCCGCGTCTGATCGCCCTGGTGCTCATGATGCCCCTTTTATGCATCTACGCCGACCTCATGGGCGTTTTGGGCGGGTTCATCGTGGGGTCGCTGATGCTTGGCATCAATCCGGTGCAATATTTCTCCAACACCTGGCAGTCCGTGCCCCTGGCCAACTTCTGGATCGGGCTGGTGCACAGCACGGTTTTCGGGGTATTGGTGGCCCTGGCCGGGTGCTACCGGGGCATGCGCTGCGGCCGCAGCGCCCTGGCCGTGGGCCAGGCCGCCACCTCGGCCGTGGTCACCGGCATCCTGGCCATCATCATCGCCACGGCCATCATCACCGTGGTGTGCAACATCCTGGGCGTCTAGGGCGTCCGGAAAAGGCCCATGGTCATGGAGTCAGCCCCGCCGCGCATCACAGTGAAGAACCTGGATATGTCCTATGGCGATTTCGTCATCATGCGCGACTTGAATTTCACCATCCGGCGCGGGGACATCTTCATCGTCATGGGCGGCAGCGGTTGCGGCAAGAGCACGCTGTTGCGGGTCTTGGTGGGGCTTAAGGAGCCAGCGAAGGGGCAGGTGCTTTACCAGGAGGGCAGCCTGTGGGAGTCCGACGAGGACAGCCGGGACGCCATCCTGCGGAAAACGGGCATCCTCTACCAGCGCGGGGCGCTTTTCAGCTCCATGACCCTGGCCGAGAACATCGCCATGCCCTTGCAGCAGTACACCACGCTGCCCGCCAGGGAGATCCGGGAACTGGCCTCGCTCAAGCTCGCCCTGGTGGGACTTGCGGGCTTCGAGGACTTCTATCCCTCGGAGATCAGCGGCGGCATGGTCAAGCGGGCCGGGCTGGCCCGGGCCATGGCCCTTGACCCGGACATCCTGTTTTTCGACGAGCCCTCGGCCGGGCTCGATCCGGTCAGCGCCCATCTGCTCGACGAACTGATCCTGGAGATCCGCGACAGCCTGCACGCCACCATCGTGGTGGTCACCCACGAGCTGGCCAGCATCTTCGCCATCGGCAACAATTGCGTATTCCTTGACGTGGAGACCCGGACCATGACCGCCAGCGGGGATCCCAAGGAGCTTTTGCAAAACACCACCGACGCCAATTTGCGGCATTTCCTGACCAGGGGCGAAAAGTAGCCGCCCCGGCATACCAAACGGAGAACATGGTCGTGGCCAGCAAAGTCAAAAAAAGCATGATCGGGGCCTTTGTCCTGGGGGCCGTGGCCCTTGGCGTGGGCGCGGTCATCGTGTTCGGATCGGGCATGTTTTTCACCCCCAAGTTCGAATTCATCATGTTCTTCGAGAATTCGGTCAACGGTCTTCAGGTGGGGGCTCCCGTGCTGTTTCGCGGCGTGCCCATCGGCCAGGTGACGGAAATCAGCATCGACGCCGACTCTGGCGATCTGCATTTCTATATTCCGGTGGTGGTGGAGATTGAGGGCGGCAAGGTGCGTATGACCGTGAACAAGAACTCCACGAAGCCCAAGGATGAGAGTCTGCTCCAGGCCAGCCAGGAAGACGCCCACGAGCTTTTAAACAAGCTGGTGGAGCGGGGGCTGCGGGCCCAGCTCGTCACCCAGAGTTTCGTCACCGGACAGTTGGCCGTGGCCCTGGACATCATGCCCGACACGGCCGTGCGCCTGGTGGGCGACAGCACGCTTCCCGAGATCCCCACCGTGCCCTCGGCCTTCGAGAAGCTGACCCAGACCCTGACCAAACTGCCCCTGGAAACCCTGGTGGACCGCCTCACGGCCGCAGTGTCCGGTATCGACAACCTCGTCAATTCCCCGGAGATCCAGAATCTGCCCGTCAAGCTGGACACGACCCTGGATGCGGGCAAGGATCTTTTGCGCGAACTCCAGGGCAAGGTCGATCCCCTGGCCCAAAATCTGGATGTGGCCATTCAAAGCTACACCGAACTGGCCCGGGACTTGAACCAGCGCACGTCCGGGCTGTCCACGGCGGCCGGAAAGACCCTGGGCATGCTGGACACCACCCTCAAGGAGGGTTCGGCGGCCCTGGCGTCCATCCAGCGGCTCACCAAGTCCGATTCCCCCACCGTGACCGATTTGAACGCCGCCCTGCGCGAGATAGCCACCGCCGCCCGGTCCCTGCGGGCGTTGGCCGATTATCTGGAACGCCACCCCGAGGCGCTCATCCAGGGAAAAGGACCGAGGAGATAAGCCATGTCCCAAAGGCAGACACAGTACGGCGGCCTGGCCGCCCTGGCCCGGCTGGCCCCCCTGGCGGTGATCCTGGCGGCGGTTTTGCTCGTGGCCGGATGCGGCAAGAGCCCTCCCACCCGGTTCTATTCCCTGACCGCCATCCCGGCCGCCGTTGAAGGGGCGGGGGGAGCGGGGGGAACCCCTGCCGATGCCGGGGCCTGCCCGTCCCTGGGGATCGGCCCGGTGGAGTTTCCGGCCTACCTGGACCGGACCCAGATCGTCACCGCCGGGGCGGGTACGGCCATGCACCTGGCCGAGTTCGATCAGTGGATCGAACCCGTGCGCAACAATTTTGAGCGCATCCTCATGGAGAATCTGTCGGGCATGGTCTGCGCCGGGCCCATGGTCTCCTCCCCCTGGCCCGTGGGGATGCATCCCGAACGGCAGGTGTCCATCCAGGTGCGGCGCTACGACGGCGTCCTCGGCGGCCAGGCCGTGCTGAGGGCCGATTGGGCGGTGCTGGACGCCGGGGGCGAGGTGGTCTTGTGGCGCTCCTCGCAGTTGACGGACACGGCCCAGGGGCCGGATTACGCCGCCCTGACGGACGCCCAGAGCCGATTGGCGGCGGCCCTGGCCCGGGACATCGCCGCCGGGCTGGCGGAAGCGGCGCGGCTGCGCAAGCCCTAGCGCGTTGCTCCGGACACAAGCGGCGGAATGTTTCCGGGGAAGGTTTGGCAAGCACCTCTTTTGCCTCGACTTTCGCGCCGACGAATGTCGGGGGTTCGCCCCAGGCCTGTGGGTGGCGCCGACGCTTTCCGGCGGCCGATGGTCGCAGGGGGCAGGGACGAGCACCCCGCCTATGGGCGTGTCGGCCGTGTCTTTCGAGGCCTGAGCCGTCCCTGAAATATCTCCGGGATGGCTGCGGCTTCGGTACGGCGGTTTTTACTGCCGCCGCCGTGTCAGTTTTTTTGAAGACAAGGAAGGAGCTGGCGAATTGATCTTGCCTCTTGTCTGGCCATCTTGAATTGCATCTCCCCCTCTGTTTTGAATTTGAAAATCAACATCGTCGTCGCTGGCGAGTCTTTTTCCGCGCTTGATGACCGCCATGGCGGAAAGAGAGATATTTCCATGCAAAAAAGGATTTCGTGTTGAGCGCAATAAAGGATATGCGAAATGTTTTTTCCTTGCCTTATGGGCTGTTATCTTGATATGCATGTTACACTTCGTGCAATGTGGAGGATGTTCGTCGTTCTTATCCAAACTCCTTGCCTGCAGGGATACGCCATGACCCTCAAGATGAAATTCATCCTTCCCACCCTGGCCCTGATCATACTCGGCATGTCCATCTCGACGTGGCTGACCTACCAGCGCAGCACCGAATCATTATCTACGGTCGCCGTTGAAAAAGCCAAGAGTACGGCAGGCTCTCTGCTTGCCGCCGTCGAACTCTGGGTGGACGGGGCGCAAAACGAGATCATCACCCTTTCCAAAACGGATGAACTCGCCAATGCCCTGACCGCAGGCGCGGACGACCCGGCGGCCGTGGAACGCGCCGTGGCGCTGCTCAAGGACAGCGCCGCCCGGCATCCCACGTTCGACAGCATTTTGTTCGTCAACCCGCAGGGCGTCGTGGTCAGCAGCACCAATGTCAAACTCATCGGCGTCAATCTCGAAAAACGGGAATATTTCCAAAAAGCCATAGCGGGGGAGATTTTTATTTCCAACCCGCTTTTCAGCGTGGACAGCGGGGAGGCCGTCTTCGTCATCTCCGCACCTGTGCGCCAAGGCGGCAAGATCGTCGGCATCATCTCGGCGGGCGTCAAAATCGGCGTCTTCACGAACAACTTCGTCAAGCCTCTGGACACGCCAGCGGGGTACGCCTTCGTCCTGGCCCCTGACGGACTGGTTCTTGCCCACCCGGACAGCAAGCTGATCGGCAAGTTCAACCTCATCAAAGAGACGGACTACGGCGGAAAAATCGCCTCCCAGCAAAGCGGCAGCCTTGATGTCGTGTCCCTGGGGGTTGAAAAGCTGATCATCTTTGAAAAATCCAAGCTCACCGGCTGGATCATCGGCATGGCCGTCAACAAGGACGCAGCCTTTGCCGACGCCCGCAGCCTGGGGGTGCTTATCCTGTACATGTCGGCAGGACAGGCCGTGATTTTGGCCGTGGGCATTTTGATCATCCTGTCCCTCAACGTGCTTCGTCCCATCGGCGCCCTGGTCGGCGCCTCCACGCGCATCGCCGATGGCGACCTGGACGCCCCCCTAGACGTCAACCGGAGCGACGAGATCGGTCGCCTGCAACGGGCCATGGCCAAGATGGTGGGCAACCTCAAGGTAAAGATCGGCGAGGCCGAGGATAAGGGCCGGGTGGCCGCTGCGGAGTCCGAAAAGGCCGCAGTCGCCATGGCCGAGGCGGAAAAGGCCCGGGAACGGGCGGAAAAGGCCAGGGAGGAGGGAATGCTTCAGGCGGCCGAGCAGCTGGAAGGCGTCGTAGACGCCGTCACCGCCGCCTCCCAGTCCATCTCCGGCCAGATCGAGCAATCCAGCCAGGGCTCCCAGGAGCAGTCGAACCGGGTGGCCGAGACCGCCACGGCCATGGAGGAGATGAACGCCACGGTCATCGAGGTGGCCCAAAACGCGGCCCAGGCCGCCAACACCGCCACCGACGCCCGGCAAAAGGCCGACGAGGGGTCGAGCATCGTGGCCCAGGTCATCCGCAGCATCGGCGACGTCCAAACGAACGCCCTGCAACTTAAGGACGACATGACCCGGTTGGGCCAGCAGGCCCAGGGCATCGGCCAGGTTCTGAACGTGATTTCCGACATTGCCGACCAGACCAATCTGTTGGCGCTCAATGCCGCCATTGAGGCCGCCAGGGCCGGGGAGGCCGGGCGCGGTTTCGCCGTGGTGGCCGACGAGGTCAGAAAGCTCGCGGAAAAGACCATGGCCGCCACCAAGGAGGTCGGCGACGCCATCGTCGGCATTCAGCAGGGCACGAGCAAAAACATCGACAACGTGGATCAGACGGTGCGGCGTATTGACGACGCCACGGGACTTGCCGGGCAGTCCGGCCGGGCCCTGGAGGCCATCGTGGACCTCGTGGTCCAGACCACGGACCAGGTGCGCTCCATCGCCACGGCCTCGGAGGAACAATCCGCCACGACGGAGGAAATCAACCGCAGCGTCATGGACATAAACCGTATTTCCGCCCAGACGGCCGACGCCTTGCGCCAATCCGCCGAGGCCCTGACCGGGTTGACCGAACAGACGGGGATTTTGCGCCGCCTTATCGACGACATGCAAGGGGGGGGCGGCGGCCGGGAGCTTGCGGCCGCTACGGTTCGGCGTCCGAAATTGCCCGGGCGATTCAGCTGATCCCTTTCCGGTGCGCCGCCTGACGGACGAGTCGGGCGGACCGTGGACAGGCCCGGGTTGGGGATGTCCTGGGGGGAGGATGGCGGACGTTCTGACGGGGCGGGCATGACCAGCCCTCACGCCTTACGGAAACAGGTGCAGCCCGTATCGGGCGAACACCAGTTCCTGGAATTCGATCACGGCGTGCAGGCTGTCCTTGAGGCGGTCGCGTTCGAGGTCGTCCAGTTTGTCCGGGAATATCGTATTGCGCGGCGTTTCCCCCTGGCGGATGGCCTTTGCCTGGAAGCGGATGCGCAAGGTCTGCAATGCGTCGTAGGCCGCGTGCAGGCGCTTTGCCAGGGGCTGTGAAAAAATCCCCAGGTCGGCCAATGCCTCCAGCCGTTCGGGCGTGCCTGCCGCCGTGAGGCGTTGCTCCAGGGCCATGGTGCGCAGTCCCTGGACCAGGGCGAAAATTCCTCTCTTCTTGATATCCAGTCCGCCCTTGTCCGGGCCGGATCGCTCCACCGCAAGGGTGTTGAAAAAACCAAGCGGCGGCGGAAAGCGCAGGGCCTCCCGGGCCATGTAGCCAAGGGTCACGGGCGAGTCCGACACCCGCTTGCGAAGATGGGCCGCCAGTCCGTGGCACAGGGCCGCGTCTCCGGTTATGGGCCGGGCGTCGGCCAAAAGCGACAACACCAGGATGCCCGGGCCGTCCGGCTCCCGCACCACGTCGTCCACGGTCTCCTTCCATTGCTCCAGGGGCTTTCGCCAGTCGGGATTGTCGATCATCACCCGGTTCTCGCAGGGCGGAAAGCCGATGGCCGTCAGGGCCGCAATGAATTCCCGGCCAAAGGCGGCCACGGCGCTCTCTTCGCTGCCGCCCGGGGCGTCGCTTTCGGCCAGGATCAGGCCGTTGTCCTGGTCCGTGGCGAAAAACTGTTCCCGTCGGCCCTCGCTGCCAAGCGCCACCAGGCAGAACTCCCGCAGCGGCCCGTCCATGCCGCCTTCGACGATCCGGGCCGTCCGGGCCAGGATGTGGTCGCTCGCCTCGCTGATGAGCAGGCCCAGGGTCCGGGAGGCGATGCCCGCCTCCACGCCGCACAGGGCCATGTTGCGCAGATCCGCGAAAAGCAGGGCCAGGGCGGAGACGCTCTCCGCCCTGGCGATGGCCTCCGGCAGAAGCGCCGGATGGTGTCCCCGTTCGGCCAGAAGCCGTTCGGCCCGGCCCCGTTCTTCGGCCGGATCGGCGGGGAAACGTGGCCCGTCTGTCCTCATTCAGCTCCCATGCCCAGATAGTTGCGGATCTTTTGCTGCTCGTATTTGGCCTGCGCATCCGGCTCGGGCCGAAGGACCGACCCCAGCCATCCGGCGAAAAAGGCCGCCGGAAGCGAGATAAGCGCCGGATTTTTCCAGGGGAAGATGGCCTGGGCGTTGCCCAGGACATCCACCCACACCGTGGGACTGATGATGATCAGCCCCACGGCCAGGATGGACCCGGTGTAGATGCTCAAGGCCGCCCCAAAGGTGCTGAAGCGCCGCCACAGGATGGACAGAAGCAGGGCCGGGAAGTTGGCGCTGGCGGCGATGGCGAAGGCCAACCCGACCATGAAGGCCACGTTTTGCCCTTTGAAGGCGATGCCCAGGACCACGGCCAAAATCCCCAGGAAAATCGTGCCCCGCTTGGCCATCTTCACCTCGTCCTCCTCCGTGGCCTTCCCGGATTTGAACACGTTGACGTACAGATCGTGGGAGAAGGTGGAGGCCCCGGCCAGAGTCAGCCCGGCCACCACGGCCAGGATGGTGGCGAAGGCCACGGCGGCGATGAACCCCAGAAACATGGTGCCCCCCGTGACCTCGGCCAGAAGCAACGCGGCCATGTTGCCGCCCTTGTCGAAGCTGGTCACCACGTCCTGACCAACGATGACCATGGCCCCGAAGCCGATGATAAAGGTCAGGATGTAAAAATACGAGATAAATCCCGTAGCGTAAAACACGGATTTGCGCGCGGCCTTGGCGTCGGGCACGGTGTAGAAGCGCATGAGGATGTGGGGCAGGCCGGCCGTGCCGAACATGAGCGCGATGCCAAGGGACAAGGCGTCCCAGGGGTTGGCCACCAGCCCGCCGGGCGAAAGCACCTTGTCGCCGTATTTGTCGGCGGCGGCTGCAAACAGGTTCGAGGGATCGAATCCGTATTTGGACAGGACCATGAACACGATCACCGACGCTCCGCCCAGGAGCAGCACGGCCTTTATGATCTGCACCCAGGTGGTGGCCAGCATGCCGCCGAAGAGCACATAGGCGATCATGATCGCGCCCACCACCACCACGGCCGCCTCGTAGGGCAGCCCGAACATGAGCTGCACCAGCGAACCCGAGCCCACCATCTGGGCGATGAGATAGAAGGCCACGGTCATCAGCGACCCGCACGAGGCCGCCACCCGGATGGGCTTCTGGGACAGGCGGTAGGCCACCACGTCGGCGAAGGTGTATTTGCCGAGGTTTCTCAGGGGCTCGGCGATGAGAAACATGACGATGGGCCAGCCCACCAGAAAGCCGATGGAATAGATGAGTCCGTCGTAGCCCTTAAGCGACACCAGGCCCGCGATGCCCAGAAACGAGGCCGCGCTCATGTAGTCCCCGGCCAGGGCCAGGCCGTTTTGCAGCCCGGTGACGCTTCGCCCGGCGGCGTAGAACTGGGAGGCGGATTTGCTTTTTTTCGCCGCGAAGTAGGTGATGACCAGGGTGGCGGCCACGAAGAGGAAAAAAAACGCGATGGATACGGCATTGGGCTTGCCGAGGGTTGAGGTGAAGTCGGCCATGGCGTTATTTCCCCCTCATGGAACGGATGATGTTGCGCACTGCGGCGTCGTAGGTCCGGTTGGCCCAGTACACATAGATGCCTGTCAGCAGGCAGGCCGACAGGATGACCCCCAGGCCCACGGGCAGCCCCAGGGTCATGTGTGTGCCGATCTTGGCCGTGAGCACGTCTTTGGCGAACGCCAACACCAGGATGAATCCGAAATAGATGGCCAGGATGAATGCGGTCAGGACCAGGGAAATGGTCCACTTGGCGCGGACCAGCTTTCGAAATGCGACCTCGTCGATGTGCCTGGCGGATTCGGCGGACATGGGGGACTCCTCTCGCTGTGGTTGTTTCATCCCCCCCGGTGCGGGCCGGTTCCTTCCCGGGACGATGGGGTTGGTCAGACACTGACCGTTCCGCGTTTTTAAAATTTCATCATATCAAGGTGTTGCTTGTTGTTTCGCGGGCTGATGATGGACGAAGGCGACACTACCAAGGTTGCAGCCCTGGTTGCAGGTATTTTAGGTGAACGGCGGGTTTTTCGCCATGTACGCGGGGTGTCGCGGCCCGGCGGGGCACGGGACCGTTTGACGGCCAAAAACCGCCGTTGGCGGGGAGGCGCTGCGTGATCGGGGGCTTTTGCAGGCTTGGCCGGGGCCGGACCTGCTCCTGGCGGCGTCGCCGGACCACGGACCGATCCCCCGACAGGGTGCGGCGGCCATTGGACGGATTCCCCGCGCCGCTTGCCGAAAAGGGCATGCGCTGGCGGCGCGGCCGGGCTATGGGGGATGTGCGGGCGTATGCCGCAGCCCGCCCTGGAGGCCACGCCGTCATGATGGACAAGACCTTCGCGCTGGAAAGGGCCTGTCTGCCTTCCGTGTTTTTTACGGCCACCCCGCCGTTTTCCGATCTTCCGCCGGGGGTGCTCACGCAACTGGCGGATGCCGCCCGGGTGGACTTTTGTCCCGTGGGGACGCGACTGTTCTCCATGGGCCAGCGGGTGGAGGATTTGCTGCTCATCCAATCCGGCGGGGTCTGCGTCTCCCGCCCGGGAGGGGCTCACGCGCCGCGTGGGCTGGACTACCTCGGTTCGGGACAGGCCGTGGGGGCCGCCGAGCTTTTGCGCGGGGAACCGGCGTCCTGCGACGCCACGGCCTTGGCGGACACCTTTTATTTCCGCCTGGAGGGAGAGATCCTTTTGCAGGCGGCCAGGGAGTTTCCCGCCCTTGCGGCCTATTTTTGCGACCGGTTCCCAAAGGACTATCTGGAGCGGGCCCTGGCCTTGCTTCGCCGAGACAGGGGCGGCGGCGGGGCGGGATTCCGGCCGATCTTCGCCCTGACCGTGGGGGAGGTGGCCCACTCCCCGGTGGTGGACATCCCGGGCGAGGCCAGCATCGTGGCCGCCGCCGCCCGGATGGCCGATTTCGGGGTGGGCTCGATCCTCTTGCGGGACGAGGGCGGCCGGGTGGCTGGCATCGTGACCGACCGGGATTTTCGCTACAAGGTCTTGGCCCGGGGCGGGGACATGACCCGCCCCGTGCGCGAGATCATGAGCTCCCCGGTGTGCGTGGTGGACCACCGCGAAGCGTGTTTCGGGGCCCTGACGGTCATGATGCAGCGCCGCGTCCATCATCTGGCCGTGGAACGCGACGGGGCCGTGACAGGCATGGTCACCTCCCACGACATCCTGGCCTTGCAGGGGCGTTCGCCCTTTTCCCTTTTTGCGGACATTGAGGCCGCCCGGGACGTGTCCTCCCTGGCCGGTCTGTGCGAACGCATTCCCCGCACGGCCCGGGCCCTGCTCGAAGACGGGGCCGGGGCGTCCCATGTGGGGCGGATGCTGTCCATGATCTGGGACGCCGTGCTGGAACGCGTGCTGACCCTGATCCAGGGGGAGCTGGGGCCGCCCCCGGCCCCGTTTTGCTGGCTGGCCCTGGGCGATGCGGGCCGTATGGAGCAGGTTCCGGGGGAGCCCCCGGACGGGGTGGTGGTCTACCAGGATCCGCCTGGGGAGGAGGCCGTGCGCTGCCGGGACTATTTCGCGGGATTTTCCCGGATGGCCCTGGCCCATGTGCGGGCCATCTGCCATGTCCCCGAGTCCTGCGGAGGATTTACCGGGTCGCGCAGCCTGGCGTTTGCGGAATGGGCGGCCTTTTTTTCCGGCCATGCCGCCGACGACCGCCCGGAGAGCGCCGCCCTGGCCTTTGCCCTGTGCGAGGCGCGGCCGGTCTTTGGGTTTTTCGACCTGGGAAAGCGGCTGTGCCGGGAGTTCCGGGAACGGGCCGGGCGGGATGCACCGTTTCTGGCCCGGTATTCCAGGACGCTTTTTCCGGAACATCCGCCCCTGGCCGTTTATGCCGGACAGGTGGTGGACGCCTCGGGCAAGGGAGAACGGCATTTCGACGTGAAGGCCCTGGGACTGGCCCCCCTGGCCGGTTTCGCCGCCTTTTTCAGCCTGACGCATGCCTTGCCCGGGGTCCATACCCTGTCCCGGCTGGCGGCCCTGCGCGATTCCGGACGCCTGGACCCCGAGGCCTGCGGCCGCATCGCCACGGCCGTGGATTTCCTCATGCATCTGCGGCTGGCGCATCGTCTTGGCCAGGCCCGGGTCGGCCGTTCCCCGGGGGAGATGGATGATCAGGTCGTGGCGGCGGACCTCGACCCCCTGGCCGTGCGCATGCTCAAAGATGTGTTTTCCGCCACAGCGCAGGCCAAGGCGCTCTTAGCGGAAAGAAGCGGCCTGAACCGGGAGGGGACATGAGCGGAAGCGCCCTGGGGACTGGACAGGCCGGGACGGCGCAGGCCTTTTTCACGCGGCTTCTGGGCCGCATGGCGCCGTGGCGGACGCGCCCGGCCCCCGGCCCGCCCCATCCCCTTTTGGTGGAGAATCAGGAACGGTTCCGGACCTTCGACACGGGCGTGGCCCTCAAAGACTGCGATTTCACGGTGGTGGATACGGAATTGACCGGCCTTGATCCGCGCCATGAAGAAATCGTGTCCATCGGCGCGGTGCGGGTGCGGGGTCTGTGCATCGTGCCGGGCGAGTCCTTTTCCGTGCTGGTGCGGCCGCGCAAGGATCTGCCCAAGCAGAGCACGCTGATTCACCGCATCACCCCGCAGCAGGTTCAGGACCGGCCCAGGCTGCGGCATGTGCTGCCGGATTTTCTGGAGTTCGTGGGCTCGTCGCTTCTGGTCGGACACCATGTCGGCCTGGATATGGCCTTTCTCAACCGGGCCATGGCCGACGTGTACGGGCTCAAGGTGGAAAATCCCTGTCTGGACACCCTGCGCATGGCCCAGATCTACCGCGCCGAGCACTGGGAAAACTACTACGACCGCTATGCCTTAAACGTCTCCTATGCCCTGTCCGACCTGTCAAAGGAATGGGGACTGCCCCGGTTCCCGGCCCACAACGCCCTGGCCGACGCCATGCAGACGGCCTACCTTTTCCTGTATCTCATTCGCAAAATCCAGGGCGGCAGGCTGACGACTCTGCACGACCTGTACCGGGCCGGACGCAACTGGCGGTGGCATTCGTCCTGACGGATTCCCTTTTGCGGCAGCGCCATCCCGGGCCGGGCCGGGCCGGGCCCGGGTCTTCGGTTCCCGCCCCGGGATCACTCTTCCTCGCGCAGGGCCTTGCGGGAAATCTTGCCGCTTGGGGTCTTGGGCAGGCAGCTCCGGACGGCGAAAAAGCGCACCTCGGCCACGGCCCCAAGCTCCCGGCGCAGGTGGGCCTTGACGTCGCGGACCAGATCCTCCTCGGAGTCGTAGCGCTGGTCCCAATCGAGGATCGGGACCAGGAAGGCCTTGGCCGCCGTCGCGCCCATGGCGTCGGGCACGACGATGACCGCCGCCTCGGCCAGGGCCGGGTGGGAGGCCAGGGCCCCCTCGATCTCGGCGCTGCCCAGGCGGTGGCCGCCAAGCTGCACCACGTCGTCGGCCCGGCCCTGGATCCAAAACGAGCCGTCCTCGTCCCGGCGGGCCATGTCGCCGGTGAAAAAGACGCCCTTGATCCGCTCGAAATACTGTCTGCGGTAGCCCTCGGGGTCGCCGTCCAGGGTCAGGAGCATGCCCGGCCAGGGGGCGTTGAGCACCAGATGGCCGCCCTTGCCCGGCGGCACGGGGTTTCCTTCGTCGTCCACCACATCGGCCGAGACCCCGGGCAGGGGGCGTCCCACGGAACCGGGCGCCAGCAGGGAGGCGGGCAGCGGGGACAAAAGGATCATGCCCGTCTCGGTCTGCCACCAGGTGTCCAGAAGCGGGCATTGGCCCTTGCCCATGGTCTTGTGGAACCATACCCACAAATCGGGCGGGATGGGCTCGCCGGCCGTGGCCAGAAGGCGCAGGGTGCTGGCGTCGCGGTCGCGGCCTGGGGCGGCGCCCATGCGGCGCATCATGCGGATGAGGGTGGGGGAGGTGTAGAGAACGCTCACCCCGTGGCGGTCGATGATCTCGAACAGCCGTTGGCCATGCCCGGCCAGGGGATTGCCTTCGGCGACGACCGTGGTCGCCCCGGCCAGGAGCGGCCCGTAGACGGCGTAGGAATGTCCGGTGATCCAGGCCGGTTCGGCCGTACACCAGATGACGTCCGTGGGTTTTAGGTCCAAGACCCAGGTGGCCGTGCGGTACACGCCGACCATGTAGCCGCCGTGGCCATGCACGATGCCCCGGGGGGCGGACAGGGAAGAGCCCGCGTGGAGTACGAACAGCTCATCGTCGGACTCCATGGGCTCGGGCGGGGAGGCCTCGCGCCCGCTGTCCAGGATGTCGTGATAATACAGGTCGCGGCCCTCGGTCATGGGGATGTCCTGTTGAGAGCGGCGCACCACCACCACGGTCTCCACCCGGGTCTCCCCGGTTCCGGCCAGGGCCTCGTCCACCACGGGCTTTATGGGCGCCATCCGGTCGCCTTGCAGGCCGATGTCGGCCGTGAGGATGATCCGGGCCCGGCTGGCCTCGATGCGTCGCCGCAGGGCCTTGGCTGAAAACCCCAGGGGGGCCAGGCAATGCACGGCCCCGATGCGGGCGGCGGCCAGCATGCCGATGACGGTCTCGGGCAGGGTGGGCATGTGGATGAGGATGCGGTCGCCGCGTGCCGCGCCAAGGGACACAAAGGCCCGGGCCAGGCGGCACACCTCCCTGTGCAGTTCGAAATAGGTGAATTTTTTGTTTTCGCCCGAGGCGTATTCGAAGATCAGGGCCAGGGTGTTGCGGTGCGCCGATTCCACATGGCGATCCAGGGCGTTGGCCACGATGTTGGTCTGGCCGCCGGGAAACCAGCGGGGGAAGGCCGCCCCGTCAGGCGTGGAGACGACCGCCTGCCATGGCCTGTACCAGACCAGTTCCGAGGCGGCCTGCTCCCAGATGTCCAAGGGGGCCGTCAGGGCCTTTTTCCGCGCGGCCTCAAGTTCCTGAGGGGGGAGGTTGGCCTCGATGGCCTGTCCCGGCAGCGGCCGGAAGACCCGTTTTTCGACAAGCAGGGCGTCCAGGGTTCCGTTTGGGCTCATGGCAGACTCCGGGATGGCCGATGGAAATATTCGCCATTTTTCAAATCCTAGCGGGCTGCCGACAAAAAGGCCACGCCCTTTCGGTAAGCGGCGGCTGCGATCCGACAAGCGGCTTGGCCGGATGGCGTTTCCCTGCGGTGGCGCGGGGGGCGCGAAGGGAGCAAAGGCCGGAAAGGGCTTGCCGATTTTTGGGCGATGTGCCTATGGTTGTTGCTAGATCGTTTCCAGTATTGGGAGGTCGCCATGGTCGAGAAATCCCGGGCAACGCGCTGGCGGGCCACCCTGGCGGCGCAGGGCGGCAAGCCCGTGGGCGTGACCCTGACGCCCGGGGCGACGTCAGCCCTGGGCGCCATCCAGGCCCGCTACAACGTCTCCCAGCGGGAGGCCATCTCCCGGGCCCTGGAATTTGCGGCGGCGCATATGGGCCAGGACGGGCCGGGGGAAGGGTTTTGCCTCGGAGGGGATCACCGGCCGGACCTTGCGTCCGTCCTGGCGAGGCTGGCCGAGTTGGAACGGCGGTTGGGGATGATCGAGGCCAAACCACCCGTGCCCGTCCAGACAGGCCAGACTGGCCAGACTGGCCAGACAGGACAGACCGGGCAGCCGGAATTCGCCCTGGAACCGGCTGCGGCGGAGAGTCAGGCGGGTCTTGCCCCCGCCATGCCTGGCGAGGCCGCCGATCGATTGGTGGAATTTTCCGCCCGCCGCATGTGGGAATTCGGGGAGCGGGTGGCCCGTACCAAGCTCTACGAGCTGGCCCGCCAGGAAGGCGTGGTCATCCACGACACCCTGCATGAATACAGCGCCTTCGTGTCCCTGAACATGGACCGCATCCGGGAGCGCATGCGCGAGTTCAAATAGCCCGCCCGAGGCGGTCTCCGACCATCCCCGCTGTCTCGCCCCCTTTCCGTTGCAGGCGTTCGTCCCGTGCAGGCCGCTTTCGTCCTTGGCCGGACCCCCGGTTGGCCGTGCCGCATGTCCCGTTTTGTCCGGGGAAAAGGGTTGACATGGACAGGAATGGTTTTTATTTAAGAACTGTTCTTAATAAGGAGCGGCCATGACAAGCCCTGAAAAAGAGAAACCGACCCCGGAACACGCCCGCAGCCTGTTTGCAGCCCATGGACTGAAGCTGACCCACCAGCGGCTTGAGATCTACGGCGAGTTGACGGCCGCCTGCGATCATCCCTGCGCCGAGACCGTCTGGCGGCGGGTCCGGGAGCGCGTGCCGACCATCTCCCTGGATACGGTGTACCGGACGCTGGCGGTGCTCAGGGAGCACGGGCTGGCCGCCCGGGTGCCCATGGACGGGGACACGGCCCGTTTCGACGGCGACATAAGCCCGCACCACCATCTGGCCTGCGAATGCTGCGGGCGCATCGACGATCTGCCGATCAGCGAATTCGACCCGGCCGCGCTCCAGGAATCCGTGGCCGGGTGGGGTAGGGTGCGCGACGCCCAGGTGGTGATCCGGGGCATCTGCCGCCGATGCCTGGAGTCCGGGGCCGGGGACCGGGGGCTGGCCGATGGCGAGCCCGCGCCGGTTCCGGGGGAGTCAGCCAAAATCCAGTGAGCATCCCTTTGCAGCACCACCTGAAAACAAACAGACGAGAAGGAGCGACATGATGTCCAAGACCGAAAAAGATCTGATGGAGGCCTTTGCCGGGGAATCCCAGGCCAATCGCAAATATCTGGCGTTCGCCGTCCAGGCCGACAAGGAAGGCTTCCCCCAGGTGGCCAAGCTGTTCCGGGCCGCCGCCGCCGCCGAGACCGTGCATGCCCACGCCCATCTGCGGGCCGCAGGCGGCATCCGGACCACGGCTGAGAACCTCAAGGAGGCCATGGCCGGGGAAATCCATGAATTCAAGGAAATGTATCCGCCCATGATCGAGCACGCCAAGGAGGAAGGACACAAGGCCGCCGAACGTTCCTTCACCTATGCCAACGCCGTGGAGGCCATCCACGCCAATCTGTACAAACAGGCCTCCGAATTGATGGATAAACTTCCGGAAACCGACTATCATGTCTGTTCCGTATGCGGCTATACCTGCGAAGGCGAAGCC
>Ga0209467_1001632_pt1 | contig 18605 bp, 16 predicted proteins | sample Higcelwee11metaG_FD_187175 | JGI IMG/M metagenome (GOLD analysis project Ga0209467, IMG submission 187175) | Freshwater pond sediment microbial communities from the University of Edinburgh, under environmental carbon perturbations - High... | ecosystem: Environmental > Aquatic > Freshwater >...
GGCCACCTCAGCCTCTCTCAGCATGGCTATAATCTGTTCCGGTGTTCGTCCTTTTCTGGCCATATCCTGTCCTCCTTGGTCAGGAACTCTAACATAATTCCTGGACCGGGTTTAGGGGGGCAGGTCAGGGTTTCAAGCTGGGTGATTGTGAAGAAGGGTGGCATCGACTGCCGAGCCTTTTCAATGAGAGACTGAATCTGCTTTGACATGGTGTTCCTCCCTGGGTTAGTTTTAGCAACCTAGGATTGAACTGCCCTGAAAAAATGGGTATTTTTATATAATTTTATTGCTCATGATTTCGCTTGGGCATTGATCAGCTGCCGAATCCTCTCCGGCGAGAGAGAGTGTCGTACGCCCAGGGCCTCTAAGGCTCCTTCATAGGTATGGCCTTCTCTCCTAAGATTTTCAAATTCTTGCGGGAGAAAATGGTTTCTAAACTCCTCTTCCGCAGCCTGGTGTATGCTCGTCGGGCGTCCAGGGCCAACTTCTTTCGCCAGGAGTTTCCCAACATGCTGGAGAAGCAGTCCGTTAACCCTGTACTCTGCATCTTTCAGATGTATAAGTGCGGCAACGAGCTCCGGCGGGGAGGGCTTTTTCCCTAAGCGGACGATTTCAGCGAACTGGCCTAGATACACCTCTGTCTGCCCGATCGACATTGCCTCTTCTTGGGCGGCCTTTTCTACTGGATCATCAGGATACGCGCTGGTCCAGTCCATGTCCTCTGATCCATTATGGTTAGACATGTCCGTCTACCCCCTTCGCCATCTGGATGACCTTTCCCGGCTTGCGCCGCATCTGCTCTCGCCGTTCCATACTCTCCACGGCCTCACGCAAATCATCTGCCGCCAGCTTGGCATACCGCGCTGTCAGCACCGGCGTGCTGTGCCCCAGAAGCCGTTGGACGCGGTAAAGATCAACTCCCTGCTGAACAAGGCGGCTTGCGTAGGTATGGCGCAGTGTATGAAAGCTGACGCGCATCTTAGGGTCGCCAGCATCGTCATTCAGCCCGGCGTCCACAATCCCCGCCTTGAAGGAACTCGGAACCTGCACATGCCGCTGGCCCAAGGTGTTGGGGAATACCAGTGCCCCATCTGCCCCCCTGGCAAGGTTGTCGAAGAGGCCCTTGGCCCTTGTCGTCATCGGCACATTCCGGTCACGTCCGCTTTTGGTGTTGAGGATTCGGAGGAAGCCACCAGCATCGTCTAAGCAGCCCCAGGTCAACCCTGCGATCTCGCTGAAACGTAATCCAGTATCCAGAGAGATCAGCGCCATATCTGCGGCTTGAGGGCTCCTGGCGCGGACGCAAGCGACAAGCTTGTCGGCTTCTTCCTCGGTCAGATACCGCTGGCGTTCATTGTCGAGCTTCGGTGGGCGGACGCTCTTTGCCTTTGTCGGGCAACGGCGATCGGCGATGCCGTTATCTAGGGCAGAGTTCCAAACCATCGTGAAAGTGCGCATCACATATTGCTGAGTTCTCGGGCTGCGCCCAGCCTTAGCGAGATTGAGCCGAAAACGCTGGACATGGCTCACATCAATTTCGCGGATTGGAGTGTCACCCGTCACGGGATGAATCCAGTTCTCGACGTGCTCCTTAGATTTGCGGGTTGTCTCGGGCTTCCAGCGCAGTTCAGCATCAGGCAAGAATACCTCCAGGAAATAGTTCCTGAAAGAAACGTCGCGCTTCGCTTCGTGGCGTTCGCGGCGCACACGTTCACGCCTCTCCCGCTCCACGCTCTCGCGCTCTTCCTTGGGGCTCGCGGCCTCACCGGACTTGGCAGCCTCTATGAACTTTTGGCGTGCGTGGCTGGCCTTCTGCTCGGTCCAGCTCTCCGATGCCCAACCCAGGATGGCCTCAATCCTGCGACCTGCCACGGCGTATCGGATACCAAAGCACCGGTCATGGCGGCCACCCGAAAGCTTTGGCCTTTCGGGGTCACTAAACCAGCGCACCCCAGGATACTTGTCAGATGTTGTCCACTTCAATTGAGACATGGCAAGCCCTCCAGAGATTTCCCACCACTTTCCCACCACTATTTCGACCGGACATGGTGGGTATCACGGGGTGTCCCTGGAGTGCTTATTAACAATCAACTTACCTTAACGCAAGGATATAATGTCTACCGAGAGTAATCCCAGGATATCCCATGAATGCCCATATATGGAGACTGAAAATCCCCGTGTGGGGAGTTCAATTCTCTCCCTCGGCACCAGAGAAATCAGCCCCTTACGATGGAAGTCGTAAGGGGTTTTTTGGTGTGCTACGGCTGCTGTGCAACCGGTGTGCAACTGTGGGCGAGGTTAAGCCAACGGTAGAAGACCTGGAGTTTGCTTCTTGGGTTCGGGGGAGAACTCCATCTTGCTGGGGCCGACTTTTGCCCTGGCCTTGCGAAAGCTGGATTAGCTCTCGGCATCAAACCCCGGAAAATGGCAACGCACCTGCTTGCGCCCGACAAATCTGGAGAATTTCCTGTAATCGTTGGCCTTGAACTGGACGCGCCCGACAACAATGGCTAATGCGATGTCAAACTGCTGAGCTAGGCCGAACATGGCCGAAAGCGTGGCCTGGGCCGGATTCGGTATGGCGGCGGCAAAAACCGCGGCCGGAATCGTCACCTCCTCGACAAGGGCATTCGCGTCAGTCTCGTCTTTCCCATAAGACTCCGCGTCCAAGAACTCATCTACTACGTAATCACTCACGTGGCCTAGAACAATATGCGCAGCCTCATGGAGGAGCGTGAACCAGAACGAGTCCAACCTGTCATGGCGCAGGCTCAAGCCGATGACCGGGCGCCCCCCGTCCAGGACGACCACCCCGCCATCAATTTTTGATCTCTTGAAGTGCTTAACGGTGACGACGGGGATACCGTGCCCCTCAAGGAAGGAAATCGCGCGCCTTATTCCGTCCGCAGCCTTGGACATGGCGGCCAAGGTGTGCAAGTCCTCGCGAGTCAGGAGCCGGCAAGGCGTCTTCATGCCCCGATCCTGACCCCTCTTGGCCACCTCGATCAGCCAAGCCATGACCGCATGCGGGTCGCTGGCCGGCCCGGTTTTGACCCCCTGCCGCAGCCTCGGCTGGTAGGCGAAGTCCAGCCGGGCCGAGCCAATCAGCGCAGGGATAATGTTACCTGCAATTTGGGCCAGGCTCTTGGCCGTGGCCCTTAGATGTTCAACACCGAAAAGGCCGCGCCTGGACATCTCAACCAGAGGGAAAGCAGACCAATCCACACTGCCCCCAGGTTCAAGCTTCTCCTGCTCCGAGGCATCGCCGAACAACGCGACGACAGGGATGCCAAGATGTCTGCTCAAGATGCGGATTTGCGCTGGCGTGAGTTCTTTCTTGCCGTTCAGCACCTTGGAGACAGTGCTGGCAGAGCCAAGGAACGGAATCATGTCCTTGGAGGCCAAGCTGTTCTCCTCCATCACGAGCTTCAACACTTCATGCGCGGGGGCGTCTGGGATGGGATAGGCACCCTCCTCGTACTTCTCAACGAGGATGGAAAGCACCTCCAACTCGTCCACCTCGGGCGAGCCCTCGGGTGCCGACATCAGCGCCCCGATACGCGCGAGGGCCGCCTCGTATCCCGCTTCGTCACGGATCGGCTTCATGGTCTCCCCCTTCATTTCGTTTGATCCACGATATCGACGTTAATGGCGTCATACTCGTTATGGTCGCCCACAAATTTCACATAAACGACCCCGGCCGCGTAGTTAATGTCTGTCACGATCCGGAGTTTGTTTCCGCCAGCGTTGAAGACCACGCGGCCGCCGGGCCTGACACTGGCGTTTCCAAAGGTCGCCTTGACATCCATCGGGGTCTTCCACGCCGCCGCCTTGGACACCTTGTGCCACGCGGAGAGAGGCCCTTTGGAGTAGGCACGCGACGGGTGGCTTTCCCAGTACTCGCGCAACATCTTTACTGACACGACGCGCATTGATCCATTTAACCAGTTTCTCGGAAATTGTCAACATGAATTTTTCCGTTTTGGAAATGTTGGCACGGAGCGGTAAGGGGAAGTGGGGGGCTGCCAGACCAAGTTTGCGTGCTCATCTAGTCACTATTGTCCATCATCGGTCCATCCCCGCGCGAGCGGGGAGCACTCCGACATTTCGGCCCACTCCTCGCGGTCAACCGGTCCATCCCCGCGCGAGCGGGGAGCACAAGCAACGTTGCGATCAGCGTCCCAGGCTCACCGATCCATCCCACAGCAAGCTCCAGATCCTCAGCGTCCAGCCCTTCCAGAACGCCGGACGGACGATGCTGTGCGGTCCAGCACCAAAGACGGATAAGCGCAACAACGGCCGAAGGGCCGAGACGGCGCTCAAGCTTGAGGGACTTGGGGTGCGCGAAGAACCCCACGCTCAACCGGATATCGGAGGCCACCGCCTTGCCGCCTCTATTCGGATGCAGAGTTGGGCTCGGCCTTGGTCTGTCCCGCGCGCTCGCGCATCCAGCCGATAAAATCGGCACGGCAATAGCCGACCTTGCGGCCCAGCCGGATTCTGCGTGGCCCTTGGCCAAGGCTGTCTAAATTGGCAAGCCGGCCGGCGGAGATCATGCCGGGAAGCAGCTTGGGAACCTCAGTGCGGGCGAAAGCCGCGGGAAGTGACTGTTCAAGTTCAGAGAATGCGTCCACCATACCGCTCCTTTGGGAGGCGCTGGCCATGCGGACTGTCCGCATGGGCTGCAACCCGCCTCATTTGAAGCGGACAGTTACACCGAGTGAATGTCTGCTGTAATGTCAGGAAGGTACTTGATGCACAGCTTCCTTCGCCATACGCCAATAGCGATGGAACGAGCTATTGCTTATCTTTGCCTCTTTTTTTGTCTCGGTGTTGCGCTGGACCAAGTAATCGTCCTCGTCTACGTGAAAAGCAAATCCATTGATCTCTGGTATCCTAACGCGAGTAAGGTGTTTCCACGCTTGTTGAGCAGACCAATCCCGGTGTTCCCGCGCCAACGTCTCTGCCGCTAGCAAAATGCCTTTGCGGAGCTTCATCGCCTTTCCGCCTTCCTGCACTCCGAGCTGGCGCTTCATGTCACGCGGGACGTGAAGTTCTGCTACAAGATCACCGACAAGCATTGCCGCGTCGATGGCCGTGGATACCGCAGAGCCTGAATCCTCAGCCTCTAGAGCACTCTTCCCGGCAGCGATGAGACGCTGGGCCTCGACGATCCATTCAGGAGGGAGCCGTTCGCCCTCGCACTTCTGAAGCTTGAGTACCAGATGCTCAAGCAAGTCAAGCTTTCCAAGGGCAGTGCGGGGGCGCATATCTCGCAGTTTGGCCCGCCTGTCCCAAGCCGCTTGGTTATTCTTGGAGGACGGCAGGAAGTCGTAATGCAGCAGCTCTTGGCCCGGTCGTAGTTGAAGTCTGTACACCATTGCACCTCGCAGAAGCGTCGTCTGCCTTCCGGCCGAAGCGTTGTCTTTACTGGTTCGCATACCGCCCTCTGCCCTTTTCGTATTTTTGCCCCAGGCCCGATTGGCCCGGTTGCCTCGAAGACCCCGGGGCCAGCGGCCGTCATCACGCCTCTCCGGAGCCTTCCTCTCGTAGCCTCTCGCACGCTCAGCTGACCGCTCAAACGCGGTTGGCGGCTCGTAGCTCTTCAAGATCAGGCGCTTCAGCGAGGCGCGGACATTCTTGTTGAGCGCCTCCATGGGCTGTTGACGTGCAGGGTAAACACCAAGTGTTTCGAACCCTTGAGGTCATCCCCTTCCATGATGTTCCGGAAGGACTCCAAGGCTCGAACGCCTCGCGGATGAGGTCTTCGATCTCGTTGGGCATGAGCGGCTTGATGGATGGCCTGCATCTTAGGAATGGACTTGCCGGGCTTGCTACGGTCGATACGTTGTTCTGGGCCATGACCACACCTCCTGTGTGCGGTTGTGGCGTTCTATCCCTTGCCCACGACGAGTTAGCTTCAACTCTCTTGGCTCCAGCGACGCAACTCCAGCACCTTGCCCGTTGCGGGCTTGAGCCGACGCTCCAGGCCCACCAACGCGGCGCGCTGGGCCTCCTCATTGGAGTGGATGTAGCGTGCCGCCATCGCCACATGTCGCCAACCCATGAAGGCCATGAGACTCCGGATGTCCAGCTCTTGAGCTAACTCCGTGGCTGTCGTATGGCGCAGGGTATGGAAGCTCACACGGTCCCGTGGCTCCCGCCCCTCATTGAAGCCGAGTTCGCGGACTGCAGCGAGGAACACGCCTGGCACTGCCGTCCATGCCTTCCCGCGCTCGTTCAGAAACACTCGGGCGTTCGCAGCCGGCCTGTCGGATTCGCCCAAGTCCAGTTCCTCAAGCATCACCGTGAACATCTCGACGAGGGGAGCAGCCAGGGGCACCGTGCGCGTATCCTTGTTCTTCGTGTCCACAAAGCGCACAACGGTCGCCTCAAGGTCCACGGCGCTCCAGCGGAGCCCCAGGGCCTCATACAGGCGGCACCCGGTCAGCATGGCGAAATGGACAAGCCTCCACGTGCGCGGATCGCGATGAGCCAGGGCCTTGAGGAGTTGCTCCTTCTCGGCCGGCGTCAGCACACGCAGACGGCGATTGTTCAAGGGGGCGGTGGCGCCGACCTGCTTCCCCGTTGGCACCAAGACGGGAAGGCCTCGATCCTGGGCGTGCCGAAGGACACGCCGGAGTGTGCCCGCAATATACTCCCGACTGCGCTGCGAAAGCCCGGCCTTGTGCAGAGTCTGCATGAGCGCATCCCAATGCTGCATGCCGATGTTGACCAGTGGCGTGCCCCCCAACTCGGGTCCGAGCCAATGGCGGAAATGCTGCTCCTCCTTGGCCCAGGAGCAGGACTTCTTGGTCCGCTGCGCGTGAGGGAAAAAGTCGGCAGTCCAGTAGGCCGAGAGCGTCACCTCCTGGCGGGTTTTGGCTTCCCGTTCAGCGCGGGCGGCCCTGGCCTTGCCCTGCTCGGCCTCGCGCATCTCGCGCAAGGACTGGGCCCCCGTGCCGGACCGCCAGTTCTTGCGCAGGGTCTCGATGAGGTCTTCAGCCTCGGCCTGGGTATGCCCGTCGCTGGCCCACCCAATGCCTTCGCTCGTTGTCTTCCCGTCGCGCTTGTAGGTCAGCATGTAGTAGCGGTCCGCGCGCTTGTTGTGCCGACGGGTCTCGTGCTCGCGGTATCTGACCCCTTTCGAGCAGTTCACCCACCTCGCCATACCCACCCCCAATCTGTGCAACCTGTGTGCAACCAATTTCGGTGACTTTGCGCCCCAAAATCGTGACGCCACGTGAAGGACAATCGCTCATATACCAATGAAAAGCAAGTTTTTCCGTGTGGCGGGGTGAGGAGGCGTGAATGGATGCTTTAGGGACTGAAAATCCCCGTGTGGGAAGTTCAATTCTCTCCCTCGGCACCAGAGAAATCAGCCCCTTACGATGGAAGTCGTAAGGGGCTTTTCGTTGCGGGCGAGCGTCTGTACGACCCCTGTACTCCTTGGCGGGCAGGATTCTTTCTGCGCGCGACGAAGCGGATCGGTGCGGGAGATTTTTCTGGAAAAAACGCTGCGGAACGTCATGAGCTGTTCGCGTGGCTGGCTGGAGTCACGCAACGTGACGGCGACAATGCCTGCCGCGAGTGGGCGGGCGTTATCGCCAGGAGGAGGTCCGCCCTCTCGCAGAGGGGTCGGGGCCGGCGCGTCTCGGCGAACGCGGCCTCGCGGCCGGGCAAGAGGCGGTGGCGGAAGACCTGCCTGCCCAGGCGGTCGGAGGCCAAGAGCGCGGCAATGTATTTGGCGACAGGGGAGAGCAGGGGGGTGAGTGAAAGCGAAAGGGAGTGGTTCGGGGTTCGGCCTCCGGCGGCCAAAGGGCTTCGCCCTTTGGAATCCCGTTTGGGGGCTCAGTCGAACAGCTCGGTGTGCGTTCCCGTGCGCACCAGCGTGAGGGTCTCGGGCGCAAGCGCATAGATGAGCAGCCAGTCGGAGCGCAGGTGGCATTCGCGGAAGCCGGCCCACGCGCCCGCGAGCGGATGGTCGCGGTATTTGTCCGGCAGGCTCTGGCCCTGGGCCAGGAGCGTCACGGCGTCTTGGAGCAGGGCCAGGTCGTGCCGCGCGGAGCGCGCCAGCCGCTTGTAATCCTTTCGAAAGGCCGTGGTGTAGGCGATGGCCCGCATCTAGTCCCGCGCGGGGTCGTCGGCGTTGAGGTCGTCGAACAGCGCCTCCACGGAGTCGTGGCAGGTCAGGCACTGGTTGTCGGCCACGTCGCGCATGGCGGCCTGCGTGGCGGCGTTGGGGGCCTTGACCGCGAAGGGCAGGGCCTTTTCGTCCACCACGCGGTGCAAAAAAAGGCGGATGGCGTCGCTGGGCGTGAGGCCCATGCTCTTGAGCACGCGGGAAGCTTCGGCCTTGAGGCCGGGCTCGATGCGCGCGCGGATGACGGAGTCGGACATGGCGGCCTCCCGTGTGTAGCTACAATATGGCTACGGGTGGGAGGAAGTCAAGGGCGGGCGACAGGGAGCGCGGGGGGCGGTATTCAGCGGGAGGGGGAAGCCATGGCTATGTCAAACGCGGAAGCAGAAGACGGATTGCTTTGCAATCGATCGCAGAAGGTCACTCACGCGGTTATGGCCTATTAACTTCGCCCGTAATTGTTGCTTTTCCCAAAAATGGCTTAGTATTAACGGAATTCCGAAAAAGGATACGAGCCAGATAAAAATAGTGATGCACACTAGTAATAGCAATATGTGAAAAGCATCAATCCGATATCCGATTATTATCGGAGACGCTGTGCTAAGCATTGATTTCGAAATCGAAATACAAAAGACTAATGGTAATAAGTGCCACCCGGTAAGAGCAACAACAAAAGAAATGAACCTGTTTACAATGGTTAAATTTTTCCTCAAGTGTGGTGAGTGGAATAGTATGATTTTAAACGGAGGCCATAAGGGTAGCTTGCTTTCAATGGTCGTCGAGTCAGGAAATATTGCAGGAAGAGATGAAATTGCTTTAAAAATTATATAGTAATAAATTTGTGCGTAGCAGTAAACGCCGAGAAGGTACAGATGTGCATAAATAGTGAAATCAAACAATTCAAGTTCCGCAGCCAGGATCGGAATTTTAACAGGCTGATTTTGCTTCGTACTTAATAATAACAGGACAATTAAAGAAGCCGAAGCGACAAAAAGGGTGTATATGTTCTTTGCGTTTTTTGTTGCCTCAACAATGTGACTTGTCCAATCCCCCTGGTTATTGATTGTTTTGCAAGTGAGACTAGAGAGATCAGAACCAAAATACCCGACTTTTTCAATTGCTATTTCATCTAGGCTGCATGCAATAAACTCACAGTCAAAAAAACGTGTGACACTAATTCTCCCGCTTTTTGCATACACAGCTTCAAGCTGGCTATCTGATATTTCGGCATGTTTTATAACTAATCGCTCCATACTACCAGCAGTAATCCGACATGCGCTCATTAGCACGTTTGAAATTACCAGACTATCATCTGTCCGTCCGCTGATCTTTGAATTAATAATTTTTGAATCAATAATTTTGAATATTCCAGAATGCGTGACGCTAACTTCACAATCAAGTAATGTGCAATTAGACAACGAAATTTTGCGTGATTGTTGATTCATCGGCAAGTGTGCAACAAGTGAAGTGCCCTGGCTAACAATTTTAACGGGCTCGATTTTAATCTTCACTGAAACAAATTGTTTCCCTGACACAGATATCACGCCGCTATTATTAAAAATGGCGTCACACTCGTCTTGATCTGATATTACGACAAGTTCAGCGTCACTGCTTGCCATACGCCCTACTTCGCCGAAATGTTGTACTTCTTCAGCTTGTACTGGAGCAGGCTCTTGGACACGTTCAAAAGCTCCGCGGCCTTGACCTGCACGAAGTCGGCCCGGACCAGGGCGCGGCGGATCACCGCCGCCTCGATCTTCTCCAGGGTCTCCGAGAGGTCCAGCTTGGTCGGCAGGAGATCGACGGCGCTCTTGAACTGCGACTCCTCGTCCTTGATCTCCGGCGGCAGGTCGTCGGCGTCCACGGTGTCCGTGGAGGCCAGCACCACGCAGCGCTCGATGACGTTCTCCAGCTGGCGCACGTTGCCCGGCCACTCGTAGGCCGAGAGGTAGTCCATGGCCGTGGGCGTGAAGCCCTTGAACTCCCGGCCGTTCTCCTGCGCGAACTTGTCCAGGAAGTGCGCGGCCAGAAACGGGATGTCCTCGCGCCGCTCGCGCAGGGGCGGCAGGTGGATGCTGACCACGTTGAGGCGGTAGAACAGATCCTCGCGGAAGTGCCCCTCGGCCACGGCCTTGTTCAGGTCGCGGTTGGTGGCCGCCACGATGCGGATGTCCACCTCCACGGGCTCCGTGCCGCCCACGCGCTCGAAGCGCCGCTCCTGGAGCACGCGCAAAAGCTTCACCTGCAGGTCGTGGGACAGCTCGCCGATCTCGTCCAGGAACAGGGTGCCCTTGTCCGCCAGCTCGAAGCGGCCGCGCCGGCGCGACACCGCGCCCGTGAAGCTGCCCTTCTCGTGGCCGAAGAGCTCGGACTCCAGCACGCCGGGGTTGAGCGCCATGCAGTTGACGGACACGAACGGCCCGTCCTTGCGCGGGGAGTCGTTGTGGATGGCCTTGGCGACGAGCTCCTTGCCCGTGCCGGACTCGCCGGTGACGAGCACCGTGCTGCGGCTGGGCGCGGCGCGGTGGACCATGTCCAGCACGTGGCGCATGCTCTTGTCGCGGGCCACGATGTTCTCCGGGCCGAAGCGCTCCTGGATCTGCCGCCGGAGCTGCCGGTTCTCCTGCTGGGCTCTCGCGTACTGCATGGCCTTGGAGAGCGAGAGCAGCAGCTCCTCGTTGGAAAAGGGCTTGGTGACGTAGTCGAAGGCGCCGGTGCGCATGGCCTCCACCGCGGCCTCGATGGAGCCGAAGGCGGTCATGATCAAGACCGGGATGTGCGGGTAGTGCTTCTTCACGTGGTCGAGCACGTCGCGTCCGGTGAGCTTGGGCATCTTCATGTCCGTGACCACCACGTCCACCTCGGACTCCTCCAGGAAGGCCAGGCCCATCTCCGGGTCGGAGAGCGGCGTGACCTTGTAGCCGGCGTCGGAGAGGATGGCGTCGAGCACGAGCAGGTAGTTCTGCTCGTCGTCCAGGATGAGGATGTTGCCTGACATGTGCGTGCTCCGTGGGTGCTTCAGGGCTGGGCCTGGTCGGTGGGCGGGGTTTCGGCCGGCGTGGCCCTGATGGCGGGCAGGATGAGCTCCACCACGGCCCCGCCCTCGGGGTGGTTCGTGAGGGTCACTGTGCCGCCGTGGCTTTCCACGATGCTCGTGACGATGGCCAGGCCCAGGCCCGTGCCCGTGTCCTTGGTGCTGAAGAAGGGATCCTTCATCTTGTCCAGGTTCTGCTCGTCGAAGCCCTGGCCGGAGTCGCGCACGTCCAGCGCCAGCCAGTCGCCGTCGGGCGCGCCTTCCGGCCCCTGGCAGGGGCGCACGTCCACGGCGATGTCGCCGCCCTGGGGCAGGGCCTGCATGGCGTTGCCCAGCACGTTGTACACCGCGCGGTAGAGCAGGTCGCGGTCGCCGCGGACCATGGTGCCGTCCGGGCAGGCGTGCGCCAGCCGGATGCCGCGCTCCCCGCATTCGTGTTCCAGGAACACGGTGGCCTGCTCCAGGATGCGGCAGAGGTCCACCTCGTCCTGCCTCGGCTGGCGCGGCCGGGCGTAGTCCAGGAAGTCGTTGACCGTGCGCGAGAGCCGCCGGCTCTCGTCGTAGATGGCCTCGATGATGCGCGTGTGCGGATGGTTGTCGGCCTTGGCCTTCTTCAGCACCAGCTCGGCGCTGCTCTGGATGATGCCCAGCGGGTTCCTGATCTCGTGGGCCACGCCGGCCACCATGCGGCCCATGCCGGCCAGCTTCTCCTGCTGGTGCAGCTCGGCCATGAGCTTTTCCTTCTCGGCCTGGCGCTCGGCGCTGATGCGGTCGGCCCGGCGCAGGATGCTGATGATGAGCAGGAACAGCACCAGGCTGGTGACCAGGCTGGAGGAGTAGACCAGGCGCTCGAAGTTGACCACGGCCATGTAGTCCTCGGTGATGTCCTGGCTGAACTCCAGGATGCCCATGACCGGGTTCTTGACCCCGGGGCCGAAGCTGCGCTCCATGCGCAGGGGCGCGAACCCGCGCAGCACCACGGTTCCCGGCCGCATCTGGATGCGCAGGAGCGCGGTCAGGCCCGAGACCTTGCTGAACAGCTCGAAGTTGGGCTCCTCCACGGTGAGGGCGCGCTTCACGCCCTCGCCGGCCAGGCCCGTGCGCAGCACCAGGTTGGGGTCCGTGGAGTAGGTCACGCGCAGGTCCGGATCGTAGATGCGCACCTCCTGCACGTGGAAGCTGTGGATGGTGGTGCGCACCACCTGGTCCAGCCGGGTGAACTGCTCGGGGTTGCGCAGCTGGATCTGGCCGTAGCCGATGATGGTGGGCAGGGTGAAGCGGGTGAAGATCTGGTGCGAGAGGTTTTCGGACAAGAGCAGGCCGAACTCCTTCTGCTTCTCCAAAAGCACCCGCTCGGCGTGCTTGGACAAAAACACCGAGAGCATCAGGTTGGTGCCCAGGATGAGCAAAAGGAAGGTCCAGGTCAGGACCTTGACGAACTGCAGGGGCTTGTGCGCGCCCAGCAGGCTCTTGTAGATGCTCAAGGGCTAGAACTCCCGCACGCCCGAGCCGCCGCCCGCGGGGCCCATGAAGGCGGCCAGCTCGGCCTTTTCCTCCTCCAGGCCGGAGGCGCCCAGGCGCGCCTTGGCCAGGCGCTTGCCCAGCTCCACCGCCGGCTGGTCCACGGGGTTGACGCCCATGAGCCAGCCGGTCACGAGCGTGGCCGCGCCGAGGAGCGCCATCATCTTGCCCGCGGCGCGGGCGTCGTCCGCGCCCAGGCGCAGGAGCACCAGGGGGACGTCGTTCTTGCACAGGGCCATGCGCGTGCCCAGGGCCTCGGCCGGCAGAAGCTCGCCGAAGCGCTTGCCCTGGAGGTAGTCGAAGATCGCGGGCATGTCCGCCGGGAAGGCCGGGCCGGCCGGGCCGTTCCCGCGTTCCACGAACAGGCAGGCCTTGTTGCGCGGGCCGTCCAGGAACATCTGGTTCACGCTGTGCTGGTCGGTGACGCCCACGGCCGGGATGGGCTGGGAGCCCTGGCCGTCCTTGCCCAGGCTCTCGGCCCAGAGCTGGGCGAACCAGTCCGCGAAGCAGGCCCAGGCCGGGATGTAGAAGAAGGTGATGAGCTCCGAGTAGCCGGCGTCCATGAGCGCCTTGGCCCAGAGGGCGAACTCGAAGGACGGGTGCGCGGCCAGCTTTCCGGCATTGAGGCCGGGGTCGGCCAGCGGCGCGGCGATGGACCGGAAGCCGGCCACCAGCGCGCGCCAGTCCATGCCGAGAAACGCCGCCGGGACCAGGCCCACGGCGGACAGGGCCGAGTAGCGGCCGCCCAGGTTGTCCGGCACGGGCAGGGCGCGGATGCCGAAGCTCGCGGCCTCCTGGCGCAGATAGCCCTTGTTCTCGTCGGTGTTCAGGAGCAGGTGGTCCTTCCAGGCGACGGGCAGGGCCTTCTGCAGCCACTCCTTGACCAGGAAGTACTGGCCGATGGTCTCGATGGTGTCGCCGGACTTGCTGACCACGTAGACCAGGGTCTTGGCGGCGTCGAGCCGGGAGAGATGCGCCTCCAGGCTGCCGGCGTCCACGTTGTCCAAGATCCACAGGCTCCTGCCCCGGTGGTTCGGCAGATCCTGCGAGGGCGCGAAGGCCTTCTGCAGGGCGCGCGCGCCCAGCGCCGAGCCGCCGATGCCGAGGAGCAGCATGTGCTCGAAGCGGGCCAGGAAGCCGGCCTCCAGCTCCGCCAGGTCGCGTTCGAGCGCGTCCATGAAGGGCAGGGCCAGGAACGGCAGCCTGCCCGCCGCGATTTCTGCCGCGAGCCTCGCCGCCATCTCGCCGGAGCGGGCGCGCAGGCCCGGGGCCGAGGGCAGGCGGTCCCAGCGGGCGCCAGTCCAGTCCAGAACGTCCTGATGCCGTGAACCTGCGGTCATGGAGCCCCCTTGGGGTTTGGCGTTACTTGCCCGTGAGCACCCGGCCGACCTTCTTCAGGGCGGTGGCCAGCACCTCGTCGGCAACGGCGTAGGAGAAGCGCACGCATCTGTCGTCGCCGAAGGCGCTGCCCGGCACGAGCGCCACGCCGGCCTCTTCCAGCAGGCGGGTGCACAGGGCCGCGGAGTCCGGCATCTCGGGCGTGTAGTAGGCGTCGACAACGGGGAAGAGGTAGAACGCGCCGTCGGGCGTGGGGCAGGTCACGCCCGGCCAGGAGCGGATGATCGGCAGGGCCATGTCGCGGCGGCGCACGAAGGCCGCGCGCATCTCGTCCACCAGATCCCAGGGGCCGGTGAGCGCGGCGATGGCCGCCTTCTGGGTGATGCTCGTGATGTTGGAGGTGCTCTGGCCCTGGATCTTGGCGCAGGCCTTCACCAGGTCCGGATGCGCCAGGGCCCAGCCCATGCGCCAGCCGGTCATGCAGAAGCTCTTGGACAGCGCGCCCACCAGCGCGATGCTCTCCGGGTGCCTGTGCCAGTGGTGCGCCAGCGTGCTCGGCTTGGCCGGCTCGTACACCAGGCGGTCGTAGACCTCGTCGGAGATGATGAAGATGCCGCGGGCCCGAGCCCAGCGGGCGATCTCGTCGAGCGCCTCCTGCGGATAGTGGCAGCCCGTGGGGTTGGAGGGGGTGTTCAGGATGAGCACCGAGGTGCGCGGGGAGCTCATGGCCTCCAGGTCGCGCACGTTGGTCAGAAAGCCGTTCTCCGGGGTGGTGGGGATGATCACCGGCACGCCGTCGGCCAGCTCGACCATGGGCGGGTAGCTGACCCAGTAGGGCGCGGGGATGAGCACCTCGTCGCCCGGATTGATCAGCGCCATGAGCAGGTTGTACAAAGCCTGCTTGCCGCCGGTGGAGACCACGACGTTCTCGCCCTTGGCGCAGACGCCGTAGAACTGGCCGTAGTAGCCGCCCACGGCCGCGCGCAGGTCCGGGATGCCGGGCACCGGGGTGTAGCGGGTGAAGCCTTCGTCGATGGCCTTTTTCGCGGCCTCGCGCACGTGCAGGGGCGTGCCGAAGTCCGGCTCGCCCACGGCCAGGCTGACCACCTCGCGGCCCTGGGCCTTGAGCTCCTGGGCCTTGGCGTTGACGGCCAGGGTGGCCGAGGGCTTGAGCTTCTTCAGTCTGTCGGAGATGCGCATGGGGTTTTCCGTCCGTTTGGCATGAGTGTAGGAGGCGGACCGCTCCGCCCACGCCCCTTCTCTAGAGCAATTCGCCGCGCAGGGAAAGGGGGGGAGCGGCCGCGGCGCGGCGGCTGCGGGCGGACGCTCACATGGTTGACAGTCCGAAACGGGCCGCATATGTTTTCAATGGGCAAAAGTTTATGCCTATATCTCGACCGATCTGAGCAGGCCCCTCCCCTGTTCTCCGCCGACAAGAACGCCGCTGCGCGTCCCCCCAGGAGAGCCATGTCCGACGAAAAAATCGTTTGCGACATCAACGATCTGGCCCAACTCGCGCCGGTCTCCATCATGTGCTTCAACTGCCAGGGCGAAATCACCTTCGTCAACGACTGGCACATCCGCAACTTCGCCCGCGGACGCCGCGGCAAGGAGTACTTCCTCGGCAAGAGCATCTTCGACCTGCCGGGCATCCGCAGTTCCGGCCTGGCCGAACGCTTCGAGACCGTGTTCACCGGCGAGAGCTTCCAGGCCGAGAACGTCTACACCTCGGAGTTCAGCGGCGGGCAGTCCGGCTACCAGAGCGTGCGCGCCATCCCGGTGGAGAAGGACGGCAGGCTCCTGGGCGGCATCGTCATCCGCGAGGACGTGACCAAGTACATCCTCTCCGAGCGCAGCCTTGTGGACCGCGAGCGCAAGATCCAGGCCCTGCTCAACGCCACCACGGACTCGGCCATCCTCTTCGACCCGGAGGGCCGCTTCCTGGCCCTCAACGGCGAGGCGGCGCGGCGGCGCGGCAAGACGGTGGCTGCACTGCTCGGCCAGCTCGTCTACGACGGGCTGCCGGAGCGCTGCCAGGCCGCGCGGCGGGAGCACGTGCGGCGGGTCATCGCCAGCAAGGAGTCGGCGTTCTTCGAGGAGCGCCAGAACGGAAGCCTGTTCGCCATCAGCCTCTACCCCATCCTGAACGATTCCGGCGAGGTGGGCGAGCTGGCCAGCTTCTCGCGCGACATCACCGAGCAGGCCGCCCACGAGGCCGAGCTCGTCAAGGCCAAGACCGCGGCCGAGAGCGCCACCATCGTCAAGTCGCAGTTTCTGGCCAACATCAGCCACGAGTTGCGCACGCCGCTCAACGGCATCCTGGGCCTGGCCCAGGTGGGCCTGGCCGGAGAGCCCCCCGGGGAGCAGGGCGAGCTCTTCGAGCTCATCAGGGCCTCGGGCGAGCGCCTCACCACGGTCATCAACAACATCCTGGACCTGGCGGACATCGAGGCCGGGGCCATCGAGCCCATCATCCGGGAGTTCGACCTGCACGGGCTTCTGGCCTCGGTGCAGGGCAGCTTCTCGGTGCAGGCCCGGCTCAAGGGCCTGGACCTGCGGCTGCACGTGCACTCCGGCGTGCCCTGGCGCGTGGCGGGCGACGAGTTCCGCGTGCGGCAGGTGCTGGTGTGCCTGCTCTCCAACGCCATCAAGTGCACCAAGAGCGGGCACGTGACGCTGGCCGTGGAGCCCGGACAGGCGCCCGCCGACCGCGACGGGATGCGCCGCGCCGGGCTGGTGTTCAGCGTGGAGGACACCGGCGTGGGCATCGACCCGGAGCTGCTCTCCGGCATCTTCGACAGCTTTTGCCTGGCCGAGAACGTGCTCACCAAGCAGTACAGCGGCGCGGGCGTGGGCCTGACCATCGCCAAAAGCCTGGTGCAGCTCATGGGCGGGGAGATCACGGCCAGCTCCGTCCCCGGCCGGGGCAGCCGCTTCGCCTTCCGCCTGGACTGCGCCCTGCCCACGGCCCAGCCCCAGCCCGTGGCGCCCGCCCGGCGCGACCCCGCCGCCCCGGCCAGGCGCCGCCGCGTGCTCGTGGTGGAGGACGAGGCCGTGAACCGGCTCATGACCCGGCACCTGCTGCGCCAGCTGGGCCACGAGGTGCTGGAGGCCGAGAACGGCCACGAAGCCCTGCGCCTCTTGACCCGCGAGCCCGTGGACCTGATCCTCATGGACATCCAGATGCCGGTGATGGACGGCATCGAGACCACGCAGCACATCAGAAACGGCGAGATTCCGGGCCTCGACAGCCACATCCCCATCGTGGCCCTCACGGCCTATGCCCGCGAGAAGGACCGCAGCCGCTTTCTGCAGATCGGCATGGACGAGTTCGTGGCCAAGCCCTTCGAGCTGGCGCAGCTGGCCCAGGCGCTGGAGCGGCTGACCGGAAACGGCGACGGCCGCGGGCCCGGCGCGACGGGTCGCGTCTGCTGAGCGCCCCGGCCGCGCGCGGAGGGCGGAAGGAGCCCGGACCCTACAGCCCCGAGGACAGGCCGCGCAGGCACAGGTCGCGCCATTCGGCCAGAAGGCCCATGTACTCCGCCCGGTCGATGCACGGGATGTCCTCCTGGCTGGCCCCGGCCGGGCCGCTGTGCGCCTGCTCGTGGTCAAAGGCGTTGGCCACGGCCACGGCGGTCAAGGGCGAGAACTCCCGGCAGAGCACGCGTTCGGCGTCATGGTGCCAGCACACGGCCTCCACGATGGCGTCGGAAAAGCCCCAGAGACTCAAGAGGTAGGCCCCGACCTCGGCGTGGCTGGCGCCGAGGGCCTGGCGCTCGGCCTCGTGCTGGCGCAGGCCCTTGGCGGCGGCCAGGTCCAGGGCCTTCTGGCAGTCCCCGCGCAGGCCGCTGGCCAGCACCAGCTTGCCCACGTCGTGGAGCATGCCGGCGATGAAGCAGGCGTCGCGCGCGGCCTGGCCCAGGTTCTCCAGCTCGGCGATGGACTTGGCGAAGCAGGACACGCGCGCCGAGTGCTCCCAGAGCGCCTTGAGGTCGAAGCCCGGCAGTTCGCCGGGGTCCTGGGTGCGGAAGAGGTGGATGGAGAGCACGAGCACGCGGATGGTCTCGGTGCCGAGCAGGCGCACGGCGTGGGGCACGCTGGACACCTGCACCGGCAGGCCGAAGAAGGCCGAGTTCACCAAACGCAGGATGCCCGTGGACATGCTCACGTCCTGGGCGAGGATCTCGCCGATGAGGGCGAGCGAGCAGGACTCGTCGGCCAGGGCGGCGGTGAGCCGGGTGAACACCAGGGGCAGGGCGGGCAGGGTCTCGATGCGCGCCACCAGCTCCCGCAGGCCGGGGTTCAGGATCACCCCGCGCAGGCGCAGGGCCTTGGCGATGGCGTCCCTGATCTCGTGCGGGGGGCAGGGCTTGCACAGGTACTGGTGGGCCAGCTTCACGGTGCGCATGATGCTCTGCTGGTCGGCGAAGCCGGAGAGGACCATGCGCACGGCGGCCGGGTGCCGGGCCTGGAGTTCGGCCAGAAGCTGCGCGCCGTCCATGCCGGGCATGCGCATGTCGGTGAGCACCACGTCGTGGGGGGTCTTGGCCATGATCTCCAGGGCCTCGGCCC
>Ga0209467_1001635_pt1 | contig 18574 bp, 19 predicted proteins | sample Higcelwee11metaG_FD_187175 | JGI IMG/M metagenome (GOLD analysis project Ga0209467, IMG submission 187175) | Freshwater pond sediment microbial communities from the University of Edinburgh, under environmental carbon perturbations - High... | ecosystem: Environmental > Aquatic > Freshwater >...
CCGGAATGCAGGATGGAATATGAAGATAACCGCACTGATTCCCGTGTACCGCGTCCCAAAACGTGCCGCAGACATACTGGGCAAACTGATCGCAATGCCCTATGTGGACAAGGAAATCATCGTCGTCGTCGATGGCAGTACCAACCCCGAAATAGAGTCGGCACTGGATCCGTACCGCGCATCCATTACCATCCACTACAACAATGAACAGCTCGGCAAGACTGAATCATTGAACCGGGTCGCGCTCAGGCACGTCACCGATGTGTTCCTGATTCTGGACAATGACATTGAACTGCCAGACGATCCCGCATATATGGACAAGGTTGCCTCCAACATGGAGCGATACGACCTTATAGAGATTCCGAAGGAAGCGATAGCCAACACCTTCATATCGCGCATGATGGCTATGGAATTCCTGTCGTTCGCCATGCTGTCGTTTACGATGGCCAAGCTGGCAAAGAAGTCACCATCGATGAACGGTGCGGCGTGTGCCATCCGTGCGCTGCTCTTCAGGTTGCTTGACGGGTTCAGGCCGGTTATCAACGAGGACATGGACTTTGCAGCGCGCGCGTTTCAGCTGCATGCGGCCTTCGGGTATCCGCGCGAGTTGAAGGTGCGCAACGAGGCGCCGGATACGGTCAGGGACTGGGTCGTGCAGAGAAAGCGATGGGCGCTCAACAACATTCTGTGGATCAAAGAGAATTTCTTGCTTATCCTGACGCATTTCTTCAGGACTCCAGCGCTTTTCCTGTCGACCGTGCTGTTCTTTCTGCCGTTCCTGGCGTCGATTGCCGTATTCTTCATGGTCAGAAGAACGGGCCTGCTATTCCTGTTGCCGCTGATATTCATGATGTCCCAGCATCTGTACATCTTTACCGGCCTGTTCCTCTGGCCATCTCATCTGCAGTTGATACTTGGCGGAGGCTGGCTGCCCGTCACCGTTGGTCTCGTGATAGCTGCGCTGACGTTCTTCGTCTTCTCGAAGATATTGCGGTTTCGATTCAATCCGATCGATTTTGTTCTCTACTATTTTATCTATTCTCCCGTGTGGATGCTGGCCAATGTGGTGATGATCATTGCCCTCGTGCTGGGCATCAAAATAAGGACCGACTGGAAGATCACGAAATGATGTGATGGTTTCACTTGACAGTCCGTTTTGCATGTCTGACTATTCAATCAAGTTGGAGAGGGCTTAGTCATGAAAACAGGCATCAGGTCAAAGGCGCTGGTCTTTCTCGTCATCGTTCCTTTTCTTCTTATAGCGATACTTGCTGGCCTGCTGTTCGAAGTGCAGTTCAACAAGGACATCAGGAATGCCAGGGCGATGCTCGAGGCCCACAGCGCCTCGATCAGGGAAACGTTGCACATCGAGGTGGCACGCAATCTTGAACTGCTCCGCACGATAGCTACCAATCCGCTTAGCGCGCGCGTCACATCCAGAATGGCTTCGGTGCCGGATGGTCTTGACAATGACGACTATCGGAATCTGGCAGAGTTCGATGCCCAGCGGGATATGATGGACTATACTTCCAGGAATACGACCCTCGATCTGGTATATGTGGCAAGCAGCGATTCCACCGGGCTTGTCGTGAGCCGTGATGTGCAGCTGGCACAAGGCTTCGATGTCAGGGGGCGTGACTACTATGTCGCGGCGATTGCTGCTCCTGGAGTCCCGGTCATCAGTCAGCCAAGGATTTCGGCGGAGAAGAGTGACGCGCCGATCATCGTCATTACTGCCGCGCGAACCGTGGCCGACCTGGAAGGCAAGGTAGTCGGCATAGCAGCGTTCAATTATCGTCTCAGCCCGATCATAGCGATCATCAAGGCGCAGATGGCGGCCAACAATGTGGACATCGCGCTCTACGACACCACCGGCGGGTATGTGCTCTGGAATGCCGCTGCGGGCAAGGAATACTTCTATGACCCCAAGAATGTCGTTCCGCTCAAGGATCTATTGGTCTCGTATGGATATGCAGGTTCTGGCCTCGACGACTTGGTCAAAAGCCTCGAAAAAAGAACAGACTATTCCTTTGATATCGGTGTCGGTACCGAGACCTCGATGGCACAGGCGGTTCCCATTCCGGATACGCGGTGGGCAATGCTGGTCCGGTTCTCGCGGACCCGGGTGGTGTCCGATCTCCTGAAGACGATTGTTCCGCCTTTGGTGTTTTTTGTTCTGATATTCTTCCTTGCACAATTGATCATCTTCATTCTGGCTATGCGCTCGATAGTCAGGCCGCTCGTGACCGTCGGCAAGAATCTGGAAGCGCTTGCCGCAGCCGATGCCGATCTGACCGTGACCATACCAAGCCTGACCAAGGATGAGATAGGACAGGTTGCCGGTTCGTTCAACCAGTTTACTGGCAAGATGCGCGAACTTATTGTTGACATCAAGCAGGCAATCGATGGCACGAATACCATTAAGCAGAATGTCACCGCATCGACTGAAGAGTCATCTTCGGCGATAGAAGAGATAAGCGCCAATCTCGGGTCGATACAGAACCAGATCGAGGTGCTTGACCAGAATATCAAGGACAATGTCTCTGCCATTGAGCAGGTAACCAGGAATATCGGCCAGGTTGACGATCAGATCATCAGCCAGTCGGCGATGGTCGAGCAATCCACTTCTGCCATAACCCAGATGATGGCATCGCTGAACAATGTCGATGGAATTGCCCAGACGAAGCAAAAATCGACCCAGGCTCTGGCTGCATTGGCCGAGGATGGCAAGGGCAACATCCTCGAGACGTCGAGCACGTTCAAGTCGGTTGTCAGCCACATCATCGAGATACAGGAAATGGCGAGCGCCATCAACAATATCGCAAACCAGACGAACCTCCTGTCGATGAACGCCGCGATAGAAGCCGCCCATGCAGGCGATGCTGGCCGTGGATTCGCCGTCGTTGCGGACGAGATCAGAAAGCTCGCCGATTCCGCTGGCAAGTCGTCCCAGTCAATAGGCAAGCTGATAAAGGATATTTCCGACGCCGTACGGGTAACCGACCAGAACCTGGAGAGGACATCGGAGGCATTCGACAACATTGCTGAGGAGGTATCCGGTACCGTCGACGCCTTTTCCGAAATAGAGCAGGCCGTATCGGAATTGAATATTGGTGGGCGGCAGATTCTTGAATCTATCAACGAAATCAACGACGTGACCGTCCATATTCGAGAAGGCTCGCGTGACATCAAGGCCGGGACCAAGGTGATGCTTGATTCATCATCGAGAATAGAAGAAGTATCGAACCGTGTTACGACCGGCATGGCGGAGGCGACCATGGGTTCGGCCGAAATTGTCAGGTCTATGCAGCTGCTTGTTGAGCAGGCGCGCGACCTGAGTACGATCGTCGATGCTCTGCGGCACAAATTTGGCCAGTTCAAGACCGAGTAGACCGTGTTCCAAGGATTGACTACATGAACATCATCATCGGGCACGGAAACATGGATCTCGACTGCATTGGTTCCATCGTGCTGGCACGCTACCTGTTTCCCGATCACGTCCCGGTCAAGAGCTATATGGTCCACCCGGTGGCCCGCAATCTGATGAACATGTATGAGGAACGGCTGGGATTCGCCACGTCTGCGGATCTCAAGGGCCAGGTTGTCGGCCATGCCGTCGTCGTCGACACCGCGCAGATGGGCAGGATAGAAGAATACCTGCGCGGGGTGCGGAATCCAGAATCAATCGTGTACGAGGTGTTCGACCATCATCCGGCGGAACTGCGTGACATCTGTGCCGCCGTGATGCACGAACGGCTCTTTGGTGCCAATACCACCCAGCTTGGCCTTGAATTGATTCGCCAGGGCGTGTTTGTGGAGCCGCCCGATGCGACGATAGCGCTGACAGCGATATATGCCGATACCGGCAACTTCACGCACCCAAACGTAGCCCGCGAAGACTTCGAGGTGGCGGCGTTCCTGTTGTCGCAGGGCGCGTCGCTCAATCTGGTCAAGGACTTTCTGGTACCGCTCCGTGAGCGCCAGCAGATTGTACTATTCCACGAGATTCTGAACCAGCTGGAGAAGCGATCGATTCGCGGCCATCTGGTTCAGACCTGCTACATGGAGCTTGAAGAGGATACTCAGGGGCTGGGAGCCGTCATCGAGCAGGTCTTCGAGATCGAGCATGGAGAAATATTGTTCGGGTTCTTCTTTTTCAAGAACAAGGGCAAGATGCTCGTAATAGGCCGTAACAACAATGCGGCGGTCAGCCTGAACGATGTTCTTGGCGGATTTGGTGGTGGCGGACACCGTCAGGCGGCATCGGCAACAATAAGGACGGACGAGGGCCGCATACTCGTCGAGCGGATCATCGGGTATCTGGAGACTCTGCTGGAGCCGGCCGTCACGGCTGCGGACATCATGTCGGAGATAGTCGATACGATAGGGCAGGATACGACCCTGCTCGAGGCTTCCATGTTCCTGGAGCGTGTTTCACACACCGGTGCGCCCGTTGTCGACAACGGCGGCAGACTGGTCGGGTTGCTGACGCTCAGGGATATCATGAAGGGGCGCCGAGGAAACCAGATGCATGTGCCGGTGCGCACCTATATGTCCCGGAATGTAGTCACCGCGCGGCCCGATATGACCGTCCGCGAAGTTGATGAATTGCTCTTCGAGCATGATGTAGGGCACGTGCCTGTTGTTGACGACGGGCGTCTGGTCGGACTGGTTACCCGTGGCGACATTCTGGAATACAAGCGCAATGACCGCAGGCGCAAGGCCGAGCTCCTGTGCGAACTCTCCGGCGCGGCCTCGGCATAGGACGCGCCGCAAGAGTCAGCCGCAGTGGGCCATTGTCTCAGGCATCGAGCTGAAGGTCAGAAACCGACTTGGTCGCCGCGTCGATTGCGGCCATAACCGAATCATCGAGCCTGGCAACCAGATCCATCGCCTTCATGTTTTCCGATACCTGCTCCGGGCGTGATGCGCCGGTCATCACCGTGCTGACATGCGGGTTCCTGGCACACCAGGCGATGGCGAGCTGTGCGCTGGTGGCGCCAAGCTCCTTGGCTATGGGTGCCAGATTTGCGGCCGCCTGCACACGTGCCGGGGTCAGCGAGCTGTCCTTGAGCCAGCTGTAATCCTTGAGCGCGAGCCGTGAACCGGCAGGGATACCATTGGAATATTTGCCGGTCAGTACGCCGGAAGCGAGCGGGCTCCATGTGGTCAGACCCAATCCGGTGCCTTCATACAGGCGCGCGAACTGGCGTTCGACGCGGTCACGAACGAACATGTTGTACTGGGGCTGCTCCATGACGGGCTTGCGCAGATTGCGCCTGTCGGCAATTTCCCAGGCCTGGCGATACTCCTCGGCGCTCCATTCGCTGGTGCCCCAATAGAGGGCCTTGCCTGCGGCGACAATATCGCTCATCGCCCAGACGGTCTCTTCTATCGGCGTGTTGGGATCGGGGCGATGGCAGAACAGCAGGTCGACATAATCCATACCAAGGCGCTTGAGGCTGCCATCGATGCCCTCGAGGAGGCGCTTGCGATTCAGGGTGTTCTTCTCGTTTGGTCCATCATGCAGTCCCCAATAGAGCTTGGTGGATATTAGATAGGAGCCGCGCCTGATACCCAGTCGCTTGAATGCCGCTCCCATGATCTCTTCGGCCTTGCCTCCGGCATAGACCTCCGCGTTGTCGAAGAAGTTGACGCCAGCATCATAGGCAGTCTTGATAGAGGCTGCCGCCGCGTCGACGTCTACCTGATTGCCATACGTAACCCATGATCCAAGAGACAAGACGCTTGTCTTGATGCCGGCAGTGCCCAATCTTCTGTATTCCATTATTCCCTCGCTGATGTAGAGTATGATCTTCACTATGAATATCAGCAGCGTTGCCGGGTTCGGTCAAGCTGATTTGTGGCAATTCGAGCACTGCCAGTCATATCATTTTGATGCCGGCGGCATTATCATCAGAGCATGAAGGAATTGCACGCAGACGATATTGTCGGTTCATGGATGAGTGATGGCTGGCGTTTCCGCCTCGACATAGAGCGTAGCGGGGACGTGTATGTTGGAACCCTGGCGGAAGGCCTTGAGAACGGCGAACAGGATGCGGCCAATCCCGATCCGTCACTGCGGACGAGGCCACTGCTTGGTTCGAGGCTCTTTGACGGCCTGCGTTTTGACAATGGAGCGTGGCATGGCGGCAGGCTATACAACCCCGAGACGGGCAAGAGCTATGCCATGCGCCTGACACTGAGCGGTTCTGATATGCTCGCTATGCGTGCCTATATCGGCGTTCCAGCTCTTGGCATGACGCAGCACTGGCAGCGGCTTGGATATCGCCCGGACCTTGATGCCACCGTTGTCGCGTCGGAGGCTGGCTTGACCCCGAAACAGGCCTGGTCAGCTGAGCAGGCCTGGGCTTGGTATGGTTCAAAGCCGTGGCCCGTGGGCTGCAATTTCATACCATCGAATGCCATAAACCAGCTGGAGATGTGGCAAGCAGACAGTTTTGATTCGGAGCTGATTCGGCGTGAGCTCGATATGGCACGCGCGATAAACTTCAATTGCATCAGGGTTTACCTGCACGACATCCTGTGGCGGAAGGACAAGAATGGTTTACTGTCCCGCATCGAGCGGTTTCTAGACATTGCGCACAACGCGGGCCTTCGGGTCATCTTCGTGCTGTTCGACGATTGCTGGAACGACAATCCTGTGCCGGGCCGTCAACCCGCGCCGAAGCCAGGCGTGCACAACTCCGGCTGGGTCAGGTCCCCGGGGTCGAGTATGATAAATGATACATCACGATGGGCCGAGCTCGAGGATTATGTCACCGGCATCACCGGGACATTTCGAGCGGATCGGCGCATCTATGCGTGGGACCTCTATAACGAGCCGGGCAATTCTGTCGGATTCCTGCGCAACTCGACACGGTTGCTGGCCAGGGCCTTTCTGTGGGCGAGGAAGGCTCATCCCGAGCAGCCTTTGACCGCGGGGATATGGAAGAGCTCATCCTGGTTTGCGGGAGTCAACGAGTTTCTGGCCACCCATTCCGATATCATCAGCTTTCATGACTACTCACCGCCGGACAGCCTCGGGAAAAAGATCGAAGCACTGTCGCGCTATGGGAAGCCCATGGTCTGCACCGAGTACATGGCCCGGACCCAGGGCAGCACCTTCAGGGACATTCTGCCGTTGCTCAGGGGCCATCGGGTCGGCGCCATAAACTGGGGGCTGGTTGCCGGCAAGACCCAGACGATATACCCTTGGGGTTCGCGAGGTGGCGCGCCCGAGCCAGCTGTCTGGTTCCATGACCTATTCAGGTCCGATGGCACGCCATACGATGGTGATGAGATAGCCTCGATCAAGGATCAGACCGCCAACACCGCGGCAGTTGGAGCGGACCCAGCCCGACGGCACAGCGAGGAGCGATGATGACTCATGGTTCTTTTGGATTGCTGGCTATCATCGCCGTGCTGGCGATTATTGCATTTTCGACGCTCTCCTGCGCCAGTTTCAAGAAGTCGCTCGATACCAGAGGACTGTCCGACCTCGCCAGCCAGGTGATAGCGGATGGTAGGGCAAACGGTTCGTCCAGAGCCGGCCAGGCCGAACTTGAGGCGTACCTCGCCGTCCGCGACTCCCCATCGCTGGAGCCTGTACACTACCGTCTGGTTTCGCGCGAACCGTTTGATCGCTGGAAACCGGCAATGCGGGGCGACAGGGTTATTGGTGAGCGGCTACGCTTCAGTGCAGATTTTGATGCTTCGGCTCCTCGCTCTTTCGGCACCAGCACAGCATCGATGACCGATTCGTATTTCTATTTCTTTCATGGCACTGCCTGGTCGGGCCAGAAGGCCATCGTATGGGCACCAGGTTTCGGTGTCTCTGATCTTGCCTTTGTTCTCATCAGACGGTTGATAGAGATGGAGCTGTCCAGGGGATGGGCCGTCCTCGTCTGGGTTCCGCCGTTCCATCTGGAGCGGCAGAGCCCGGGCAAGAAGGCTGGCGAAGGCCTCATGACGCTGGATCCACGCGATCTTCTGGGTTCGGTGTCCTCATCGACCGATGAACTGGCCAACGGTGTCGACTGGTTGGGCGCCCAGGGTGTAGCCAGAATAGGCGGGTGGGGCGGCAGCTTCGGGGCGGCAAGCCTTCTGCTCCTCGGTGAACGCTACCGTTTTGACCACCTGACGCTGATGATTCCGCTGATCGATTGGACGACGCTCTGGCAGAATGCCGCCATTGCGCCGCTCCGCCGGGCGTTCCTGTCTGCGGGATACAGCGAAGACACGCTGTATGGTGCCTTCAAAAAGATCAGCCCGTTCTGGCATGCCCTGCTGACCGATCCCAGGCGTGTCCAGATCCTGTATGCGCGATACGACCAACTGACGCCAGAGTCGCGTACCCTGGCCTACGCGGCCAGACTCGGAGCCGGGGCGGCGGTAGCGGACGGTGGCCCTGAGGTCGATGGATACGCGGAGAGCCATGGCACGATATTGTTGCGCGGCGCCATGTACCGTGCCTACGGCGAGTTCCTTGATCGCATCGATGAATGATGGTGCAGCCTCGTACCGGTACTACTTCCTCTTCATGGAACGACGTGATACAGTGCTGCGATTGTAGCCAGGAGGCATGGAACCATGAAATTGTCAAGTCTATTAAATCCTGATCTCATCTGTGTCCAGTCAGCGTTCGAGACAAAAGGACAGGCCATCGACGCCATGATCCAGAAGATGTGCAAGCGCTTCTCGTTTGAGGCCGGCAATGAACAGATCGTCAAAGCCGTAGCCGATCGTGAAGCCCTTGGTGGCACTACCTTTGCCACAGGGATAGCGGTTCCACATGGACGGCTCGAAAATTTCAATGATCTGGTGATAGGAATCTGCGTGCCGACCACGCCAATTCCTACCGATACCGTGCCGATTCGCATGCTCGTGCTGATACTGACCAACAAGTCGTCATCGTCCTTGTATCTGAACAGCCTGGCGGCGTTCGTCAAGTTGTCCAAGGATGAAGTCGCGTTCGGACGATTGCTGTCCGCTGGCACATCGATAGAGTTCTGGGAGACGTTCAAGAAACTCGACATAGAAATAAAGAAGGAACTGACTGTTTCCGACATCATGAGCAAAGACATCCAGAGCGTGAAGGCGCGCACGACCCTGAAGGAACTGGCCGATATTTTCTATTCGCAGCGCTTCAGCTACATGCCGGTCGTCGATGATCAGGGCAAGTTCATAGCCGAAGTGAATATCCTCGACATGCTCAAGGTTGGCGTACCCGATTACGCGACGATGATAGGCAGCCTCAAGTTCCTGTCGACATTCGAGCCATTGGAAGAATTGCTCAAAAACGAGGACATCCTGACGGTAAGCCAGATCATGAAAAAGCCGTCACTGCATTTTTCTCCTGACACCTCGATCATCGAGGCCGTGCTGGAGTTTACCCAGAACAAGCGCCGGCACATTGCCGTTGTCCAGGATGATCGTATCGTTGGCATCGTCAGCGTTATGGATGTCCTGAACAAAGTACTGAGGGGTTGATCATGTCGACAGCAATGTGGATAGGTCTGGGGCTCTTTGTCACCATTTATGTATTCATTTCGGCTGAACTTGTGAACAAGACTATCATATCGCTCTTCGGCGCGTCCTTGTTCATCGTCTTTCGGATTATTGGCACAAGCAAGGCATTCAGCGTTATAGACTGGAACGTGATTTTTCTGTTGATCAGCATGATGATCATCGTCGGCATCACCAAAAAGACCGGAGTATTTCAGTACGTTGCCATCAAGGCTGCCAAGTTCTCCAAGGGCGAGCCGATGGCGATACTGATTCTCTTGTCCCTGATAACAGCGCTCTTCTCTGCTTTCCTTGATAATGTGACGACGGTGCTGATCATTACACCGGTTACCATCCTGATCGCGGTCGAGCTTGGCATCAGTCCCATACCGTTCATCGTTTCGGTAGCCATAGCCTCGAACATCGGTGGTACCGCAACGCTGATCGGCGATCCACCGAACATCATGATAGGCAGTGCTGCCAAGCTTGATTTCATGGATTTCATAGTCAACTTGACGCCGATCATACTCTTCCTGATGGTTGTGCTTTCGGGCATCAGTTACCTGCTCTTTGCAAAGAAGCTCCACGTCTCAAACGAAAGAAAAGCGCGCATCATGGAGTTCGATGAAAGCAAGGCCATAGAGGACAAGCCGCTGCTGATCAAGAGTCTTGTCGTTCTAGGGCTGGTCATTATTGGATTCCTGCTTCACGGGCTTCTCGAGGTCGAGGCATCGGTCATAGCCCTGCTGGGAGCATCGCTGTTGATGCTGCTGACCGGCAGCAAGGAAGTAGACGAATTCTTCCACGATGTGGAATGGGGCACGCTCTTCTTCTTCATTGGCCTCTTCATCATGGTCGGTAGCCTGGTTGAACTGGGCATCATGAAGTTGCTGTCAGAATGGGTGCTGGGCATAACCAAGGGCAACATGAAGCTGACGACCCTTGCCTTGCTTTGGTTCTCTGGCGTCTTATCGGCCTTTGTGGACAACATACCGTACGTGGCGACGATGATTCCGCTCGTGCAGAATATCGGCACGACCGTCGGGGCAGTGGCCGTTGGGCCCGTCTGGTGGTCGTTGGCACTGGGCGCCTGCCTTGGCGGCAATGGCACTCTGATCGGCGCCTCGGCCAACGTGGTGGCAGTGGGGTTGGCCAACAAGAGCGGCTACAAGATTTCGTTCATGGATTTCACCAAATACGGTGCGCTGATTACGGTTATAAACCTGATCATTGTCACGGGCTACCTGTATATTCGGTACTACCTCCTGTAGTCGGAACAAATCGGGCCTCGACAAGAATGAGGCTATCGCGTACCATTCCGGCATACAGGTAATGAAGGAGCAAGTATGGCAGAAAAAGAAACCTTGGTCATAGCGTCCAAGGTCAAGGCGTACATTAAGGACGCTTCCGAGCTCAAGTGCTCTGCGACGGTCATCGATGTGCTTTCGGACAAGGTTCGTGCGTTGTGCGATGAGGCGATCAAGAGTGCCAAATCCGATGGCAGAAAGACCGTGCTCGACAAGGATTTCAAGTAGCATTCATCGATACGTGGGTGGCAGGATACCGAATGTATATCGGTCTCCTGCCTTCTCGTGGTTCTTTCTCTTAATATGGCGAAAGGCATGGCAATCATAGCAACCGATGACCCTCATTCCAGGACCGGAACCCTGTCTGCTGACCAGAATCTCGCGACCGTTTGGTTACCGACAGGTTCATCCAGGGGCATAGGCTTCAAGCCCTATCTTGTTACATTCAAGGCCGGGACAGCGATAGCATTCTACCGGGATGGCAAGGTCCAGTCCGGAACCCTTGCCGGCAGCCAGAATCTGGTCAGATCGATACCGGTCGACGGCCATCCTGACTTCGCGATGGTCGACGCCGGTACCTTCGTGCAATTCTCAAAAGACGGATTCGTGCTCGGTTATTGATACCGGTATCGTCTACATGATCTTTGTGGCATCGATGGCATCGATCGTCGCGGCACCCGTCATCAGCATCGCCTCTGCCAGTTCTGCCTGGACGCGATTCATGTAGAGTGTAACACCTTCGGCTCCACCGCCATACACCGACCAGGTAAACGGCCTGCCTATCATCACCCCGTCGGCACCCAAGGCCAGCGCCTTGAATACGTCCAGACCGGTCCTGAAGCCACCGTCGATCAGAATGTTTATGCGGTCGCCCACCACATCGACAATATCCGACAGCACCTCGATAGTAGACGGCGTCTCGTCGAGCACCCTGCCGCCATGATTCGATACGATTATGCCGCGGGCTCCCGCCTCGAGCGCCTTGAGTGCACCCGCTGGCGTCATGACTCCCTTGAGTATGAATGGAATCTTGACTGAAGCGACTATCTTGGCAAGCGTCTCCACCGGCATCGGCGATACCGGTTTGCCCTGCATAGCCAGTACGACAAGACCCGCCGCGTCGATATCCATGGCAAACGCGAAGGCTCCGGCATCTTCTGCCATGCGTGCCTTTGTCACGACCTCCGCCAGGCTCCAGGGTTTGATAGTCGGTATGCCATGTCCGCCGATCGCCTTGATGGCGTCTATCGTGCCCTTGTATACCTCATCCTTGACTCCGTCACCGGTGAAGGCGGCCGTGCCGGCGGCCTTGCATCCGTCAAGCACGGCAGCGGAATACGTCAGGTCGTCGTAGGCATTGCTGTAATGGAGCCCGACTGCTCCGACCGGCGCCGCGAATACGGGCAGCGAAAACTCCTTGCCGAACAGCGTACTGCGCGTCGATACGGGTGTGGGTTGATAGACCGTATCCATTACCAGCCGGATTTTCTTGAGCTCCTGATAATTGCGTATGAATCCAAGCCCTGTTCCCTTGCCGCCAGGTCCTGGGATCATGCCTTTGCAGGCAATGCCGTTGCATTCGGGGCATACCTTGCAATACGGTCCGATGTTTGTCTTCGCTTTGGCTACAATTTCCTGGTAGGTCATGGTATCGAACTCCTTGGTTTGTTGTGCGCGTACGATTATAGCCGGGGCTGGCGCTTGTATCAGCCTGTCAGGGTGCGAGTCCCGGCACGTCCAGTTCCGGGGGAATCCTGCTCGGGCGGCCCGTGGCATCGACGAAGGCCCATGAGACCCGCGCCTGTGCTACCGGCATGTCGCCACATCGGATAACCTGATCCATCACTCCCGATACGGCGCCGCGTTTGACCGGTTTCGACTCCACGGTCAGCAGGTCGTCGAGCACCGCCGACCGTTTGTAGTCAATTTCAATCCGTGTCACATAGAGGCCGAATCCCGACTTGACGGCGCCGGCGTAGTCGAAACCAGCCGCCTTGAGGTACTCATGCCGTGCGTACTCAAGGTAATGCAGGTAGTTGGCATTGTTGACGTGGCCATTCATGTCACATTCATAGGTGCGAACGGTGAGCGTACAGGTATGGTGCATGGAACGAGTATAGAATCGTCAACCTTTGCATGGCAAGCGCATCGTGTAGCAGGCCATGGCCTTCGCGATGGAGAATCCGTTGCGTTCATACAGGCCCAGCGCAGTCTTGTTGGTTGCGTTGACCGACAGGAACGCCTGGGTGAACCCCGTCTCCTTGGCCACTGATACAGCCTTGGCGATGATGGCCTTGCCAAGGCCAATGCCGCGATGTGCCTTGTCGACCGATATGGTGCCGATGAACGCCGTGCCATCATCATCACGCTCGACGCGCAACGTCCCGCAGGGCTTAGAACCGGGTGCCTCAAGGAGCAGGAGCCCACCGGGCAGGAATTCGCTGGATGCCATAAATCCCAGAATATCTTCGACTCTGGTGTCCGATGAGCCATGAACCTCCTTGAAGTTGCGGTTCCGCACCGCGACGAATGCGGCAATGGCGGCGGTGTCACCTGGCACCACCGGCACGAATGCGTATCCGGCAGGCAGTTCGGGTTCGACAACACGCGTGGTCGCTGTTCCCATGAGGTAGACCGATCGGTCGAATTGAAAACCGACCTGATCAAGCGCCATACGGAACGCAAGGTCGATCTCTGGAAAGAAGAGATAGAGCTCATCGGCATGCGGCCCGACAGCCTGCATCAGCGCGTGTGCAAGCATGCCGCAGCGCTCCAGGGCCGGCTCGGCAATGGTGTGCAGTATCGCCACGCGGGCCCGTCGCGCCGAGCGGAAAGCCGGACCAAGCATTGCAGCCGCTGCACCAATCACGGCTCCAGTGTCGTCGGTCAGTACGAATGACGGATAGTCGTCGCCGAATGCCCATGCCGCATCGGGTATGTACGATTCATCGTGTTCTGCAGCATGTGCGGCGCAGTACTGCAGAAAGCAGGACGCGAGTATGTCCTGCTTGTTCTGTATTCTGTATATCATCGCACCAGTATATGGTAAGGTATTGATCATGGCCACGGTATTGTTCGGGTACTATGAGAATGGTATACATCATGCATCCGAATTGAACAGTCATCGCACCTGGATTGGGAGGAATCATGGCTTCTTTATTTTCTGGATCGATACGACTGCGCGGCCTTGAACTGTCGAACCGGCTGTTCATGGCGCCGATGTGTCAGTATTCGGCAATGGATGGCAAGCCCACCGAATGGCATCTGCGTCACTATGTAGAACGCGCCGTGGGTGGCATCGGCCTTGTGATGCTGGAGGCGACTGCGGTGAGTCCCGAGGGCCGCATTACACCTGCCGATCTAGGATTATGGAGCGATGCACACCGCGATGCCCTCAAGCCGCTCGTCGATGTGCTGCACAGCGCCGGCGCAAAGGTCGGTGTGCAATTGGCGCATGCCGGACGCAAGGCTTCCACGGCCGTGCCCTGGCTTGGCAAGGGCAGTGTGTCCAAATCCGATGGCGGCTGGGATACAGTCGCTCCTTCCGCGCAACCATTTGACGATTCCCATACCACGCCTGACGCATTGGCAAAGGACGGCATTGATCGTATCGTGCATGCCTTCGGCGAGGCCGCGCGCCGCGCCGTCGAGGCTGGCTTCGATACGGTCGAGATCCATGCGGCGCACGGGTATTTGCTGCATCAATTCCTGTCGCCCCTGAGCAACAAGCGCCATGATGATTATGGCGTCTCACTGGAGGGCAGATCACGGCTTGCACGCGAAGTAGTCAGCTCGGTGCGTCTGAATCTGCCAGACTCGATGCCGCTCTTCATACGCGTTTCGGCATGCGACTGGATCGAAGGCGGATGGGACGTCGATGAGTGTGCCTCCATGCTGCGCGACGTGGCGACGCAGGCAGTCGACTTTGTCGATGTGTCGTCGGGTGGTGTTGCACCAGGAGCCAAAATGCCTGTTGGTCCAGGTTATCAGGTTGGCCTTGCCTCAAGGATACGGGCTGCCACCGGATTGCCAACGGGGGCGGTCGGCCTCATCACGACCGCAGAACAGATAGATCAGATCCTGCTTGCTGGCGCGGCGGATGCCGTATCGCTGGGGCGCCTCTTGCTGCGCGATCCATACTGGCCATCGAGGAACCTGTCGGCCGATGCCAGGAGGGTTCCGAGCCAGTACCTGAGGGCTTACAACTGAGATGGACTCGCCAGCCGATCGCGGGGTAGAATGTGACCATGAATGAACAAGACAGTGCGCTGCTGAGGGCTGCAGTCGATCGCGCTGCGCGATCCCGAGCCGAAGGCAATCATCCATTTGGTGCCGTGCTGGCCGACGCACAGGGTCGGATCCTGCTCGACGCTGGCAACACCGTTGGCACTGGGCACGATTGTACGGGCCATGCAGAGACCAACCTGGCCAGAGCCGCCTCGAAGGCGTACGACCGCGAATTCTTGCGGACGTGCACGCTGTATACGAGTGCGGAGCCGTGCGCCATGTGTTCAGGCGCCATTTACTGGTCAGGCATCGGCCGTGTCGTCTATGCCCTGTCCGAGTCGGACCTGCGGGCCATAACCGGTGACGACCCGGAGAATCCCACGCTCGATCTGCCATGCAGAACCGTGTTTGCCAGCGGCCAACGGCCGGTCGCTGTCGATGGGCCGGCCCCCATAGCTGGAGCCGCAGCCGTTCACGATGGCTTCTGGCGAAAACACGATTGAACGAACTCGACGGGGAGGGAATATGATCGTACACAACGGCGAAGTACAGCCGAGCACACCGGCTCCAGGAATGACCAGAAGGCTGCTTGCCCGTGGCGGCGGCATGATGATCGTGGAGATACGATTCGTTGCAGGCACCGTTGTCGCCGAGCACTCCCATCCACACGAGCAGGCAAGCTACCTTGTTTCTGGCAGGCTCGCCGTATCGATGGGTGGTAAAAACGAGACGCTCGTTGCCGGAGATTCATTCTATGTGGCTCCGAATGTGCCCCATGCGGTGCGCCTGCTCGAGGATAGCATCGTTGTCGATACCTTTACGCCGCAACGACAGGATTTTCTGTAAGCGCGCTTCAGTACTGCCGCTGGACAGTCGGTGTCGATTCGTGGATCATGGGTGCCAATCATGCATATACGAATCGACACACACACCCATTCCGTGGCCTCGGGCCATGCGTATTCCACCATTGATGACCTTGCTCGTGGAGCCCGTCGGCGCGGTCTCGCAGGCTTTGTGCTGACCGACCATGGCCCGGGCATGCCAGGCGGCACGCACCCGTACCACTTTGGCAATCTGCGCATCATTCCCAGGCTCATTCATGGAGTCCGGTTCTTCTCGGGAGTCGAGGCGAACATCATGGACCTTGCAGGCAGCGTCGATCTTGCCGACTATCTCCTGCGCAGACTCGATTTCGTGCTGGCAGGTTTCCATGACATATGCTTCGAGCCGAGGAGCCTGCCGGACAACACCACGGCGATGATAGCCGCTCTTGCAAACCCGCTGATCGACGCGATATCGCACCCAGGCAATCCTCAGTTTCCGGTGGACCAGCGGGCCGTGGTACGTGCGGCAGTACAGTATGGCAAGGCGCTGGAGATAAACAACAGCTCATTCCGCATCAGGAAGGGCAGTGCGGCATCGTGCTCTGACCTGGCCGCCATATGCGCTGAAGAAGGGGCCCTGGTGGTCTGCGGCAGCGACGCCCACTACTGGCGTGATGTAGGCAATGTGCCACTTGCCCTGGATATGATCAAGGCAGCTGGCATACCCAAAGAACGGGTGATCAACGCGTCGGAGCAGGGATTCTATGCCTTCATGGAGCGGCGCATGCGCGAGCGGGCCCAGACGGCCACTGCAGACTGAACCGCGCTTCGTGCATGCTTGAGGAAGCATGGGTTTCCGGGCTACAATCGTGGCATGGATCAAGCCTATGTGCAGTTGCTCGAGAAGAGCAAAGAGCGTAACGAGTTCATCAAGCGCCAGATGAAGTACCTTGCCAAGTTCAACATCAAGAACTTCGATCATGTGGTCGCGGATTTTGATACCGAGGTCTTCGCCGAAATAGACTGCCTGAAGTGCGGCAACTGTTGCAGGACGATCGGCCCCAAGATGAACGAACCGGACATCAAGCGGGCGTGCAGGGCGATGGGCCTCGACCAGAAGACCTTCGTCAAGGACACCCTGATACGTGACGAGGATCTGGGCTGGATGTGCACAACGATGCCGTGTCCGTTCCTGCGAGCCGATAACGCCTGTGATGTCTATGATGAGCGCCCCCGCGATTGCGATGCTTTTCCATATACACGGGAGCGCAACATCCAGAGGGCTTTGGGGCGGCTTGCCTTCAACACCGAGTTCTGCCCCGCAGCCTACCTGATAGCCGAGAAAATAATCGAGCGCTATGCCCCAGGCATAACAAAGTAGTCGAACCGTTTCATGGGCAATCCGGCTTCTTGACGAAGAGCAGGTCATAGGCGTCCATCGCTATCTGCAGTTCTTCGTTCGTTGGAATTACCAGAATGGCGGTAGGCGAATAGGGCTGCGACACGGCGCCCTCTGCCGAGCCATCGTCACGGTTGGCCTCGTAGTCCATCATGATGCCGATGTTCTCCAGGCGGTGGCAGATACGCTCGCGCATCTTGACACCGTGCTGGCCAACGCCACCAGTGAAGACGATGGCATCAACCTTGACGAGCTCTGCCATGTACGCGCCGATATACTTTCGTACACGATGGGCATACACGTCGAGCGCCTCGACGGCATTGCGAATACCTTTTTCGCTGGCAGCCTCAAGATCACGCAGGTCATTGGATATGCCTGACAGACCGAGCAGTCCGCTCTTCTTGTTGATCATCGTGGTCAGGTCTTTGGGACTGTACCCGCGATCGAGCAGGTAACCGAGTATGGCCGGATCGAAATCACCCGAGCGCGTGCCCATCATCAATCCCTCGAGCGGAGTAAAGCCCATCGAGGTATCGATCGACCGACCGCACTCGATGGCGGTTATCGAGGCGCCATTGCCGAGGTGGCAGGTGATCAGGTTGGTGTTCTCTGCCTTGCGTCCGAGAATATCGAGCGCGCGGGCCGCGACGTACCTATGGCTGGTGCCATGAAAGCCATATCGGCGGATGCGGTACTTGTCGTATAGCTCCCGCGGCAGGCCATACAGGTATGCGGTGGGTGACATGGTCTGGTGGAAGGCAGTGTCGAAGACAGCCACCTGCGGAACGCCGGGCATCAGATGTTCGGCTTCCTGTATGCCGGTCAGGTTGGCAGGGTTGTGCAACGGTGCCAGCTCGATATTCGCCTTGATCGCATCGAGCACTTCGTCGTTGATGCGCACCGAATTGGCAAACCGCTCGCCACCGTGTACCACGCGGTGGCCTATGGCGCCGATCTCCTCGATGGCTTGCAGAATCCCGTGTTCCTTGTCGACGAGCGCCTGCCCGACGCTGAGCATCGCTTGCTGGTGGTTCTCGAACGTCGCTTCCTTCTTGATCGAGCCATTCGGGCCGCTCTGCGTCAATATTCCCTTGGCTTCGCCAATCCGCTCGACCGAGCCTTTGCCCAGACTCTTCTTGTCGGGCATCAGGAACACCTCATACTTGAGCGATGAGCTGCCACTGTTCAGTACCAGTACCTTCTTCTGATCGCCGATTGCCATTTTGTATCATCCCTTCTGCCTGTTTGCAGGCAGATCGATGATAGAACAGCTTGACGATTTCGGCAATGTATACCGTTATGATATGCTC
>Ga0209467_1001637_pt1 | contig 18562 bp, 14 predicted proteins | sample Higcelwee11metaG_FD_187175 | JGI IMG/M metagenome (GOLD analysis project Ga0209467, IMG submission 187175) | Freshwater pond sediment microbial communities from the University of Edinburgh, under environmental carbon perturbations - High... | ecosystem: Environmental > Aquatic > Freshwater >...
TCAGCTGTTATGGGCATTGCCTTTGATAAAACTGACGGGCAGATGCTGACCGCTGATGCCTCCGGCGAAATAAGACTGTGGACAATGGCCAACCTGGCACAGCCACCTGTTGTCTTCACCGACGGCGGGAAGGATTTGCTGCGACTTGCCTTCAGCGACAGCGGAGATGCCTTTATTTCAGCCACAGGCAGAGACGTCATCAGGCGCCCGGCACATATGAGGTGTATGACTGACGGTTTATGCGACAAGGTGACAAGGAACCTCACTGAACAGGAGTGGACTGCCTTCGTCGGGCAGGATATTGAATATGAGCCCACCTGTCCCAACAGGGAGTACCGGATAAAGGTAAGGGAGATCAGGGGAGCCCGCTGATTCAAACATTCAGACAACTGTTGTGTTATAGTGTCACAATTGCTTTCCTTGAGGGGAAATGCCTATTTTTGCTATCTGTAAATTTTAAATTGCAAATTGACTGAATGAAAGAAAACAGAGTATTGCTGATGATCCTCGACGGCTGGGGAATGGGTGACGGAACAAAGAGTGATGTGATCAGTTCCACCGGCACTCCAAATATTGATATACTGAAAAAGACATATCCATCATCGTTCCTGCTTACATCGGGTGAGGATGTGGGCCTCCCGGAAGGACAGATGGGCAACTCGGAAGTCGGTCACCTGAATATCGGGGCCGGGCGAGTGGTTTACCAGGACCTGGTGAAAATAAACAAGGCTTGCCGCACAGGTGAGATCCGGTCAAATGAGACGCTCCGTCAGGCCTTCACCTATGCCCGTGATAAGGGTGTAAAGGTGCATTTCATGGGCCTCCTCTCTGACGGCGGAGTCCATTCTCTCGACAGCCATCTCTATGCCCTCTGTGACATGACGATGGAATTTGGCCTTAAAGATGTCTTCATTCACGGCTTCGGTGACGGACGCGACACTGACCCGAAAAGCGGAAAAGGATATATGGCAGCCCTGCTGAGCCATCTGGAAAAGAGCAACGGCCGGGTTGCATCGTTCATTGGCCGTTACTATGCTATGGACCGCGACAAGAGGTGGGAGCGGATCAAGGAAGCCTATGACATGCTCGTAGGTGGAAAGGGAACACTGACAACCGACATCCTCCGGTCGATGCAGGAGTCTTATGACGCCGGAGTGACAGACGAGTTCATGAAGCCGCTGGTTGTCACAGGCGCCAATGGCAAACCACTTGCAACAATCACTGAAGGAGACGTTGTTGTCTTCATCAACTTCAGGAATGACAGGGCCCGGGAGCTGACTGTTGTCCTGACACAGCAGGATATGCCCGGGTCGGATATGAAGACAATCCCTCTTCATTATCTCACAATGACACCATATGATGACAAGTTCACCGGACTTCATGTTATCTTCCCCAAGGACAACGTTGACAGGACTCTCGGAGAGATTCTTTCTGAAGCAGGGAAAAAACAGCTCCGCATTGCCGAGACCGAGAAATATGCACATGTAACCTTCTTTTTCTCCGGCGGACGCGAGAAGGAGTTCCCCGGTGAGGAGAGGATTCTGATCCCTTCGCCCAAGGTTGCAACCTATGATCTGCAGCCCGAGATGAGCGCCTTCCAGGTAAGGGATGCAATTATCAGAGAGCTTGAAAAACAGAAACATGACTTCATCTGCCTCAATTTTGCCAACGGCGATATGGTTGGCCATACCGGGGTGTATGAGGCAATTCAGAAGGCTGTAAGGACGGTTGACGAGTGTGCCGGTGATGTTGCAAGGGCTGCAATTGCAAACGGGTATGAGGTTATAATCATTGCCGATCACGGCAATGCTGATTATGCAGTTAATCCTGACGGTTCACCCAATACCGCCCATTCACTTAACCCTGTGCCTCTCTACCTTATCAGTAAAAGGTTCAGCAATGTCAGGGAGGGTATCCTTGCCGACGTTGCTCCCACGGTGCTGACAATGCTGGGTATCCCCGTTCCGCCGGAGATGACGGGCAAATCACTAGTATAAGGCAGACGATGCTCCAGATAGAGGACACAATAGTATCCCTTGCACTTATTGAGAAGAAATTCTCATGCGATCTCTCTGCCTGCAAGGGAAGTTGTTGTCGCTACGGCGATACCGGCGCCCCCCTGACTGCGGAGGAGGCATCGTCTCTTGATCGGATTTTTCCTGATGTAAGGCCCTTTCTGCGCCCCGAAGGAATCAGGGCACTGGAGAAAATGGGGACCAGTGTGAAGGATATCGAGGGTGAGCTTGTCACACCGCTTATCAATAATGCGGAGTGTGCTTACACAGTCATGGAGGGTGACGTTTACAAATGCGGGATAGAAACGGCATTCATTGCCGGAGCAGTCGGTTTCCGGAAACCGCTTTCATGTCACCTCTTTCCCGTAAGGGTAAAACAGTACAGCAGTTTCAGGGCGGTGAACTACGAGGAGTGGTCAATATGCCAGCCGGGTGTTGCATGCGGCATGAAACAGGACACCGACCTCTATGTTTTCCTGCGCGAACCCCTTATCAGGGCATTCGGGCAGGAATGGTATGACAGCCTGACGTGGGCAGCCGGTGAATATGATAAACACTATGATAATGGAAAGCATTAAGAACTACATCGAATCAAACAGGGAGAGATTCCTTGAGGAACTGTTCGGTCTGATCAGGATTCCGTCAGTCAGCGCCAATGAAGCCAACAAGCCCGATATGGTGAGGGCGGCAGAATACATCCGCGACCTGTTGAAAGGTAACGGTGCAGATCGTGCCGAGGTCTATACTACACCGGGTAATCCGATAGTGTACGGAGAGAAGATCATTGATCCGTCTCTGCCCACAATACTTGTCTATGGCCATTATGACGTCATGCCTGCTGAGCCTATGGAGAAATGGACTTCACCGGCCTTCGAACCGGAGATCCGTGACGGTAAGATATGGGCCAGAGGGGCGGATGACGACAAGGGACAGCTTTTCATGCACCTGAAGGCCTTCGAGATGATGAATGCAACAGGCACCCTGCCGTGTAATGTCAAGTTCATGATCGAGGGTGAGGAAGAAGCCGGATCAACAAGCATTGCCGGATTCTGTTCGGAATACCGTGAGATGCTTCGCTCCGATGTGATACTTGTTTCCGACACTACAATGATTTCATCCGAGATCCCCTCTGTTACCTCAGGTCTGCGAGGACTATCGTACATCCAGATTGAGGTCAGTGGCCCTGACCGCGATCTTCACTCGGGTATCTACGGGGGCGCTGTGGTGAACCCGTGCAATGCAATATGTGATATAATCTCCAGGCTTAAGGACAGTGACGGACGAGTCACAATACCGGGTTTCTATGATACGGTCTCAGTCCCTACCGATGCAGAGAGGGCAAAAATGGCAGAGAGACCATTTGATCCGGAAGCATATAAGAAATCTGTCGGTGTCGAGGCCCTTGCAAGTGAAAAGGGTTTTGCAACGCTTGAGAGCGTGGGGATACGGCCCTCCCTCGACGTGAACGGTATCTGGGGCGGCTATACAGGTGAGGGGGCCAAGACAATCCTCCCATCAAGGGCATCCGCCAAGATATCAATGAGGCTTGTACCCTACCAGAAGGCAGAAGACATCGCGAGGCTTGCAATTGATTATATCAGGTCAATTGCCCCTGCTGGAGTGAAGGTGACGGCAGAATACCTGCACGGCGGAGAGGCTTATGTCAGCCCGCTGGATACACCGGAATACCTTGCTGCAGAGATGGCTTACGAAGAGATATTCGGCAAGAAACCCATACCGGTACGAAGCGGCGGCAGCATCCCGATCATCTCAACCTTCGAGAAGATACTTGGTGTAAAATCAATACTGATGGGATTCGGGCTGGAGTCAGATGCAATCCACTCGCCAAACGAGAATTATCCCCTCGAGAACCTGTTCGCAGGAATGAGGGCTATTCCCCTTTATTTCAGGTATTATACCCAGCTCAGGAGGCCTGTCTGACAGAACTGTCAGTCGATTTTAAGTTTCAGCAGTTCCACTTTGGTGGATGAGCTTTTAAGCACGGTGAAGAGGTTGCGGCCCACGCGGATCTTCTCCTGCTGCTTTGGAATATTGCCATGGGCAAACAGGATCAGGCCTGCCAGTGTGGTGTACTCATCGCTTTCAGGCAGACCAAGGTCATATTCTTCATTCAGATAGTCTATATCGAGACGCCCGGAGAGCACATACTCTTTTTCGGCGAGCTTTTTCTCCACCAGGTCACTTGTGTCATGCTCATCCTCGATATCCCCGACAATCTCCTCAAGCACGTCCTCTATTGTAATTACGCCTGCTGTTCCGCCGAACTCGTCAACAACCAGGGCAATGCTTTTTTTGGCGTCGGACAGCATCCTGAGAATCTTGTTTGCTGTCATCGTCTCAGGTACGACAGGAAGCTTGCGCATCCCTGATGCAATGTCGGCGGGACCGTGCAGGATGTCCTTCAGCTCATAGTAACCCGCCATGTTGTCTATGTTGTCCCTGTAAAGAAGGATCTTTGAATGGCCCGACTCGATGAACTGCTGTCTCAATTCATCTGTTGACGAATCCAGGGACAGGGCCACTATCTCTGTCCTCGGCACCATGCATTCCCGCGCCTTCACAGAGGAGAAGTCAAGTGCATTCTGAAATATCCTCAGGTTGCTGTGTTCCTCCTGTTTCTCTTCCTCAGTCTCCACCAGGTCATTGACGAAGTGGTCAAGATCGATGCGCGTGAATATGCGGTTCTCCTGTTCTTTTGTCTTCGTTTTGATGCCGAAAAAAAGCCTCATGATTATATTGGCCAGCCAGAGAGTGAACTTGCTGACGGGATAAAAGAGGAAATAGAAGATGGCAGTGGGAACAGCCATAAGGCTGAGAAAGAAGTTCGGGCTGATGCGGACAACTGATTTGGGAAGGAAGTCCGCAAAGACAAGAATGATTATTGTGGTGATCACCGTCTGGATAATGAAGATGATTACCTCCGAAGGAATTATATTCTTTAGCCAGGCTTCAATAAGATCAGCGGTCAGCATACTGAATATAACAGTTGCAATGTTGACCCCGATGAGCATTGTTGATATGTATAGGCCCGGATTACGGGTAAACAGGGCAATTATGCCAGAACCGAATTGTCCCTGCTTGCGGTCCAGCTCAATGCGAAGCTTGTTCGAGGCGATGAAAGAGAGCTCCATCGCCGAAAAAAAAGCGGCAAGAAGGATGGCGAAAGGAATGATAACTAACGGGTTCATGCCCCAAATTTACAGCTTTTTTCGCTGTGAGTCACGAAGCCATGCCAAAACAAAGGCTGCGGCAGACATCACATAGAAGAGCCAGGCACGGCCGAAACCGTTTGTGAGAGTTTCACGGATGGCTATTCCCAGACACATCAGGCCCAGCAGGATCCATATTATCTCGATCAGCAGGAGCGACTTTTTGTTCATCTCTGATATAAATTGTACCGGTTACGTTCTTGATAGTCCAGTTGGAAAAGCGTGAGTCTGAGTCAAATCCTGTTCCCATTACTACCTGGTCATCATGGGTGAACCTGACGAAACGGTCAGACCAGATCTTATCCCTTGGCTGACTCCAGAAAAGCAGTTCAGTCTCCAGTATCTCTCCCTTGTCGCTCACGGCAACAACACTGTCACGCAGTTCCCAAACCTCATCCTTATCCGTGTAACGGGCATATTTGGAAGTAATGCTTCCCTGAGGCTTATCCTGCTTGTCATAGAAGAGCACTGTCAGTCCCTCCGGAAAGAGGGTGTGAGGTGTCTCATCTTCAGAGAACTGCTGTATCAAAGGTGTCCGCACCAGCATGGTGACCTTCCCGGAGTCAGTGTACATTGTCTCCACATCCCTGGCAGAGGAGGTGGGAAGGCCCTTTATCTGCAGATCCTTTACAACCACTTCCTTTCGGTCACAAGATGAAATAAAAGCAGTCCCGATAACCAGGACTGCCATTATTGTGCTGTATTTTATGCGGGTATTCACCGCCTATTCCTTTCTGAACCTGATTGTGGTGGACTCGTTTACCCAGCCACCGACGTAATAGGAAACACCCTCCTCGACAAGACTCCTGAAGAAGGCCTCTTCCTTGGTTGGGAATAGCCTTGAGTAGACCGCGATGCGTTCGTCTATCTGCTCCTTGAGTGTCGGATCGGTATTTCTTGCCCTGGCAAGGTAGTCAACTACAACCCAGTAAACTGTCTGGTTTTCAAATGCCTCGCCAATTCTTGCTCCGGCATATGATTCAGCGATTATGAACAGCGCATATCCGTTTGTGGGATCGAGAGAATAGGCAGCTTTTGCAAAATCACGTGCAGCCTGCTTGCTGTCTGATGCCATTTCAAGAGTGGCAAGCTTTGTAAGCAGGCCTGACTTTACAAGGTTGTCCTTTTCAAGCTCAACAGCTTCCGTATAGTATTTTTCAGCTTCGTTGTATTTTTTCCTTGCCACGTTCATCTCAGCCAGCTGTGCTGCAGAGGCAGCACTCGGATCCGACTTGTAGAGGTTGGTCGAGGCCTTGTAATAAAGCTCTGATTCCTTGCATCCCGTTTCAGTGAGGAGGGAAAGAACCTTTTTGAGCATGGCTGTGTCAGAAGGATTATTATCCACGCCTGCCGTGAAGAGATGTTCAATATTCTCACACGAGGCGGCGCCGCTTGATCTGAAAACGGCATCGATGTTCTTACGGGCTTCAGCGTAACGTGCATCATCCGGCTTGCGGGACAGCTGGGTGTCAACCACCTTCATCGACTGGGAGTATGCAGTGATCACTTCAGGAGCCTCAATGAGCTTGAGTGAGTAGCACTTGGCCGTTATGGCCATATACAGGCTTGAATATGTATGGTCAAAACTCTGCGGCGAGGTCTCCATAACTCCCTTGATGAGATCATAGCACTGCTTTGCATAGTTGGGATCATTCCCTCCGAACTCATAAAGGGCAAAAGCCTTCCGGAGACTGTTTGCCGGTCCCTCGTTGAAGTATTTTGTGCGCTGATCAAGGATCATCAGCACAGTATCAATGTAAGCTTTGTTGCCGGTCTTTCTGAAAAACTCCTTGAACATGGCCTCGCCCTTGATGTAAGTGTTCTTTGATGACCCGGGGCACTCCATAAACACGGGTCTCCAGAACTGCAGGGCCATATTGTAGTCCTTGTTCTCATAGTAGGTTGAATATAAGGATGTGTTGCGGAGGCACCTTGTACTGTCCTCGCCTCTTCCGAACGGCGTGCCCGTTTCAACACCCTTCTGGGCCTGCAAGGCCATTGTAAATATCGACAGAAGCAATCCGGTTAAAATCGTGCTGGTTGTTCTTTTCATCTCTTTATTGTTCTTTATTTTAATCATACTGCCTTTTCAGGAACCAGTAATCATAAAGATTCAGACTGGCTCCGACCGAAATCCGTGTCTCGCCGGGGATTTCACTGTCGGCTTTCCCCCTGGTTGACAGATCCACCACAAGTGAGATTCTGGATCTCGATCTTCTCATTGGTATACCTGTTCCAAAAGTTATGCCGTACTCTTTCACATTGTCTCCACCGAAGAGTGTATAACTCTCTCCATAGCGGCATCCAATGCGGTATTCCATTCGATCAAAAAAATTGTAATTTGAATACTTGTCAGGAATGTATTCTGCTCCGGCGTGGAGTGACAGTGCATCTGTAAATGTGCCGATTGTGCCGGGGAAGTTTGCCTTGCTCCAGTTTGTATACACAAGATCCAAACCCGCAGTAAGCTTGTCTTGCTTGCCAAGAGATAAACCTGCCCTTATTGACTGAGGCATCCTGCTGGTAGTTGAGAGCGAGCTGGAGGACAGTGTGTCGAAAGCCAGCAGGTTGGTCCGGATATTTGAATACCTGAGGATAAAATCGTCGTTGCTTGTATTCATATTGTAACCCGGCGTATATGTCAGCCCGGCATTGAAAAACCTGCTGCCGGAAATGGGCATCATAAACTGAACTGACAGATCCACCCCCACGCCATTCATTGCTGAACTGCTCTGCTTTCTCGTATTGAAATAGTTGTTGTCACCTGTAAAAATAAAGTCATTGGACCGTGTGATCTCCCCGAAGACGTAAAAAACATTCACCCCCGCTGACAGGAACGGGATCGGTCTGAAACCCGTGCCGAGAAGTACCTTCTGATATCCCCCGCTGCCAATGTGGTTCTCGTACAGAGTACCGGTGACACCTGTGCCTGGCGATTCAAAGCTGATGTTGTATGCACCGTTGGTGAATGGCAGAACGGCGGCGGTCACTCCCCAGCCCTTCATGATCGGGAACCCCATCATAAGATGCGAGAATGTCATATCCTGCGAGGTGTATTCCAGTCCGTCTCCCTTCAGTCTGATCATGCCGTAGTCCAGTCCGAAATCGAATATGAAGGAGGTGGTGTCAATGCTGCTGTATGATGCCGGCGTCAGGTAGTTCAGGGTAAGATTGTCTCTTATACCGCTGCTGATGCCTCCCATGGCCCTCGTCCTGAAGGTCCCCAGCTGCTCAAGGTTACCAATGCCGTATCTCGCGAAAGGTGAGTATACATTTTTCTGACCGGCCACTCCTGAGGACAGGATGGCGAGGAGACATATCAGACTGACTTTTATGTTCTTATACATTTGTTTCCAGTAAAAAGTTCAAACCCTCCGTTACAAGGTCCGGGTAGTGCAGCGCTTTGCCGCCGGTGAGAGGGGTGATCAAACCGCCGTCTCCGCCCGTGATGACCGTTACGGGATTGGGGTGCTTTTCCTCGAATGTGCGAATATACTCAATTATTTCATATGCCAGACCCATGATAACCCCTCCTGCGATGGCATCTTCCGTTGTTTTACCCGGGAAGGTGAACCCGCTTCTCTTTGTCACAAGTGGCAGACGGCCTGTAAACTCATGCAGCGCCCTGAACCTCATGGCCAACCCAGGTGAGATGCTCCCGCCCATGTAAACACCACCGGAGACCAGGTCAACTGTAAGTGCGCTGCCGGCATCAATTATAAGCAAGTCAGCACCCGGGTGATGATAAAATGCTCCCGCAGCTGCCGCCAGCCGGTCGGTACCCAGCGTCCCGGGCGTACCGTAGTCAACGGCGAATGGGTACTTTGATTCTGCTGTCAGAAGGTGTACCCTTCCTGCCCTTGTACCCAGCCATGTCATAAGAATGGCAGGGTCAGAGCCAACACTCGAGACAATGGCCGCATCCAGCCTCCGGCGGCCGGTAAACCGGCCAATAACTTCACTGTCTGCAGAAAGAAACCGCTCCCTACCGACAATAACACCGTCACTGACAAGAGCCGCCTTGACCGATGTGTTGCCAATGTCAATTATCAGGTTCATCAGACTGGCTTTTGTGTCAGGGTGGATTCGTGCCAGGACAGTATCTTCGTGAACAGGTCAATGGCCTGGTTTACGGAGGTCACTCCCCTGACCGTAAGGCTCAGCTTATTGTTGTTCTGTTTTACTGCCATATTGCCCTGCCGTTTGTTGACGTAGTTCATGACCGACACAAAAAGTGCCGACCTGTAGAACCGTGACGACTGGTCTGTCACAAAGTTAGCAATCAGTGTGTTATTTTTAAGAATAACTCTTTCTATTCCTGTATTTGAGGCTGCCCATTTGAGCCTCACGAGTTCAAGCAGAGCCTTTGCAGCCTGCGGAGGTGGTCCGAACCTGTCGGTGAGGTGTGATTCATAAGCCCTGAGACCCTCCTCATCTCGTATATCATTGAGTTCCTTGTAAAGCCTGATTCGTTCGGGTATGTTAGAGACATAATCGTCAGGGAACATTATTTCCATGTCGGTCTCAACTGAAACATCCTCAACAAACTGTTTCGGCTTCTCTTCCGTTACCAGCTCCTTCGCGGCAGCCTTATCAGGGAACAATTCGCTGAACTCCTCCTCCTTAAGCTCCCTGACAGCTTCGTTAAGTATCTTCTGGTAAGTCTCATAGCCCACGTCGGCAATGAAACCGCTCTGCTCTCCTCCGAGCAGGTTTCCCGCACCGCGTATGTCAAGGTCCTGAAGGGCGATGTTGAATCCGCTGCCAAGCTCATAGTTCTCCTCTATTGCCTTCAGCCTCCTCCTGGCATCCCCGGTAAGAACGGAGAGTGGCGGAGTAAGCAGGTAACAGAAGGCTTTCCTGTTGGAACGGCCCACCCTCCCGCGAAGCTGATGCAACTCAGAGAGTCCGAAATTGTGAGCATCATTGATAAAGATTGTGTTGGCGTTGGGAATATCGAGGCCTGATTCGATTATGGTGGTGGCAAGCAAAACGTCATAGTCGCCACGGATGAAATCAAACATAACGTTCTCAATTTCATCTCCCTCCATCCGCCCGTGAACCACGGCTATCTTTACCTCAGGACAGATCCTCGAGATGGAGGCTTTTACCTCCATGATGTTCTCTATTCTGTTGTTGATAAAGAAGACCTGGCCGTTACGGCTTACCTCGTATACAATTCCCTCACGGACAATATCTTCGTTGAATCCGTGAAGCTCGGTAATTATTGGCATCCTGTTTGGCGGCGGAGTGCTGATAACTGACAGGTCGCGGGCGCCCATGAGCGAGAACTGCAGCGTTCTTGGAATGGGTGTTGCTGTCAGGGTCAGGGTGTCAACGCCGGCCTTGAGGGTCTTCAGTCTCTCTTTCACGGCTACGCCGAAACGCTGCTCCTCGTCTATTACAAGAAGACCCAGGTCCTTGAATTTCACCTCTTTACCGGTGAGCTTATGAGTCCCGACGATGATGTCAATCTCGCCGTCAGCAAGCTGCTTCAGAATCTTTTTCTGCTCTGCCGGTTTCCTGTGTCTGCTGATGTAATCAACACGGCATGGAAAGTTCTCGAGGCGCGCGGAAAGTGTCTTGTAGTGCTGAAGGGCGAGGATGGTTGTTGGCACAAGGATAGCTGTCTGTTTCCCGTCGGTTGCGGCCTTGAAGGCTGCCCTGATGGCGACCTCCGTCTTACCGAATCCCACATCACCGCATATGAGCCTGTCCATTGGCGTGGGTGATTCCATATCCTCCTTGACGGCTACAGTGCTGGCAAGCTGGTCCGGAGTGTCCTCCCATATGAAAGAGGCTTCCAGCTCGCGCTGCAGATAAGAGTCGGGTGAGTAGGCGAAGCCGCCGGAGGCTTTTCGCTTTGCGTAAAGGATGATGAGATCACGGGCGATATCCTTGACCTTCTTCTTGGTCGCCTGCTTCATCTTCTGCCATGCACCCGTGCCCAGCTTGCTTATGCGGGGCGGCGTATCATCCTTGCCCTTGTATTTCGAGATACGGTGAAGCGCGTGGATCCCCACGAAGAGTATGTCATTGTCCTTGAATACCAGCTTGATGGCTTCCTGCATTCGGCCGTTGACCTCAATTTTTTCAAGCCCGCCGAAGCGGCCGATGCCATGGTCAGAATGCACCACGTAATCACCGGGATTAAGGTCAGTCAGCTCCCGCACGGTCATACTGTCACGGCGTGTGAAGAAGCCCCTGATCTTGAACTTGTGATAACGGTCAAAAATCTGGTGATCAGTGTATACGGCTATTCTCAGGTCATGGTCAGTGAAACCCTGGTGCAGGTTGAGAAGGAGGGGAGTGAATTCCGCTTTCGGGTCAGTCTCGGCAAAGATCTCCTTGAGCCGCTGCTCCTGCACCTCACTCTCAGAGATTATGAAATTGCGGTAGCCATCCTGAGCGTTTGAGACCAGCCTGGATGTAAGCAGGTCGAAGTTCTTGTTGAACGACGGCTGCGGCTCGGTCCGGAATTCAAGGTTGACTGTATCCGGGTTATGCCTTCCTCTCCCGAAAAAGATCCGGCGATGACGCGCGCAAAGCTCCTCAAGATGACGGCCGGTGATGATTATTTCACGACGGTCAGAGATTTCGCCTTTAGAGCTGCGGGTGCGGGCCTGCGCCCATATATTGTCGGTTTTCTCAATTATGTAATCAAAATTGTCACTCCAGATTATGGATGAGGGAGGGATAAAGTCGATGAAACTGTCTGAACCCTCCTGGAAAGCAAGTTCCTGTATGTCAGGGATTACCTGGATCTCCTCGTGAAGCTGAAGGGAGAGCTGGTCATCAGGATTGAATGAGCGGATGGAGTCAACCTCTTCACCGAAGAAGTCAATCCTGTATGGCTTATCAGCCGAAAATGAGAAGAGATCGGTGATGCTTCCCCTGACTGAGTATTGACCTGGCTCATAGACGAATTCGGTCCGTCTGAAGCCATACTCCCTGAGCACTTCCTCAAGAAACTCAATAGAGAGCTTTGCCCCTTTCTTTATCACAAAAGTGTTTTTCTTCAGGCTGCTCTTGCTGACAACCTTCTCCATGACCGACTCGGGGTAGGTGACGATAATGCACTTCCTGCGTCCGGATGAGAGGAAGTTAAGCACCTCAGTCCTGAGGATAATGTTGGCGGGTTCGGTCTGGTCATACATGACAGACCGTTTGTAAGTGCCAGGGAAGAAGAAGATATTGTCATCACCCATTAATGAGGTGAGGTCATTGTAGAAGTAGGCCGCATCTTCCTTTTCGGGAAGCAGCACCACGTGGGTGGTGGGCTGCTGTGACAGTGCTCCCGCCATTACCACGGTGCGTGATGATCCGGTGAGACCGTGGATTGTCACCGGCTCGTTGCTGTCACCGGCCAGCAGGGCTTCAAGCCTTGTGAAGGAGGGATGAGCCCTGTAAATGTCTCTGAATACTGTGCTGGCCATCGGTTTTGTCTGAGGGTGCAAAATTAACAAAGCCGGCGTTCACTGCAAAGGGAAAGGCTGCTTCATTCAGCAGCACATCCCGACCAGTTTCCTGATCATATCCGGGGAACCGCAGTAGAATGGAGTTCTCTGATGGAGTGACTCCGGCTGAAGAGTGAGTATCCGCCTCGTACCGTCGGTAGCGACTCCTCCGGCCTGCTCGATTATGAAAGCAATGGGATTGCACTCATAGACCAGCCTCAGTTTCCCGGATGGATAACTGATTGAGGGAGGGTAAAGGAAGATACCTCCTGTGAGGAGATTCCTGTGGAAATCAGAGACCAGCGAACCTATATACCTTGAGATGTAGGGACGGCCGGAGGAAGGATCATTCTCCTGGCAGTATTTTATGTATTTCTTTACACCGTCAGGGAATTTGATATAGTTGCCTTCATTTATTGAATAAGTCCTGCCGGCTTCCGGTGTCTTCATGTTGGGATGGGAGAGGCAGAATTCCCCTATTGTCGGATCAAGTGTGAACCCGTTGACCCCGTTACCGGTGGAATAGACTAACATGGTGGACGAGCCGTAGATTACATACCCGGCTGCAACCTGCCTGCTCCCTTCCTGGAGAAAATCGGCTACGGTGGCTTCGGCATCCCTCTCGCTGACGCGGCGGTAGATTGAGAATACCGATCCCACCGATACATTGACATCGATGTTGGACGAGCCGTCAAGCGGGTCCATGCAGACAACATATTTTCCCTTGCCGGCAAACTCACCTGTGAATATCACCTCGTTCTGGTTCTCTTCGGAAGCGACACCGGCGCACTGGCCTGACGACTTCAGCGCCCCGATGAATACCTCGTCGGCATACCGGTCAAGCTTCTGCTGTTCTTCGCCCTGCGGGTTCTCCGATCCCGCCTTGCCGAGGATCTCCACCAGTCCTGCCTTGCGGATCTTGGCGTTGACCATCTTGGCGGCTGTTCCGATGTGGTGAAGCAGGCTGGAGAGATCTCCGGTAGCATATGGAAAGTCTTTCTGTTTCCTGATAATGAAGTCATTCAGGCTTATAATATCATAATTAGACATACGGAAAATGATTTGATTGTGACTATGACAAGGAGTTCAATTGTCAAACTACGGCTAAGTTATAAATTTGCGGAAACAATTCCGGTTATGAGAGTATTTAAATTCGGTGGGGCATCTGTAAAGGATGCAGATGGTATTATTAACCTTTATAATATTGTAAAAGAGGAGACTGACAGGCTTGTCATTATAATCTCCGCTTTCGGTAAAACAACCAATGCCCTGGAACGACTTCATCTTGCATGGCGGGATAGTGATCCCGGATTTCAATCCCTTTTCAGTGAGATCATGGAGTACCATCTTCAGGTGGCAGAGAAACTTTTCGGGAAGATGTCCCCGGTTCTTGAAATGATCAATTGTATTTTCCTGAAGTTCAATGATACGCTGCAAAGGGTAAAACCGGATGATTTTGATCATGACTATGATATGATTGTCTCTAACGGTGAGGTATGGTCAACGATTATTGTTGAGGCTTATCTCCGTTCGCGTGGATTGAAATCATGCTGGGTTGATGCAAGGGAATTGATTATCACAGACGGGCGGCACCGCGATGCCGGAGTTATCTGGAAAGCCTCACAGAATGCAGTGAAAGAAACCATAGCCTTCAACGATGTGGATTTATATGTCACCCAGGGTTTCATCGGTGCCACGGAAGAGGGGGAAGCCACGACTCTGGGACGGGAGGGTTCTGACTATTCAGCTGCCATCTTTGCCAATATCCTTGATGCCAGGGATGTTGTGGTATGGAAGGATGTGCCCGGCATAATGAATGCTGATCCTGACTGGATGCCATCAGCAGTCATTCTTCCTCATGTCTCTTACCTTGAGGCTGCTGAGATGACCTACTCAGGCGCTAAGATCATCCACCCCAAAACCATCAAGCCGCTGCATAACAAGAAGATACCAATGCTTGTAAAGTCTTTCTCCGATCATCGTGGTGCCGGAACCATCATCTCGGATGATGCCCCTCACGGGGAGATGTGCCCGGTATATGTGAAGAAGGAAGGACAGATACTTATCTCACTTATACCCAAGGATCTCTCTTTTGTCATGGGAGAAAACCTTTCCAGTCTGTTTCTTCTGATAGCACAGAGCGGATTAAAGGTAAACCTGGTGCAGACAGGTGCTGTGAGCATCAACATCTGTGCTGACAATGAAGAGCCAAAAATCAGTGAGGTAATGGAAGAGATGAAGCAGGAATATTCAATTCTTTACAATGAAGGGGTTGAGATGCTCACTGTCCGGCACTGCACTGATGAGGCAGCCATGATGGTGGCAGGAACAAGGGAAGTGTTCCTCTCGCAGAGGACACGAAATACTGTCAGGATGGTAGTGCGATAGAGCCTGAATAACTACTGAAGGTCAGCCCTGAAGGCCGCCCTGTATGCGTAAACCTTTCCCAGGTTATTGTAAAGCTCATAACCGAAGGTGACTGACTTCGCCTTTTTCTCAATCCTGTTTTCCGTGGGGAACCAGTACCAGTCCTCAGTGAATGAGAGCTTTCCGATTTTGGTACGGTCATTTTTGAATTCCCCCTCGATCTTTTTCACATCAGCCGTTGTAAGCGGCTCACCGCTGTGATAATCATAGACGGTCATTGTGCCGTCATAGATACGGTTGAAGATGCTCTCCACCATTGTATCTCCCTTGTATCCGGCAACCTTTTCGACCTCCCATGGGTCGCCCTCCGGGTCAGGCCTGACAACTACCTCGGTGACAATGTCGGTTGCGATGAGAACAGCTCCGGATGGAACGGGGCTACCAGATTGGAGTTGGGTGCCGGATGTGACCGCTGTGCCTGATGTGACCTCTGTGCCTGGGTCAGGGGCATCACCGGTTCCGGATTGTGCTCCGGCTGAAATTTTTTTGCCGGAGGCTGGGTCTGCTCCATTCTTTTCACTGCCTCTCTGCCCGCATGACGCGGTGAGTGCAGCAATGAGCATCAGCAATACAACTTTTCTCATACTGCCTTTCCTTTTATCGTTTGAAACGTAGCATTTCAGGTGCGCGGCGGCCGGTCAGACGGCCTTCCTCATACACCGGTATGCCGTTGGCAAATGTGGTAACGACACTGCTGCGGAAGGTAGTGCCTTCGAGGGGCGACCATCCGCATTTGTACAGAATGTTTTCCCGGCTTACGGTCCATGGTGCTGCGGGATCTACAAGGACCATGTCGGCCTTGTATCCTTCACGTATGAAACCGCGGTCAGTGATGCCGAACAGGATTGCCGGGTTGTGGCACATCTTCCTTACAACCAGCTCCGGGGTCAGTTCGCCCCGGTGGCAGAGTTGAAGCATCATCACAAGCGAGTGCTGAATAGTGGGCCCGCCCGACGGCGCGCTGAAGTATGGTGCGCTCTTCTCTTCCAGAGTGTGGGGGGCATGGTCTGTTGCAATGATATCAATCAACCCCTCACGCACTGCCCTGACAAGCGCTTCCCTGTCGGACACATTTCTTATGGGGGGATTCCATTTTACAAGGTTGCCTTTTTCGGCGTACGCCGTGTCATCAAACCACAGGTGGTGGACGCAGACCTCCCCGATGATCTGTTTCAGGGAGGGATCGGCGCCCGGGGTCAGCAATCCTGTCTCTTCTGCGGTGGAGAGGTGCAGCAGGTGAAGTCTTGCGCCGGTTCGGCGGGCGAGGGTGACAGCTGCTGTGGAAGAGGTAAGGCACGCTTCTCGGCTTCTTATAAGAGGATGAAAGGAGGGACTGATTGCATCGCCGTACTCCTCGCGGTAAGCAGCGCTGTTCGCCTTGATGATCTTCTCGTCCTCACAGTGGCAGGCCACGGGGATCCTGCCGAGGCTGAAGATAGCCTCGAGTGTCTGGCTGTCGCTTACAAGCATGTTGCCGGTGGAGGCTCCAAGGAAGAGTTTGAAAGCCGGGATGAGTTCCGGGTTCGCTTTGCGCAGTTCCTCAATATTGCTGTCGTTCGCGCCCAGGTAGAAGGAATAATTGATAACCGACTTTGTGGCAGCGAGTCTGTTTTTATTTTCCCACTCCCCGATTGTGACAGTCTGCGGGAGGGTGTTGGGCATCTCCATGAAAGAGGTCACCCCTCCTGCAGCAGCGGCGGCGCTCTCGCTTGCTATATCTGCCTTGTGGGTCAGTCCGGGCTCCCGGAAGTGAACATGATCGTCAATGATTCCCGGCATGAGCCACAGCCCTGAAGCTTCGATAATTGTTGTCCCTGGTCCCGGCTTTGCAGGGGCTTTACCGGGCGGATAGATCCCTGCGATCCGGTCTCCCGAAATCACAACATCCGCCTCCTTGCTGCTCTCTTCGTTGATGAGCAGTGCATTGCGGATAACTGTTTTGTTATTAATCTCTTCAGGCATGATTAGAAGATCAGGCAACTGTCCTGCGCGGCTTTCTGAAGATGCTGACAATTTTCATACGAAGGACACCCCACATTGCTTCGCCGAAAATGCCTCCTGACATTTTAGAGGTGCCAGCTTTCCGGTCTGTGAAGATGATGGGCACTTCAACAATTTTATATCCAAGCTGCCAGGCAGTAAATTTCATCTCTATCTGGAAGCCGTAGCCGATTAGTCTTATATGGCCGGGGTTGATATTCCTGAGCACCTCGCGGCGGTAGCATTTGAAGCCGGCTGTGGTGTCCATGATTTTCATGCCGGTGATCCGTCTGACGTACATTGATGCGATGTATGACATGAGCACCCGGCCCATGGGCCAGTTCACAACGTTCACGCCCGAGATGTACCTTGATCCTATGGCCAGGTCGGCGCCACCGTTCTCGCAGGCATCCCAGAGCCTAACCAGGTCAGCGGGATTGTGGGAGAAGTCGGCATCCATTTCGCAGATGTACCTGTAATCGCGCTGGAGTGCCCATTCGAATCCTGCTATGTATGCGCGGCCAAGGCCCATTTTACCTGGTCTCTCCAGCAGGTGCAGGTTCGGAAAGGATACAATCATCTCCTTAACGATGGAGGCTGTGCCGTCAGGGGAGTTGTCATCGATGACGAGAATGTCAAACGGTACCGGGAGTGCCGTTACAGCCTTTACGAGGTCGGTGATGTTTTCCCGTTCGTTGTAGGTTGGTACTATGACTAGATTCGACATATGAGGTCCGCTGACATTGCGAATTTAACCATTTTTCTCACTCTTCCCCGTGATTTGCCGCAGAACCTCGCCGGAGGACCGTGATTTTGGGCTTCGGCAGGGTGGCTTCTGGTTATTTTCATGGCAGCCGTACAAATTTTTTTTGAAAATATTTTGGATGTTTAAGAGGAAGCGTTACTTTTGTCACCCCAAATGATTCATAATCATGGGGCGTTCTTTAGAGTGTGCGCTTATCAGTCCCATAGCTCAGTTGGTTAGAGCGCTACACTGATAATGTAGAGGTCCCCAGTTCAACTCTGGGTGGGACTACGAAAAAAGCAATGGGGATTTAGCTCAGTTGGCCAGAGCACCTGCCTTGCACGCAGGGGGTCAAGGGTTCGACTCCCTTAATCTCCACGAAGAGTCTTCAGAAATGAGGACTCTTTTTTTTGTGGCGGGTATTCAGTTGGCCAGAGCATCTTGAATGTCATGGACGGGTGTTTACTGACATTTTATGTCCGGGAATGACCAGTCTGTTTGTAATTACCAGGTTATTATGTTGTTATGATCCAATTGCCGACTGTGGCCGAGCAATTCAGAACGTTAAATCTCTTCGGAGAGGTGGGGAAAATGCAACAAAAACGGCCGTTTTCAGTTATAATAGGTACCTATGAATAAAAAAAGGCGGTCCCCATTCATATGTTAGTCAAATATACATTCGTCAAAATATGGACCCAGAAAGGGTCG
>Ga0209467_1001640_pt1 | contig 18552 bp, 13 predicted proteins | sample Higcelwee11metaG_FD_187175 | JGI IMG/M metagenome (GOLD analysis project Ga0209467, IMG submission 187175) | Freshwater pond sediment microbial communities from the University of Edinburgh, under environmental carbon perturbations - High... | ecosystem: Environmental > Aquatic > Freshwater >...
CGTCAGGGGTATCGACTGGCTATAGCACGAGCCCGGGTTGAGATCGGTGGCGAGCGCCACGGCAAGCCCGAGGTCGATCATCGATCGCGCATCGGCATAGGGTTCCTTGAGGGTAAAGGCGGTGAGCGGCAGGCAGGTGGCCACCACCTCCGCTGCCGACATGGCCCGCAGGTCATCTTCTGAGGCCTTGAGGAGGTGATCGGCGCTGACCGCGCGTAAATCAGCCGCAAGACCCGCACCACCCAGACGCTCTATCTCGTCGGCATGGAGCTTGAGCCCGAATCCGGCATCACGGGCAGCCTCGAGGTATCGTCTTGAGTCATCGAGCTCGAAGACACCCTTCTCACAGAAGATGTCGCAGAAACGGGCGAGTCTCGATGATTTGACGAGCGGTAGTACCGTATCCACGACGAAGTCGATGTAGTCTCCTGGTCGGCCCTTGAACTCTGTCGGTATGGAATGCGGACCCAAAAAGGTAGGCACGATATCGACCGGCTGGCGTGAGTCGAGCGCATGCATCGCTTCAAGCTGGCGGAGCTCGGTCTCCAGGTCCAGGCCATAGCCTGATTTGCCCTCCACGGTGGTCACGCCCAATTCAAGCATCCGCTCCAGTCTGACTGCGCCGTTGGCAATGAGATCGGCAAGGCTCGCCGAGCGAGTCGCGGAAACGGAATTGGCTATGCCGCCGCCTCGGCGATGGATTTCCATGTATGGCAGGCCGGCGGCCCTCCAGAAGAACTCATCGGCGCGGTAACCGCCGAAGACAAAGTGGGTATGCGAGTCAACGAAACCTGGAATGACCGAGCCGCCGCGAGCGTCAATCGTTTCTGGCAACGGCCCGTCCAGTCTTGGCATATCGGAGGCCGGCCCAGCCCAGACAATCGTCTCCACATCGACTATGACGGCTGCGTCCGGTATGACGCTGATCATCGACATCGCTGAACCATGGCGGGCGGTTGCCCCCGTTGGGGTCGCCAGCTCACCAATATTCCTCACTACCACCGTTGCCTTCATGTCGTACCGTCCTGTATCACCACATGTCTAACCACGAAAGAGCGGGTCGAGACCTATCGTTCCTTTGAGCGAATCTGTATAGGAAGAGAGCGAGACCCGTGCCAGCTGATCCTTGACCGTTGACAGCTCCCTCGTTGCCCTTGCAATCTCCGTCTCGCTCCGGCCATTGCGCGAATTCAGGAATGCCTCTATGTAGCCGGCACCGGAAGACAAACGCGCCCGTTCTGATTCGGCATAGTCCTGTAGTCTGGCATGGTACCAGTCCGATGTCAGCACGTAATCGCGATCGAAGAGTCGCCTCAGTTCCGGATTGTCGAGGCCCTTTCCATGCCACGTACCCTCCGCCATGATATGGAGTATGGCTTGCAACGGTGGAATTGCGGCTTCTATCGACCCGTCCTCGATGTAATCCCTGGCGGCCCGCTCCTGCGCCTCTGCGACATTGAGGATGCCATCGGCAAAGTACTCGATGCTCTGCAATTCGGGCCGCAGCACTTCTTCCGGGAAGACGGCAGATGGCGCATCGAATATGCGGCCGAGGAACTGCGAGGCAAACAGGGGCGTTATGCGGTAGCCCAAACGGCAGGCGGGAATATGTTTCCCGCCGAGATCAAAGTCCTGCACCTGCTCAAGGTATCCGTGTTTGATCAGGAAGGCAGGATCCCGCTCTTCTGGCGTCAACCGAGCCCACAGTTCTGGAACAAGCAGCGAAATGTCGTGATCCACCTTGTACTTGTGCCCGATATAGCCTGCAGCGGTCGTAAAGCCACTATAACCGCCAAGTATGAAGCCCAGGAGAGAGTTGTTCAGGTCCGTGGTAGGGCACAGCGCGTTGAATGGGCCCTTGGTCAGTGCACCTTCAGAACCGGCTCCCGTGGTCGAGGGACTCTTGCCCGTGAGCGAACAGATGAAGTCCATGAACAGCTCGGGCAATTCCTGGTAATGGATCGGTCCATAGACGGCCAGTGGCCTGATGCCGGCTTCCGGCTCGGGCGGATTGTTCCGCCGGCCTGGAAGAACAGCTCCGACGGGATGATGGGCCGCCGTCTCAAGCGGGATCATCCGGTAGAGCCTGGCGCTGACGTCGGCAAGATACCGGTTGATCGGCCGGACATAGTTCGAGTCCAGCTGCAGGTAGCGCGGATTCTTTGATGGCTTGCCATCGACAAGCCGGGGCTTGGATGAGACAACGAAGTATCTGAAAGAGTCATCGCGCTCGGCTTCAATGATCATTGATCGCATCGGCTCCGTGTACTCGGAAAGCTCGATGGTGTGTTCGATCATCTCCTTTGCCTTGGACCTGGTCAGCGGCTCGAAGTTCGATATGAAGTTGTCCATGCGGGCCATGTCGCTCTCGGCCTGCTTGTCGTATCCGCGAATGATGGCATCGTCGGGACGCTGGAAGAATCGTGCCTCACAGTTCTTTGAGAACTTGACTGCAGGCTCGCGTACATCATCCGGAAGGCCTTCCAGCAGTTTGGTAGGAGCCAGCACCGATGCGGTAATGTCATCTTCCCACTGTATCTTCTCCGCAGGGAGATAATCCTGCCGCAACTTGTGTATGGATCGAGCACCGTCCGGGGTAAAGCCGATGCGCAGGTACGATGCCTGCACCGCTCTATCTTCGAACTTGACGACATTGCCCGTCGTGCCATTGACGGTATCGGTGCCAAAGTGTGACCGCCAATCCTCACCCCAATCGGGCTTATAGAAGCGCTTGACCAGGAACACGAGTGCCTTGACTCGTTCCGGTATCGATTCGAGCCAGGCATTATACTCGTCGGTGTACAGCGATGATGGCGAGAGGAGTTTAATCACGCTACCAAGCGAGCGCTTCTCGGATAGCACCGGGCGGCTTGCACCGCCATGGTTCTCCGATTGGTTTCTATGACGATCGCCGAACGGGTGTTCAATGACTGCCTTGACCGCTGCCATGTCGGCGGCGAAATCTCCGGTGACGATGGGATTGAATGTAACGGCATCCAGAATGGACTTGGAAATCTCTGATTTGCCGCCACCAGAGACGGTGCTGGGCTTGTGGCAGAGCAGGCCCTCAGCCGATGTCCCGACAAGACGCCAGGCTCCGGATGCGGCATGCTGTTCCAGCTTGATGCGATAGCCGCTTGGGTGGACGTAGATGTGGTCAGGCAGGACCGGCAACGATCGCTTGGCGCCATGTGCCATCCAGATGGCCTGCTGATCCTTGAGCGAAATGGTCGCATCGTCCGGCAGGTATATGATCATGCTGAACATCCTGTCGATCGCATAACCTTCCGGCTGCAGTTCCACCCTGTGGCCAAGGAGTCGAACGACGTCGTCGATGGTCTGGCCCTTGGATTTGAGGTTGGTGTCCGGCACGAAGCGATTGCCCAGGTTGAAGCTGGGCATCACCAACGCACCACCTGCATGCTCCTCTTCCGTCAGCCCGACCAGGTTCGATGAATAGGATATGTGTGCCTTGATCTCTTTCTTGGTGTATCCGAAATAGTTGTCCGCGATGATGGTGACAATTATTCCACGCTCGTCGCGGGCGCACAGCTTGAATGGCTTGCCGTCATTGTACTTTTCGGCAGGATCCTTCCAGGCCATGCCGTCGCGTCGTTGCCGCTCGGTCGCCTCATCCCAGGAGGGGAGGCCTAGATCCTTCTTGAGCATGCCGGTCAGGTGGGTGGCCAGCACGATGCAGCCGGTATGGCCAGTCCAGTGTAGCGGGTCCAGGGCAGCATCGTTGTCGGAAACATACGGGTCGCCCGAGTTACCAAAGATGCTCTCGGCGAAATCGAGGTTGGCCGCCAGCGACGCGGGTGCGAAGAAGCGTGTCTCCATCGACAGTTCGACGAACAGGCCCGGAACCTCCGGCCTGACCGTCGGCCGCATCAGCAGCGACAAGAAGGTGCGCGCTGGTTCCGGTTCGCCTGCGGTGAACGGCAACACAAGCAGGTCATCGGGCGGTGAAAAGGCGGCCTTGAGAAGCCGGGCATAGGCAATCTTCGGCACCGCCTTCTTGTCGAGTGGTACCGGCAGACCGCCTTCAGCTATATGAAACACACCCTGGGTAGTGCGCTTGTCGTTGGCAGGATTGTGCAGGACACCATTGCGTATCCTGTATGACGACATCGTTGGAGACTTGTAGTCGTGGCCGTCTGGGGGCAGGGCCAGTTCCCGCGCCATGCCGTAGCGGTCAAGCACCAGCGTCCTTGATGGCAGCCGCGGAATCTCGGCAGGCCCGAGATCGGCCAGGTAGGCATCCAGAAAGGCCTGTATGCGGCCGTCCGCAGGTGGCAGATAGTTGGCCAGGAGCCTGTCTTTTTCACGAAAATTGGCGAGCATATCGTTGGCCAGCTCCAGAAAGGCAGTGCCTTCCTTGGAGTAGACTGGAAGGCCAAGAGCCGATAGCTTCAGATTAATGTAGGCAACGAGTCTGCCTCGCTCCACCGCCGAGCGTCGATCCAGCGTCAATCCAAAGTCTCGTTTTACGGGCATGCAAGCCTCCGTTCATGGTTGGTTGCCTGGTTGCGCGCTCCAGACATTTTGATAAGGTAGTACAAACGGAGTTTATTTGCCAGTGGATGAAAGAAAAGGGGATGGCGCACCATGCCGGCACGCCATTCCCCTCTGTAGATTACGCGAAAGGCCTTGCGACGATCAGATACCCAGGTACGCCTTCTTGACCATCTCGTCCTGCTTGAGATTGGCAGCGGTATCGGTCAGGACGATCGACCCCGTCTGCAGCACATAGCCGCGGTGCGCTATGGAAAGAGCCATCAGCGCGTTCTGCTCGACGAGCAGGATGGTCGTGCCCTGTGCGTTCAGCTCCTTGATGATGTCAAATATCTGATCGACAAGCACCGGCGCCAGACCCATTGACGGCTCGTCCATCAACAGTATCTTGGGGCTGGACATCAGACCCCTGGCCGTTGCCAGCATCTGTTGCTCGCCACCTGACAGCGTGCCGCCCTTCTGCTCGGCACGTTCCCTGAGTCTGGGGAACAGCCCAAAGGCGTATTCCAGGCGCTTCTTGATGACGGCGCGATCGCGTTCCAGATAGGCGCCCATCTCGAGATTCTCCAGCACCGTAAGCTTCGGGAAGATGCCGCGGCCTTCCGGAACCAGATCAACGCCCTCTTTATGGACGAGATGCGCTTCCATGGCCGAAATATTCTTGCCATTCAGCAGCACCCGGCCCTTTCTGCAGTGCAGCAGGCCCGATATGGTGCGCAGGGTCGTGGTCTTGCCGGCGCCGTTGGCACCGATCAGGGTGACGATCTCTCCTTCCTCCACCGTGAGCGAAATACCGCTGAGCGCGTGAATGGCGCCGTAATATGCGTGAACCTCGTCGAGTTCGAGTAGACTCATCGCTTCCCCCTCACGCCGACAGCCCGGACGCGGCGCCGCGCCCCAGGTAGGCCTCTATGACTCGCGGATTGGCCGCGATTTCCTTTGGTTCGCCTTCGGCAATTTTCTCACCATAGTCCATAACGGTAATGCGCTCGGAAACCTGCATGACGACCCGCATGTCGTGCTCAATGAGCAGTATCGCTATGCCAAGATCGTCGCGCAGGCGCCTGAACAGGTGCATGGCGTCCTCGCTCTCGTGCGGATTCATGCCTGCCGTCGGCTCGTCGAGTAGCAGCAGCTCCGGCTCTGCAGCCAGCGCGCGGGCTATCTCGACGCGCCTCTGCGCGCCGTACGGAAGATTCGATGCGAGCTCGTTGCCCAGGCCGTGCACGCCGACATACTCCATCAGCTCCTGTGCATGCAGCTCGGCGTGCTTCTCCTCGTCCCTGAAGCGCTTGAGCCTGAACAGGATCTCGAGCGGCGTCTGCTTGAGCCGCGTGTATGCGCCTATCATGATGTTTTCGACCACGGTCATGCTGCCGAACAGTCGGATGTTCTGAAAGGTGCGGGCTATGCGGTGGGCGGTAATGGTTTCCGGCGGCATCCGATCGATGCGTGCCCCCCGGAACGTGATGCTGCCCTCATCGGCGCGGTAGATGCCCGAGATGGTGTTGAAGAAGGTTGTCTTGCCGGCGCCGTTGGGGCCGATGATGCTGAATATCCTGCCGCGTTCGATGTCGAAGTCCATCTTGTTGACGGCGGTGAGGCCTCCGAAGCGCTTGATGACGCCACGGGCTTCAAGGAAGGAACCGGTATCAGCCATTGTTCTGCTCCTTGTCCGGGGTGGCTGGCTTTGATGGCGGGTCGATTTCTTTTGCATCGAAATCCTTGAGCTCCCGCTTCCTGCGCGTCGCTGGCAGGATGCCGGCGGGCCTGTATATCATCATCAGAACCAGGATGATGCCAAAGAGCAGGCGTTGGTACTTGGCCGGGTCGAGCTGCGTTGACAGATTCTTCCATGCGAAGTTGATGACCGGTATGACCGCCTCGCTCTGCCTGAGCTGCGACAGGTACAGTGAAAAGCTCTGCAGTATCTGCAGGTTGAGCATGATGACGACAGCAGCTCCGATAATCACGCCCGGTATCGATCCGACGCCGCCCAGGATGACCATGGTCAGCACGCCGATCGACTGCATGAAGTTGAAGGAATCCGGGCTGACGAAGGTTCGGCTCGCGGCGAAGAGCACACCCATGCCTCCGGCAAACGACGCGCCTACGGCAAACGCTATCAGCTTCATCTTGTTTGCCGGTATGCCCATGGCGGTGGCCGCCAGCTCGTCCTCGCGGATGGCTGTCCATGCGCGGCCAACCTTGGAATCATCGAGCCGCTGGGTAACCAGGATGGCCGCGATGACAACGACCAGCGCAATGAAGTAGAAGAGTATGTTGTAGAACTCGCTGACCGTTACGGTGTTGCCTACCAGCGGGCCCACAATCGCGTTGAAGGCGTCCACTACCCCCTGCGGCAATGGAGGACGCTGGATTGGCGTGATTCCCTGTGGGCCGTTCGTCAGGTTGATAGGCTTGTCGAGGTTGTTGACGAGCTGTCTGACAACCTCTCCAAAGCCCAGCGTGACTATGGCCAGGTAGTCGCCGCGCACGCGCAGTACCGGCAGACCGAGCAGCAGGCCGACGAAGGCCGCAACGATGATGCCCAGGAATATGAAGATGTAGAACCACTCGGGCGCCAGCAGGAATGGCGTATCGAGCGGGGCCGTTCCCGGGATGGCATGCAGCAGGAAGGCTTGCTGCGATCCGAAGAAGCCCCACAGATATGCACCCACCGCGTAGAATGCCACGTAGCCCAGGTTCAGGATTCCGGAGAAGCCGACGACTATGTTCAGGCCGAGGGCGAGTGCCGCGAATACCGCGATCTGGAATATCACTTCAAGATAGAAGATGTTCCTGGCTCCCAGGATGGGCACCAGTATAACAGCGATGAAGACCGCCAGGAGGAGCTTGACGGTCTTGTTCATCTTGAGGAAATAGACCATGGCAACGGATGCCGCAAAGACCATAAACGACAGGATTGATCGGGGGCTATGGTAGACAAGGAGCGTTCCCAGCACCAGAAGGCCCCCCGACACCGCATACGGCGCACGGCCCGTATTGAGCCGTTTGCCCAGCTTGTCCAGCGATTCGTGGAGATGTGTGTTCATGACGTTCTCCTATGCCTTCTGCGAGACTTGCTCGCCGAGCAGGCCCGATGGACGGAATATCAGGATGAGTATCAGGATGGCAAAGGCGATGATGTCCTTGTACTCTGAGCCCATGGCGCCCATCGTGAAGGTTGTCAGGTAGGCGCCCGCGAAGCTCTCGAGCATGCCGAGCACGATGCCGCCGAGCAGGGCGCCTGTCAGGTTTCCGATACCGCCCAGCACGGCCGCCGTAAATGCCTTCATGCCGGGAAAGAATCCTACGAATGGATCTATCCGCGTGAATTTCAGGGCATAGAGTACGCCTGCGGCTCCACCGAGCGCTCCGCCAAGCAGGAAGGTAAACGCTATGACGCCGTTCACATAGACGCCCATCAGCGAAGCGCTGTTCCGGTCCTGGGCCACCGCGCGTATCGCCTTGCCGATGCGCGTCGCATTGACGATGTAGTTGAGCGCGACGAGCATGATCACGGCTGCGACGATAACGATGATCGACTTGACCTGTATGTCCACATCGATCGGTCCCTGCTTGGTCGCGAACGAGAACAGGGGAACGCGGTCATCGAAGTTGCCAAAGCTTGGAAAGATGCGGTGGAACTGGCCACTCGTCAGGCTCTCGACCAATCGGATCAGGTCTTGCAGGATGAAGGAGACGCCTATTGCCGATATCAGCGGTACGATGCGCGGAGCATTGCGCAATGGTCGGTATGCCAGGCGTTCGACAACGACGGCCATCGTGCCCGAGGCCATCATTCCGGCCAGCACGGCCATGATCAACAGGACATATGCAAAGAGCACACTGGCGCCTGCCAGAATGCCGAGGCGTTCCATGAACAAGAGAAATTCGACGCCGGCAAAGGCACCGATGGCGAAAATCTCGCTATGGGCAAAATTGATGAACTCAAGCACGCCATAGACCATGGTGTACCCGAGCGCTATGGCGGCATATACAAAGCCAAGCGTGACGCCGTCTATCAGGACTTGCGGCAGGATAGAAATCGTATACCCAAGCAGGCCTATCTCCTGGCTTTCGATGAGCAACTTGTCGGCAGGAGATCCGGTAAAGATCAACGCGAGCAATATCATGACCGCAGAGAAGAGGGCTCCGGCACCGACAACGAAGATGACCATTCTGCCGAGAGGCCTGATGATTTCCCGCACGGATACCGGTAGCTGAACGATTCGCATAGAGCCTCCCGTGAATCCCCCTGCCAGAAAGGCAGGGGGAATGAGTCTGAATTAGTAGGCGCTTATTTTGGGGGTTCGATGTCCAGCACCTGGGCGATCTTGTTGTTGGACCACTGTGCCGGATCTGCGGACGTGAGCTGGATGATGAAATACTTGGCCTTTACGAGGTCACCCTTGCCATTGAATGTTATGGTGCCGGTGATACCGTTATATGCCTTGATCGCGCGAACGGCCTTGGCGACGGCTTCCCTGGTCGGGACGGCGCCACCGGATGCCTTGGCGGCAGTCTCTATGGCGAGCAGCGCGAGCGCGGCACTGTCATAGGCCTGGGCCGCGAACGGCTGGGGCTCGGAACCGAATCTGGCCTTGAAGTCCTTGATGAACTTGGCAGTTCCGGGATATGCGGCTGCGGGGCCGGATACTGTTGAATAGTAGGTTCCCTTGCCGTCGAGCAGTACCTTGCCGCCTATCTTGGTGGCGTCGCTTGAGTCGAAGCCATCATCGGACAGGAACATGCCCTTGAAGCCCTTCTGCCGTGCCTGCTTGAAGAGCACTGCTGACTGGTCGTACATGCCGCCGAAATAGATGACATCGGGCTTGGACGCGAGGATCGGTGTCAGGATGGAATCGAAGTTTGCCTTCTCTTCCGTACCGGCAAATCCACGAACCTTGATGCCCAGCGCTTCGGCTTCGCGCTTGAAGTACTCGGCAATGCCCTGGCCATACGCTGTCTTGTCATGGATGACATACGCGCTCTTCATGCCCTGTGACTTGGCGAACTGCGCACCGACGGCGCCCTGGACATCGTCACGGCCGCAAATGCGGCTGACTTCCAGATAGTTTCGCTCGGTAACCTTTGGGTTGGTATTGGCCGGTGATATGTTGGCCAGTCCAGCCGAATGGTACTCTTCCGATGAAGGAATCTGGACGCCCGAATTGTAGTGGCCAACGATGACGAGAACCGATGGATCCGCGACGATGTTCTTGGCGTTGGCGACGCCGGTGTCCGGGTTGCCCTGGTCGTCAAAGGGGGCCAATTCTACCTTGAAACCCATCTTGGCAAGAGAGGCCGAAAGCTGCTCGATGGCCAGCTGGGCGCCGTTCTTGATGTCGGTGCCAACGGCTGACATGCCACCCGAGAGCGGGCTCTGTGTGGCTATCTTGATGACCTTGGTCTGCGCGCTGACTACAGTCACGGCGAGCACGAGCATCATCACTACCATTACGCTGGTAATAAACCTTTTACCCATACGCTTAACCTCCGATACGGTATTCAAACAGATTGATCGGCGACGCACTGTCGGCGTCGAAATGGCATGGCAGGATGGCCACAGGTATTCCGGCCGCCTCCTTTCAACCCGCATGGGCAGATCCAGCAATCAGGATATGCGCTCGTCGCGAGCGCCCATTCGAGCGATTCTGGCTTACCAGACGGCCCCCGAAATTTTCACCAAGTTACTACCCTAAATCGACTTTGCGCCCACGTCAAGCGTAATGTTTCTGTATGTCGAGTCGGTAAATAAATATTTGTTCTCACTCCGCCGTCTCCGCAGAAATGCGTTGCCAAGCCGCCAGGATGCATGTACTCTTTGAAAAACATGTGGACTCTGCTGATGGTCATGTTCGGGCGATACCTGGGAGGTACACATGAAGAGTCTGGGCACGCGTCTGGCGATCTTGATCATGCCTATCCTGCTGATAGGCACAACGGGTCTGGTCGGCATCCTTACCGCCAGGGAAGGCTCGATGCTGGTGCGGTACCAGACGCGCGAGGCGCAATCGACGGCAGATGGCTATGCTGCGGCGGCCGGGCAGCGGCTATCCTCGGCTATCGATGTGGCCCGTACGCTGGCGGTGATCCTTGCCCAGACTTCGGGCGCCGATGCCAACAGAGAGGCCGCCTGCGAGTCTCTGCGTGACGCGCTTGAAGGCTTTCCTGATTTCATGGCTGTCTGGTCATACTGGGAGCCGGACGCCTTTGATGGTACCGATGCGGCACATCGATCGGCCGATGACTATTCAGGCGATGGCAGCACCACGGATGGCCGGTTCGCACCGCTCTGGCATGCCGCCAGAGGCATCACCGAACTTTCAGTATTGGGGAGACTCGACACCGCAGCCCTTGAATCATATGGCCAGGCGAAGTCCCTGGCGGAGTCCGAGCTTCTGGAACCACGCCCCGTTGTGTATGCGGCCGATATCGAGGCAAAGCCGGATATCGTCAGCCTGATGGCGCCGATTCTGAAAGATGGCCTCTTTCTGGGCGTCGTCGGGGTGGACATACCGCTTGCGAAGCTCGCTTCCTATGTAGCCGCCCAGAAGCCGTCGGGTTCAGGATACGCGTTCCTGCTGGGCAACACGGGCCGCGTGCTGGTTCATCCGACCGAAGCGTTCAGGGGCAAGCTGTTCTCGGAAATTGCGGCGAATGCAGAGGCCTCATTCGGGGTGATGGCATCGGTTGGCAGAGGCGGATCTCTGGCATTCACCGCGTCTTCACTGATGTCTGACCGTACTTCGATGTTCGTTATAACTCGACTTGCGGTCAAGGATCTGCGGCGACCCTGGGCGCTTGGTCTGGAAATTCCACTGGACGCCCTGACCGGAGAGATATCGGCAGAACGGATATTCTCGATTTCAATAGGCGTCGCAGTCGCGCTGATTACCGCGGCGGCCACGCTGATTTTTGCCAGGGCCGCCGTCCGGCCGGTATCGACGACAGCGGCGGCAATTCGTGACATTGCCGATGGGGAAGGTGATCTGACGCGGCGGCTGGACGTGCGTCGGAAGGATGAGACCGGCGCGCTGGCAGCGAGCTTCAACAGGTTTGCAGAATCACTGCGGCAGTCCATCCTGCACATCCAGCACTCCACGTCCGAGCTGGCTGGAGTGGGGACCGAGCTGTCCGAGACGACGAATGGCATGGCCGATGCCGTGCAGCGTATCTTGGGCAGTATTCGCAGAACCAGGGAAGGCGCCGCGAGCCAGGCCACCGCGGTCAGTCAGTCATCATCAGCGATCACCGCCATCAATACCAACATCGAGGGCCTCGAGGCGCTGGTCGTCGAGCAATCGGCGGCGGCGGCCGAGTCGTCGGCCGCGAGTGAGGAGGCCATCGCGTCCGTGCGGTCGTTGGTGCAGATGATGGAGAAGCTGTCCGGCAGGTATGCCGCGCTGATCGCGGCCGGTGAGGAGGGACGGTCCAGGCAGGATGTGGTCAATGAGCGCATTATCGAAGTCGTGTCGCGATCAGAACGACTCGCCGAGGCGAACGAGATTATCTCCTCCATCGCCGATCAGACCAATATCCTGGCAATGAATGCCGCGATAGAGGCGGCCCACGCCGGAGAGATGGGCAAGGGCTTTGCTGTCGTGGCCGATGAGATAAGGCGACTCGCCGAGAATTCCACGGAACGGACGCATGCGGTCAGCTCGGATCTCGCATCGATCCATGAGAGCATCGACGCGATCGTCGCGGCCGGCGGAGAGGCAGGTGAGTCTTTTGTAACAATCAGTACGCTGATCCACGACGTTGAAGAATTGGTGACCGGCGCGCGCGCAGCACTGCTCGAGCAGGATCAGGGCTCGTCGCGGATACTGGAGTCGCTCGGCCAGATGATGGGTATTGCGACCAAGGTCCGCGACGCGGCTGCGGAGATGCGTCTGGGCTCGAGCGCCTCGTTGCAGGGCATGCGGGAGCTGGCGGACGCCTCAGGCAAGATACTGGCGGAGATGGAAGACACCGCAGCGCAGGCTGTCGGCATAGAGGACTCGGTCGAGCGCGTCAGGTCGCTGGCTACCAATACAAGAAAAGCCATTGCGATGGTCGGCGACGAGACCAATCGATTCAAATGTGGTGATGCCGGGTCGTGAAGCAGGCCCAGATCCAGTATACTCGTGCTCGCACCGGCATTCAGCATCAGTCGGAGCGTAAAGAGGTAGTGCCGCAGTGGAGCTCCAAGCTGTCATCGAATTCATACTGAACCAGTCAAGCGAACGCGAGTTCGAGGTGATACTCAAGGCTTGCGAGCGCAGGCAGCGGGATATGGGCCGGTACGCCAAGCTCGGGGGCCTGAACCCCGCCGCGCTTGCCGGAAAGATGGCCGCCTCCGTTCAGGAAGGCGTATCAGCCAGCATGGACGGACTACGGAACACCGTCCGTGACTATGTGGCACGTATCGTGCGCCAGAAGGAGCCAGGCGCCAGCGACGAGCAGATAGAGGCGCTGCTCGACCAATGCCTGCCCGACCGATCCAATGTTGGCGGCCCTGAACAACCGGGCGCGCAGGGAGCCGACCTGCCACCAGAGGCCATGGCGATGATGATCCGGGACTTTACCGAGTATTCGCTCGAGCTGATGCCCCCTTCAAAGCAGGCCGAACTCTGGGAGCAGCTGCCCCGCTGGCAGGACATGTACTGGTCGGCCTTCTCGCCCGAAATCAAGGCCTTCATCAAGGCGCGGCTGGAGAATCGGATGGACGAAGAGGAGTTCTGGTCGGCGGTGCTGTCCGTGCTTGGGCTCTGAGATATGCTGCTATTAACAGGGTGTTAACACCCCAGTCATCAATCTTAACACCTCCTTTATGGCCCGGACGGGCCTTGAGGCTGTAGTTTTGATGCATGTACGTGATTATCGCCGGCTGCGGCCGGCTCGGTTCAGGGGTCGCTCGGGCATTGTCAGCCAAGGGGAACGACGTCGTCGTCGTTGATGAGGGCGCGGAGCGTCGCCTCGTTGGCGATGGCTTCGATGGTCTTATCGTGGACGGCTCGCCAGTCGATGAGGATGTTCTCGCGCTGGCTGGCATGAAGAAGGCTGACCTCTTCATCGCGGCAACAAGCGATGACAATCGCAATATCATGGCCGTGCAGATGGCTACGGCGGTCTTCGGTGTCCCCAGGGCTCTCGCCAGGGTTTCAGACCCGGAGCTGGAGCGATTCTACCGCGGCCAGGGTCTATCTACCGTCTGCCCCACATCGACCGGCATCAACCAGATCATATCGAAGATACAACAAGAGGCATTCTCGACACTGGGCGGCATTCTGGATCCGAATGTCGCAGCTCTGCTGGCTCCGCCGGAATGGGTCGGGTTGTCGTTGGCCCGGATAACACCGCCGACACATCGTAGGGTGATAGGCGTGGTCTCCAAAGGCCGCGTGCATGGCTGGGAACCCGGTCGACTCATCGGCCCGGGAGACTCGGTCCTGGTGTCGAAGGGAGACGGGGCATGAAAGGGAAGCGTCAGGCCCTCGTCATTGGCGGCGGCAAGATAGGCTACTTCCTGGCGCGAGACCTCAAACAGGAAGGCTATGGCGTCAGTGTCATGGACCGCGATCCGGTTCGCTGCCGTATCATAGCGGACGAGATAGGCATACTTGCGTACTCAGGCGACGGCACCGATATGGATGACATGCGCGCGGCGGGCGCCCGTGACGTGGACTTCGTCATAGCGGTCACGGGTGATGACGAGGAGAACCTTGTTGCCTGCCAGATAGCCAAGAAGGGCTTCAACGTCGGCATGACAATAGCGCGCGTATCCAACCCGCGCAACGAGGCTCTGTTCGAGAGCCTTGGCGTCGACAAGACCATATGCACGACAGGCATGGCCATCCAGATGGTGGAGAACGCGCTGCCGGCCAAGGGCATGCGGCTGTTGTCCGTGATTGGCAAGAGCGCAGCCGAAATAAATGAGTTTGCGATAGAGCGAGGTTCGCCCGCCGATGGGGTCGCCGTCTCGGCGCTCGGCCTGCCATCGGCCTGTGTTCTGATAGCGGTGATGCGAGGTGACGACGTGGCCTTTCCGCGAGGAGACACGGTGCTGCGCGCAGGCGACCGTGTGTTTGGCGTGGCCAAGGCAGAGACCGTTCCGGCATTCCGGGCGGCTCTGATCGGAGGATCGGTCAATGCGCCTGCGCACCGATAGGAGAGGGCGGCTGGCAGGGTTCGGCGAACTTGCCCTCGGGATGGCGGTCGAGATTGCATACATAGGGGCATTTTTCGTCGTCGGCATTGTTGTGTGCCTCGTTTGTCTGGCTTTCCATGCGTAATCATCCCAGAAAAGAAGATTACCTCATCATCCTGTCCTATGCGGGACGAGTGGCTATTGGCCTTGGCATCGTCTGTGTTGCGCCGATGCTCGTGGCCATAGCGGAGGGCGAGTGGTCCGTCCTGGTCGATTTCATCATATGTGCCGGGGCGTGCCTCCTGTCTGGCGCTCTGCTGTCGATGTGTATGCCCGATGACGCACACCCCGGCTGGCTTCACGGCATGGTCGCGACCGCCGTATCCTGGCTCCTTGCGATGGTCCTTGCCGCCATTCCGTATGCCTTGTCAGGACACTATGGCAGTTACCTCGACTGCATGTTCGATGCCATGAGCGGCTTTACGACAACCGGCCTTACGCTGGTTCTCGATCTGGATCATCTGTCCATGGCCCTCAACACGTGGCGCCACGTCATCACCTTTGTTGGCGGGCAGGGTGTTGTCGTACTCGCGCTGTCATTTCTGATAGATGGATCGGCCGGCAGCTACGAACTCTATGTTGGCGAGGGCAAGGACGAGCGCCTCTTTCCGAGCGTCCTGCATACGGCAAAGGCGATATGGAAGATAAGCGCCGCGTATTTCGTCGTCGGCGTGGTGGCGCTTTGGGTGACGGGAATCGCAATAGGACTGCCGGTCAAGGCAGCGTTCTACCACGGCATGTGGATCTATATGGCGGCATGGAGTACCGGCGGCTTCGCGCCGATGTCGCAGAACTTCCTCTATTACCACAGCGCCGCGTACGAGATGGTCTCGGTCGTTTTTTTTGTCGCCGGTTCACTGAATTTTGCCCTGCACCATGCGGTGCTGACAGGAAGCAGGCGCGAGATGATCAAGAACATCGAGACCATTTCGTTCTTTGCCTCCTTTGTGATCCTCTTTTCCATTGTGGCTGCGGGATTGACGCGCGGAGGAGTGTATCCTGATCTCGTGGCCATGATGCGCAAAGGGTTCTTTCAAGTCATATCCGGCCAAACGACAACGGGCTTCATGACTATTTCCGCACGACAGTTCGCGCTTGAATGGGGTGATCTGGCATTGTGCGGCATGTGCGTCGCCATGATGATTGGAGGAAGCGCGGGCTCCACCGCGGGCGGCATCAAGGGGCTTCGGGTCGGTGCACTTCTGCTTGCAGTACGGAATGATGGCCGGCGCCTCCTCTTGCCACCGAGCGCGGTATTCAAGAAGAAGATGCACATGATAGAGGACCGGTACCTGGGCGACGAACAAGTCAGGGCATATGCGCTCATCACGGTGCTCTACGTTGGCATGTGGGTGTTCGCCACGCTGGCCGGCGTGGCCGCAGGCTATCCCGCGCTTGATGCGGCATTCGAAGCCGCGTCGGTTACCGGCAATGTCGGGCTATCGATAGGCGTCACCGCGCCTGCCATGCCGATTTTCCTGAAGATAGTGTATATACTCGTGATATGGGCCGGTCGCCTCGAATTCATGGCCATCCTGGCGTTGGGCGGTTTCATTGTCTCGGCCGTTCGGAGGCGATGATGTACGGGTGTCGAAGATGCGCGCTTGCCGCGGCGTTCCAGATCATGGGCATGGCTGCATCGGTCGGCGCATGGGCCGATGGCGCAAGCGTACAGACCGTGCCGACCGTGCCGGTTCAGGTCGTCCAGTATGAGGCTTTGCTCGAAGGGGCCAGCGCGTTTGATGGACTCAGGGTAACTATCCAGGGAGAGGCGATAGGCCAGGCCATGGAACGGGGAACGATGGCGTGGGTGAACGTCGCCGACAAGAGTGGAGCCATAGGCGTGTGGATGAGTGCAGAGGAAGCCAGGTCGATATCGATGCTTGGCTCGTACTCGTGTCGGGGCGATGAACTGCGCATAACAGGCACCTTCCATCGGGCGTGCGCTGAACATGGAGGCGATATGGACATCCATGCCGAAGCTGTTGCGATCGTCCGGGCAGGCGAGCGCGTCGTCCATCCATTCAGTGTCGCACGACAGGTGACGGCGGCATTTCTGAGCCTCGCCGCCGCCGGCGGCCTGCTGCTCCTGCGTTCAAGGGATGGCAAGCGACGGGCGCTTGAATCGAAGTATGCAAAATCCGGAAAGGGCAGCGGCCATGGACGCTGAAAGGACGCGGGCCAGGCTTCTCGTCGCCATCGGCTCTTCACCCAATTCGGAGTACCTGGTGCGCAAGACCCGGGACATGGCAGAGGCTCTCATGGCGACCTGGATAGCCTTGCATGTCGATACCGGGGAGGTCAGGCTGGCCGTCGACGCCCAGCGGATAGAAGCGCGCCTCGCCGAGGCGAGGGCTCTGGGGGGCGAGACGGCCGTCGTCTCGGACGTGGACGTCGCCGAGCGCATCATTGCGGAAGCGCGGGAACGCCGATGTACGATGATAGTCATGGGCAGGTCGGGGCTGTCGACGATGGGGTTCCTGCCAAGGCTCTCTACCATATCGGACAAGATCGCGAGGCTTGCGGGTTCCATAGACGTTGTCATTGCCCAGGATGATAAGGCGAAGCGCGGCGACATAACCCTGCCGAGGCTGCGTGCGCTGTTCGAGGCACCGCGCATGCAGCTGGCGCTTCTTTTCGCGTCGTTCGCCATTCTGTTGGTCATTGGCTATCCATTGTCGCGACTGATAGGCTATCGCTCGGTTGCCCTCGTGTACCTGGCAGCCGTGATATGTTTGTCACTCGTCGCCAAGCCTGCCATCGTTGCGCTGCTCGCCGTCGCAAGCGCTTCTGCCCTCAACTATTTCATGATACCGCCGTATTTCACCTTCAGGATATCGCTGGTCGAAGACACGATACTGTTTGCGGTGTACTTCCTTGCGGCGTTCGTGACCAGCACGCTCGTCGCCACCGTGCGCTCCAATGGGCGGATGCTGCGGGACAAGGAACGACGGACGAGCTTCCTTTTCGAGTCGTTGCAGAACCTGGCTTCATGCCGGTCGGTCGAGGACGCGGCACTGACCGCGGCTGGAATAGCGGCGTCATATTGTGGGTGTGGCGTCATCGTCTACGTCGTCGGCACCGACGGCCGCATCCTGCCGGAACCATTCTGCCCGGTCGACGCGCGACAGCCAGCCGGACCGGAGGAACTTGCCGCCGCGCAGGCCAGTACGTTGGGATTGGCCGAGTCGTCGTGTCTGACCGATCACTACCGGTTCATCCCGGCAACGACGGGCAGTACAGGGCTTGGTGCGATAGGTATCGAGCGGGGAGAGCACTGGTCCAAGGCGGACACCGACCTCGTCAGGGCGCTCGGGCGCGCGCTGGCACTCGTTGTCGACAGGGAGAACGGCGAGGTGATGAACCGGAAGGCGGTGCTGGCAGTAGAGTCGGAACGACTGTCCCGTGTGCTCCTCGATACCGTTTCGCATGAATTGCGGACTCCGCTTACCGCGGTAACGGGCGCAATCAGCGCATTGTGCGAAGACTCGCTGGCCGAAAATGCGGTCGCGCGAAAGGGCATGCTCGATGGCGCCTTGCGTTCGGCCGACAGGCTCAACGCCGTCGTCGATGACCTGCTTTCGGCGAGCCGGATCGGTTCGGGAATGCTCAGGCTCAAGGCCGAGACGGTCGATCTTGCCGAGATTGCGAGCGCCGCAACATCGATGGCCGCCAGCGATACCGCAGGGCGGAGGCTCGTGGTCGAGGTCGACGACAGTGCCGACCCGGTACGGGTCGACCTCGGACTCGTTGCCAGGATGGCAGCCAACCTTCTCCGTAATGCCAGCCGCTACTCGAGGCCCGGAGGGATCATATACCTGTCCATCACCGAATCAAAT